>VOFC01005986.1_pt1 | contig 353334 bp, 239 predicted proteins | sample 5384161 | NCBI WGS metagenome assembly VOFC01 (sample SAMN12384722, study PRJNA508395) | human gut metagenome | isolation source: healthy gut B | host: Homo sapiens | reverse complement strand
TATTATATGGAAGCAAAAAACGGATTAAGAGGCTGTTTTAAATTAATTCTATTTTCCATCATCTTCTCTTTCTTTTGTCGAAAGAACGTTTTCCGTCACCATGACTACAAAGGATTTGGCATCCATCAGACCACAGACGATGTGACCATAAGCCACCATCATCTCCTTGTGGGCTTCATGAATTTGTTTCTCATTCATAAACTCATATTAGAATTAGTCCTCCTTATATCTCTATACATCCAATACGAAAAAGAAAGTTTTACACGGAGTAAAAATCGGTATTTTTAGACTTTTTACAAGCTTCCCAAACAATCGTTGGAAGTATTTAACTAAGCAACAAATAGAAGCAACCTTTTTGAAAGCTTTCCAATGCCTCCACGATGGAAAAAATGCACTTCTATCATGGAAAAATCGCTACCCAGCAGAAAGCTGTCCAAATTTCCGCTCATTTAGTTTCGCATACGCAAATATAATTGTATTTTTGCCCGTTCACTCTTAAATTCCGCAAGCATGAAAGAAAGTATCACATCACGTATCAACAACCTGCGCACCTATATGAAGGCGCACGGATTGGCCGCCTATATTTTCCCCAGCACAGACCCGCACCATAGCGAATACCCTCCCGAGTATTGGAAAACACGGGAATGGATTTCCGGCTTCAACGGTTCTGCCGGAACGGCTGTCGTCACATCGGACGATGCCGCACTGTGGACCGACTCCCGCTACTTTATCGCAGCGGAAGAACAACTGAAGGACACTCCGTTCCGCTTGATGAAAGAACGTTTGGAGGGCACGCCGTCCGTCACGCAATGGCTGGCGGAGGTTCTTCCGCCGGGAAGCGCCGTGGGCATGGACGCATGGACCAACTCCGCAGACGAAATCCGCACCGTCAGGGAAGAGCTTACGCATTGCGGACTGCACCTTGAAATAGCAGACCAACCGGCTGACACGCTGTGGAAGAACCGTCCGGCTCTACCCGATTCATCGGTCAGAATACAACCGCCCGCCTTCGCAGGCCGTAGCATAACCGAAAAACTCGCACTCATCCGCGAGGCCATGGCCGGGCGGCAAGCCGACGGGCTGATTCTGTCCGCCCTCGACGAAATAGCCTGGACGTTGAACCTGCGCGGCACGGACGTACATTGTACGCCCGTATTCGTAGCTTACACATGGATTACCCCCTCCCGCTGTACCTTATATATAAATAAGGTGAAACTCACGGAAGAGGTTTCTGCCCATCTGAAGGAATGCGGCGTGGAAACACGGAACTATACCGACATCCTGCCCGATTTGTCACGTTTTGACGGCAAGCGGATATGGACAGACTGCCAAACCACAAACTACGCCCTCTGCCGCAGCCTGCCCGAAACATGCTCCGTAGTAGACGCGGCATCCCCCGTGGGCTTGCTCAAAGCCGTAAAACATCCGGCAGAGGTGGAAGGCTACCGCCGCGCCATGCTGCGCGACGGTGTGGCCATGGTGAAATTCCTGAAATGGCTCACACCGGCGGTACAGGCCGGAGGACAGACAGAGCTTAGCATCAGCCGTAAACTGGAGGAACTGCGCAGCGAACAGGATTTGTTCTGCGGCAACAGTTTCGACACCATTGCCGGATATGCCCACCACGGTGCCGTAGTCCATTACGAACCTACTCCGGAAACCGATTTGGAACTCCTACCGAAGGGACTGTTGCTGCTCGACTCGGGCGCGCAATACGAAGACGGCACGACGGATATCACCCGCACCATCGCCCTCGGCCCGGTGAACGAGGAGGAACGCCACGACTATACCTTAGTATTGAAAGGACACATCCGACTGGCCCATGCCAAGTTCCCGCAAGGTTGCAGCGGCACGCAACTCGACGCTTGCGCCCGCTATGCCATGTGGCAGGAAGGCATCAATTATCTTCACGGCACAGGACATGGTGTGGGTTCCTGCCTGTGCGTGCACGAAGGTCCTCATCAAATCCGCATGAACTATATGCCGTCCCCGCTCCTCCCCTACATGACCGTGACCAACGAACCGGGCATCTACAAAGAAGGGCGGCATGGCATACGCATCGAAAACACGCAGGTCATCTTGCCCTATCGGGAAACCGAGTTCGGCACATTCCTCCAGTTCGACCCGCTCACCCTCTGTCCCATCGACATGGAACCGATAGACTGGTCCTTGCTCGACACGGAGGAAATCGAATGGCTCAACCGTTACCACAGCCGGGTGTACGACCAACTGGCTCCGTTGCTCGACCACGAACACCGCACATGGCTCCGCGAAGCGACCCGGCCATACGAACACACAAAACCATCTCAAAAATCATAAAATATGGCATTGATTAAAAAACTCAACGACTTGACTCCCAAGTTCGGCAAACACTGCTACTTCTCCGAAGGGGCAGCTATCATAGGCGACGTCACCATGGGCGACGACTGTACCGTATGGTTTAACGCCGTCCTGCGCGGAGACGTACATTTCATCAAAATCGGCAACCGCGTGAACATCCAAGACGGTTCTTGCCTGCATACGCTTTACGGCAAAGCCCCCATCATCATCGGCGACGACGTGACCGTAGGACATAATGTCACGCTGCACGGTTGCGAAGTGAAAAGCGGCGCCCTCATCGGTATGGGCTCCACCATTCTGGACCACGCTGTCGTCGGTCATGGTGCCATCGTAGCCGCCGGTGCCTTGGTCCTGAAGAATACGGTCATCGGCGACGGCGAGCTGTGGGGAGGCGTACCGGCCAGATTCATCAAGAAGGTAGACCCCGAACAGGCCAAGGAACTCAACGTAGGCTATGCCCAACACTACGTCATGTACTCCGACTGGTACCGCCGTTCGGATGCCCATCCCGAACACACGCATTACTGCACCACATCGGAAGAGTATGACGAAGCTACCCGGCGATAATACGTCAACACGTGAAATCATGAGAAAATTCAAATCCTCTTATTCTATCGGACTGCTATGCACCACCTGGTTCATGTCTTTCATCTTGCTGGCAGCCGCCGCTACGGCCATCTGCCGGCTGATAAAAAGGACAAACCGGCATAGGACTTGCAGTGGCTCTGTACGCCTGTATCTGTCTTGTCATCGTAGCATTCATATATTCCTATTTTAACCAAATCAAACAGGTAGAAGTGACAGCAGACAAGGTTGTCATCAGAAAAGTATACGGTGCCATAACCATCTCCCGAAAAGAAATCCTATATGCTCGCCACAGAAAAACGCTCACCCGTGCCATCAAAAGTTGGGGTGTTTATGGGCTTTTCGGACTCACCGGAGAGTTTTGGGAGGACAAGACAGGACAATTCACTGTAGCAGTCAAAGACGCCCAATCACTGATTGAAATTAAAACATCAAACAAATGTTACGTCGTCAGTTGCGACCGCTATGAAGAGGTTCTGAAACTATTGGAACAAGCCGAATGAAACTCCCTTGGACCGAAATATGACTCTGGCCGCAGACATGAAAGCCTCTGCGGCCAGAGTCGTTTCTCGGAAAACTTGACATCACCACGACGTAACCTTCGCCAGAATCGAATATTTTCCCCCTTCGGAAAAGCCAAAGGAAAATACGCCAGCCACGCACGGTTGCCCCTCGTACAAAAAGAAAGCCTGCACCGTCTTCCGGTGACATCCGTACCCGTAGGCTCCGCAGAACCGGGCGACAGCACTTTCGCCGTGACACAAAAAACAAGGAAAGGAGGAGCATCATGCTCTTATATTTTGAGCCGTGAAGTTCATGCAAATAGCGAAAAAAAGAGGTAAAAATCCGATTGTAAGCCCCTAAAAATGCCGTTTGGAACACTTTGATTTTTCAATCTCATGAGAATGATTTTTCGTTTGGAGCAGAACGATTTTCCAATTTGCTTCAAACGAAAGACAACAAACCTCGAAAAAGAGGGGAAAACTCCCTCAAAACGCCCCCAAAATACCGCATTTTACTCTCTTTTTCCCGGAATCGGACATACAGACGGGAGCTGTTTTTGCCGATTTTCAGCCTATCGAAACACAAAAAAAGCGGACAAACGCCCGCTTTTTCCAACTTGTATCCTATCTGATTCATCCTTCAGAATTTCACACTATCGAAAATCAAATCCGACGCTCCGGCGTTCCGCTCGATATACTGTCCGGCAATTCGTCCCCGCTCCGCCAGAAACTTCCCGTCGGAAAGCAGGCGGTCCATCGTCCGGCCGAAGGTGTCTGCATCCGTCACTTCCATACAACCGCCCTCGCGCAACAAATCCTGCGCCTCACGGAACTTGCGGTTGTTCGGACCGATAAGCACGGGTACGCCATACACCGCAGCCTCGGGCACGTTATGGATGCCTACACCGAAACCGCCGCCCACGTAGGCCATCTCGCCGTAACGATAGATAGACGAAAGCAAACCGTAACCGTCGATAATCAAGCAATCGGCACGGGCGGCACTTTCTTCCGTGACACGGGAGTAACGCACAAACGGACGGCGCAACTTTCCCTCTATCTCCTTCAAATGGTCTTCACTGACCACATGGGGCGCCAACACCAACTTCATTTCCGGATGAGCGTTGAAGTAAGGAATAATCAAATCCTCATCCGGTGCCCATGAGCTTCCGGCCACCAACACCTTGGCATCTTGCTTGAAAGCTTTCACCAACGGCAAATCCTTGGCCTGCCGACAAATGTCCAGCACACGGTCGAAACGCGTGTCTCCGGCCACGGTGACGTTCGTGATGCCCTTGCGTGCCAACAATTCGCACGAAGTTTCGTTTTGCACGAAGAAATGGGTCACACAACGCAGCACATCGCTGTAACTGCGCCCATACCAACGGAAAAACACTTGGTTCTCACGGAAAATACTGCTCACGCTGTACACCGGAATCTGACGACGGCGGCAAGCATGCAGGTAATTGTTCCAAAACTCATATTTGATGAAGAACGCCATGCGCGGACGAGCCAACCGCAAAAAGCTGCGCACATTGCCCGGCGTGTCGAACGGGAGATAGCACACCACGTCCGCCCCCTCGTAGTCCTTGCGCACTTCATAACCCGAAGGAGAGAAAAAGGTCAGCAATATCTTGTACTCCGGATGCTCCCGCCGCAACCGCTCCATCAGCGGACGCCCCTGTTCGAACTCGCCCAAGGAAGCGGCATGAAACCAAACATACATTTCCTCCCGGCGGATGTTTTTCCGCAAAATACGGAAAGTATTCCATTGCCCTTTCACCATCAGCCACGCTTTCTTGCGGAAAGGCGAAACCAATACGACTGCCAGGGCATACAGATAAAGCGCGATCGAATATATCATTTCAGAATCTCTACGGCTTTACGCATTCTACGTAATGTTTCCTCCTTCCCAAGGAAAGCTGAAAGCTCATACATGTCGGGGCCCTTTCCTGTGCCCACCAAAGCCACACGCCAAGGATTCCAAGGCTTCTTGCCCGTCTCTTCCGCCCAACGGTCTACGGCCGCTTTCTGTCCCTCTACCGAGAAATCATCCAGGCCTTCCAGCAATGCGGCCAGTTCGGCCATGTCGGCCGCCGCCGTTTCCGTCCAGTTCTTCCGCACGAACTTGTCCTCGCGGTCGTACGCTTCCGGGGCAATGAAGAAGAAGTCGCAAAGGGGCCACAGTTCTTTGATGAAATTGATTTTCTTCATCTTCATCATGCCCACCACGGCTTCTACGCGTTCCATCGGTGCTTCTATCCCATTCTCGCGCAGTATCTTGTCGAAAGCGGGAGCCAATTCCTTGTTGTCCTTCATCAGGATATATTCACGGTTGAACCACAGGCCCTTCACATAATCGAACTTGGCACCGGCCTTGCTGCATTTGGTGATGTCGAAAAGCTCCACCAGTTCGTCCAACGACATGATTTCCTGGTCGGTTCCCGGATTCCAACCCAACAAGGCCAGGAAATTGATGACAGCCTCCGGCAGATAGCCGCTCTCACGATAACCGGAGGACACTTCGCCCGTCTTCGGGTCGTGCCATTCGAGAGGGAAAACCGGAAAGCCGAGACGGTCGCCGTCGCGTTTGCTCAATTTTCCCTTCCCGTCGGGCTTGAGCAACAAAGGCAAATGGGCGAACTTCGGCATCGTGTCAGCCCATCCGAATGCACGGTAAAGCAGGACATGCAACGGAGCCGAAGGCAACCATTCTTCACCGCGAATCACGTGGGTCACCTCCATCAGATGGTCGTCTACGATGTTGGCCAGATGGTAGGTCGGCAATTCGTCGGCACTCTTGTAAAGCACCTTATCGTCGAGAATGGAAGAGTTGATGACCACATCGCCGCGAATCATGTCGTCCACATGTACGTCCTCGCCCGGCTCTATCTTGAAGCGGACAACGTACTGCCGGCCTTCGGCCAACAGCCGCTCCACCTCGTCAGCCGGCAACGACAACGAATTGCGCATCATGCCGCGCGTAGAGGCATCGTACTGGAAATTCTGGATTTCCTGCCGCTTGGCCTCCAGTTCTTCCGGCGTGTCGAAGGCGATATAAGCCTTACCGGCATCCAGCAACTCCTGCACGTATTTCTTGTAAATGTCCCGGCGTTCCGACTGACGGTAAGGACCATGCTCCCCACCGAAACTTACTCCTTCGTCGAAAGGAATACCAAGCCAACGGAAAGATTCCAAAATGTATTCCTCCGCTCCCGGGACAAACCGGTTGGAGTCTGTATCCTCGATACGGAAAATGAACTCGCCGCCATGCTGGCGTGCAAAAAGATAATTGTATAAAGCCGTACGTACACCGCCTATATGCAAGGCTCCCGTGGGACTGGGAGCGAAACGAACCCTTACTTTTCTCTGTGTCATAACAACATTTGTGAATATTGTGCAAAAATACTACTTTTTATTTAAACGCCCCGTATTTTTTTCGTATTTTCGCCCTATATAAAATACGGAAAAAGAGATGAACAGACATAACCAACAAAACAGCCTTACCCCGAAGGCTTTGATTTATAGAATCGTCATCACGGTCACGGCCTTGTTTATCGTGTGCCTGTACATGCCGCGTGACGAACGTTCGACCTACCAGTTCGACGTGGGCAAACCTTGGCGTTACAGCCAGCTCATCGCGACCTACGACTTTCCGATATACAAAAGCGCGGAAACCATACAGACGGAACAGGACAGTATCTTACAGCATTACGAACCTTATTTCGCCATCGACGAGACCGTGGGGAAAGAACAGATAGAAAAGTTCAAGGCCACCATAAACGGACAGAAACCGGCCACCATACCGGCCAATTATCTGGCATACGTGGAAAACAAACTGGAACATATTTACGCGCAGGGCGTCATGGACACGGAGAATTTCGACCAAATGCACAGCGATGAAGTGGCGTCTATCCGCATATTCGCGCAGAACGTGGCCAAGGAACAACCGATGACTCAGGTCTTCTCGCACAAAACCGCATACGAATACCTTATCGACTTGGGAGAAGACAGCTTGCATTATGACCGCAGAGTATTGCGGAAATGCAACCTGAGCGACTATATCGTACCCAATCTGACCTACGACAAGACAAAATCCGAAGAATCCCGGAAAGACTTGCTGTCTTCTCTTTCCTATTCGTCCGGTATGGTCATGAGCGGGCAGAAAATTATAGACCGAGGGGATATCGTAGACAAGGAAACATACGACATCCTCACTTCTCTGGAAAAAGAATATACCCGCCGAAACACGTCCAAAATGCAGACGCATACGGTATTGCTCGGCCAAATGCTTTACGTGGCTCTCATCATTGCCTGCCTGACGTTGTACTTCAACCTGTTCCGCCGTGACTATCTGGCCAACACGCGCCACATCCTGTTCATCGCCTCCATGCCGGTCATCTACCCGTTGATAACTTCATTCCTCATCAAGCATAACCTGTTCAATGTCTACATCATCCCGTTCGCCATGGCTCCTATTTTCATCCGGGTGTTCATGGATTCCCGGACGGCTTTTGTGACTCACGTGGCTACGGTGCTCATCAGTGCCATATCCCTGAAATACCCCTACGAGTTCATCGCCACACAGCTTGTGGCGGGCATGGTGGCCATCTACAGCCTGAGGGAGCTTTCCCAACGTTCGCAGCTTATCCGTTCGGCATTTTATGTCACATTGGCGTCTATAGCTTTTTACATGAGTATGGAACTTATTCACGAAAAAGACTTCGCACGCCTGGAGTATGGCATGTATATCTATATTATCATCAACGGCATCCTCTTGTTATTTGCCTACCCGTTGCTGTTCTTGTTCGAAAAGGTTTTCGGCTTCACCTCCAACGTGACTCTCGTCGAACTGTCCAACACCAACAACGAACTGCTGAAACGGCTCTCGGAAGTGGCTCCGGGCACATTCCAACACTCCATGCAGGTGGCGAACCTGGCTACGGAAGTGGCGAATAAAATCGGTGCCAAGGCGCTGCTCGTCCGAACCGGAGCCTTATACCACGACATCGGAAAGATGAACAGTCCGGCCTACTTTACGGAAAACCAGAATAACTTCAATCCTCACGATCGTATCAGTTACGAACAAAGTGCGGCGATTGTCATCAGTCATGTCAAGGACGGACTCAAACTGGCCGACAAATATAACCTGCCGCAAGTCATAAAGGATTTCATCTCGACGCACCACGGCAAAGGCAAGACCAAATACTTCCTGATTTCATACAAGAACCAGAATCCGGACCAACCGGTAGACGAATCCCTTTTCACTTACCCCGGTCCGAACCCGTTCACGCTGGAACAGGCCATTTTGATGATGGCGGACTCTGTGGAAGCCGCTTCCAGAAGCCTGAACGAATACACGGAAGAGAGTATCAGCGGACTGGTGGATAAGATCGTGGACAGCCAAGTGCAGGAAGGATTCTTCAAAGACTGCCCCATCACGTTCCACGACATCACCGTGGCTAAAGACGTGTTCAAAGAAAAGCTGAAGACGATTTACCACACGCGTATCAGCTATCCGGAACTGAAAAAGAAATAAGCGTCCTGCCTTACATGGGGTCTACGTCATAATAGATTTGGGCACTGCGGTAATCGGGATGTGCCATCAGGTTTTGGCGGAGATAAAGCAACTGTTCCCGGACCTTGGACAGAGAAGCTCCGGGTTCTACTTTCACTACGATTTTACGGATATAGAGCAATTGGATTCGTGCCACGGGCGGCGCGTCAGGCCCTAAAATACGGGAACCGAACACCTGGCGCAGACGGCTCCCCATTTCAGCAGCCAGATGGTCGAGCACATCTGCCCGCTTATGTTTCATATAGACATAAATCAAACGGCAAAAAGGAGGGTATACAAACATCTGACGCTCTTCCATCTGCCCTACGTACAACCCGAAATAGTCATGTTCCGTCACTTGACGGATGAGAGGCAGATCCGGACTCTTGGTCTGCAAGATGACACGTCCCTGCCTGCTGCGGCGTCCGGCGCGCCCGGCCACTTGTGCCATCAACTGGAAGGCGCGCTCGAAGCTTCGGAAGTCCGGGATATTAAGCATGGCGTCGGCATTCAATATGCCGACCACGCTGACTCGTTCGAAATCCAATCCTTTGGTCACCATCTGCGTTCCGATAAGCACATCAGTCTTTCCGCTTTGGAAATCCTCCAAGATTCCTTCGTAGGCCGAACGTGTACGGGTCGTATCCAAATCCATCCGGGCCACGGCGGCCTCCGGAAAGACTTGATGTACGGCATCTTCCACCTTTTCCGTACCGAACCCTCGCTGCACCAGCTCCGTACCTTCACAGGCCGGACAGCGAGTCGGCACGTTACACGTGTAGCCGCAATAATGGCAAGTCATTTGGTTCAGTCCCTTATGGTACGTCAGGCTGACATCGCAGTTTTTGCACTTGGGCACCCAACCGCACGTGTGGCATTCTATCATCGGAGCGTAACCTCGCCGGTTCTGGAACAGTATGACCTGTTCCTTGTTTTCCAATGCCCGACGCATCTCCTCCAACAAACGCGGCGAGAACGGACCGGCCATGCGCCTTCTGCGTTGCAGCTCTTTGATATCCACCACCTCGACTTCCGGTAAACGTACTTGTCCGAAACGTTCGGTCAGCTCCACCAAACCGTATTTGCCCATGCGGACGTTATAATAAGTCTCCAACGCCGGAGTAGCCGTACCGAGCAATGTACGGGCACCGTACATCCGGGCTAACATGATCGCCGCATTCCGGGCATGGTAACGCGGCGCAGGCTCCTGCTGTTTATAAGATTGTTCATGCTCTTCGTCCACTATGACCAGCCCCAGATGCCGGAAAGGCAAGAAGACGGACGAACGAACACCTACAATAATATCGTAAGGCTGTTCGGACAACTGCTTTTGCCAAATCTCGACACGTTCGGCATCGGGAAACTTGGAATGGTATACGCCCATACGGTTACCGAATACGCGATATAACCTGTCCGTCAACTGGGTGGTCAGCACAATCTCCGGCACCAAGTAAAGCACCTGTTTACCTTCGGCTATCATCTGACGAATCAGATGAATGTAAACCTCGGTCTTCCCGCTCGATGTCACTCCGTGAAGCAGGCATACCGGATGACGGGCAAAAGCTTCTTCCAGCTCCCGGAACGCCCGTACCTGTGCCTCACTCAAAGGAGAAACACCTATCGTTTCGGTGACCTCCGTATGCGCCAAACGGCCTATCTCGTATGGATAGGCCTCCAATACGCCCTTCTCTTCCAAAGCACGGCAAATCGCCAGACTGCCACCAACAGCTTCTATCAGGGCTTTCCGCCCCACCTCCGCCAGCATCTTCGGATTACGCAACCGGAAAGCCGTTCCGGCACCTGCCAGCTCTAAATACTTTAATAAAAGGGACTGCTGTTTGGGTGCTCTTCCTAAACCGTCAAGCAATTCATGAAGTTTGTCCTCGTCAAAATAGGTTTCCGATAAGCGCACATGTACTTCCGTACGTGGCTTATAGCTGCGTTTGACTTCCTCTTTCATGGCAAGGACACCCTTGTCCATCAAAGACCTTACCACCCGCAACACCCGAAAATCCTCACATTCTTTTTGAAGTTGCGTCACGGTCGATTCGGAACGCCTCGAAACCCAAGTAACGACCCGTTGTTCCCGTTCCGACAATACGGCATTTCCCGCATATTCACTGTTTACCACCACCTTGCTCTCGCTTTCCAGTTTCATACCGGACGGCAGGGCAGCCTTATACACATCCCCTACGGCACAAAGGTAATAGTCTGCCAACCATCTCCAAAAATCCAACTGCACCGGAAGTAAAACGGGAGCCGAATCAAGTATCTCCCACACGGTCTTCACGGCATAACCTTGCGGTTGCCGCCCGTGAACGTCAACCACAATAGCCGTATAAAACTTTTTGGCTCCAAACGGCACGATAACCCTACTGCCCGGCCGTACCACTTCTTGCCGCTCTTCGGGCAAAGCGTATGTATAAGCCGCCGACAAAGGAAGAGGAAGAATGACATCTACAAACTTCATACGCACGGATTTTAATGCGTTACAAAAATACGACAAAAGAAGCTAACAGACAAAAGGAAAGCCGTCCGCTTCATGCAGACGGCTTCCGTTTATTCCATTTTTCTATCGGACTACATTAAAACAAGTAAGCCAAACGAACTTGCCATGTGTTGTTCTTTACGTCAAACTCTTTTATGACATCGCCCACACCGCCTAATTTTCCGGTCTCACCCATGGCGATATTGTAGGTCACACCTACTTGCAAATGGCTAAGCAGTGTCACACCGGCTCCCACATTCCAACTGAACGTAGAGCGTTCCAAACTTCCGATACTTTCACCGGCATACTTTAAATTACGGCTCCCCAGATACCAATTGTATTGCGGACCTGTAGCCAAATAAACGCCGACCAGACTGCTAAAGCCAAAATTATACCTTAAATTAATGGGGATCTCCACGTAAGGCATGGATTTGTTAGGCGTACTCCCGTTGACATTCTCCCCGTCTACTTCACCTGAAAAGTCCATCTTCATGTACTTCTGGGAGTAGAGAAGGGAAGCATCGATACCCAAACCGATGACCGGCATGGTCATCTGCACTTTCGGTCCGACGAACCATCCCGTACGATTGGAAGCATCGAACAAGCCTCCGTCACCCTTTATACTTGCTTTACTCAAGTTCACACCGCCTTCAAGTCCCCACTTGAACTGCGCATTGGCTGGTGCCGCCCATAAAAACGCCACCATGCACATCAATACTGCACTTAATTTCTTCATAGAAGTTTGCTTTTTATTTCTTATCGAAAAACAAAGATAGCAACTGTTTGCCGTACTTTCAACTTTTTCCGAAAATATATCTCTTTTTTATTATCTACGTTGTCTGCGTACGGTCACTCTGGGCGTGGAGGCTCCTCCCCCTCCGGAACTCCCCCTACGCGTCTTGGAAACCTTAGTCTTTTCTGCCTTTGCCTTTTTCGAGTCGTCCGACGATGCCGAAGCACGACGCGAATTACGTGTAGTTCGGGAAGCTTTCTCCTTTTTCGTTTCTACAGTTTCCTTGGCTGCCGTTGAATCTACAGCCACCGAGTCGTCATGCCCCCAAACATGTTTTTCAAAGTCGGAAAGTTGTTTCTCTATCCGCTTCTGTTCGTTGGCCATGGCACTGTCCGTCTTACAATAGTTAGCCAGCACCTTCCCCTGCATATTGTTCGTCTTATAAATCTTTCCGTCATACAGATTCATGGAGAAATAATCTGCCGCCGTCATGTTCGTCACGTTGTTATAATTGCTTGCCATCATCGCGTGACGGGCCAAATACGTACTGATATCATCATATTTAAGCCAGAACAAAGGATATGGGGTAGCCTCTCCGCCAAAATCATCTCCCCGCATAAGCACCGGACATAAAGCCGTGACCTTTGTACGGAACGTCGAGGTCCTTTGGTCGAAATAAGAGCTCTCCTTTATATAATAACGGGAAACTTCAGCCGAGGGAATATCGCTGGCATTCACACGGGGACGCCCGTTCTGCTCCTCGTAATATATATGGTAACGCTCTAACAATTCTTTCACGTCCACCTTATCGCGCGAAGTAAAAGACTCGTTACCGTCCAGTTTATATTGGTATGCCGTAATCTTTCCCGTCAGCAATAAATCGAACAGATACGTAAACAGGTTTATCTGGCCTGCGGAAGGCTCCACCGGATAATACAGGGGGGCGTTCTTGTCCAACGTCAGATCCAACTGACGATACACATCGCGACGCCACACCACGTCCTCAGGCACTTCCACCGCCACGGGGAACTGCAAACTGGCACGGTCTACGGTTTTCTCGGCCTTGTCTGCATCATTGGGTTTCACCCTGCGGCGAGCCGGCTGCGCCTCCGCCTGCACGTACAGGGCAACTCCTAACAAAACAAAAAACAGACGTTTCATCCTTATCTTATTTTTACTCATAGTCTTCATTTCCATCCATTCATTAGTTGACAATCACTTCCATAGAGCCGTCGAGCGTCCGCTCCGCCCCGTCGGGGCCTACGGCTCTTATACGGGAAATATAGAACCGTTTTCCACGTCCCAACGAACGGAACATCGAACGTTGCTGTTCAGTGAAAGACGCGCTGTTCGACACCGCCGGTACGGCGTTACCCATATTGTCGAAAAACACCGTCTCGAACCCTTGCACCCGGAACTCTATATTCAAAAGTCCGTCGTCAATAGCTGCGCCGATGCCTTTCGTTCCCATCAACACTTGTTTGGACAAACGCCCGCCACGGAAACGGTTGCTGCCGCCTTCCGCCGCATACTCTATATAAGCCGACGGGTCGGGCAACTTACGCACACGAAAGGCAAACTGTCCCATCTTCTGCATACGTCCCTCCATATTGGCATTGACCGTAATCACGGCATCTTTGCCCACTTCTGCCGGTCGGGCTATATATTTGCCCGCCCCTGTGGGCTGCAACACTCCTCCGCTCATGGAAGCCACCACCTTATTGGCCGGAACCCCGGGAATAGACACGCTCATAGGGTTCTCATATCCGGCATACAACACATTCATCAAGTCTGCCGACACCGTAGCCGAAGGAGCCACCACGGTGTAAGGCTGAGAGAAGTCCCTGCGCACCATCTGGCCACGCCCGTCCATCATCTCGATATAACCTTTCAGCGTATAATCGCCCGTACTACTGCAAACCGTCTCATACAACCCGCCCGGTGAAGTGATTTGCCGTCCGTTGACATATACCGTCGGACGTTGGGTCGTATCCACGGCAGCCATGATGATCTGGGCACTGAATTTCCCGCCTTGTACCACCGTACGTGAAGCCGGTATCACAAACGCATTCAACTCGTTCACACGCAAGTCTTTCATGTCTATATTGGCCACCAAGGCATGAAGCACCTCTCCTTCGGCATACCGCACATCGCTCTGCAATTTGGAAAGCAAAGTGACGGCCGCAGCCACCGGCGTATTCTCAAACATATACTCCTGCCAATTCTTCCCTAAAGTACCGGCCTTGTTCGGAACCTCCGTACTCAGGTTGTCCGCAATGATTTTCTTCTGCGTCTCGTCTGTCAACATGCCGACGATGCTTTCACGAAAACTGTTGATGGCCGCGAACAACCTCTGTCCTTCTCCTCGGCGCGGTGCCAACATCACATGGGAAGCCGCCTCCAGATCCTCCTTGTTCTGCACGTCTTTCACGTCGCCGTCTTCCCCGTCCGCCTGCTTCACGATACTGACCTTCAGGGCTTCCGCATAATTATATAAGGAGTCTGAGATTTTCTTCACATACTGTGCCTTGTCGAACCATTCCTTCACTTTGGCCGGATTGGCCTCCATCTGTCCCTGCAAATCCTTATAAAGGGCTTCGTTGGACGCAGAAGCGTTCGCCGTAGTCCGCAGAAGGCTGTCTTCCACCAATGAAAAACCGTTCAACACGTCGGAAGACACGTTCAGGGCCAACATAGCCATCAGCACCACATACATGAGGTTGATCATCTTCTGACGCGGAGACATTCTATTTTGCTGGGATGCCATTTCGTATTCCTTTCTGATTAATCCGTTTATTCTGTTATCGAACCGCCCGGCGTATGCTTCATGTTCACCGTCAAGGCCTGAATCATACGGTTGTAAATGCCGTTCAATTCTTCTATCTGACGCGCCATCTTGCGGGTCTGTTCATTGATTTGGTCTATCGTGCCCACCTGCGTACTGATACTCTTCAACTGCATCTCGTATATCGTATTGATGCCCGTCAGCGTACGGTTCAGATTATCCATCTCCTTGGCATCACGCGTCATGTGTTCAGCCTGTTCGGACACACGCGCCAAGGTTTCGGTCAACGTCTTCAGCTCTTCCACATAATTTTCAGCCGCCTCCTTCATTTCGGGAGTAGAAGCGTTACGGGCATCTTCAAGCACTTTCGCAAAAAGTTCTGCGTTGGAAGCATTCACCATATCGGCCAAAGCCTTTATATCCAACGCCTGCTGCCCCACGCTGCCCTGCACGCCTTGTGTTCCGCCGCCTGCTGCGCCAGACACGTCCGGATTTACAGTAGCCGCTGCCCCGGAAAGAGGGATGCCTCCATTTCCTCCGACTACGACCGGCCCTCCCACGACTATGGGCTGGGATACCCCTCCACCGGACACAACCGGTTGGGCCACTCCACCTTGCGCAACCTCAGGAAGGTTCCCGGCTTCCTTTTCGCCGACAGCCTCTTCGTCCCAATCCTCTTCATCCGAAGCCAGACTCACCCGGTCTTCATCGCGCTTCAGTTCTGCCGGACGGTCGAAACCGGAGATGAAAAACACCAGAACCTCCGTCCCCATACCGATGAACAACATCGCATTGGCCCCGGGAATATGAGTCAGTTTGAACAAAGCTCCAAGAATAACCACGGCCGCTCCCCAACTGTACGCATAATTCAGGAATGTCTGTCCGGGCACCGACTCAATCCAATCCTGAATACGGATAATTATGTTTTTTCTATTCTTAGCCATATTTTTACCTCTTTAATCTTTTTATTTACGTTTATTGGTTGTCCCCGATACAGAACGTACACAACGGAAACCGATGTACGAACGCGGTTGGTTTTGATATTCGTATGAACGCCATACGGAACGTATCATGGATTCCGGGTCTTTCCACGAACCGCCCCTCACCGACTTCTTCTTCAGGCGATAAGGATCTTCTTTCGCGGCATTGTATTTCAGTTCCGGATTCATGTCGCTCATGCCGTCCACACCCGATTCGGTGTACACCGTACTCGTCCATTCCGCCACATTTCCCGCCATGTCGAACAAACCGTTGGAATTGGCCGAATAGGAACCGCATTTGGAGGTTATCAAGCTCCCGTCGTCCGTATAGTCCCCACGGTCGGGTTTAAAGTTGGCATAATAACAGTCTTTCTCGCTTTTCACCCCTTTTGTCTCCCACGGGAACAAGGCTCCTTCGGGACCACGTGCGGCAAATTCCCATTCCACCTCTGTCGGCAAACGGTAAGGCTGTATCTGACTGGCTGCGGCTCCCAAACCACGTTTCAGGAACTCCGTACGCCAATCGCAGAAAGCATTGGCCTGTTCCCAGGTCACACCGACCACCGGATAATCGTTATAAGCCGGATTGGAGAAGTATTGCAACATGTAGCGTTCGTTTTCCGCATTGGAAAAATCGTTCACCCAACACGTCGTATCCGGATAAATATTCACGATATAAGTATTCAGGAAATCATGCAGTCCCGAAAGCGGGCGGGTGATGGTTTCACGCACGATACGCCCTTCGTCGTCGATGTAAGCTGTGTCCTTGGAAATCATGACCACTTCGTCCGCATCCACGGCATGGTCGGTATTCAGGTTGCGTTCATCCGGATTCAGGCGGTGCTTGCGCAAAGCGGCAGCGGTATAATCGAACACCTCATAACGGTAATTCATCTGGCGCGCATCCAACATACGCTCCCCCGTAGCCGGATTCGTCACGTACACACTTTCTATGGCCCTCAACTCGTCTTCGTTCGGGCGTTTCCAGGGTATCGGCTTTTTCCAGTTCAGATAAGGAGTCACAGGATTCCCGAACTTGTCCTCCTCTATCTTGTAGGTCTCGTCGCCCGCGTATGCCGGATCGGCCAGGCGTTCGCGGATAATAGAGTCGCGCACCCAAAAGACAAACTGGCGATATTTGGCATTCGACACTTCATTCGCGTCCATCCAGAAGCCGTCAACCGAAATTTCCCGGGTAGGAATGGTCATTCCCCACAACGAATCGGTTTCTTCCGTACCGATTTTCAATGAACCTTTCTTCACGAAAACCATCCCATAAGGAGTCGGTTCACTGTAGGCCGTTCCCCCGACACCGGTCACTTCTCCACCCGTGGCGGTGGATGCCGAACGGGGACCCAGACAAGCACTGAACGCCAGACCTGCCATTATGCCCCATATCAACCCACAACACTTCATATTCATTATTATAATATTCTTACGCTTTTATGTTTATTCTTTCCTTTCTTGAACAGATTCAACTCCGTCTTATAGCCGATGATGATCTCATGACTACCGTTCAATGCCCCGATGCCGGCCGTGTACATTTCGTACGCATAACCGAGATTGATGCCATGAAAGTCTCCGCCGAAGAGGAAACTGACCGAATTCATCGGACTGTACGACACCCCGCCGTACAACTCATGCTTGCTGCCATGATAAGCGATGCGTCCCGTCATATCCGCCCGGAAACCTACGGCATCGGAACGCAGCATGGCGGTCGTATGTATGGTATATAACGGACTTTTAAGCCGTATATTGTACCCGCCCGTCAAATAATAAGAAGGAGAGACCTTAAATTCGTTCACTTTTTCCTCTCCCAACGTGACGGTCGGCGAGGTACAGTGCATCATGGCAAAACCGGCGTACCACGACTTACGGGCATACTGGACGCCGAAATTCATATCGAAACCGGCCCCGTTGGCCTCAGCCGTAGGAAACGCAGGGTCGCCGGACTCTCCCAAATCCAACTCTCCCCCGTCGAACGTCTCACTGAGCATGGACAAATGGATACCTCCGCTCAGTTTGCCTCCCCACAAAGGCTGATGATAAGCATATTGCAGAAAAAACTTCTGGTGCTTGAACAGACCGATCTGGTCGTTGGTGAACCCCACTCCGGCACCGTGCCTCGCGCTGATGAAAAACAACGGCAGATCCACATAAGCATACATTACGGCAGGGGCGTTTTCAAAACCGGTCATCTGCATGCTGTAAGCTCCTTGAAAGTTCAGCACGGGAGACTGCCCCGTCGCTGCGGGGTTATAAAAGGGCGTCATGGCCCAATAATTGACAAAAGACGGGTCGTACTGAGCCTTGGCCCACCGGGGCAACAAGCTCAATATCAAGATAAACCCTATCAGTTTTCCCTTTGTCTTCACTGTCTCTACAACCGTTGTACTTTAAGAAAACAGAATCTTTTTCTTTTTATTGTCCGGCATCGCACGAAAATCGCGGTTTCAGGTAAAACAATGGAGCGGATGCACACTTACACCCGCTCCAGTAATCATTTCAGGTTTTCCGTATTTCCAAGTCCGACGCACATCAATACTCGTCCTCGTTGAAAAGAAAATCCTCCTTCGTCGGATAGTCCGGCCAAACATCTTCTATCGTCTCATATATTTCGCCTTCATCCTCTATTTCTTGCAGATTCTCGATCACTTCCAAGGGAGCGCCAGAACGCATCGCATAATCAATCAGTTCATCCTTGGTGGCAGGCCATGGCGCATCTTCTAACTTTGAAGCCAATTCCAGTGTCCAATACATAGTCCTTAATATTTATAACAACTTCGTTTTTCTATTTTGTGCGCAAAAATAATAATATTTTCGATACCATCAACGTTTCTTCCACACAATTTCATCTTTCCCCTCAATAAAAAGCATTTTACGGGACAACACAAACAGATAATCGGACAAGCGGTTGACATACGCACAAACCTCTGGCAGCACCGGCGCACTTCCGGACAGTTCCAGGATACGCCGCTCCGCCCTGCGGCACACGGTACGGCAGACATGGCACACGGCCGCCCCCCGGGAGCCGCCGGGAAGCACGAATCCCCGCCATCCGGGAAGCCCGTCTTCCGCCTCATCTATGGCTTGTTCCAGACGCGTCACGTCTTCTTCCGTCACCACCTCCCGGCCAAGCTTTTCCGCACGTGAGGGCTCCGTAGCCAGATAGGCTCCTATCGTGAACAAGTCACATTGGATACCTGTCAGGAACTTGCGGTCTTCTTCATGCTCCAAATAAGTAATCAATTCGCCGATGTGGGCATTCAGTTCATCCACCGTCCCATACGCTTCCACGCGGACATCCGTCTTGGACACCCGCACGCCTCCGCTCAGGCTGGTCATTCCCCCGTCGCCCGTACGGGTATATACTTTACTTTTCTTCATTTTTTCCGTATATTTAAAAATTCACAATATAATCTTGCCGTTGCTTGGAACGGTCATAAAACACAAGACCGTAGTCGTAGAGATCGAAAGTCACCACGGCTTCCGGCAAGCGTTTCACGTCGTTCCACGCCCGCAAAGCCGCTTTTGAAGCCCGTATGCCGAAAAGGAGGCACACCGAACACCTTGTCGACGGACGCGAAACCACAGCCGTCCAATGCCGGGGTGCAATTCCCCTCCCCACGACCATCAGTTCCTTCTGCCGCACGAAACCTCCGTTCTCCCGTACCCTCACCTTCCAAAACAAGTCCTGGCATACCGCGGCCGAACGGCATCCCGCTGCCAAGTAAGCCGTTTCCGCCTCTTTCACGTGCCCATATATCCGGATCAGCGAGGGATGCACGTAATTGGACAGACGAAAAAGAAACTTGCGGCATTTCAACCGGTGCAAGCCCCCGCACAGGCAAACCACGGGATAACGTTTCTTCAGCTCTCGATAGGCGTAATATTCCCCACGCTCATACACCACATACGTCAGGAAGTCGAACGCAAAGGGAGAGTGCACACCGTATCCGCGACGATGCCTGAACCTTTTCAACCAAATCCATTGTCTACAGAGCATTCTTGTATCATATATTTGTTCTTGTCCAACAAAGTTAGCACAAAAAAGCACTCCGTATTGATATAAATCAAGAAAAAGCCGTTTTTTCGATATTAAAAGCCGGATATTTTGCCGGAAAGCCGAAACTCCCTACCTTTGCATCGTGTTTTTCATAGTATTAGATTTAAGGTTAACAAAGGTTGGGTCAGAGCGCTGACCCTTTTTTATGCCCTACGGTGAAGCCTTAAAAAAACAGGACATTACAGTCTCGCATCCCCGCTTTCTCCGCACATTACATAACCACCTCACCCACAATAAAATACAAATCTCCAGAAAACGAAAAAAAAATCTCCTGCAAACGATTTTCCAATCTCCTGCGAACGATTTTTCGTTTGGCGCAGAACAAAAAATCATTTGCCGCAAGGTAAATCCGACCACTCCTCGAGACATGATTTCATTTGACAAAGCCCTGCTTCCAAAGTCCGGCACGCCCACCCACGGTATGCACTTCGCAGCCCTCCCCGTCCGGAGTATCTTGCAAAAAAAATAAGGCAAACCTCACTGACTTTCAAAAAAAAAACGTTTCTTTATACCTCCAAACAGGAACTTGAACAAACCAGCATAGAAAAAGACATGGAACTACAGACGCATACCGACACAGCATACCGGCAACTGCTTCCCGCTGAAATCCGACAACTGGAACAGCAAGGCTGCACGGCCGAGAACTGGCAACTAATTGAAGTCCATCCGGATATCGACCTTCGCCATCTGGCGTACGTGCATTTTTCCGGCTCCAACCGTATCGGGAATTTCCAAAAGACCGTCACGCTGCCGGGCGGAATCACGTTCCATACGGGTATCCGCCATGCCACGCTGCACTGTACCACCGTGGGCGACGACTGTCTGATAGCCCACGTCCATGGGTATATCGCCCATTACGACATCGCCCCAGGCTGCATCATCCTCCATACGGACACCATTGCCATGACCGGCCCCTCTTCTTTCGGGAACGGTACGGAACTCCATGTCATGAGCGAAAGCGGAGGACGGGACATCCTCATTCACGACCGCCTGTCGGCACAGGAAGCGTACATGCAGGCCATGTACCGCCACGATGCCTTGTTGACGCAAAACCTCCGCCGGTTGGTTTCGGACTACGCCGCACGGCAAACCGGCAACCGCGGCAAGATAGGCGAAGGCACACGGATACTCCGCTGCGGCCTGATCCGCAACGTGAAAATCGGGCCTTGCAGCCATCTGGAAGGTGCCGTCCGGTTGGAAAACGGCACGATATGCAGCCATCCGGACGCCCCTACCTTCGTGGGCGACTTGGTCATCGCCCGTGATTTCATCCTGCAAACCGGCAGCCATGTCGCCGACGGCGCGACGCTCACCCGTTGCCATGTAGGACAAGCTTCCTCCATCGGGCACGGATTTTCTGCCACAGACTCCTATTTCGGTTGCAACTGCCAGGCGGAGCAGGGTGAGGCATGCGCCATCCTGGCCGGTCCCTATACGGTGACGCACCACAAGTCCACGCTGTTGATAGGCGGCATGTTCTCGTTCATGAACGCTGGTTCGGGCACCAACCAGAGCAACCACGCTTACAAGCTCGGCCCCCGACACCACGGTGTGCTGGAACGGGGATGCAAAACCGCTTCGGGCAGCCACATCTCGTGGCCCGCGCATATCGGGGCGTTTTCGCTGGTTATGGGACATTGCGCTTCCGGTACCGACAGCAGCGAATGGCCATTCTCTTATCTCGTGGAGCAAGGCTCGTCCCATTACGTGATTCCCGGCATTACCCTGAGGGGCGTGGGAACGCTGCGCGACATCGGGAAATGGCCTGCACGCGACGGCCGCCCGCCCCAAGTGCCTCAAACGGACCGGGTCTCCTTCGAAGCGTTCTCCCCTTATACGATGGGGCGGGTGTTCCGGGCACGGATTACCTTGGAAGAACTAAGCGGACGCTTCGACGCGGATACCCAAGAAATCACATGGAACGGCCTGCGGCTCAAAGGGAAATCGGTGAAGCAAGGCATAGAATGGTACCGGCTGGCTTTAGACCGTTACTTGGGCGAACAACTGATCCGGCAATTAGAGGCGCATGAGGGCATGCCCTCGGACGGGCTATGCGAAGCCCTGCATCCCCGTGCGGCATGCAGCGACCGTTGGGGAGACATCGGCGGCATGCTGGCACCCACAAGCGAAATCAATGACATTACCAGAATCATCGCCACAGGACAACTCGACCGCATAGAAAAATTGGGAGAACGGCTCCGGCTTATCCACGACCGGTATGACGACTTCGCCTGGGCTTGGACGTGGAACCTCTTGCACGAGATATACCCCGATACCTATGGCAAGGACTTTATCCCGTCGCTCTGCCTGCCCGTCATCCGGAAATGGGAAACCGCCGCCACGACACTCAACCGGCAGATCATAGCCGATGCCACAAAGGACATCTCGACAGGTTCCCTTGCCGGTTTCGGCATCGACGGCGGCGAGGAAACCGCCGTGGACGACGCGTTGGCCGTCCGGGGCACCGTACAACAATGCGGCATCATCCAAGAGTTGGAAAAGCAACAAACGGAAATCAAAGAAAAGGCCGGATACTGGTTGCATAAATTAACCCTTTAACCCCATACGACTATGAACAGACAGCAAAACCCTTCACCGGAAAACCGTACTTCACGTGTAATGACAGCGTGGCCGGACGCCCTGAAACTGTTCTTTTTCGGCTTCTGGATGTTTTTCGGCATTTATTACGGCGACGTGCTTTACATCGCCCAACAGCACAGTTTCTTCAGCACAGCCCAAGGAGCCATGCGCCCGCTATGGGAAACCTCTTACGGTTCGTTGTGGATTATCGGGCGTGCCTTGCTCCAAGCGTTCCATTCGCCTTTTTGGGGCGGTGCCCTTCTCTCGGGCATGCTTACCCTCATCTCTTGGCTGTTCGGTTACGTCTTCAGGTTGCGCGGCCGGTTCGGATACCTGAAATACATCCCGGCATTCGTTTTTATTTATGTGGTCGTCTACCACGGTTTCGATGTTTACTATCAGGCGGAAACGGGCAAACTGCTCGGCATTCCTTTCTGCATCCTCCTCATTCTGGCCTGCCAAGCCGCCTTCGTTCGTTCTTTCAGTCGGAAAAAACTCTCGGGGTTGTTCACCCCACCGGCTTACAACCGTCCGCTCGACGAATGGAAAGCCATGGGATTCATCCTCATCTTGGGAGCCGGTGCCGTGGGTATGAACGAATGGTACCGCCCCTACGTACGCCCTACCGCCAAGATGCAGCGCGAACTGGAACGGCAGGACTGGAAGAGCATGCAAGCCACGGCTTCCCGCTCCGACCTGACCTACAGCACGGTGGCGGCTTACTACGCCATTTCGCGGATGGAAGACGAAAACGACGTGCCCAAGGTACCCATAGACATGTTACCGCCGACAAGCCGCCCTATTTACCTGCATAACCGCGACGGTAACCTCGAAAACGCCCGGAATTACTTCCTGACGGACTACTGCATCGCTTCGGAACAATACCCCATCGCTTACGAACTGGGCAAAGCGGACTTGAATACCAACGGCCCGTCTCCGCTCCTGCTCAAACAGATGGTCCGGATTTGTCTGGCCTTACATAAAAAAGAAGAAGCACGTTCTCACCTGAACGTGCTCCGTACGCTTCCTTTCGAGAAGGACTTCATCGAGACCTACGCCCCAGAGGCACAGGAATAGAAAAAAGGGATTTCCTCCTCCCTCCGAGCTTATTCCGTCCGCTTGACAGCCAAGACCAGTTCGGCGGACTTCAGTCCTTTGGCTTCCGCTTTCAGGCGAAGGGTTCCGGCTTGTCCCTTTTCCGCCACGATGGCGGTCATCTGTCCGTTGAACACCGGCATTTGCGGCCGGCCGAACGGTTCAAGACACACTGGGTTGCCGTTGGCTCCGGCCTTGTAATACCCGGCTCCACGGACAGAAAACTTCACCGTATGCTGTGCGTCGGGACAGAGGTTGCCCTCGCGGTCCACCACGCTGACCGTGACAAAAGCCAAGTCCTCATCCCGCAAATCCGCGTCCAACGTGTCCTTGTCGGCCTTCAATACGATGCGGTAAGGCTTACCTGCCGTACGGACGATCTGCTCCGTGCGCTTCCGCCCGCTTTCGTCGTAGGCCACAGCCTTCACCTCGCCCGGCTCGTAGCGCGTGTCCATCCACATCAGCCGGTAACGTTTCTGGCGGGCCAAAGCACGGCGAGCCTCATCGTTTTCCGTCTCGTCGAGCTTGACGGTGGTGTCTTTCGTACGTTTCCCTTGACTCTTGCCATTGATGAAAAGTTCCACTGTGGGGTAATTGGTGTACACGAATACCGGGGTCACCTCGCCTTCACGCCCCGGCCAGTTCCAGTGCGGAAGGATGTGCAAGGTCTCCGCTGCCTTGTTCCATTGGCTGCGGTAAAGGTAATAACGATCCTTGGGCAGGTAAGCCAAATCGATGATGCCGAACAGCGAAGAATGGCTGGGCCAATCGTCATAATACGGCGTCGGCTCGCCCAAGTAGTCGAAGCCTGTCCACACGAACTCGCCCATATCGTAGGGCAAATCCTCGGACAGGATAAAATTGTCCTCCGGCAAGTCGCTCCACGAGCAATGTTCCACATCGTAGGAAGACGACTGATGGTCGTCGTATTTCGCCCCGGCCTTGCGTTCCACAGGGAACTTATACACGCCGCGCGAGCTTACCGTAGAAGCCGTTTCCGACCCCAGTACCACTTGCTGCGGCAATGCCTTATAAGCTTTCTGGTAAAGATTAGAACGGTAATTGAAGCCCGGGATGTCCATGATGGCCGCCACATGGCTCTTGATGGCGGCATCCACACGGTCCATGCCCTGTGTGCAGGGCCGCGTGGGGTCTTCGCGGTGCACGATGTCCTGCATCATCCGACAAAGCTTTGCTCCCTGCGCCGAACCTTGGTCGGGCACCTCGTTGCCGATGCACCACATCACGACCGCCGGGTCGTTGCGGTAATGACGCACCACATTCACCAAATCGCGTTCCACCCACTCGTCGTAGTACTTGTTATAACCATTGGCCATTTTCTTGGCTTTCCACTCATCGAAAGTCTCCACCATCAACAGCATCCCCATCTCGTTGCAGGCTTGCACCAGTTCCGGCGACGGCATGTTGTGCGACGAACGATAGGCATTGCTGCCCATGTCCTTCAACATCTTCAGCCGGTAACGGATGGCCTGCATGTTCACCGCCGTGCCCAACGGTCCCAAGTCGTGATGATTGCACGTGCCGTGGAAAACCAATTTTTTCCCGTTCAACAGGAAGCCTTTTTCGGGGACGACTTCAATCGTACGGATGCCGAACGTAGTCTGGTAGGTATCGCTCAAACGTCCCTGATAGTACACCTCCGTGTCCGCCCGGTAAAGGTTCGGATATTCGCAATCCCACAACAGGGGGCGGTCCACCACGAAATCCTGTTCGAACACACCTTCGTCATACGGCGACAAGGCGGTTTCGCGCTCCGCCACTTTTTGTCCTCCGGGAGCACGCAGGACGGTTTTCAGACGGATGTCCTTGCAGTCCGTGCCGTCGGGATATTCCAGTTCCGTACGCACCTTCACTTTCGCAAAATCCTCACGCACCGCCGGCGTGGTGACGGTCGTGCCCCATGTACGTACCCCGACTTTGCCCGACACGACCAGATGCACGTTCCGGTACAACCCGGCCCCCGGATACCAGCGCGAGCTTTCGGGTTCATTCTCCAAGCGCACCGCCAACACATTGTCTTTTGCGTTCACGGCATCCGTCACGTCGAAATAAAAAGAATTATAGCCGTACGGCCAATTCCCCACCTTCTTTCCGTTGACATAGACTTGCGCGTGGCTCATCGCCCCGTCGAACATCAGCACCACGCGCTTGCCCGTACCGAAACCGGGCACGTCGAAATGCAGCCTGTACCAGCCTACGCCAACGAAAGGCAGTCCTCCCGTACGTCCGGACTGGTTCTGGGCTTCTTTCTGTCCGTCCTGCTCGATGGCCATGAACTGCCGGTCGTTGTTCGCATCGAACGGCCCGCTTATCGCCCAATCGTGGGGCACGGACACGCGTTCCCACTTTCCGTCGTCCACCTGCACTCCGCCGAACGAAGCGTCGTCTGCACGGGTAAACCGCCATCCGTCCCGCAGCAGCACCGTTTCCCGTTCTCCACCGGCCTGCATCCCCAAACAGAAGAGCAAGCCCCACACATACAATAACAGTTTTTTCATATTTCTCAGGTTAATGATGAATAGATTCGTCAAGCCAGCGAATACACCACGTCCATGATTTTCCGCCCGATTTCCTCTGCCTCAGCCTGCGTGGCTGCCTCGGAATACACACGGATAATCGGCTCGGTATTGCTTTTACGCAAATGCACCCATTTGTCGGGAAAATCAATCTTCACTCCGTCGATGTCGTTCACCTCTTCGTCCTTATACATGTCTTTTACTTTCTCCAGAATGGCATCCACATCTGTCTCCGGCGTCAGGTCGATACGGTTCTTGGCCATGAAGTATGACGGATAGGTGGCACGCAGTTCGGACATTTTCTTTCCCGTCCGGGCCAGATAGGTCAACACGAGGGCAATGCCGACCAATGCGTCGCGCCCGTAATGCGCCTTCGGATAAATCACCCCGCCGTTACCTTCCCCGCCAATCACGGCACGGGTCTCTTTCATCTTGGCCACCACGTTCACCTCGCCGACCGCAGCCGCGCTGTATTCCCCTCCGCGCATACGGGTCACATCGCGCAAGGCACGGGTAGAGCTCAAGTTAGACACCGTGTTCCCGGGCGTGTGCTGTAAAATATAGTCTGCCACTGTCACCAAGGTGTATTCCTCGCCGTACATCGTCCCGTCCTCGCAGAACATGGCCAGACGGTCTACGTCCGGGTCTACCACGAATGCCAAGTCGTGGCCGCCTTTTTGCATCAAAGCCTTGATGTCGCCCAAGTTTTTTTCTAAAGGTTCGGGGTTATGGCCGAAGTTCCCCGTCGGCTCCGTAAACAGCCCCGTGACCTGCTCCACTCCTAATTGTTCCAACAACCGGGGCAGGATGATGCCGCCCACGGAATTGACCGTGTCTATGGCCACGCGGAAATGCGCCTTGCGAATCGCCTCCACGTCCACTAATTTCAGGTTCTTGACCAAGTCGATGTGCTTTTGGTCGTACGTCTGGTCTTCCCGATAGTGCCCCAGATGGTCCACGTCGGCATATTCAAACGCCTCTTCCTCGGCTAACCGCAACACTTCGTTTCCCTCCTCTTGATTGAGGAATTCCCCTTTTTCATTCAATAATTTCAAAGCATTCCACATCCGGGGGTTATGTGAGGCCGTGATGATGATGCCGCCGCAGGCTCCTTCCATCGTTACAGCCAGTTCGGTGGTCGGCGTGGAAGCCAGTCCGATGTTGACCACATCGAACCCCATGCCCATCAGTGTGCCGCACACCACATTCTTGACCATCTCGCCGGAAATGCGTGCATCCCGTCCCACCACGATGGTATTGCTCTTCACCGTAGTCGTCCGGCGAATCCATGCGGCGTATGCAGATGTAAACTTCACAATGTCCAACGGATTCAGCGTGTCGCCCACGTGGCCGCCGATAGTTCCGCGTATGCCTGAAATAGATTTAATAAGTGTCATAATAAGAGTCTTTATGTGTATAATTGAGTTTCATAATAATTTTACTTGGGGCAAAGATAGATATAAAAACAATAAACGGCGGACATCACCTAAGAAATTCTTGGTAGAAATTTATTGATGGGAGATTTTATTACTATCTTTATACTTATCAAACCTAAACGAAATATCATGAAACGTAACATTGCACTCGGTATTGCATTTTGCTCTTCTCTCTTCGTATGGGGACAAGGGGAAAACGCAGCGCAAACCTCTGCCACCCCAGAGGCCTTAAGCCAGAAAGTAGAAAAATTCGGTACGGCCATTCCCCAAGAAAAAGTCTTTCTCCACATCGACAACACCTGCTATTTCGTAGGCGACACGATATGGTATAAAGCCTACGTCACGCGCTCAGACCGGCAGACCCTGACCGACCTCAGTAAAATATTATATGTAGAACTGCTCACACCCGACGGTTATCTGGTAGAACGTCAACAGTTGGAAATGCCGGACGGGACGGGACACGGGGCTTTTGCGCTTACCGACTCCCTGTACGCCGGATATTATGAATTAAGGGCATACACCCGTTGGATGCTGAACTTCGGGCAGTATGAACACCCGCATTCAAAATGGACGGAACTGATGTTCTACTTTAAATCAATGGCCAAAGACTTTTTCCGGGATTATGATAAGATTTATTCACGCGTATTCCCGGTATTCGACCAACCGCAAACTCCCGGAGATTACGTCAAAGACATGACGCTCAGGCCGATGCGAAGATACTTCAAATCCGACAAAGGCAAGCCGAAACTCGACCTCCGCTTCTATCCCGAAGGAGGAGACATCGTGGAAGGCACTACCGGAAGAGTAGCGTTCGAAGCCAACACCGAGGAAGGAAAACACATCGATATCGAGCTATCCATACAGGATAAAAACGGGAAGGAAATCGCCCGGACCAAAACCACGAACCGGGGACGCGGCATATTCACTTTACCGGACATACCGGCTGGAGAGAAATATAAAGCCGTATTCCGATACGAAGGATATGATTATACATACGCATTGCCCGAACCGGAAAAGGAGGGCTGCGCCATGGCTGTCGTACAAAAAGGGGAGGTCGTCAACGCCTCTATCCAATCCTCCGGCCTTCCGGACCCGAAACCGGTTCTCGGCCTGCAGGTCATGCACAACGGCGTATCGAAAGCCTATTATGACATCAAGCTCGACGACGGCGGCAAAGCGACCGTAGAAATTCCGTCCGACCAGCTTCCTACGGGAGTAAACCAGTTTACGCTGTTCGACGGGAAAGGACGTGTGTACGCCGACCGCCTGATATTCGTCAACCACCACGAATATGACACACCGCAATTAACCGTCGACGGGGTAAAAGCACAATACGAACCTTTCGAGCCCATCTCCCTGCAACTCCAACTGACGAACCCGACCACCGGCACGCCCAATGTGTCATTGGCGATACGGGACCATGCCACGGACGAACTGACATACGACAACGGCAACATCCTCACGGAAATGCTATTGGGAAGCGAACTGAAAGGTTTCGTCGAGAATCCGGGTTACTACTTCGAAGCGGACGACAGTATTCGTCGTCAGGCACTTGATCTCCTCATGATGGTACAGGGATGGCGACGTTATTCGTGGAAAACCATGTCGGGCGTCGAACCCATGACCATCCAGCACATGCCGGAACAACTGCAAACCATTTCCGGTTGCGTGAACAGAATAGAAGACTTCCGGTTGGCCTACGGAACGTATGTCAAAGAAGAAAACTGGTTACCCGGAACAGGAACCATGCGCGCTCCGGACACTTCCGTAGAACGGGACGCCACCATAGAAGACATCATGGAAGCCGCAGACCATCCGAACCAAGAAAACAATGGACTTGAATCCGGCAACACCACAGACAATAACCCGCTGACCCAAATGCTTCAGGACAACCAACGTGATCCGTTCACCACGGGCTCCATCATGAGCAACCTGAAAGAAGAAGTCAATGTATGGCCCACATTCATACAAGGCAACCAGACCATGGACCTCATGCAAACGACGGAAAACGGAATGTTTTATATGAAGACGCCTTTACTTTACGACAAATACATCCTGTTCCTTCCGGCTGCGGACAAAGATAAAGGTCAGGATTACATCAAAGACAAAATGAAGAAGGACTTCACCAACGAGGAGGCTTATCCGGACTATTTTGTCAAATTGAACCGGTTCAATCCCTTATTCCCCAAACCGTATGGCTATTATCAGGATGCGCCGCGCTATGACGCAGACGAACGGTTCGACAGCCAAGGCGGCCAAACATCTTTCACAGACCGCCAGCTTGCCACGATAACCGTACGCACCAAACGGGGAGGACTGCGCAAGCTCGACCTTAGCAAACCGGCCTTGGTAGTCGACGCTTACGAGGCATTCAACCTCACGGCCGACTATGGCATGAGCACCGGCACGCACAACTGGGTCACCTTTCCGCAGCAAGTCGCCCTGACCTATATCGGAGATATGGGCATGGACAGGGACTATTTCCTACAAGTCCGGTATGACGGCAAACCGATAAACCTGAAGAGTACCCGCAAAAACGTTGCTCCGCCACGCATGGCCAACGGCACGCAAATTGAGATTCCTCCCGTCATCACGGCCGGAGAAGGCAAAATGGAAGCTTACAGACACCTCCGAAACTTGGACAAGCTTTATATTTACACGGATTACGCTCCCCGCGAACAAGGCAGCGCGAGGTACAAAGGCGACAACCAACCGGATGTCATCATCGACTACCGTCTATTTCCCAACGACGGCTACCAGCCTACATACCGTGACCGACGTTACGTGTTGGACGGATACGCCGTATGCGAAGACTTCTATAGTCCTGACTACAGCCAAAAGCCCCTGCCGGACACGAAAGACTACCGTCGTACCTTATATTGGGTCCCGAACGTGAAATTCGATGCCGCAGGAAAGGCCACCGTCAATTTGTATAACAACAGCAAACCCACGGTACTCAGCATCCAAGCCGAGGGCATTACGACCACGGGCACCCCCATCGTATGGAACAGCAAAAATTAAAACCAGAACTTACCCCCAATCCCTAAAAGCCATGAGGAATTACACTTTTCTTAGCATGTTCAGGAAATACGTGAACTCCAGCCTGATTCTGATTATCGTCACGATTGTAGCCATGATAGTGGCCAATTCCGGTTGGGGAGACGCCTACCGTTCCTTGTGGGAGAAGCCGGTCAGTTTCTCTATCGGTAACTTCAATCTGTTCAGCCACGGTAAAGAAAGCCTCAGCCTGATGGACTTTATCAACGATTTCCTCATGGCTTTGTTTTTCTTTTCCGTGGGACTGGAAATCAAAAGGGAAATCCTGGTGGGAGAACTGTCTACACTGAAGAAAGCCTTGCTCCCCATCATCGGAGCCTGCGGCGGCATGGCCATCCCCGTACTGATTTTTTTTCTCACCTGCCCTGACGATGCCCTTATGCTACGGGGGACGGCCATCCCCATGGCTACCGACATCGCGTTCTCATTGGGGGTACTCTCCATGTTCGGCAAACGAGTCCCCATCGGCCTGAAGATATTCTTGGCGACGTTGGCCGTGGCCGACGATTTGGGCGGCATTCTGGTCATTGCCGTTTTCTATTCATCCGAACTACATTTGCAATACCTGGCTTATGCCGGTATCCTACTTGTGATTTTAGCCATCGGCAACCGACGCCACGTCATATCCAAGATGTTCTACATCGTCATCGGAACATTTGTCTGGTACTCCCTGCTGAACTCCGGCATTCACGCCACCATAGCCGGAGTGGTCGTAGCATTTTTCGTTCCGGCACGCCCCGGAGTCTCCGCCCTTCACTTTGTCAAACATCTGCGAAACAAAATCAACCGTTTCCCCATAGACCAGGCAACCACCAACCACAAGGGGACTACTATCCTGTCCAATGAGCAAATCATGTTGCTCAAAAACATAGAACATGCCTCGGACCGTACGATCAGCCCCTTACAGGATTTGGAAGACGCTTTACAGAACCCCATCAACTATTTCGTGATTCCGGTCTTCGCTTTCGCCAATGCAGGAGTGAACTTGGAAGGCATCAGTATGGACAGTCTGCTCAACGGCGTAGGCCTGGCAGTCTTTTTAGGATTGGCCGTCGGGAAGTTCGTAGGCGTATTCTCGTTCTCCTGGCTGGCAGTCAAGTTGGGATTCGTCCAACTGCCCCAAGGCTGCAACTGGAAAAACTTTTTCAGCGTCTGCATGCTGACGGGCATCGGTTTCACCGTTTCCATGTTCATTGCCGACCTCTCCTATTATAATATAGGTATAGAGGGCAGCACGCTCCTCAATGATGCGAAACTGGGTATCCTTTGCGGTTCCATCGTAGCCGGTGTTTTAGGCTGGATACTGCTGGCAGTCAATCTTCCCCGGCAAGACCTTGGAGAGCACAATGAAGACCTGCCTTAAACAGAACCCTTATTTTTCCGCGTAAAAACTGCCTTTTTTCTTTTTTTATCCCCGAGATACAAAAAAAGAAGGCAGTTTTTACGTCTTTTACCGTCCTGCTGCGTCATTATTACAGATTGCAGTCTAAAAAACATGAATGAAATATGAAACAAACCCTAAACAGTCATCCGGAAGAGGAACCGAATCGGGAGATAGCCGCATTGATGGAGAGCGAAAGACCTCACTTGCTACGATACGCCTGTTACCGGCTGGGGAACGCGGACGATGCCGAAGATGCCGTACAAGACATTTTCCTGCAACTGCATACTAAAAGACAAGATGCAGAAGGGCAGCCCTTGGCAGACTTGCGCAGCTATCTCTATCGAAGCCTTTCCAATTTCTGTACCGACCGGCTACGCCGACGGCAGGTACGAGCATTCGTACCGATAGAACAAGTGTCGCACATCTGTGAAGAACAAGTGGAAAACTTCGAACGAGAGTTCCGGCTTATCTCGACCCTGCTGGCGGGAATCCCCGAAGAACAAGCCGAAGTCATCCGGCTCCGCATCCATGGCAACAACAGTTTCTCAGACATTGCCGCCATTTTGGACATTCCGGTCACGACCGCCAAATCCCGATTCCAGTACGGAATCGAAAAAATCAGAAAAGGAATCAAATCCTAAAGTACAAAACCCTAAAAAAACAGAACATCATGAAATGTGAAGATTTTAAGAAATATATGGCCGACTTATGCGACAAGCAAACCGACCCGGCCATTACAGAAGCTTGCAGACAACACATGAAAGAATGTGCCGCATGCCGTGCTTATTACGAAGACTTCATGCACACGGTAAACTTACTTACGCCCAAACACGCCCCCTCGTTCGGGAAAACCCAACCGGCCGTCAGCATCTCTCCTCTTCAGACGACGGCTAAACCGAAGAAGCATCCGTCACACAAATGGATACAAATAGCGGCAGCCGTGGCCATCTTCATGGCAGGATTAGGCACGGGACTCAGCAACTTCTTCTCAACCCAAGCAGAGGCTGTTCCTTCCATCCCCCTTATTTTCGACCAGTCTATCAAGAGTTCACGTAGTGCGGCCAGCTTCTCCATGTCGGTTTACGCCCGTACTACGCCTAACGAAAATTTCGCCTACATCAATCCGGAATCCGGCTTCATGAGAATCAGCCTGGAATCCTTGCGCCAAAACCAAAAGACATTCTGGCGGTTGGAAAAAGAAGGAGGACGCACCATCGTTTCCGACGACGGGAAACAATACATGTGGACCACAGGCGGCCTTGCCGTATGTGGTGACGAGACGTGCAATTTCGCAGAAGGGTTTTCTTCCTTGCTTCGTCCGGAAACACTCTTGGAGCAACAAAAAGCGGCACTATCCGGCAACCCGCAAGCACACGCGGAAATGACGGAGACCGATTCCACCATCACCATCGTGACCCACACCGATGTGTATGGCAACGCCATCAGTGCGTCCTTGCTTGAGAAAGAAGAAAAAAGCTACCGGTGCACAACGGAAAACGTCTTCTCCAAACGGGACGGTCTGCTGCAACAGGTACAGATTTGGTGGGAACGTGACGGCCAAAAAACATTGGTGTTGAAAAGCGAACATATTGTCTACAACTTGCCACTCGTCCCCAGCGTGCTCGTGCAACGCCCCGACACCACACAAGTGACTTGGCTGTCCGCCCACACCCCGTCCGTCAAAGACCCGGCACACCTGAGAAAACTAACGAACGAAACCGCCCGGGAAGCCGCACAAAGAATCCTGAAGGCCCTCACCGACGGCAAGCCCCAAATGGCCGGCGAAGCACTCTACTATTACACGGCCCAACTTCCTACACTCACCGAAAACATGAAAGGCTGCAAGGTTTCAGCAGTCAGTCAAGCCAAAGAAAAGAAAGACTATAAAGGCGTCATCGTGTTCTACAAACTGACGACTCCGGACGGAAAGACTGAAAACCGCCATATCGCTTTGCGTCGCGACAACCCGCAGGGAATATGGATGGTAGACGGCGGACTATAAACAGAAAGGAGAGGAACCGGCCACGGTATCCTCTCCTTTTATGAAATACAGTCCATCGTCATTGACGGCCCTGCCGGGGTCAGCAGACCTCAGAACCGGGCTTCACCTCACGGTCTACGGTAATGACACTCAGCGACTCGTCATAGTTCAGCGCCGAGAGTATCATGCCTTGGCTTTCGATGCCTTTCAATTTACGGGGAGCAAGATTGGCAATGAAGCAAACCTGCTTGCCCACCAGTTCCTCGGGCTTGTAGAATTTGGAGATACCGCTCACAATCGTGCGGTTTTCCAACCCGTCGGCAATCTTGAAGCACAACAGTTTGTCCGCTTTGGGCACTTTGGTGCATTCCAACACCGTCCCCACACGGATGTCCAGCTTCTGGAAGTCCTCGAATGCGATATTCTCGCGGATGGGCTTGGCCTTATAGTTGGCTTCCTCGTTGGCTTTTTTCGTGTCCAGCAACTTCTGTACCTGCGCTTCGATTACATCGTCTTCTATCTTCTCGAACAACAATTCCGGCTTGGCCAACCGGTGACCGGCCTGCAAGAGGTCCGTCCGTCCCAAGCGGTTCCACTCGAAACTTTCCATATTCAACATCTTACGGAGCTTCTCGCTGCTGAAAGGCAGGAACGGCTCGAAAGCGATGGCCAGATTGGCCGTGAGCTGCAAAGAGATGTAGATGATGGTCTTCACCCGCTCAGGATCGGTCTTCACCACTTTCCAAGGCTCGCTGTCGGCGATATATTTGTTACCGATGCGTGCCAGGTTCATCGCCTCCTTCTGCGCGTCGCGGAATTTGAACGCGTCGAGCAATTCTTCCACCTTCGCTTTCACGTCCTTGAACTCATCCAGCGTCTGGCGGTCATACTCCGTCAGCTCGCCGCAGGCGGGCACCACACCATCGTAATACTTCTGCGTAAGCTGCAAGGCACGGTTCACGAAATTGCCGTACACGGCCACCAGTTCGTTGTTGTTACGCGCCTGGAAGTCTTTCCACGTAAAATCGTTGTCTTTCGTTTCCGGAGCATTGGCCGTCAGCACATAGCGCAATACGTCCTGCTTGCCCGGAAAATCGCGCAAGTACTCATGCAACCACACCGCCCAATTACGCGACGTGGAAATCTTGTCGCCCTCCAGGTTCAGGAACTCGTTGCTCGGCACGTTGTCCGGCAGGATATAGCTTCCCTCAGCCTTCAGCATGGCCGGGAACACGATGCAATGGAACACGATATTGTCCTTCCCGATGAAGTGTACCAGACGGGTTTCGGGATCTTTCCACCACGTCTCCCACGAATCGGGCAGCAACTCCTTCGTATTGCTGATATAGCCGATGGGCGCATCGAACCACACATAAAGCACCTTGCCCTCGGCACCTTCCACCGGCACGGGAATGCCCCAGTCCAAGTCACGGCTCACGGCACGGGGCTGCAAACCCATGTCGAGCCAACTCTTGCACTGCCCGTACACGTTGTTACGCCATTCCTTGTGGTCTTCCAGAATCCACTGGCGCAACCATGCCTCGTGCTTGTCCAACGGCAGATACCAATGCTTCGTCTCGCGCATCACCGGTTTCGAGCCGCTGATGGCACTCTTGGGGTTGATCAGGTCGGTGGGAGACAGCGACGTGCCGCACTTCTCGCATTGGTCGCCGTATGCCCCCTCTGCATGACAATGGGGGCATTCGCCCGTAATGTAACGGTCGGCCAGGAAAGTATGTGCCTCCTCGTCGTAATACTGCATAGAGGTTTTCTCCACGAACTCGCCCTTGTCGTACAAGGTACGGAAAAACTCCGAAGCCGTCTCGCAATGCACTTTGGACGTCGTGCGCCCGTACACATCGAACGAAATGCCGAATTCCTCGAAAGAGTCCTTGATGATTTTATGATAACGGTCTACCACGTCCTGCGGCGTGATACCCTCCTTCTTGGCCCGGATGGTGATGGGCACGCCATGCTCGTCGGAACCGCCGATGAAAAGCACGTCTTCCTTCTTCAGACGAAGGTAACGCACGTAAATGTCCGCCGGAACATACACCCCTGCCAGATGACCGATGTGCACCGGACCGTTGGCGTATGGCAAAGCCGACGTGACGGTTGTTCTCTTGAATTTCTTTTCCATTTTTTATATTTTAAGCAATTATATCCTACACTATCGGGTATCAGATAATACCACTCACGCCCGGCAGAAACAAGCAAGCTTGCCTCTGCTCTCGCTTAATCGTGGTTTTCATGGCACAAAGTTACGGAATTATTCCTAAATCTCAGGCCAAACCTCCCGACAAATGCCATACGCCGAACACTTGATACCAACGGAAGCCACCTTGCCCTCCTGTTGCACGGAAAAGGCCGACAAGTGACAAAATGTAAGCCATGTGTCTTTTTCATTGAAAAAGAAAATGAGATTTTGTGTGCCAATAAGTTGACTTTTACGACTGACCGAATACATTTATTCACAATTCTCCGCCATTTTTTACTTGTTTTAAGCCAAACGGCGATTCAATCTCAGCCGGACGAAAAACCGTTCGGCTGAAAAAACACTTTTTTTGTCCGCACGTCGCAGCGAAGAGTTCCGCCCAAAGGACGAACAAACACTTGAAAACGGGACGCACACGTGCCTCCACAGCCTCTTTCCACTCTATTTGATGACGCTTCGCTGTCAAAAGCGGCATGGCAAAATGACGCGCAAACGCCGCCCCATGCTTGCGCGCCCTTTACTTTTCTACGGATGTCCTGCCCTCCGACAGGACAAAAAGAAACGGAAAATACCCGGTGGCTGACAAGCAGCTTCTCCACTGACGCACAAGAATCGCGTATTTTCAAAAGCCTCCGTCCCCGAGGCCGTACGAAGGATTCTCGCAAGGCGTAAATTAACAAAATGACAGAAGGACTTTTATTTCATGCTTTGAATTAGCAAATTGTGAACCTTGTCACCTTAAACGGGGCTGTTGCATTTTCATATCCCTGCCTTTATCAGTTTTATTTCCCCATCCTTATTTTCCACAAAAGCCCAAAGCCATCCTTTATCGACAGTCATACAATGTATATTGACAATATCCGTCGGAAGGCAATATCTATGCACGCATTCCCCGTCAAAATCAAATTTCAAGATTTCATTGTACCGCTCTTCCGGCCCGGCTAACACGGCATAAAAACAATCATCTGCCACATGCAGGGCATTAAATCCGACTACTGTCTCCGGACATACGATGACACAAACCGGGACTGCCCCTTGGGCAATAGAATATTTCGGAGCATAGAAGCCTTTCACCAACTTATGGCTTATTTTTTCTCCGCTCAAAGACAATATCTCAAAGGCCGCCCCTATCCCGGTGGTTATGACAATATGTTTTTCGTCAGGAGATACACCAAAAGACGCCAAATTACCCCAAAGCGACCTGTTGTTCTCTTCTTTTTCGTCCAAAACCGGGAAATCCGAATATGTGGCAAGCACCTTTGATTGATTAAAGATTTGAATCCTATTCCCAAAATGGTTACCAAATCCAAGGAAACGGTTGTCTGATAAAGCCAAGACTTGATAGAAGCGATGCTCCACGGGGCGTTCGCTTTCCACTTCTTCCATTCTTATCACATCTTGAACAGGATTGCCTCCACCCAATGCCTCTTTTACGGAAAAGCAAACAGTATATTGCGTATTGTAATCGTACACGCAACAAGCCTCCTTATCCTTAGACAAGGACAATCCTTGCGGCAAGATAAATTCTCCGCGCGCCCGTCCCCATTCACCAAAACTTTTAACTACATACCCTTTCGTATGAATAAAATGGCAAAGTTTGTCACTTCTATTATCATCAAAAACGAGAATCAACGAATCATCTATAGTAAAAAGAGAAGTCGGGTTAGAAAAAAAGGTATTCATGCGCACCGAATCTATTTCCAACGTATCCGACACTATAGAACTGAAAGGCAGAGCATGAAACTCTACCTTTTTACCGTCTTCTTTTTTACATGCAAACAACCACAATGTTGCAAGCACAACAAAAAACACTTTTTTCATTTCTCCTCATTCATACTACATGAATGTGCCCCTGAAAGCGTACTATGCGACTTATCACTTGCAGGGATTCCGGCCACATCCTCATACACGAACTCTATTCGCTTTGCCTTGCCGAAACGACCGCTCACGACTTCTCTCTGCCCGACGAAACGATAACCGTCTTGCGACAAGTCTTCGGCCTTGGCGGTAAAACTTTCCCCTTTCTTCCCGTATAAATAACGAGTGGGATAAGCCACGTAGCCTTTTGCGGTCACATAATCTATGCGCACAGCCCTCTCTTCCTTGCCACGGTTCAAACGGGCATCGCCACGGGCAATGCCCAACGCACGCGCCCCCTCATACAACGCTTCCACGTCGTAGTCTTTCAACAAACCGTCCTTGCCGGGAGCCAGGTTGACCACCAAGGTATTACCCTGTTCCACCATGTGTTCGTATGCCGCCTTGATTTTATCGGCCGACATGACACTCTCCGCATTATTCTTTTCAGACCAAAACCAACTGTTGTTCATACAGACCGTGGCTTCGAAAGGCAAATAATAGTCCTGTTCCTCACGACGGTAGACTTTCGGGTCGGCATCCGCACCGCGCCGAGTAAACATCGGGTCGTGCAAACGAAAGTCGGAAGGGAAATAATAGATTTCTTCTCCGCCTTGGTATTGATCCGGGGTACGTCCGCAACGAATACAAGTGTTGACTGCCATCTGACAAGAAGGCTGCAAACGCTTCACTGTGTCATACATCCGTGCAAACTCCCATGCACCGTTGCTCTTCACCCATGCACCGTCTATCCAGAACTCCGAAATCTCGCCGTAACGCCCGTCCATCAACTCGGTGATTTGCGCCAAAGCGAAATCATTGTATTCCTGCGCCAACTGCACGCGGTCCAGCCCCGTGGAAGCCTGCGTGTGGTTCCTATCCCAATTCCGATCCCATGCCGAATAATACAATCCTAACTTGATGCCGTACTTGCGACAGGCATCGGCCACTTCTTTCACAATGTCGCGACGGTCGCCCTTGCGTCCGGTATGGTTGATGTTATAGGTACCCACAGCAGTGTTCCACAGGGCAAAGCCGTCATGGTGCTTGGTGACCAGAACAATGAAATTCATCCCTCCTTCGTAGGCCGCCTTGACCCATTCCTCGGGATTGAGCGTGGACAAGTCCGGATGATAGGCCGAAGCCGGAGAGGAACCGTCCGTCCATTCCTGCCCCAAGAAGGTATTCATCCCGTAATGGATAAACATGCCGTATTTCAGATGAGCCTTGCGACGTTGGTACACATTGGCCTCACGGGAAGGCTGCTGACGAATCCAACCGGGAGCATCCTTCCTCCACGCCGCCGGTTCGGGCGTAGCCACAGCTTGCGGGTCGTCATAGATACCGATTTCGTCCACATTGATGCCCTCCGGACTACACTCCAGGAAAGAGACCTGCACATAGCGTGCCGTCACGTTGTTGCCCGTCAACACAGTCCGTGCATCTCCCGGCCTGCGGTGTTGCCAACGTTTCCAATCAATTCCGTCACGGGACACAGAAACCACGATCTCCTCTATGCGCCCCTTGTAGCCTTCAGTCTCATAGACATCAATACAGTTGAAAGTCCTCTCCCCTTTCAAATCCAAGGTAAGCCATACCGTTCCCGACAGTCCGGCTGATGCCCAACGCGTACCGAAATCACCGTCCGCCACATGTCCTGGCTCATATCCGGCACCATAACAAGACCCCGAAGACACTTCCGCCCCCAAAGCCATATTCCATTTTTGTCCGTCCGTCTTCGACAAAGCTCCGGAAACTTCCGCCGGAACAGCCCCCATCATCCCTACACATAACCAACTCCACAAGCAGTGAGTCCATGTTTTCATACTTGCCATTCTATTCTTTAATTATAGGTTAAACAAACCAGAGCAAAGATACAAAAAGAATCCATTGGAGAATTCCCCAAAAAAGGGATTGTTTTGCCTGTTTCGGAGATTTATAAACTTGGCACTCCTCTGAAGTTCCATACAAAACTACGTGTTTTTGAACACAATTACAAAAAATATTCCTAACTTTGCAACCGCATCGGTTCATCTCCCTCATCGCATACGGGGGAATGATTAAAAGGGAATCAAGGTGAGAATCCTGAACAGTCCCGTTGCTGTATGTCTCATAAAAAAGCGTAGTAAACACATACTCTATGCCACTGAAAGGCCTCGTGCCGATTGGGAAGGCGTTTACTGCGGAGACGAGTCAGAAGACCTGCCATGCAATATAGTTCAATAGCTTTCGAGGACGAGCTATGAATCCGAAAATCCCGGGCGGCCATCGGTCGTAGTACGGGGTTGTCTATTCATATTTACGGGTTTTCTTAGAAGCTGTTTTGATGGAGTTTTTACTGTCAAATAGATAGTTCATGGGAGAAATCAAACGCAGGCATGCCTTATGCCTGATGGGAGTCTTTTGCCTGCCCTTACCTGCCGTATCCGCACACCGGACGGACAGCATACGCAACTTGGGCGAGGTAGTGGTCAAAGCCAAGACCTACAAAGAGGTCATTCCCGCACAGACCCTGAAAGGGGAAGAACTGCGGAAGCTGAACAGCTTTTCCGTGGCTGATGCCATCCGTTATTTTTCGGGACTGCAAATCAAAGACTACGGCGGTGTGGCCGGACTGAAGACGGTCAACATCCGCAGCATGGGTACGAACCACACGGGCGTATATTACAACGGCATACAGTTGGGCAACGCACAGAACGGGCAGGTGGACTTGAGCAAGTTCTCGTTGGACAACATCGAGGAAATCTCGCTCTATAACGGACAGAAAAGCGACATCTTCCAATCGGCGCGAGAGTTCGGCTCGTCGGGTAGCATTTATCTCACCACCCGCCGCCCCCGGTTCGAAGGGGAGAAGGATGCCAACCTGGCGGCCAAAGTGAAGTTCGGTTCCTATGGATTGCTCAACCCGGCTTTGCTTTACGAGCACAAAATCAGTGACAATATCAGTGCGGCTGTCAGCGCGGAGTGGATCACGTCGCAAGGCGACTACAAGTTCCGCTACCGGCGCGTGGACGTAAGCGGGGCACTGAAGTACGACACCACCGCCGTGCGCCACAACAGCGACATCGACGCCCTGCGCATCGACGCGGGACTGTACGGCCTCTTCGGGAAGGGAAAATGGAACGTCTTCGCCTACCATTACACCTCGGAAAGAGGGATTCCGGGAGCCATCGTGAACAATGTGTGGAAGCGTTCGGAACGGTTGTGGGACCGCAACTCTTTCCTCCAAGGAAGTCTCGAATGGCATGTATGGCGCGGGCTGAGCATGAAGTTCAACACGAAATACGCCTCCGACTACACCCACTACATGAATAACAACACGGACATCAAGCTGACAGACAACATCTACAAGCAGCGGGAGTGTTACTTCTCGTGGGCTAACAAATACGCCATCACGGCGGACTGGGACGTGTCCGTGGCCTACGACTTCCAGTGGAACGGTTATGAGGGATTCGACCTGAACAAGGACCACGACAAGGAGCACCCGATGAACACGGCCACTCGTGGCACACACTACATCTCGGCCGCCACGGCCTTCACCGTGGCCGACCGGCTAAAAGTGCAGGCCAGTGTGTTGGAAACATTCGTGGACGAGGAGAAACGCCAACGGGACAAGGCACCGAACAAAAGCAAGGTGACCCCGGGGCTGTTCCTCTCTTACCAACCGTGGAGGAAACACGACATAGTGGTGAGGGCCTTCTACAAGACGGCCTACCGCATGCCGACATTCAACGACCTCTACTACACGGACATGGGCAACCCGGCTTTGCTGCCGGAGACCACCACGCAATATAACGTGGGAGCCGTGTACGACCGCACGCGCACCGAAGGCATCTTCCGCAACCTGCACCTCAATGCGGACGTGTACTACAACGACGTGAAGAACAAAATCGTATCGTGGCCGCAGGGACCTCAGTTCCGCTGGACGACCATCAACCTGGGGCGGGTGGACATCCGGGGGGTGGATGCCGGAGCGGCCTGCACATTGGCCTTTCCCCACGAATGGACGCTGACGGGCAAGTTGCAATACACTTATCAGGAGGCCATCGACGTGACGAACCCGTCGGACACGTACTACCGCGACCAGATTCCCTACATTCCCTGGCACAGCGGCTCGGCCATCATAGCCCTCTCGTGGGGCACATGGTCTCTGGGCTATAGCTTCATCTACGTGGGCGAACGCTACAACCAACAGGAGAACATCATCTACAACCATACGCAACCGTGGTATACCAGCGACATGACGCTCATGAAGGAAATACGGTGGGGCAAGGCACGCCTGCGCTTCACAGCCGAGGTCAACAACCTGTTCGACCAAGACTACGATGTCATACTGAACTACCCGATGCCCATGCGTAACTATAAATTCGGCCTTGCCGTGGAACTCTGATATGAAAACCGTCCGAAAGATACTATTCCTTCCGCTCCTGTGTCTGGCGGTCTTGTTTGCCTGCCGGGAGATAGAACTGGTCGTGCCTACGGAGTACGAGCTGCTACCGGGCGTGCCCATAGACCCGGACGCACGACCGGCCGGCATGTACCTGCTCAACGAGGCCAACATGGGCAGCAACAAGTCGTCCATCGACTACGTGGACTTCCGCAACGCGTACTACGTGCGCAACATCTACGCCGAACGCAACCCGGAGGTGGTCAAGGAACTGGGCGACGTGGGTAACGACATCCAAATCTATGGCAACAAGCTGTATGCCGTCATCAACTGCTCGCACAAGGTGGAGGTGATGGACGTGCGCACCTGCAAGCGTATCGGGCAGGTGGACATTCCCAACTGCCGCTACATCCGCTTTGCCAAAGGGAAAGCCTACGTCTCGGCCTACGTGGGTCCCGTGGCCATCGACCCGAACGCCCAGTTGGGGGCCGTATATGAAGTGGACACGGCTTCGCTTGCCGTCACGCGCAAGGTGACGGTAGGTTACCAGCCGGATGAGCTGGAGGTACTCGGGGAGTACCTTTACGTGGCCAACTCGGGAGGTTACCGCGCACCGGATTACGACAGCACCGTGTCGGTGGTGGAAATCTACGGCATGAAGCAAATCCAGAAGATTCCGGTAGGCATCAACCTGCACCGCATCCGCAAGGACCGCTACGGCAAGCTTTGGGTGACTTCGCGCGGCGACTACAACACCATCCCCTCGCGCCTCTACGTGCTCGACCGCAAGGACAAGAACTCCAAGGAGATGGTGGTGAAGGACACGTTGGACATCCCTTGCTCGGAGATGTATATACAGGGCGATTCGCTCTACTTCTACAGCGTGGAGTGGAACAAACAGACGGAACGCAACACCGTCACCTACGGCATCATCGACGTGCGGACGGGCCAACTCGTCACCGACCATTTCATCACGGACGGGACGGAACAGGACATCGTCATCCCATACGGCATCTGCGTGCACCCCACGACGGGGGACATCTACGTGACGGATGCCAAGAATTACGTATCGAGCGGAGTACTTCACTGCTACGACCGCCACGGGAAGAAGAAATGGAGCGTACGTACGGGGGACATCCCCGCACACATGGCATTCTACGACCCGCAATAAAAACGGAATTGGAACATGAGACCCATATATAATAAGGTAATAGGAACGTGCGCGTCCGTCCTGATGGTATCCTGCCAACAGGACATCCCGATGGTCAGCCTCGGGGTGGACAGCCAATACCGCATCGAACGGATGCGGAAACTCATCCTGCGGCCCGAATTCACTGGGGAGGCCTACCGTTGGACCTTGAAAGACAGCGAAGGAGCCGATTCCACCGTCTCCACCGAAAGGGAATTCATCTTCGTGGCCGAAAAGCCGGGGACGTACGCCCTGCGCTTAGACATCATCGACGCGCAAAATCCTGTGATGCAGGAGGTGGAAATCAACGTGGAGGAGGAAAGCGTGGCTTACAGCCGGTATATCACGGAGGTGTATGAATACTGTCCGGCCCCCGGACAGTTCGTCAACATCATGCCGCTCTATGAGGAAGGCGACACGGAAGAAGACATGTGCCGGAAAGCCCGGGAAAGCATATCGGGCACGAACGACATCATGATTTCCTTGGGAGGATACGGCGGCTACGTCACGTTCGGTTTCGACCACACCGTAGTCAACATACCCGGGCAAAAGGACTTCAAAATCTTAGGCAACGCATTCTATGCCGATGCCAACCCGAACCCTTCGGCTCCGGATTCGGGCGGGAGTTGCGAACCGGGCATCGTCATGGTGTCCATCGACCGGAACAACAACGGACTGCCCGATGACGAGTGGTACGAACTGGCCGGGAGCGAATACCATAAACCGGAAACCCGGCACGGCTTCCAAATCACTTATACCCGTCCAGCAGCGGACAAGGTGCCCACGCCGGACGACAACAGCCCCATCACAGACACGACTTACATCCTTTGGGAAACCGGAGACGGCGAAAAGGGCTATATCGCGAAAAACGCTTACCACAACCAAGACTACTACCCTGCGTGGATTGCCGAAGACCGGTTGCAGTTCAGCGGGACGCGTCTGGCCGACAACGCCGTGGACGAAAGCGGCGGAAAAGGCTCTTACTTCGTCCTTTACGCCTACGACTGGGGCTACGTGGACAACCACCCTAACAGCGAAGAGGACAAAATCAGTTTCGACATCGGTTGGGCGGTGGACAGCTTGGGGAATCCCGTCCACTTGCCCGGTGTGGACTTCATCCGCGTATATACCGGTGTCAACCAGCAATGCGGTTGGTTGGGGGAGACTTCCACCGAACTGAGCCGTGCCGAGGACCTGCACGTAGAAGACCAGACTCATTATTTACCCAATCCATAACCCTGAAACCATCATGAAGAAAAGAAGATTACATTTGTATACGGCGGCCATGCTGTTTGCATGCACTTACAGCCTGCACGGGCAGACTACTTACACCGACGGCGTGTTCATGCTCAACGAAGACTGGTACGGACACAACAACAGTACCCTGAACTTCATCCGCCCCGACCATCCGACCGACCCGTTCGAGTATTATATCATACAAAACAATGAATCCAATGCCGGACAGTCGTTGGGAGCCACGGCGCAATTCGGTGCCGTCTACGGCGACTACCTTTTCATCATCTCCAAACAGGACCAGGACGCGGGCGACGGGCTTTCGCCGGGCGAATCGGCAGAGACCCGCCAAGGGGGCCGCATCGTGGTGGCCGACGCACAAACCATGGAAATCAAAAGCCGTATCCCCATCATCAGAGCCAATGAAAAAGGAGTGTCCATCGCCGACGGGCGCAGTTTCGTGGGCGTAGACGAGACGAAAGGATATGTAGGCACATCGAACGGCATCTACATCCTCAGTTTCTCCCCGTTCGAGATTACGGGACGCATCGAGGGGACGGAAAACCCTCTCGTCACAGGAGACGAGGACAATGCCGACGGCGTGGGACCGCTCTACCAGAACCAAATCGGCATGATGCTGCGTACGGCCGATTATGTATTTGCCATACAACAGGACAAGGGGGTCTTGGTGATAGACCCGCAGACGGACAAAATCATACACACCGTGGAGGGATGTTTCAGCACCATGACGCAAAGCAAGGACGGCGACATCTGGGTGGGACGCAACACCAACATGGACTATCAGCATTACCCCTACGGCAACATGGGGTCGAGCGGCGAATGCTGGGAAGGCAAGGAACTCTTGCGCATCGACCCTGAAACGTTCGAGACCGAAGCCGTCCCCATGACGGAAGGTGGCATCAACCAGACGTGGTATGCCTGGACGGCCGGTTCCTTATGTGCCAGCACGCAGGAAAACGCGCTCTACTTTACTTATAATGAAAACCGATGGAGTTGGTTCACGACCTCCAAGCTCTACAGGTTCGATATCGACACGCGGACATTCACGCAGATTTACGACAGTGCCACGGACAAACGTTATTTCTACGGAGCAGGCATACGCATCCACCCGCTCGATGACCAGATTTACGGGGCACTCTATTTGGACAACGTAGTGCAAAGCTACTGGATATACCAAATGGACAACCAAGGGAACGTGTTGAAAGAACTGGAGCCGATAGACCGTTACTGGTTCCCGGCCTTGTTCATCTTCCCGGACAACCACGCGCCCGAGGTGGAGGAACTGCCCGACGTCACGTTGGAAGACGAGGCGGTGGAAATAGACCTGGGCCACAAGGCTACCGACAAGGATAACTTGGACGCGGCCATCGTGAAAACCGTAAAGTCGAACAGCAACGAGGACGTGGTGGGAGCCCGCATCCGGAACCACCGACTCACCCTGCAACCGAAAGCCGTCGGGGAGGCCGACCTCGTCATCCGTTTCAACTCCAACGGAAAATACGTGGACCGTACGTTGCACGTAAAATCCCTCACCACCGGAATCCTCCATACGGAAGAATCCCCGGTACGCGTATGGGGCAAAAATGGACGCATCCACATCAAGGGATTGCAACGGGCCACCCGCGTCCTCGTATACGACACAGACGGACGGCAGATTCGCGACACTGTCCTGTCACCGGGCGACTGCATCGAAGGGTTGCCGGGCGGCAAATGCTACATCCTGAAATTTAACAGAAAACAGTATAAACTGATTTATTAATTCATTAAATGTTTAATCCAATGAGAAATTTTACTCAGAAACTGACGGCACTCGCCGCTGTGGGGTGGCTTTCGCTAACCACCGCACTGGCCGGTGAACAGTTCGTGCCGAAGGAGTATTCCTACAAAAATGTGGGAATGAGCTCACAATCCACCATCAACATCCCGATGACGGACTTGTTCACCTACCCCGACGGGATGGATGCCACGGCAAACCTCGACGAAGCCGGGGTCAAGGCCGAATTCGAATTCACGGACGAAAACGTAGTGGGCCTGTACAAGTATGAATATTACAGTTTCGGAAAGGTGCAACAGCTCTACCTGATGCGCAAAGGAGGATATGTGACAGGACCGGCCGATGTGAAAGTTAAACTGACCTATAACGGGGAAACGGTGGAAAACACACTGGATATAGACATCGTGTCGCTCATCGCCCAAGATGACGAATACACGGCCGACCTCGGGCAGGCACTGATGATGCCGGTTCTGAACAATGACAATTTCATGAAGAACGGCGACAAGGCCAACGCCACGATCGAAATCCTGCAAGCCCCCGTCAACGGACAGGCTACTATCGTTGAAGGAGCCGATGGCGCACAAGATACCATCAAGTACGTGCAGAACGAAGGGCTGGACAACTATTCATTTGACGAGTTGAAGTACAAGGTGACGCTCGGCGAAGAGACCTCGGAAGCTACCGTGAAAATCAATATTCACAAGAATGCATACGCTTCGCGCGTTATCGACTTCCTGCCGGCACCGGGGCAGTTCACCAACCAACTGTCCACAAGCGATGCCGCAGAAGGGACATTGGGAACAAAAGGAGGCACCCTCAGTTTGGGTTCATTCGGAGGATATGTCATCTACGGCTTCGACCAACCCATCATGAACAATCCGAAAAACCCCTATGGGGTTGACTTCACCATCAAGGGCAACTCATTCGTAGCCAACATCTACGGCGTATGGACGGAACCGGGTGCCGTACAAGTATGCCAAGACCTGAACGGCAACGGCGTACCCGATCCGGAGGAACCTTGGTACGAACTGGCCGGTTCGGACTACTGGTTGAGTACGACCAAGCGGAATGCCCAGATGACCTATTACAACCCGAACTACGACAAGCGTTACACCGTACCCTGGACACTGAAATACACGGACAAGGACGGGAAAGAACAGATGGAAGCAGGTGCCGTGCTGACCAACCAGTTCCACCAGCAATCCTACTATCCCGACCCGTTCGATTTCGGTTGCGACCGAGACTCTGTAACTTTCGAAGGAGTTATTATCCGTAGTTCGCTGGACATGAGCGCACCAAGCTACATCGAGTTCTACCGCGCCCCGGCCTTCGGCTACTGCGACAACCGCGGGTATAACAAGACAGATCTCACCATCGCCCAAAACCCCTATTACAATGACGAGAACGGCAATGCCGCCGACGGCTTCGATATCAGTTGGGCTGTAGACAAGGACGGCAACCACGTGGAACTAGACCACGTGGACTTCGTAAAAGTCTATTGTGCCGGAAGCGCCAATGCCGGATGGTTGGGAGAATGGTCTACCGAGGTCCTAGGAATCGGCATCACGACTCCCGACCCAGACTACGTGCCCCAGGACCATTACCTGAACTATATCGGCATCACGCAGCTTCAGGTCATCCAAGGACAGGAATGCCAGTTCGAAGGTTTCCTCTTCAAAAACGGACGGCCTGTCACAGAGGGGACACAGAAATGGTGGCTCTCGACCGACAGTGTGGGTACCATCGACAACACCGGACTGTTCAAAGCCACAGGTAAAACGGGTAAGACCAAAATCTACTTCACACAGAAAGAAGATGTCCCGACCGACTCCATCGACATCGAGGTCGTGAACCTGACTTCCGTACTCATCGACCTGGAAGGCAATGCCAGCACCGTGTCTAACGACAGCACGAAGATGATTGTAGGCGAAACCATCTACATCAACGTGCAATGCACGGACAGCCGTGACGGCAGCCTGAACGGTACCGGACGTAACCGCTACATCTACGAGAACTTCGACTGGACGACCTCAGACCCCGAAATCGGAACCATCAACAACGGTTCTTTCCACGGCCTGAAAGCCGGACGCACCATGTTGCATGCTTACTCACGGTCCAATCCGGAACTCTCCGACTCCATCCTCGTCATCGTGGAGGAAGCACCGGAACTCAAGCCCGTCAGCGACCCCATACGCCTGGCTTATTATGAACCGGAAGGCAGTAAGACCAGTAGCGAGCTCTTCACGGCCGAAAACGGTTCCACTATCTATCTGGACGGCGTAAAGTCCACGAGCCACTACGAACACGCCATCGAGAAGAACGAACTGGGCTATAAATACAACGAAGGGGAATACGTCACAGACACCCTGACCTTCGACCTGACCCATTACGGGCAGAAAAAACAAATGCAGTTGTGTATCGTCTACGCCCCCGACACGAAGGCTTCCGGCCGTCTCCTGCTGTACAGCGACAAGAACGCCGTGAAAGCATACGATGCCGAAGCCCGCGAAGAACACGTGAAGACTCTCATCGAAGAATTGGCGGCCGATTCCGTACAAGGATTGACGGCTGACGGTGCCTTTACCTACATCGCTGCCGGAGACAGCATATACCGTTACAACACGGTCGATGCCTGCTGCACGCACAAGCTGCAACTGCCCGGAAAGGCTACCGTCGACCGCATGCTGACGGCACGCAACCTCCTGTTGGTCGTTTCGCATACCCCGTCCGGAAACTACCACCTCGACATGTTCTACAAGACCGACCTTGAAGCCATCAAGACATTCAGCCTGTCCAAACCCGCAGCCGACATGGCCGTAACGGGCAACAAGCTCTATGTCCTCACCTCTGCGGACGGCAAAAGCGGCATGGACATCTTCGACCTGAAGAACTTCATACAGGAACGCCAAGTGTCGTTGGGACAGAAAGGACTCGGCGTGGAAACCCTCGTGGCTCGGGACGCACGCGTCTACGGCATCCGCCCGTATAACCCCACGACGGAAGAGGCTGCGGCCATCCTCGAATTCAACACGACCAACCACACGTCCAAACTGATCGGGACTGACGGTATCCAGGCCTACTTCGAAGGCGTACCGGCCGCAGTCAAGCCGATGGGCGGCGACTCCATCCTGTTGGCCAACTACAACGGCTTCACCGCCTACGACACCAAGACTGGGAAAATCCGCGACGGCATCATCATGGCGGCCGGAAACACGGTATACCCCACCGAAGCCGTACAGGATACTCTCTCGCAGCGTACCTACGTGGTTTATGCCGATGAAAACGCGGAGACCTACCAGGGAGCCGTCTATTATAGCGATGAGTTCACCAAAGAATTCGACATCTACGACCTCGGCCGCACACCGGCCAACCTGTCTGCCGTACCAGAATTCGCAGACAACGAGGCACCGAAACCGGCCAGCCGCTTCAGCATGAGCCCCAACAGCTACTGTTACGAAATGGGTACCAGTGCCTCCGCGCATACCATCTGGAAATCCAGCAACTTCACCGACCACGAGGGAGACTTCGACATCTACCTGCGCGGACTCGAGAAATACCCCTGGATTACGCAGCTCGACAACCTTGAAGACGGCGACATCCGCATCGAGGCTCTTTACAGGGGTACGGTGGACAAGGATTCCGTCATCACCTTCCAGGTGGAAGCCATCGACCGCGCCGGAGCTTCCACGCTCGTGGGTGCCACCTACACTATCAAGGCGCAGATCGTCAAGCCCACCGTGGCTCAGGCTATCAAGGACACCACGACCGTGCTCGGCACCGATACCCTGCGCATCGGCCTGAAAGATGTCTTTGCCTACACCGGCACCACTTACGGCGTCACCCTCGCCAAGACCGTGTCGGCCAACGACAATGCCGCCCTCGTACGCGACAGCATAGACACCGCTACGGACTCGCTCATCCTCATCCTCACACCCGGAAAGACCGGCATGGCCAACCTGGCCGTACGCTACACCGTGACTAAGGAAGGCTATGGCGAGAAGTTTGTCGAGACTACCTTCCGTCTCGTCGTGGAAGACCCGAATGCGATAAGCGGCAGCACCGTGGCACAGCACTTCCAAGTATTGGCCAACCCCTTCAAAGATCATTTGGAGATCCGTATACCGGAAGACGGTACCGTGACCCTCTACGACATGAACGGACGTGCCCTCATGCAGAAACAACTGCAGGCAGGTACGAACATCATCCCCACAGGGACACTGGCAAACGGTACCTACCTCCTGAGCTACAAGGGAGAAACCCTGAAGGTCGTACGCGAGTAAACAAAAGCCCCGTCCAAAAGGCTTAAACCAAAACAAAGAGAGGTTGTGTTTCTGACACAACCTCTCATCTATTATTAACATTACACCCAAACAATAAGCATATAGCAAATACTGCTATACTTACATTTTTCATATCCTTGCCTTTATCAGTTTTATTTCCCCATCCTTATTTCCCACAAAAGCCCAAAACCGTCCTTTATCGACAGTCATACAATGTATATTGACAATATGTTTTTCATCCGGAGAAACACCCAGAATGCCCAATTACCCCAAACCGTCCTGTTGTGCTCTACTTTTTCGTCCAAAACCGGAAAGTCTGAATACGTGGAAAGCACCTTTGATACAATAAAATTAGCAAAATCAGGGATAAAATCAGCAAGAACGAAGATTCTGGCGTTTTCAGCCCTGTTCTTGCTTCACTCCGTCCACATACAGTTCCTTGTTGATGTAAAGTTTGCCCTCTTGCCGGCAGGTGAGGGAACCGCCCTCACCCAAGGTGATGTTATACCCCTGTCCGGCCAAGATATACTCCTCGGAAATCCATAACTCTCCGGTCAGTTGGCTCCAGTCCACATTGGCAAACAGGCGAATCACTTTCTTGCCGCCTCCTCTCTCTTCATAGAATTGCTGCGGCACATCCGCTCCTGCTTTCAAGGCCTCGTACAGCCGCATGGCGTCATCAGCCGAGTAGACACCGGAATAACGGTGTTGCGGCATATCCTCCTCTTCCTTGGTAGACCAAGGGATGATGATGGAACCGTCTCCTCCACCGGCCACCGGCCCGTCTTGCAGGATGATTTCATCAAAACGGCACATTTCTCCAGCCTGTACCTGCGTAGCATCCTTTCCTGTCGGTTTTCCATTATTGTCGAGATTGATACCATAGATATTTCCGGTATAGCTTTTATTATCGTACATCACAATGAAAAAGCCCAACTGGCTTTCCGGGCGTCCGTCCTCTCCCTCCCAGAACTTGAAAGGAGGCACATACAAGGCATGATAAAGCCTCTGATTGGGTTCGTCCGTATAGCGTTGTCTCCATTCGAATTCTATCCCCAAATTGTCCTCATCTGTATCATAGTGGAATGTCACATAATGGAAGTCTCTTGTGGACGTAGCTACCGTATTGTCGAACTGGTGAAACTCCGCCATATTGAACGTGGCCTGCTTCGGCAGGTTGGGGAATATGATTTTACAAGACTCCACCGGTTCTTGCGTTTCCCCATTCTTATTCTTATGTATAAACTTACAAAAAACCAGTTTACTCACCTGGCTTTTAAACGCCATAGACAGTTTGAAATCACCCGGCCTTACTTTATCCGACACCGTATGCCCCACAAAATATTCCAAGCCTTTCGAGTAGTCCCCAAACATCACCCTTCCTTGCGCCGTTCCATCAGACAGCGTGTCTATGTGCACGCCTGCAACGGGATTTTCCACAGGATATTTATCGTCCGCATAATTTGCGGCAGGAGGATTTGACAATGCATGAAAAGTATATTTGACAGCTTCGTCCTCCTCCCAATAGAATGCGGAAGCTTTGTCCTTGGCCGTCAATTCTCCGATAACTCCATCCGTAACCTTATAACATCCCCAACGGGGCTTTTCCAATGGTTGGTTATTCAGCACCATGGTCTTAAGGAAATAGAACTCCCCGAATTTAGGCCCTGTTTCGTTTTGTCCGATAGCGTCACGTTTCTGTACAAATCCTGTGCCTACTCCCGAAACAACGATTTCCCTCCGCCCTACCGGTAGCACCATGTCGTCTGATTCCTTGTCGCACCCGGCCAGCAAAAGGACGAGCATTCCCATCATCCACCTTATCTGAATTGTCATATTCTTCATCATTCCTCCTTCTTCTATTTATCCGAACCGACAAAAGCACCCGTTCCGTCGGCACTGTTACCCTTATCCTTCAACTCCGACGTACTTCCCGAACCTGCGGTAAACGTTCCAGCCTCATAATGGGACTTCCCTTCGTAGGGCGTGGTGTCGAATCTGTTCCGACCCTCATTCCGGGCAATTTCCACCGCATCCCTCATCGCCCCGATGACGCCTCCGAGAGTATACCAGCTATGGTCATTAGGCGAAGGATAGTCCGGAAACATTGCCACCTTGCCGAACGCAATACCGCCAGTCACCGATGCCTTGTCGACATAACCCACCAAGCCGCCCACTGCGGCATGGGTGTTCGTTTCTTTATAGTCGGCCACTTTTCCACCCGTCACGTTTCCGGCCACGGTAACATCGGAAACCAGAGCTCCGAACCGCACACCGCCTGCCACGCCACCGGTATAGTTCCAAGAGCCTTCGGCCTCCTCCGCATGAACAGACACACGCACGTTGCCACCCTCCAACGTTCCGTTGGCATCAGTAAGCAGTCCCACCACGCCACCGGTATATCGGCTACCCGTTCCCCGGCACTTGTTGGTGACCACAATTTCGGCTCCTGAGCCGCCCCGCAAATTGTCGACATTTGCCAATGTTCCGTTGCATTGCCCCACGACTCCCCCCATACAAGAGGTATATGCCGCTTCTGGATTGGCCGCCCCTGCTGTAACTTTAATGCTGCCCGACAGCATGATGTCCGTCAGGCTGCCCCGGGGCAGTTTTCCCACCAACGCCCCGATACAATAGGCCTTATCCAGTCCATCGCCATTGTGCAGCGTAATGTCCAGTTCGGCGTCCGCCAGGCTCACGTTGCTGACGGTGCCTCCCTCGCAGACACGGGCCAATACCCCCCATCCCGTATCGTGGTCGGCAGTCGACGACGCATCGGGGTCACTCTCTTTGTGTATGAGCCGGGCACCTCTCAAATTCAGGTTCTCCACCGTACCGTACAAAGTGTTGAACATAGGGTTCACCAAATTCAAAATGCTGAATCCTCCTCCGTTGAAGGTCACGATATCCGGCAGATCCTCCGGAATGAAAGACTCTCCGTTAAAATCCACATTTGCCATCAGCTTCATTTCGTTCCGGTGCTTGTTTTTCTGCAACAGCGTTACCGTATCCCCGTTCAAGGTACATGTATAGTCCTTGTTACATTCCTTGATGGCATTCATAAAATCTTTTATATTGAAATTATCATACTTCGCCGTCGTGATGGTGTCATCGTCATCCCCCCAATAATCGTCCATACCATCCTGAGTGATGTTGCTCTTCAAATCTTCCAACGAAACCGTGTAGGACTCTCCGGCCTTCAACTCCCCCAATTCCTGTACGTCGGATATGGTGATATAAGCATATTCGCTTCGCTTCAATAGGGAAAACGTACTGTAATCCCCCGGTGCCAGATGGAAGGTGACCGACTTCTCATCTCCTTCGTTATCCACCTGCGCGGTGATTTGCCGACTCTCCTCCTCCACAAACCGGAAATGCAGTCTGTTATCTTCGTCCAACTTCATCGTACAGGCGTTTTGCAGCGAGCGTTCCACCCCGCCAACCGGCTTGAACCGCAGTCCGTATTCATCTTCATCGTCCACTCCGACAAGTGTCAGGCGTGTACAAAGATGATGAAACGCCAGATGCACGGCATGTCCGTACTCGACTTTTTCGGTCACGGCTTCCAGCGGGTCGGGATTGAACACCGAGTCGCGATAGGCAAAACGGTCCAACACCACCGGTTCCAACTCCACGCCAACCTGAGCAACAGGCCCCGTCCAGTTTTCCAGATAGTAGGCCGTGAACTTCGCGTCCTTCGCGTTCCAGGGCCAGGTCATCTCATACAGCTCCTCCATTCTGGTATTGACCCACGCTCCGTTTTCCAGCGTCAGTATCGTGTATTTGGTCACCTTCTCTTTCGTCTGGGATTCGGTGGTCAGGGGGTCTAAGGTAAACTCTGCCGACACATGAATCACATCGGCCTCCTTAAAGTCCTTCTTGTCCGCTATACCCCGTTTCAGTCCGGCCACGTCCTGCGGCCATGCCGTGGTGAAACAAACCGGTATCCCCGGCCGACTTTTCACGCCATAGAGAGCATCCACATCCTCCCGGCATCCCACCGACAGCAACAGCATTATGCCGTACACCATCCATTTCACCTGTCTCTTCATACCACAATTCCTTCTTTTTCAGATTAATCCGTGATGAACACACGGTTGATTATATCGTTGGCTACCGTCCCTTTGAAATCGGAGGGCATCCTGCCGACCACTCCATTGACTATCTTCTTGTAACCCCACTCCGTTTCGTCCTGCATCTCCTTGGCCTGTACCATGCCGTGGAACTTGCAGCCGGCCATATCGCCTCCACTCATCTCCCCTGCCAACACACCAGCCACGCCGCCGCGACACATCATCTTCGCCTCGCGTACTGTACAATCGAAAATCTGACCGCTCGAAATGCGCCCTGCGATACAGCCGGAAGGGGTATCCACATCCATGTTTCTCACTGTCACGAAATCCAAGTGCAGGTTTCTCAGCCGTCCGCCGCGTATCTCCCCTATCAGTCCCACCCGTCCGGACGAAGGCGCGGTATGTTCAAAATCCAACATCAGATTATGCAAGACATAGCCTTTGCCGTCAAACGTCACCCCTTCTGTCAAAGCCTTGACAAACGCTCCGTTTGCATCGGGCTTCATATCCTTGCAGTCTATATCGTTCCACAAATAAAAGGTCCAGCCGTCTGTTCCCGGAGTCTCCCCGTCGTTGTGTACCCCATAGTGAGCCAACTCGACAGAGTCTGCCACATTCATTGCCTCCCACTTATCCACATTCCGGTTATACACCTTCAGCCATGCGGCAAACTGCTCTTCCGAATGGATGCCCGGCAACTTGTCCACCTCTCCCACATGCTGTTCGTTCCAGTCTATGATTTCATGAGGATAAACGGTAGGGACAATTCCCTCCATGCGGATGGTCAACGGATGTTTCCACCCTCCCTCCAGTCCGGTCAAGGCCTCTCCCCTCGCGGGCTTCACCCGCTGGAGTTTTCCGGTCTTGTCCTTCACTTCGATATAGTCTATCTTCGCCCCGGCAGGCAGGATGACCGGATAGACCGTCCTCGGTTCCTGCCCCACCAACAACGTGTAACCATCCACTCGCGGAGCGGTAAAGGAAGAACGACCGAAGCCATATTCGGACGCCTTGTCCAACGGCACCGTATCCACCGTCAACGGAAAATCCTCATAAGGAAACGGATCTATCTCTTTTCTAAGGATATGTGCTCCAAGGACATGATAGGTCAGGTGCACCGTCAGTTTCCCATTGCCCTCAGTGTCCGGTGAGAATCCTTCGCCCAAAAAGAGCAATACCATCGCAAACCGGTGTCGGAACTGATAATTTATATTGTCGTACTGCATTTTTTGGGCAGTCAATAAGTCCACAATATGTCCATCCTCCGTAAAGATGTGGATATAATGTTCCCCTTTTTGGCTACCGGAAGGTACAACCAAAGAACTTCCATCCGATTTCACGTAGTTCGGCGGCATCTTCTCCTTGGGCGCAAACGGAAAATAGGCAAACGTGACCCCGAACTTGCCCAAAGCCACATTGGCAACTTCCGTCGAAGTGAATTTTCTTGCCCCTCCCATATCGGAATAGGTCAACTTCGTATTCTTCAGATAGAGCGTGTCGTCATTACCCTTTCTATGGCTCCAACGGTCGGGCTTGGCGCAATTCGGGTCATGGTAGGAGAAGAAACCTATCGTGTCGCCGGATCCAAAGGTGTCATATGACATCGTGAGTTTATTATCCGGCACGGCTCTGACCGCCATAGTACTGGCTATTTCGCCCTCTATTTGCAGATAGTCCATCCTCAAAGGGTCATCTCCCGTCCATATCTCGTCCTGCCGGCAGCCAATGAAAAGCAGCATCACTGCCAACCATCCCCATATCCTATATCTATGCTTCATACTCATGGTGTTTCTATTTCGTTGAAAGTTGTTCCTCTGTTATATCAGTGTCACCTACCTTGATATGAAATCCCCTGAAGTCTATCTTAAAATTGTCACCGTTGAACTCCGGCAACGTCGTACCGACCGGAACTTCTATATCTCGCAGCAGGTTGAACACCCATTTATTTTCTCTCTCGGACCACATGCCAAACCTCATCAGGCGATAGTTGGTTTTCGAGGGATTCTTGTTATACGCCTTTGCCAAAGCCATCAGGTCGTCCCAATTCGTGATTCCGCTCTCGCCCAATACAGGCCTCTCTATAAGTTTTGTACTCCAACCCGTAACCTCCACATTCACAAATTCTATTTCGCGCCCTTCCACCTTATCCAGCAGCTTCACATTAAAGGTAAACTGGTATCCGGGCCAGAATTTAAGGGGCACATTCTTATACTCCACCCACTCATGCTTATTGTCGTCATACCTCCACCAGTCCATAGTCTCCGGAAACAGTCCGTGAAACACCTTGTCCTCCCCCAAGTCGATAAACAATTCGGGTCTGTGTCCAAAAACACGAAACTGAGACCTATCCGGCGGAAGCACCCATACCGGGGTGGAGAAAACCGTATTCGTTTCATCAGGTTGCAGGAGCGAATCTTTGACCCAAAAAACATTTTTCTGAGAATACCCAGCACCGGGTTGCCCGTCCTGATATATTTCCCCCTTCATACGGCTAAATGCCTGGTTGCCTTCCGTTGACTCTTTGCCTTCAAACCCCGGAGTTTCCATCCATATTCGTAAATAGTCCACCCAAACCCTGATTTTGTTCCCTTTCAGTACCTGCTGCAATTCGCCAACCTCACTATGAAAACTGAAGCCAACGGCAGTCATCTTGTGTTCCAAACGGAATTGAAGCGTGGTACCAAATCCCACATTCTCCAATTTTCCCCAGATGATATCCGCCTCTTCCGCCGCCGGAGTGCCCAAGGGAGCGATCATCCGCTTGAATTGATTACCCAAAGTGTCATCTGCTACCGGAGGATCCTGCGGCCCGAAATACATCATTCTGAAATTATCCGTCTGCAAATAACGCCGATTATCTGTCTTTCCATCAAAACCCGGATTTAGTTCCTCCTTCTGCACCGGATAGTTATACAGATTGTCCAGATAAACCGCCTCTACAAGATTCTTCTCCTTATCCTGTACATAAATGTCTTTCCACATCAACGGTTCCTTTGTCTCCACCTTGGTATAGACATACCCGTATCCTGCTTCATCGAACACACATTTCGCACTGGCCATTTCCCCGTCCGGATACGAGGGATATGTGAAAAGCATCGTACGGCTAGTGATGGCTTCTTCCTCTCCCACCTGTCCTTCACCGCTCCGAGTAGCAATGCCCAGCCCTCCGGTAGCGGCACAAACCATGACCGGTTTGTTTCCGTCTACGTCGCTTTTCATGCCAACGCCCGGCTCATCGGCACAAGCTGCCGTCCACAGCAGCAAAACTGCCGCCATACATATTCTCGCTTGGATATAATATCTGTTTCTCATATCGTTCCTATGGTTGTGTTTTGGGTTTGACGGGCACCAACTCCATGTCTACCTCGGCTTTGCTCCACGGCTCCAATATCGCCGTCAGCACCACCACCTCGTGGGTGACGGCATCGATGGCCAACGACAAGTTCAGTCGATGCCCAGCCTTTAAAGAAATCTCCGCCTTATTGGGCACAAATTTATACAGTGTGGTACCTTCGTTACCATCGTTTCTCTTTACGTTAAAATAGAGAAAGTCTTTTCCCTCGTTCAACAAACTCTGCTCCGGCACGATGGCCTGAAAGAGGTATTCCTGATAGCGTGCTTCCGTATCGTCCGTTTTGACCGGAGAAACCGTGCGCCGCATGATAACGTTCTTTCTCCTATCAGAACCGGCCTCGGTCTTGTCATCGGCATCCGACACACGGACAGTGCGCCGCCCGTCGTTGTCGATGACCTCCGAATAGCTCACTTCGTATGCCCGCAACATACTGCGCAAATAGGCACTCTGCACCGCTTCCGGTGGGAAAGGTCCTTCTGCCGGATTGTCTCCCACAGGAAGTTTCACCTTCACCTGCACCATGGCAAACGCATGATGGAAGGTGAGGGGTACCCTTTTACCGCGCTCGCTCAAGAGCTGACGCCGATAGGCTATCAGCATATCGGCCTCATCCAACGCCCCCTCTGCACTCTGGTCATCAGGCACTTCGTCCAGATAATGCTTGCCGGGAAAGTGTACGGCCTCGAAAGGGAAATAAATGGAAGTCGGGACAAGCGTAAGCCAGTTGAAGCCCTCCCCCTCCGCTGCAGAAAACTTATAAGGATATTCGTCGGGGCCTACAGTATCGTTCGTATGCGTATATCTATAGGTATAATAGTTTCCATACTCGTCCTTAAAGTTCGGCTGAGAATAATTCACCGGACAGTAGACGCGGATTTCATCGCCCTCATGAAAATATTCGGACTCATAAAGCGCATTCTCCCCTTGGCCCACTATGGCCCGGAAATGCACACCCGAATCCTCGCTCTCCGACACCGCCATCTCTTCGGGAGAGGTGCAAGCCCCGAACAGCAGGAACCCTATCGGTATGATATATTTCAGTTTATCCATAATCCTTACCATCTTTATTGTTATATGCCGCCCGGCGTCACTTCTTCCCATCCTCCGTCTACCGGTTTGTCGTCTATCCAGGTGGTCACCCTTACGTCCAGAGAGTTGTCTCCCGGTTCAGGCCATTGTCTGACTCTCGCCTTGATTACCACATGCGTGCCGCGTACCAACGATTCCAGATTGGGCAGCTTGGCCGACACCGATACGGGATTTTGATCCGCACCCTCCTCTGTTTTGCGGATCTTCAACGTCAGATAATACTCCTGCACATTATTCTCCTGTGCATCATCCTTCTGTACATCATCCCTCTTCACATTGCCCAGAAACTTGGTTTCATGCAGATAATAAGTATTTTCATCGGCTTTTGGCTGCCCATCATCATACTTAATAGCTATGGGCTTTTCATACACATGGCTATAACCGTGAAATCCGGATTCCGCCGGCACTTCATAATTTCTCACCCATTCCTGTGCGTCTGTCGTCCCGGCCAGGTTCACCAATTTGTCCCACTCGCTGTCGTTCATGCGGGGCACCAGATACGATGTCTTGGCCAACTGGTCTATCTTCCATTCCAACACCTCCATGGGAACGGCATTATCCCCGTTCTCATAGCTCAAGGAGAATTTCACGGGCACATAGGCCAGTTCCACCGTCACTTTCGTGAGGTAGACATGCGTGGCCCGAGTGACAAAATCCTCCATTCCGTTATCCACCGAAAGCGTGATGTGCTCCTTGCGCGAAGCGATAGGAACCTTGCCATGTTTGGGGAACGGGAAGTTTCCGGTGCCGTTGGTCAGCTTCAAGCTGTCCAGCCCGGTTATCATTTCCGCTCCCGGCAGCGTGACTATATCTTGAATCAGTTCTTCCGAATTGGCCAGGGCATACAATATCTTTTTGCCCACCGTTGTCATGATGCCTTCCTTTTTATATTCATACAGGAAACGGCTATCTTCGGGGACACTGTAATTTTCGACGTCCATCAACTCGTTGAGCTCTACGTTCTTAGTTTTTTCATCCAACAGAATGACGCGCAGTTCCTTCACCTTTTCACAATCGGGCACATCCCTTGTCGGTGCGGAGAGTGCGACATTCAGTTGCATTACAACGGACTGCGGCACACGAGCATACGCATCGTCAAATCCGGGCTCTTCTACGGAGTCCTTGCAACTGCCCAACAGCAGGGCCATCCAAAGAATACCCCAAGACAAACTGCCATACAGGAAATTATGAACCATTGTTTTTCTCATTGCCTTTTATCGGTTGTATCAAATTTCTACTGACTGGTTACGGACCCGCCGACTCTGCACGCCCACAGTCACATCCACATAAGCCCAACGGTCTCCCACAAGGAAGAAGCAGAACTCGTAGTTATATTCACGGTCAAGGTATTCTTGCACCTTGTAGCTCTGTTCGGCCGTATTGCGGCCCGACACCAATCTTTATTATATATAAGAAAGATCAAAGTTCCTCGAACTGCACCCTCACGCTCCAGTTCAACACGCTGATGCCGATGTTCACGTAAGCCAGTTCACCCCCCTTTCAGGAAGAAGTCCATCTGGTAGTCATACCCCCGGTCGAGGAATTCCTGCGGCGAATAGCGGTAGATTTCCTCCGAGCTGCGCAGGCGCGACAACATGTCGGGCAAGTTCACCCGTACGATTTCGTTGCCGTTGCGCTTGTCTGTAATGGACAACACACCATCGTCCGCCGGATCCTCATGGTACATGATGCGGGAAGTCATGAAGTCCGCATGGGCTATCTTGCCCATAACGGCCTCCGTATCGTCCGAAGCGGCACGCACCGGTGTACGGTCGTCCGTATTCCACGTGTCATGGGGTTGGTAAACCACTGGCCCCATACTCTCGTCCACCGAGTTATCCCAACGAAGCTGCATGTTGCGGTCCACAATTTTCATATCGTAATTCTCCACGTCCATATCCGTAGGATCATCCAATTCACGGAGTGACACGTTAATCTTCTTTGTGTTGCGCATCAAAGAGATTTTATGGTAAGTGGGACGCTGTCCGAACACTTCCACCGGGGTACATTCCATACCGTGCCATATAGTGTCGAGTGGCAGACCGCCGTTGTCCACCCAATTCAACGTTCCGCCGGAAAAAGTACGGGATTCGCACTCCAAATGCACGCCCACCTCGCACAGGGAATCACCGGACTCGGGCAAAGCCCTCAAAAAGCGGGCACGGTCTGAAGCAAGCATGTCGTCATAACAACATTGCCCTGCCAATACCAGAAATTGGTAACGGCCCGGTGCCAGGTCCATGTGCATGGCATAAAGCGGGTCGGCCAAAGGCCGGTAGTCCCCCTCGTTCTTCACCTCACGGCAGGTCACATAATGCCCCGTTTCGTCAAACACATACACGCTCACCGCCCCCACGTGGTCGTTGAACATGTCGGCACGCTGCAGGTTATAGTCATATTTAAACGACAAATACAGCCCTGTAGGACAGTCCTCCGTCTCGTCGTGCATCATGTCGCAGGACACCGTCAAGGCACCGGATATCAACCCGCACCACACTGCAAACCATTTTTTAATCATATACCCCATAAGACTTATCTTTTCGTACTACATTCACATTATTCATTTACTATATGTCGTGGGAGTCCCCTATCGGGACTTGCCTCCTTATGTTCCATTCCGTTGGGAGCGTCTCCTTTTCACCCTGCCTTTAAAACGCACGGTGTCCGCACCGGATGTCTTTCCCGTCGTCACCCCCAGCCTCAACGGTACCGGCCGCTTCCTTTCACGAAAGCCTTCGGGGAGAGAATTGTTTTTAAAAAGCGGAGGATGCGGCCGCCGAAGCGACCGACATGCCCTCCACTATGATTATAAATTAAAGATCTACGTTTTGCTGACGTTTAGCCCAAGAAAGGATATTCACCTGAATCTTCACAAAAGCTTCTTTGGGATCGTCCCATTCGTCTTCAATAGACGGTACTTCCGCATCACCCGGACCGCTGACAGAAGTCACGCTCAGTTCGTACCAGTTGTTACGGAGTACGCCGTAGCGTCCCAAATGCTTTGCTTCAGTATATATATTTTGTTCACCACTTATCGCATACGGAGTCAAATCGTCACCGAAATGTTTGATCAACGCCTTGTAGTAGCTTTCACCGGCCTTGAAGTACTTGATGGTGCCCATACGTCCGTCGATAGATTCCAGATATTTATTATCGACCGACGCGTTTTCTGTCTTCTTTCTGTTACCGTCATCTGCTGCATCATCATAAGTTTTTTTAGTAACAACCTCCCATTCATCTGTTCCAGTTTTGCGACGCTCATATTTTGTATAGGTTATCTTTCCACCTTCGGCCATAGTATATTTACCACCGGCTTTACCTTCTTCCGCTGTAGGCAGAGTTACCTCCGCGGCATTATATTCATCAAAAATACCCAACTCCCGACGCTCAGCGTCACTCATGGATTCTAATACTTTCTCCTTCAACGTTTCCGTATTGTAGATGGAAGCAGTCGTACCCAACTGGTAGAACGTGCCGTTTTCGTCTGCATTTTCGGGTACATACTTGGCTTTGAATATCACGCGGGTCGTGGCATATTCAGCTTGATTGTCGGTATCGAACGTGTTCTCCAAGCAATATTGAGGGGCTTCCGGGCCGAACTGAGTGAATGTCACTCCCGCATTATCTTCCAACACGTTGAAATTGCCTTTCACTTGCGCCAACTGTTCGTCCGTCAACTCCTGACCATTTTTCTTCGTTTCATCAACAGCCCAATCATAATTTCCGTCTACTCCCCAATATACACGATAGGGATCAGCAACAGCTCCGATGAAACGCGTTTGACCGCCAGTTTCCACTACATAACCTTTCCATGTATCGATACCGTCCACGTCACGTACCAGTTTTGAGGTCTTGTTCGTCACGTCCAAAGCCCAAGCTGTCATTGTTACTTTGTCACCCTGATACGATTCCCCCGTGACATCCATTTCTCCACGAGGTTCGGCCAAAGTAACCTTAGCCATACCGCGTTCCACGTAAATATCAGCAGCCTCCACTTTTTCCGCTTCTGCTTTCGTCGGTTTGATTTTGTCCTCAATGGGCACCAACGTGGTAACCTTCGTTCCTGCCGCATCAGAACTGATAGGAGCATTTGCCATGTAGAAGCCGTCACCCGTCATGTCAGCCACGTTCATCGCGCTGGCAGTCAAAAAATCTCCGAAAGTCATTGCTTTTTGTTGCGTATCTCCGAATTCTACCGAACCATCGGCATTAATCGTAAAACGATTGTTTTTGTTCAGCACCACCAAGGCATAACGCTTATCCCCAACTTCGGTCAAGGCCGGCACTTCCTGAACCATGTTGGCATACGTGGTCACATTTCCATCTTGCGGTTCCCACGGCTTCAGATCAGGAATGTCGTACGCCTTCAATAAAACAGCCTGACTCTCCTCTTCAGCATCACCTTTCTCAAACACGAGGAAAGCAGCGTCTTTCACTTCATATTCACTATCCATACCGTCTGCGAACTGATCGTTCGCAGCACGGAACGATGCTCCGGACACCATCGGGAGATTGATACTCACCGCAACAAACCCTTCATCAGGCGATGTCGTTGTACCACCGCCATTCGGACTTTCCGAAATGTCGTCATTTGAACAAGCTCCCAGCAACAGCCCCGCCATCGCTAAGGGAAACAAATACTTTTTCTTCATAAAAAATAAATTGGTTAATAAATAAATGTATAATAAGGTTTACATCTTCAAAAGTCACTCCATATCCATCAGCCTCAGGTTCTCCGTCGCCGCCTTCACCCCGGCCTGGCCCGCCTGCCCGAACAGGCGGCGCGCTTCGTCCTCACGCCCTTGCCTGGCAGCCATTACCCCACGGGCATGCACCGCTTCGGGCAAGTTGCCGGCTTTGGCCAGATAGGCTTCCGCACGGTCGTACAGCCCCGACTCTATCATCGCACAGGCCACATTAAGATTGGCCGTCGGGTCGTCCGGGAACATGCGCACGGCTATTTCGAACACTTCGTTGAACTCCTTGCTGCCAGGCTCGTAGGTCTGCGCAACCAGGAACATCTCTTCCAACGAAAGCTGCTGCGGCTTGGTGTAGCAGGGCCTTGGCCTCTTCCACAGAGAAGGGGCGCACATGGTAGGTCACGACATAGTCGGAATGGCGCAAAGCCGGATACCAGGCCTGCAACATCATCCGGTAGTCATCGGGATACCTCGACTTGATGGCCCATTCCCTGGCGTCGGGATCCATGTCGCGGTCTATCCATTCCAGGATTTCCTGCTTATGCCCCAGGTTGCTGTCTTTCACGTAACGCCGCAGGCCGTCCCAATCCTCGGGAGTGTACTCCACCTTGAACAACTTTTCGTCCAGTTCCAGCAACCTGCACACATAATCCTTCAGCATCAGGGCGCGGTTCTCGGCCAGATAGCTGTTGTGTTCATACGTGTCTTCGGGCGAAGCATACCCGTGTATGCTGATGTGCGTGATGGTAGTGTTCCGGTCTTCCCTCACCACGTTGATGGTACGGAGTATCTTCTCCAGTTCCTGCGGATTGTTGCGGTAGTCCGGATAAAGGGTCGTTTTGTTGACGGGGAAATCCAAATAAGCCCTGCCTTCCTCATGCCGTTCTTTCCGCGCTTCCGCCTGCGGACGGATGTAAGCCGTGCGGTAGTTGCGCAACCGCTGCAACACAGCCGTGTTCTGGTCCAGCAGGTCGCCACAACCGCAAAGGTCCTCGGCCAACACGACGTTGGCGTTCTCCATCCAACTTTCGTAAGGCAACACACCCTGTGTAATGTACCGTCTGTTCCTTGCCGTTCCTGCGGCGTACCACCACCGGGTTCCCGGCAAAGTCCTTGCGGGCGAACCGCTCGTAGGATATTTGCTGGCGACGCCCGTTCACCACCACGGGAGACATCTGCCGGACATTGCCACTCCCCTTGACCAAAGGAGTGAATACGAAGCGGATATTGGAAGGCAACTTCAGGTCGTCCAGCCTCAAATCCATATCCACAACCAAATTACTCCCGGACCTCTCCACCTTCAGGTTTTCCAAGCCCACCGCATTTCCCGCCATGCGTATGGCCCCGTCCTGCGCGCCGGAAGGGATTGCCATACCGGCCATACATATATATAATAGAAATCTAAAGTTTTTCATACGCCATAATTTAATATCAGAACACATAAAGCACACTTATCGCCAACTTGGTAGGGCCGAAATAATTGGCATGGGAAGACTTGAGCTTCTCGCCGCACTCGCCGCACTTGAACTTGTCGTACCGGATATAGTCATACCCCACACCGAGCGAAGCCTCCAGGTTCCAATGCCTGGACAAGGGCCACTGGTAACCGGCCGTCACACCGCCGCCCGCATACCAGCCTTCGTAACGATGGGTTGACAAATCATCGAACAGGCCGAACGGAAGGTCCACCTCGCCGACGTTAAACTCGCCGCCCATCAGATGCACACCGAGAAACCACCCGTTGAAAGCCTCGCAAAACCAATAACGGTATTCGGGCTGAACCACCCAATGCTTCAAACTCTCCCCTCCGGAAGGCTCCCAAGGGTTGAGCCCGTAAAACAACTGCACCGTATGCTTCCGGGCTATCGAGGCCTCAAGACCGAGGTTGGGTGTCACAGTAGACCAATACAACAGATTGGTCTTGAGCGCCACGTTTTGAGCAACGGCCGCCCACGACAACCCTCCAACTAAAATTGTGAACATCAATAATCTTCTTATCATAATACATCAATTGAATAAGATAATACTCCGTTTGAAACACCAAAAGGCTGCTCCCCCCTGCCCGAAAGCAAAGAAAAACAGCCACAATCAATCTTCCCACGCATGGAATACGCACACCACATGACGTTTAACGCCTTTTACTTTTTGTTCCCGTCAATGCCATTAAGAGAACGATTATCACCCCAACGTACACTTTGACTATCCATGATACCCAAACTTGCTTCTGCTTTTTGACCCATTTTCACACGTACTTTTTCTCGTCAGTTGTTCAATAATAAATCAAATTCACCCCAAGAAGACCATTTGCGATAATAGTAGTAAACCAACTCCCAAGGAGCGAAGTCTGAGGGAAGCATACGCCATTGGCAACCGGTTTTGACTACATAGAAAATGGCATTCCATATTTCACGCAAATCATATTTTCGTTTCCTTTCTTGCACGTTCAAGATTTTCTTGATAACTTGCCACTGTGTTTCTTCTAAATCCGTCGAATACATAATTATTTGAAGATTGGTAACTAAAAATAATCATTTTCGAGGAAAGAAGAAGCACTCTTTTTATTTCAAACAGGAAAATTTAAACAGGCTCTAAATGTGTGCTACACAAATTTCAGAGAAAAACAAACAAAAGGCTATATATTTAATGCTGTTTTTGTTTTTTATATACAAATATTTTTTTCTAAAAATAAACCAGCAACAGAAAACCACAATCCCTTTGTATTAAGAGGGAAAGCTATTCATCTCTGCTTGCCATCGAACGAAATTATGTCTGGCATACTTCTCTCAAGCAGTTTGCAAAATCATCCTTCATCTTTCAGGATGTACGACAAGGAGCTATCATATAAATATTACAGATTCAAGATTTTCTGTAAAGATGTGTTTTTATCATTCCCCCCAACCGGCGCGGTCCAAATTCCGGTAACCGATGGCTTCAGCTATATGAGCCGGCCCGATGTCCTCCTGCCCCTCCAGATCGGCAATCGTACGGGCCACACGCAAGATACGGTCGTAAGCACGTGCCGAAAGTTGGAGCCGCGACATGGCGGCACGTAACATTTCCGTACCGGCATCGTCCAAAGAAGCGTATTCACGCAACAGCTTAGAAGTCATTTGTGCATTGCAATGCACCCCTTCCTGCTCCGCATAACGCTGCTCCTGAATACGGCGGGCACGAACTACCCGCTCACGGATGGTGGCACTGCTCTCCCCCGGAGCCTGACGCGACAATTCGTCAAAAGACAATGGAGTGATTTCGATTTGCAGGTCGATACGGTCAAGCAACGGTCCCGAAATCTTATGCAAATAACGGTGGATCTGCCCCGGAGTACATACACAGGCCTTTGTGGGATGGTTGTAATAACCACAAGGACAAGGATTCATGGAGGCCACGAACATAAACGAGCATGGATAAGTCACACTGTATTTGGCACGGGATATATTAATCTGCCGGTCTTCCAGCGGCTGACGCAACACTTCAAGCACCGATCTGGAAAACTCCGGTAACTCATCACAAAACAGCACACCATTATGTGCCAGACTTACTTCTCCGGGCTGTGGGTTGGCACCACCCCCGACCAAAGCTATCTGCGAAATCGTGTGGTGTGGTGCACGAAACGGACGCCGGGCGATGAGCGAGCTTTCCCGCGCCAATTTGCCCGCCACAGAATGAATCTGGGTCGTTTCCAAGCTCTCGGCCAAAGACAGAGGAGGCAAGATGGAAGGCAAGCGCTTTGCCATCATGGACTTTCCACTCCCCGGAGGCCCTATCATAATGACATTATGCCCGCCGGCCGCCGCGACCTCAAGCGCCCGTTTCACATGCTCCTGGCCTTTCACATCCGCAAAGTCAAAATCAAACTCTGTCTGTTGGGCATAAAACTCAGCCCGCGTATCTATTTCGGTAGGCATCAAGCCCCCTTCATCATTCAAAAAACGAACCACTTCGCCGATATGGCTCGCTCCATATACTTTAAGCCGGTTGACCACGGCTGCCTCACGGACGTTCTGCCTGGGCACAATCAAATGCTCGAAGCCCATTTCACGAGCCTTGATGGCTATAGGCAAAGCCCCTTTCACCGGTTGCAAACTCCCGTCCAAACTCAACTCGCCGAGCATCATCGTACGGGACAACTTGTCAGGCCTCACCTTTTCGTCCGTCGCCAAGATACCGACAGCCAACGGCAAGTCATATCCCGCTCCCTCCTTACGGATATCCGCAGGAGCCATATTGACCACAAACTGTTTCGAGGGGAAACGGTATCCGCTGTTTTCTACTGCCGCCACAATACGCTCGTGGCTCTCTTTTACCGCATTGTCCGGCAAGCCAACCAAAAAGAACTTGATGCCCCTTGAAGCATTCACTTCAATGGTAACGGGTATGGCAGAAAGCCCCCGGACCGATGCACCATAAACCTTTACCAACATGACGACCTGTTTATCGCGGTTCAAAAAGTTTCTTGATTTCCGGCTCTATATCCTTCTCGTAGGAGGCACCGGCAGCAAGAACCTTGCCGTCCGCTCCGGCCAACAGGTAAAAAGGAATGGAACGGATACCGAATTGTTTGACCAAAGGACTGTTCCACGACTGAAAGTCACAATAGCTCGTCCACGATACACTGTCCATACGTTCTATTCCCTTACGAGCCGCGTCATTTACATCCAACGAGATACTGACGGCCTCTATTTTACCCTGGTTCCCTTTCAACATCCGTCTGACACGAAACGTTTCGGCTCTGCTCCGGCCTTCCCACGAAGCCCAAAAATGAACCAAAAGAGGCTTCCCCCTGTAATCGGAGGCCTGTACCTTCCTGCCATCTTCCAACGTAAAACTAAATTCGGGTAACGAACTGCCCTTTTTCAAAAGCCGACCTCGGTTTTCTACATCGGACTGCCAACTTAACAGTTGCAAATTGTCGGGCTGAGCCTTGCACAATGCACGATAGTGTTTTTTTACGTCCCCTTGCGAAACATCGTCATAGGACAAAAAATACTCCTTAAATAAAAAAACACTTACGGGCGATGAGGGTGACTGCGCGATGAAAGCAGCAGCGGCCTCTCTTGTGCCGGAAAGCCCCTTGTCTTTATTTTCCAAACGAAAAGCTGTCAGTTCCTCATTCGGCTGACTCCCCTTTACTTCCACACTTTTCAAGTTACGGGCATCTCCCTTAATCGTAATTACGTCGCCCGAGGCGCCAAAAATAACCTGTTCGGACAAGTTGGGGTATAAAAGATAATAAATGGCATGGTCTCTCAAGTCCGTTTCGTAGTCGAACTGTCCGTCCTCAATCTTAATGGTATCGAATCCGGCCGTACCTCCATCATTACTATATATATAGAATTCACCCTGCCGCAGGTGTTCGAATTCTCCTTTCAACCGAAACCGGCCTTCGGATCCTCCACAACTGAGCAGGGTGAATGCGATCAATGTATAGAGAATAAATCTCTTCATTTAAAAAATTCGTCGATTACAAACTTTCAACTGATGATTTGTATTCTGCAAATTCAAGATCTTTGGCTGCACGGCTCTTCAAAGAAGAATCCTTGCTGACAGCATCCTTCAAATTCGTGTTCACACCGGCTGCGTCATTTGTACGGGCAGCTACAATAGCCAACAGATATGAAGTATAAGCATCCTTATTAGCCACACCGTTCAAAGTAGACTTGGCAGCAGCATAGTCCTTGTTCAGAATCTGAGCCAAAGCTGCCGTGTTGCTCTTCACACCGTTAGCCGCACTGGCAGCCTGCTGATAAGAACCCTTGGCAATATTCAAAGCCGCATTAGCTTCGTTGAAACCATCAGCACCCGAAGCCTTACCCATGTATGCTTCTGCATCTTTCACGTTACCTTTGTTCAAAGCAACTAAAGCAAGGTTGGCGTTTACTTCACCGGCATTGCCCTTCAAAGACTTAGCCTTATTGAAATAGTTTTCAGCAGCACTCAAATCACCTTTTTGATATGCCAGCATACCGAGGTTGTTGTATGCACGATAATCGTTGGGATAAAGCTGTGAAGTCTTCTGATACCAAGCTTCCTTGTTGGACACAGAAGCCAAGTTTGCACCATAAAGCAATTCCTCTACACTCAACTTAGAAGCATCGCTGCCGAATTGTGCAACGATCTGCTCATCGCTACGGCCGATGATTTCATAGTTCATCGTCAAACGTGCACGACGCAATTCGGGAAGAATTGTCTCGGCCAATTCCTTGAATACGGCAGACATATTCTTGATCTGAGCTTCGCGTTCTTCGGGATCCTTATACATAGAGAGCACGCGCAAGATAACTTCCTTGTCCTGAATGTTGCTCTGTGAAACCAATTCCTGGAAACCGTCCCAGTCCTCAGCAGTATACTTCGTATCCACTTCGGCAGTCATATCATTGGCCTTCAATTGCTTCTGCAAATAACCTTCAGAATTGTCCTGGCGCTGTTCAGCCAAACGAGTATTCAGGTCGAGAGCACCATCGGGAGATGCGTATGCAGACACTTCGATGTTCTTCAAAGCCTTTGTCTCTTTCTCGTCGTTGATTTGCTTCATCATTGCGATGAATTCCTTCATATTCTCGGAGTTCAACTCAGAATCGCGCAACTTGGCCTGCTGGATCAAAAACTTGATGTTAGCCTCTTGCTTTTCCTTGATGATACGCTGGTAAGCATCCGCAGCCAACGACGGACGTACGGAAGCCAAAGTGTTTTGCAACAGTTGAGAAGTTGCAATCACGCCATAGCCTACCTTCACTTCGGGCACAGATACCGTCTTCTTACCTACCTTTGCATCGAATTGCAGGTAAAGATCGGACTGCTGCATAGCCGGAACAAAGTCAAATATAGACTTCATCGTATAAGTGCCACCTGCCTTGTAAGCGATAGTCTGGTCGTTACCTTGCACTTTTTCGCCCTGGAACGTAGCACTCTGTCCCTTAGCCTCGCCGCCTTCGTACTTCAATACCGGAGTCACCGTCACCACGGCTTTCTTCTTCATATACTTCTCGGGAAATTTACCGTCGATAGTGGCAGGCACCTGACCGGCAATCGCCTCCAACGGGGTCGGAGTCACCGTAAAGTTGTCGGCAGAAAGTTCGCCTAACTTCTTGCATGACGAAAGAGCCGCAACGGCAGCCAACGACATGACTAAATAATAATTTTTACGCATACTAACACTGTTTTAATTAATAGTTCCGGCTGCAAAGATACAAATCTTTAATAGACCGTGTTATTTTTAACTTTAAAATATTGCAAAAAAAAACGCGTATTATACCATATTCAACCCTCTTCCGCCTTTATTTTGAAGAATCGTCACGAATATTCCGCGGATGATGTTCCATGATTTCCCGCCGCAAACGGCTTCTGTCGATATGGGTATAAATTTCTGTCGTGGAAATACTTTCATGCCCCAACATCGCTTGTATAGCCCTCAAATTTGCCCCTCCCTCCAACAAATGAGTAGCAAAAGAATGACGGAACGTATGGGGACTTATCTTTTTTTGAATACCGGCCGCGACTGCCAATTCCTTGACCCAATAAAAAATGGTAATCCGCGACAAGGAAGCCCCCCGCCTCAGACTTAAAAAAACAAAATCTTCATTTCCCGGTTTGATATGAATAAGATTCCTACAAAGGAACCAATTTTCCAATTCGCGTACGGCACGACCGGAGATGGGAACCAAACGTTCTTTCCCCCCTTTGCCTTTCACTCTGATAAAGCCCTCTTCCAAAAACAAATCGGAAATCCGAAGCCCGCATAACTCACTTACCCGCAAGCCACAACTGTAAAGCATCTCCAGAATGGCACGGTTCCGTTGTCCCTCCGGCTGGCTCAAGTCTATACCTGCTATCATGGCATCTATTTCCGCCACCGTCAGAACTTCCGGCAAATGACGTCCGATTTTCGGAGATTCAAGCAATTCCGTTGGGTCTTGTACGATTTCTTTCTCCACGTATAGGAAACGATAAAATGAACGGATTCCAGACAAAATACGTGCCATGGAACGAGGCCCGATACCGACATCTGCCAACTCTGCCATAAACTGATGTAAATCGTCTACCGAGACAGTCCTGAAATCCAATCCTCCTTCCCAAAGAAAGCCTAAAAGTTTTCTTAAATCTTCGGTGTAAGCCTCCAATGTATTTCCTGAAAACCCTCTTTCCAACTTCAAATACTGATAATACCTTCGTAATAATGCTTTCGAGACCTCCCCACCTCTATTATAAGACGTTTTTTCGCTGTATTCCATTCTTTTTTTGTATTTTTGCGGCACGTTTTCTACAAAATTATAGAAAAAGATGAGAATACAAATCATAAACGGGCCAAATATCAACTTGCTGGGCAAACGAGAGCCCGGCATATACGGTGCAGAATCCTTTGAAAGTTATTTAGAGAAGCTGCGTACGGCCTATCCCGATTTGGAAATCGACTACTACCAAAGCAACATCGAAGGGGAGATGATTGACAAAATTCATGAGGTAGGATTTGAAGATACAGGTATTATTCTGAATGCCGGTGCCTACACCCATACATCCATAGCCCTGCAAGATGCAATCAGAGCGGTTACGGCTCCGGTCGTGGAAGTACACATCAGTAACGTGCACAAACGGGAAGAGTTTCGCCACAAATCCATGATTTCATGTGCTTGCTTAGGTGTTATTTGCGGCTTTGGTCTCGATTCTTACAGACTGGCGGTCGAAGCACTGTTGCACTGTCGGAAAGACTCAATAAAGTAGAAATAATAGGTATTAAATTTAAATAAGGTATAAAGATTATGATGTTGAAAAAGACGAAGATAGTCGCTTCCATATCAGACTTGCGCTGCGATGTGGACTTTATCCGCGACCTTTTCAATGCCGGCATGAATGTAGTACGTATGAATACTGCACATGCCAGCCGGGAAGGTTTCGAGCAACTAATAGCCAACGTACGCGAAGTATCCAATCGTATCGGTATATTGATGGATACGAAAGGACCGGAAGTGAGAACCACCAAAAATGCCGAAGATACTACCGAATATAAAACCGGCGACCGGGTCAAAATTATCGGTAATCCGGAAAAAGAGACCGTACGCGGTTGTATTTATGTCACTTATCCGAACTTCGTAAACGACTTATCCGTAGGTGCCAAAATCTTGATAGACGATGGAGACCTTGAACTGAGAGTAACGGATAAGGATGAAGAAGCTTTGTATTGCGAAGTATGCAACGATGCGACACTGGCCAGCCGTAAAAGCGTGAACGTACCGGGCGTGCGTATCAATTTGCCGTCTCTGACGGAAAAAGACCGCAACAATATCCTTTACGCCATCGAAAAAGACATAGACTTCATCGCCCACTCTTTCGTTCGTAACAAACAGGACGTATTGGACATCCGTGAGATTCTGAATGCATACGGCAGCGACATCAAGATTATCGCAAAAATCGAGAATCAGGAAGGCGTGGATAATATTGATGAAATTCTGGAAGTGGCGGACGGCATCATGGTAGCTCGCGGAGATTTGGGCATCGAAGTACCCCAGGAACGTATCCCCGGCATACAACGTATCTTAATCAAAAAATGTATCTTAGCCAAAAAGCCGGTTATCGTAGCCACACAAATGTTGCACACGATGATCAACAATCCACGTCCGACACGGGCGGAAGTCACAGACATCGCCAATGCCATCTACTACCGTACGGATGCCCTGATGCTGAGCGGCGAGACGGCTTACGGCAAATATCCGGTAGAGGCCGTGCGCACGATGGCTACCATCGCGGCACAGGCTGAAAAAGACAAACTCGAAGAAAACGACATCCAGATTCCGCTGACACCGGAAAAAACCGACGTCCCTTCATTTTTGGCAAAATCGGCCGTACGTGCCAGTAATCTGATGCCTATCCGGGCTATTATTACAGATAGTTTCAGCGGCCTTACGGCGCGTTCCCTCGCGGCCTACCGTGGAAAATACCCCGTCCTGGCCGTATGCTACAAAGAAAAGACCATGCGCCATCTCGCACTTTCCTACGGGGTGGAAGCTATCTTCATGCCGGAGAAAGCCAACGGACAAGCGTATTATTTTGCAGCCCTTCAAAAATTGCTCGACGACGGTGTCCTTTCGGAAAACGAAATGGTGGCCTACCTGAGTGGCGGTAAAAAAGGAACTCAAACTTCATTCCTCGAAATCAACGTTGTGGGAGACGTGTTGAAACACGCCATGGAATACGTACTGCCCAACCGGACACGCTATCTCTAATATCTACCGAATATGCAGGAAACGGACCGGTTGGACCAATATATCCTCGAACATATCGACGAGGAAAGCGAATATCTGAAAGCCTTGTATCGGGACACGCATGTAAAACTGCTACGTCCCCGCATGGCTTCCGGACATTTGCAAGGACGTCTGCTCAAAATGTTGGTCCGCATGATACGTCCCCGGCGTATTCTGGAAATCGGAACTTACAGCGGCTATTCAGCCCTTTGCATGGCAGAAAGCCTTGAACCGGACGGTCGCCTATACACCTTTGAAATCAATGACGAACAGGAGGATTTCACCCGACCATGGATAGAGAACTCACCATACGCCTCGCAAATAGAATTCATCATCGGCGATGCTCTGAAAAGGGTTCCGGAAATGGGACTCACGTTCGACATGGCTTTTGTGGACGGTGACAAGAGACGCTACACGGACTACTACGAAATGATTCTCCCCCGCCTCGAACCGGGCGGCTATATCTTGGCCGACAATACCTTGTGGGACGGTCACGTATTAGAGCCTCCGCCCCATAAGGACGCACAAACGCGGGGTATCATGGATTTCAATAACCGAATAGCCGCAGACTCACGTGTGGAGAAAGTCATCCTACCGTTACGTGACGGGCTGACCCTCATCCGCAAAAAATAAAATAAAGAATATGGAAACAACCAGACAAAACAAAATCTCCCGGCTGATACAAAAGGAACTCAGCGAGATTTTCATGCTGCAAACCAAGGCGATGAAAGGAGTATTGGTTTCGGTAAGTGCCTGCCGCATCAGTCCGGACCTCAGCATCTGCCGCGTGTACCTGAGCATATTTCCGAGCCAGCAAAGCGAAGAAATCGTAAAAAATATAAATGGCAACATGAAAGCCATCCGTTACGAACTGGGGACACGGGTACGCCATCAGTTACGCATCATCCCCGAATTGAAATTCTTCGTAGATGACTCTTTGGACTATATCGAAAACATCGACAAGCTACTGAAAGAATGAACTTCCCGTTCTACATCGCACGACGATACCTGTTTTCCAAGAAATCGCACCATGCCATCAATATCATTTCTGCGATTTCAGTATGCGGTGTAGCTCTGGCTACCATGGCATTGATCTGTACGATGTCCGTATTCAACGGATTCCAAGACCTTGTCGCTTCATTTTTCACAGCCATCGACCCACAGCTAAAGATCACGCCATCCCAAGGGAAGACCATGGCCGCAGACGATCCGAGACTCACAGCCCTAAAAGCCTATCCAGGAATCAAAATCTACACGGAAACGTTGGAAGACCATGCATTGGTTATTTGTGGTGAACACCAAGCCATGGTAACCATCAAAGGAGTAGACGACAACTTCGCCCAAATGGCAAACCTGAACAAACTGCTTTATGGAGACGGTACGTTTACTTTACATGCAGATGTTCTGGAATTCGGAGTGTTGGGCATACAACTGGCGGCGCAATTAGGACTGGGAGCCAGTTTCGACACTCCCTTAAGAGTTTACGCCCCACAAAAGGGAGAGCGGGTGAACCTGTCCAATCCTACAGAAAGCTTCACACAAAGCGAATTATACTCACCCGGCGTGGTTTTTGCCGTGAAACAGGCCAAATACGATACCGGTTACATCCTTACCTCCCTACGTTTTGCCCGGGATTTGTTCGGGCAACAGGGACGTGTTTCCGCCATAGAATTGCAACTGCAAGATGGTGTGGACATCCGTCAGGCACAAGCCGACATCCAAAAAATATTAGGTAACGGATTTACGGTAAAAGACCGCTACGAACAGCAGGAAGACGTGTTCCGCATCATGGAAGTGGAAAAGCTCATCGCTTACCTGTTTCTTACGTTTATTCTTTTAGTAGCCAGCTTCAACATCATCGGTTCCATCTCCATGCTGATTATAGACAAGAAAGAAGACGTGCGTACCCTGCGCAATTTAGGGGCCAAAGACAACCAGATTATCCGTATCTTCCTATTTGAAGGGCGCATGATATCCGGCTTCGGAGCTTTAATCGGCATCATCGTCGGGATTACCTTATGCTATCTGCAACAAACCTACGGACTTATCACTTTAGGCAATTCTTCCGGAAGTTTCGTCGTAGATGCCTACCCCGTCAGCGTTCACCCCTGGGATGTCGTCATCGTATTCTTTACCGTATTGCTGGTCAGCTATGGTGCATTATGGTATCCCGTAAGATACCTGAGCAAAAGGTTGCTCGACTGACGGATTTACATAACTGTACTTTCCATCTTACCAAAATCGGCAAAAATACCAAGGTATACTTTATACTTTTGACATTTCTGCTTGATATTCACTTACAGGGCTTTTTTATAACCGATTTCTGGTCTCAGAATCCGTCTTCCCTACTTTACACTTGCCGGCAACTATATCAAAAGATGCAGGAATATTCAGTAATGTCCCTGTAGCATACAAAAACGACAAAACAATCTGCGCCAAACGATTTCCCATTCTGCTGCAAACGATTTCTCAATCTCCTGAGAATGATTTTCGGACATACTGACGTCCGTCCTACGGGCTTTGTCATGCTGAAAACTCTATCAGGAAAAAGCATGAGTGTCTGTGGAATGTTCTCCTCCCCGCCCCACTTCCTACAAACTGTTTTTCTCCCGAAAAGGTTCGCTTCCTTCAGACCTCTTCTGTACCAATGTTTTAAGGTGAACTTTCTACCGTACAATCCTTCACCGAGATTTCACCGGAAAACGGACTGTCCGCATGAAACTGTTTTTAACAAATTTGCAGTTACATTGGTTTTCAACATGTTACGGTGAAGGGCTTGACAAAGGCTTTTTCATGTCGTATATTTGCAGGTGGAAAACATAACAGAAAACACAAAGCCTATGGACTTCAAAAAGATTGCATGCACCGCCATAAGACGATGGAATGAAAAACGACATACGGACAAAACAGCGGGTACCCGTCGTACTACCTTACCGGAAACCCAAGAACCTCAACCTACGCAAGGTGTACCGACGGCACAGCCGGTCCCTGCCGCGCATCGCCTCCTTCATCGGCACGTCCTCGTGCAAAGTGCTTTCCGCCCCTTCGGGAAGCCGCAGGTTCATCTGCGTACTCGTGGAGCATCCCATCAATACATATACATTATGGAAACCGGTACGGAGTGTTGGAATCATAATACCGAAAAAACATTATTCCAACACCACGCGTTCGGCTTCCACATGCTGACGAAGGAAAATGGAAGCCGACTCCATAAATTTGTCAGGACTTTCCGTGGTCAGGAAGCGGCACGTGCCGCTTTGCGTACACAACGTTTCTATTTCCGTATGACGTTGCAGGTAATCTTTCAGGCTGTAGGCCACGTATTCTCCCTGGGGGACGATACGCACATTACGAGGAGTGTATTTCAGAATCTTGTTCAGCAACAAGGGATAATGCGTACACCCCAAAACAATGGTATCTATCGCAGGGTCTTTCCGGAGCAGGTTGCCGATGCGCTTTTCCACAAAATAATCAGCTCCGGGTGAATCGTATTCGTAATTTTCCACTAATGGCACCCACATGGGACAGGCTTCCCCACTCACGACAATGTCGGGATAAAGTTTCCGGATTTCCAACGGATAGGAACCGGAACTGATGGTACCCGATGTGGCTAAAATTCCTACGTGACGGCTATGGGTTATCTGCCCGATACATTCCGCAGTAGGACGGATGACGCCCAACACACGACGCGTCTCCCCCTCCATTTGCGGAAGGTCGTTCTGCTGAATGGTTTTCAAAGCTTTGGCCGAAGCCGTATTGCAAGCCAATATCACCAGATGGCAACCCAAGTCGAAGAGTTTCTGCACGGCTTCACGCGTAAACTCATACACGACCTCGAACGAACGTGTCCCGTAGGGTGTGCGGGCATTATCTCCCAAATAAAGATAATCATACTGCGGCATCAACTGACGAATCTCATGCAAGATGGTCAGTCCGCCGTAACCGGAGTCGAACACTCCGATAGGCCCCGGCTTTTCAGTTAAAGCAACTTTCATGGCTCGACACTAATGGGCAACTGAAGCTTTTCTTTCACATAGTTCGTCACATCGTCGGCCACCGCAGGATTGATAAAAGGACAGGTATTGCCGTCCGTATTGATAATATAGGCATACCCTCTTTCTACCCCTACGGCACGTATGGCTTCGTTCAACAAGTAAAGCATGTCGGCCTGCAGATCCTTTTCCGCCTGCACGAGCAACTTCTGCGACTCTTCCTTGAAACGGATACTCTTGGTCAACAGGTCTTGCAGTTCATGCTGACGTTTCAACAAGATATTCTCCGGAAATTCTTTCTGTCCTTGCAGGAACTCTGCAAACTTCCGCTGGAACTCTTCCTCACTCCGCTGGGCTTCCTTATCATATTTAGACTTCAAGTCTGCCAGCTTTTGCCGGGAAACCTCATATTCGGGCATAGCCTGAAATATGGCATTGTAACTCAGATAACCGAATTTGCCCTGCGTAGTCTGCGCCTTGACGGCGAAAGGCAACAACAAAAAAGACAGACACAAGACTAACTTATTCATTTTTCGCATCATGAACCGTATATTATTAACCGTAACAAAGTTATTCATTTTTATGTTCATACCGATAAAAAACAGTCTTTTTTTCTCGGAAAACAGAAAAACACGATAGAAAATAAAAAGGCTCCTCCGACTGGCATTTCGTACTGCCGGAGAAGCCTTTGTATGAAAACAGGGAATATTCCGCTTATTTCAAGCCCAACTTTTGCTTGATGTCTGCCGTCACATCCGTACTCAACGTCGTGCTGATATAAGGAATACCGGCTGAAACGTCCATGATATAGACATAACCGCCCTCTGTTCCTATCTGCTTGATAACGCCGAGCATCTTGTCGGAAATAGCCTGCATCTTCTGCTGTGAAGTTTCCTGCAAGGACTTTTGATTGTCCTGATAGCTCTGTTGGATACGGTTATACAAATCTTGCAATTCCGTTTCGCGACGCTGTCTTACGTTATCCAACAGGTTCGCTTTCTCTTTTTCGTACTCTTCCGACTTCTTTTTCAACTCGTCCTGCATGCGTTTCAGGTCGTTCTCATACTGAGCCTGAAGCTGTTGGATTTCGGTCTGAGCCGTGGTGTACTCCGGCATGAGTTGGATAATGGCACTTGAATCGAAATGGCCAAACTTCTGTGCAAAGATGCTCATCGGTACGAGCAACAATGCCATTAAAATCACTTTTTTCATCTTATATCTCTATTTTTTATATTATTATTTTTTTAATTGCTTGCAAATGTACGAATGTTAGTTGGAATATCCTAATTTCGTCAGGACTTCATTGCTTATATCTATCTTCGGAGATGCAAAAATGATACCGGTATCGGACGCACGGTCCAAAATCAAAGAATATCCTTTACTGTCCGAGATGTCTTTCACGGCATTGTATATCTCATCCTGGATGGGAGCCATCAGGCTCTCACGTTTCTTGAACAGCTCACCTTCCGGACCGAAATATTTCTTCTTCAATTCGGCCGCCTCTTTTTCCTTAGCCACGATCTCTTCTTCTTTCTTGGTCTTCTGCTCCGTGCTCAGGAAAACGGCCTCACTCTGATAGTTCTTATATAAGGTTTGCGCCTCTTCCGTCAATGCGTCCACCTCGGCCTGCCATTTTTTGGAAACCTGGTTCAACTGCTCGCTGGCACGCTCGTATGCCGGAATATTCTTCAAAATATACTCCATGTCGACCAGCGCAAACTTCTGCGCCATTGATTGTGCGCCCATTATCATGAGCAAACACAATAAAGTGAATAACTTTTTCATCTTTCTTCTGTTTTTAAATTAGAACTCTTGTCCCAAAATGAAATGGAACTGACTTCCGCCATATTGTTTAGAACCGAAGACATCATCGAAACCGTATGCCCAGTCGATTCCCAGCAAACCTACCATCGGCAAGAATATACGTACACCGACCCCGGCTGAACGTTTCATGTCGAACGGATTGAAGTCTTTCACGCTCGACCATGCATTACCGCCTTCGATGAAAGTCAACGCATAGATGTTCGTTGAACCTTGCAGCATGAGCGGATAGCGCAACTCCAACGTGAAACGGTCGTAGGCATACCCCGTATATCCGCTTGGAGTCAAAGAACCGTTGTCGTAACCGCGCAAACCGATAGTTTCGGTAGCGTACGTCGTAGAGTAACCGGACATCCCGTCTCCCCCGACATAATAGGTCTCAAACGGTGACTTCTTATACTTATTGTAAGCTCCCAACAATCCGAACTCTATGCGTGTCATCAACACCGGACATTTCACCATACTGCTCAAGGCCGTATAAGTACGGAGTTTGAACTTCCACTTGTGATATTCGATCCATTTGTACTTCTCCTGCATCTCCCGGTCATAGCTTGCACTTTGGTAATTGTTCGCCAAGTTCTTGTAGTCCTTGTTGTCAAACAAAGAATACGGGGGCGTCAATCCTACGGACAGTGTAAACTCCGAACCGCGACGGGGATAAATCGGATTGTCCGTGGAATTACGGGACAAAGCCAGATTCAAAGCTATATTGTTGCAAGAACCATTCGAAATAAGGAAATAGTTCCAGTCCCTCAGGATGTAACGCTGATACGAGAGGTCTGCCGACAGTTGGAAATAGTCGTCCGGCCAACGCAAACGCTTACCCCATCCCAATGACACGCCGAACAGTTTCACGTAAGAATCCGGATCGAGGAAATTCTCGTAATAATTGGAACCGCTCGTACCATAACCATACAGATAATTATAGTAGCTGTTGTAGTAAGAGGAGTTGTAATAGTTATCGCTCACGTCAGTCTGCTTAGAGAAGAAAGCCGAGAACGACAAGGCGTTAGGACGCTTGCCTCCAAACCACGGGTTCATGTAGTTGACACTGTACGACTGGTAGTACTGTCCGTTTGTCTGTCCGCTGATACTAAACGTCTCTCCGTTACCCTGCGGCAGGACTCCCCGACGAAGACCGCCCTTCGTAAATAAGTTGGCCAGACAGAAATTCGAGAACTTCAAACCGATTTTTCCAATCACACCCGTCTGCCCGTAACCTAATGAGAACTCGATTTGGTCGTTCGACTTCGACACCAATCCCCAATCGATGTCCACCGTACCGTCCGACTGAGAAGGAACAACCTTCGGGTCAATCTGTTCCGGATCGAAGTGCCCCATCGAAGCGATTTCACGATAAGAACGTTCCAAAGCCTCTTTGCTGAACAAGTCGCCGGGTTTGGTACGCAATTCCCGACGCACCACGCTCTCGTACACACGGTCGTTACCGCTGATGGCAATATGACGTATCGTAGCCTGCGGTCCCTCGGTAATACGGAGTTCCAAATCAATCGAGTCGCCGTCGATATTCACTTCCACCGGATCCAACCGGTAGAACACATATCCGTTATTATAATAAAGATTACCCACAGCATCTTCATCGGTCGACGTACGTTCCTCCAGTTTCGTCTGGTTATACACGTCGCCTTTCTTCATCCGCAACAAATTGTTCAACGTTGTCGTGGGATAAATCGTATTGCCCACCCATTCTATATTGCGGAGATAATACCTTTGACCTTCTTCCACCTTCACGTACACATCCACCGTCTTCTCATTATGAGGCGTCACACTGTCTTCCAGAATCACGGCATCACGATATCCCAGCTCGTTATACTTCTTAATCAGGTTTTCCTTGTCTTCCTTGTACTTCTCTTCTATAAATTTCTTCGTACGGAACCAACTGCCGGGACGTCCTTTTTCATTGGTTTTCTTGAAAACGCCCGGAACGAACATCGTTCCTTTTATCTTCTTGGTACTCAAAGCATGGTTTCCCTCAATCGTAATGGAGTGTATCTTCACCTTTTCTTTCTTGTCGATACGAATATCCACAATGGTCTTGTCCGGTGCGGTCACATCGTCTCTCTGCAGAATTTCGATTTCGGCATTCTTGTATCCCTTTTCATCGAAATACTTTTTAATCAAGAACTTCGCACGGTCTATCATGTTCGGAGTGAGCTGGTTGTCTTTCAACAAACCGATGCGGTTTTCCAAATCTTCACGCTCTCCCTTTTTCACACCGCTGTAATTGATCTGCGATACACGCGGACGCTGTGTCAGCTTGATGCAAAGGTAGACCTTGTCGCCCACCACGCTATCCGCTTCTATCGAAACATTCGAGAACAAACCGTTACGCCAGAAACGCTTGACGGCATCGGTGATTTCCTCCCCGGGAATGTTTACTTTCTGGCCGACCGTAAGTCCGGATAACCCGATAAGCATATAATCGTCATAGTTCTTTGCTCCCTCTACGGAAATTCCTCCGATAGTATAGGAACGGGGAATACGGGAATATTCTACGGTTGGCTTTACTTGTCTTTCTTCCGTTTGAGCCTGCACGGATGGAAAACCCGTACCCAATATTAATAATGTAAGACAGATGCTCTTTACTGTTTTCATACGTCGGTGTTGCTTATTTTATAGCGACTTGTTCACTGGTCTTGCCAAATCGGCGTTCCCGCGATTGGTAGTCCGCAATAGCCTTGCGGAACTCGTTCTCATCAAAATCCGGCCAATAGGTATCACAGAAATAAAATTCCGTATAGGCACATTGCCATAACAGGTAATTGCTGATACGGTATTCGCCGCCTGTACGGATCAGCAAATCCGGATCCGGCATAAAACGAGTAACCAGATGGGCTTCTATGGTCTCTTCCGTAATCTGGGACGGCAACAAGGCACCTGTCTGCACCTCTTCGGCTATTTGCCGCATAGCCTGCGCCAATTCCCATCGAGAAGAATAGCTCAATGCGATGACCATCGTCATCTTCTCGTTCGCGGCCGTATGCTGCATACATTCTTCCAAACGCATCCGCACGGCTTCCGGAATGCGGGACATATCGCCAATCACACGGAAACGGACGTTGTTTTTCATGAAAATCTCATCTTCAAGATGGTCGAGAATCAACCCCATGAGTGCCGCAATCTCGGGTACCGGACGATTCCAGTTTTCTGTGGAGAACGTATATAAAGTCAAGTATTTGACACCTAATCTGACGGCTTCCTCCGTAATCTTTTTCACGGTTTCCACCCCCTCTTGGTGTCCGGCCGTACGCGGCAACCCTTTGGCTTTCGCCCAACGCCCGTTACCATCCATAATAATGGCCACGTGGCGAGGAATACGCGCAGCGTCTATTTCGTTGTTAAAAGACATATTTTATATTATTACAATTTACACACTTAGGGAACAAATCGTAAGTGACCGACAACATCGTAAACGAATAGCAGTCCTTGTTCTTAAAACCGCCGCTCTTCACACCGTACGGATCGTGAAGTATCACCCCATCCATATTGGATACATCCAAACGATCTGTTGTCGTAAAACGCATGCTCCATTCGAACCCGATATTCAACCGGGGCCTTACCTTAAACTTGACTCCGACTCCCACCGGGATATTGAATCCCGCATCGGTCTGTACCGGCTTGGGCGCCAGTGTCAGTCCGGCTCCGATTAACATATAAGGAGTGATACGACTGTATCCTTCGTAACCGCGCCCGATGCCGTATCCCCAGAAGTTAAATTCGAACTGGGCACCGAAATCTATCACATTGCGCTTAAAATGCGCCACGCCGGGCCTGCCCCCGTCTGCATCACCGCTTCCGGCATTCTCGGGAAAGAAGTCTTTCCCCGTCTCACCCGATATATGCCCTAAAGCCAAATTCCCTTTTATCGCCATACGAGGATTGAAGATGTAGCGCGCCACAACACTTCCCATGGCTCCCAAATGAGCAAACGGCTTGCTGTTGGCATCGCCCAAATAAAAGCATCCGCCTACGCCGCCGCCCAATTCCATCCGGTAAACGTCATCCTGTGCCTTGCCCTCCCAAGGGAAACCCAACCACAAGAGAAACAGTATTACCAGAATTTTCTTCATCCCCGTTGTATCTATATTTGAGTCTGCCTGTTTGAATCAACGGTCTTCAAATCCCAACTGATTCAACCGTCCGCGCCAAACCTCGCCGCCTGCGACAAGCCACACACGGTATTCGGCATCCACCGCGACAGACATCAACACATCTTTTCCTTCCAAATCGCCGGGCAGGACGTAAACCCCGTCGGTTTTCCAAGTCACCCCGTTATCCCGGCTCACATACATATTGTCGAAAGCCTTATGGGCCGTCCCGTCCAGTGACTTACCGCCCAAAGCCAACAACACCTCACCGTAACGTATGAGATTCAGGGATTGCAAACGGGGACAAGCGTAATGATTGTCCGGCGCGGCATTGAAATAAGCCCAAACAGCCGTTTCCTGCCCTGCGGCCAGACTATGGCTCCACACCATAGCCGCCTCGTCTGAAGGATAATCATCCATACTGCGGTTGCCAATCCACAACGTCCGCTCCAAGCCATTCTCTTGCGTATAAGACACAGTGGCAAAATCCTGTACCGGCAAGAAAGCCGGAGTTTCGTCCAAAGCTTCTTCAAGCCATAACGCACCATCGGCCGAACGATAAATACGCCCGTCCGAAAGCGCATAAAGATGCGTCCTGTCGGCCACCAACAAACGTACGCTGCGGTCTGCCGTACAAGCAGTCCAGTTCAGTCCGTCTTCCGAACGCATCAACGTACCGTCCACCCCGCTCATATACAATGCGTCTCCAAACTCCGTCAAAGTAACCACATCGGCCGTTGCACATCCCACAACAGACTGCTCGGTCCAATCTTTCCCGTCCGACAAAGCTGTCGTAAACACGCGTACGCTTCCGTTTTCCTTACTGTAAAGCCACACGCGTCCTTTCCACACCACCGTTTTTACTGCTTCCGCAACCGACCATACGGCCGGTTCTGCTACCTTTTCCCAGGAAAACACTTCTCCGTCTTGTTGGTGTACATTTACCTGCAAAGTATAATCGCGGCTTGCCGAATAGTCGGGCGAATATACCCGGAAAGTCAAAGGCGACGTAAAATCAATCGAGTCCGAAGTAGAATAAGCCTTCCATGCGTCATCTCCCTCGGATACCTTCTTGTACACCACGGTTCCTGAAGATTCCACAGTGGCCAATACGGCTTTCACATCGCTGTTGACAGGAAGAGAATCTTTATTGGCTATCGTCCCGTCTAACTGATTGACCGTCATAGGAAAGTACAAAGCACTATAAGAAATGGTATAAGTGGTATCACGCCCGGCAGAGTTTACCGTAGTAATCTGTCTCTTTACATTCCCCAACGTGAAACTGCTGATATAACAATCGGTACTCAACACAACCTCGTCGTCGTCCTTACACGAGCATATCAATAACACGGAAAGCACGGCTAAAGACAATGACAATATGGATTTTTTCATAAATCTATCAATACAATATTATTTATCAAGGTACAAAAGTACGCACATTTTTTACTTTTACGAAACATAGAGCGTTGAATTATGCAAAATTTCGATAAATCGAAGTATTTTTGCGTTCATCCACACGATTATACAGCCGAACTGCCTCGCGACGAGAGTATATGAACCAGCAAATGGCCTTCTACCTCTATGGTCCGTATCCGTCCGTGAGGCCATGACGGAGACGGGACGCCCTCTTTTAGAAATACCGGGGACTGTTCCACCCTGATTTCATCCCAAAGTCCGGCCGAAATGAAACTTTCCAGCAGCCTATGCCCTCCTTCCACCAAAAGAGATTGGACAGACAAACGGTATAAATCATCCAGAATTTGCGGCAAAATATCCCGACTGAAATCCAAGCGTACGCAAGTCACTCCCGTCTGTTTTCCATACGGAGGAAGAACGGACAAAACATCCAGATATACAAGCGTTTCCGCCCCATCGTTAAAAAGAACAAGATGCCCGGGAAGGTCGCCTCTACGGTCTATCACCAAGCGTAAAGGAGATTTACCCGGCCACATTCGTAAATTCAGCGAAGGGTTGTCGGCCAAAGCTGTCTGCCGCCCGACCAAAATAGCCTGATGCTCCGCCCGACAACGATGTACCAACATCCGGGTGTACGGCGTGGAAAATGCGTAAGGTTTTTCTTTCTCGTAGTCCGTGCGCTGGCTATCCATAAAGCCATCGGCCGATTCAGCCCACTTCAACGTAATATAAGGACGACGGTGCGTATGGAAAGTAATGAACCTACGATTCAGTGCCAGACACTCGGCCTCCAACACACCGACCGTGACCTCAATGCCCGCCTCCTGCAATTTCCGAATGCCCCGACCCGCCACTTTGGCAAACGGATCCATACACCCGACTACGACACGGGGAATTCCCTTTTCCACAATCAAATCGGCACAAGGAGGCGTCTTTCCATAATGCGAGCAAGGCTCCAGACTTACGTATATCGTACTCTCTTTCAACAGTTCGGGATTACGCACAGAACGGACCGCGTTCACCTCGGCATGCGGTCCGCCGCAACGCACGTGGTATCCCTCGCCGATAATCTTCCCGTCGTGTACAATGACAGCCCCCACCATAGGATTCGGTGCTGCGCCATAAAACCCGTTGCGTGCCAGTTGTATGCAACGGGACATGTATTTTTCGTCTGTTGTCATATACCAATCCGATAAAAATGCCTATTTTTGTCCGACAAACCCATCACAGAGATGAACGCTTCTTTCAATTATATCTTCGACCGCCTCTGCATGTCCTACCCTGCCAGTGAGGCACGCGCCATAGCCCGCCTTGTATTGGAGACCCGTTTCGGCCTCACACCAATCGACATCTGCATGGGACGGGACCGGACTTTCTCCTTAGAAGAACGCCGGGACCTTGAAAATATTGTGAAACGCCTGTCGCAAAAAGAACCTGTACAATATGTTTTAGGACAAACGGATTTCTGCGGCCGTACTTTCTCCGTTGCCCCGGGTGTTCTTGTGCCGCGTCCCGAGACGGAAGAATTGACGGAGTGGATCATACGGGACGAAAAAGCATCCGGATTTTCATCGCCCGACATATTGGACATCGGGACGGGCAGCGGCTGCATAGCCATCACGCTGTCCCAAGAACTGCCGCAGGCACAAGTGTCCGCCATCGACATCAGCCCGCAAGCTCTTGCCATCGCCCGGAAGAATGCAGAGCGTTTAGGAGCCGCCGTGGATTTCCGGTGTCAGGACATTCTGGACTCTCCGTCCAAAGAGCAGGATTCCCCGCTTTGGGACATCATCGTCAGCAATCCCCCCTACATCTGCGAACATGAACGGGAGGACATGGAAGAGAATGTGCTGCGCTACGAACCTTCGCAAGCACTCTTTGTCCCGGATCATGACCCATTGCTTTTCTATCGGGCAATAGGGGAATATGCCGTAAAGACGTTGAAAGAGGGCGGACGGCTTTACGTGGAAATCAACAGGGCATACGGACGGGAAACCACCCGGCTGTTCCAAAGCCTCGGCTTACGAGACGTCACTTTGAAGAAAGATTTCTACGACAATGAACGAATGATACGATGCAGAAAATGAAAGAACTGACCACACAAGAAGCCTTCAACAAAGCTGCGGCCTGCTGTTCCGGCGCGGAATACTGTCTTTCCGACATCCAAAAGAAGCTAGACAAATGGGGACTCGGTGCAGCGCAACAGGAAGAAGTGCTCACACGCCTCCAAGCGGAAAAATTCATCGACGAAGCCCGGTTCTGCCGGTGTTTCGTACGGGACAAATTCAGATATAACCAATGGGGGCGCATCAAAATCATGCAAGCCCTCCGACTTAAAAACATTCCCGACACGTGTTGCCGGGAGGCGCTGGCCGAAATCGAAGAAGAGGAATACCTGTGTGTCCTCCGTAAGCTTCTGCAAAGCAAAGCCCGGAGCGTGAAGGCTGCTTCCGACTATGAGCACAACGGGAAACTCATTCGCTTCGGCCTCAGCCGCGGATTTGAAATGAATGCCATTACGCGTTGCCTGCATGTGGAAGAAGAGGATTTTACATAGTCTCTCGCCGTACCTACAAGCCCTTTTGGACTTTTTCTTCCCCCGGTATTGCCTTTGTTGCCGCAGGCGCATGTCGCAGGGTGAAGAGGTGCTCTGTGTACGATGTCAGGCCGACCTCCCACGTGTCCGGACCATCTCGTTTGAAGAAAACGACATCGCCCGCATATTTTGGGGACTGGTTCCCATCGAGAAAGGAATTTCTTTTTTCCATTACACCCCACACTCTCCTCACAGCCGCATTTTGTTCGAACTGAAATACCATAACCATCCCGAAGTCGGGAAAACCATGGGGCGCATGATGGCCGAGGAACTGAAAGCCACAAATTTTTTCAACGGGATAGACCTTATCGTACCCATTCCCTTGTCCCGGAAAAAGGAACGGCAACGGGGCTATAATCAAAGCGATTGGATAGCATGGGGCATATCCGAAGCCACCGGCATCCCCACCGATACGACAAGCGTGGTGCGTACCAAATCCAATCCGAGCCAAACCACCTTGGACCACCGGCAACGGCGTGAGAACGTCCGGGACATCTTTGCCGTCCGGCATCCTGGGAATTTGGAAGGCCGCCATATCTTGTTAGTGGACGACGTCATCACCACGGGAGCCACCATGCTGTCCTGTGCCGAGGCCATTGCCCGTGCCTGCCGCGTCCGCTTCAGCGTGCTCAGCCTCGCATGGGCAGGACATTCGTAAAAAGCAAGGAAGCCGCTCATTTCCTTAAAGAAAAACACCAAACCGTTTTCCTTATTCAGAGATAAATTGTAAATTTGCCACATCCTCACCTTGAAGCAATCTGACAAGCAGAAGCGGAGGGGTGGGATGACATATAGGAAAAGGCGTTTATCAGACGCTTTGTTCTTTTGACTCTTCAAAGTCTCGCAAACTTGAATCCCTGTCAAATGACAAAGCAACGATAGATGCCCATTGGGATATGTATTCATATAGTCCTCGTTGTATCCGTTCGTAAGCACGGATACAAAGGGATGGATTGTACACATATTCTGCGTGGGCTTCTGCGTTGCTCGTCCTTGACGGGGAGGCAATGCGAGACGCCTTGAAGAGTGGGACGAGCGACAGGTACAGCGACCCACGCTTTTTTGTATATGGCCGACGATTCCTTGATTAAATGCCGCTCCGGGGTTGCATAAGGCACAAAAAGTATAAATATGGAAAAACATTATCATGATGCCTTCTCCGGCGCACCCCCTCTCACATCCAATGGCACTCTCCATGTGCTATCCCGTGTCTTATTCCTTGTACTCTGTGGCCTTTGGGGAGTTACGGCAGCCCAAGCACAAGACGACAGCTATCGTTGGGTAGAACAAAACGGAGTGTATACCCTGACCGGCACAGCCCAAAAAGGCGAAATAGCCACCATTAAAGTCGGTTCGTTCTATGCCCCGGATGATCACGGAGATGCCACCGTATACTTTCATGCCAGTGGCATCGATACCCAAAAGGACAAGATTTCACTGTTCTATCCGATTAACCAAGATGGCACAGGCAGCGACACCCAACACGGAGGACGAATCCAGGAAGGTTGGAATAATGTGTATCTGACAGCCCAACATGTGGAAGGCACCACCGCCAATGTACAAATCAGCCATATTATCCTACCGACAAACACGACCCACCCCATCGAAGCCATGAGCAACATCTATGACATCAACGGTGACGGCAAGATGGAATTTTTAGGAACGGATTTCCGTTTCCATTCTTACCAATATCCGGGACTAATGCCTATGGAACAACACTCCATACCCGAAAACGGGAAACATGCCCGGCTGTGCAACCTGAACAACGATGCATTCCCGGACATCCGCTATTTGGAGGGCGGAATCATCGCCCTCTCCGAACAGGACGCTTCATGGCAAATTCCCGATAATGTCAGCGAGGCACCCTATCCCTGCGACTACAACAACGACGGGCGCATCGACCTGATGCACGACAACCGTAAAATATACCGCCAAGCTGCCGACGGCAGTTTCAGCCCCATCGAAATCATACCTATTTCATCAGAAGAAGACACATTGGTATATAACCGTTGGGAATCACAACCCTCCTCCTCAGGCATAGGCCTGGGCAACTTGGGCGGCGATGTGGGCGTAGCTATCGGAGGCTCCCCGTCAGCCCACGTCGCTACCTTCTCCAGTAACCGGGAATTCTATAGCATGGACTTCAACAAGGACGGACACGCAGACCTGATTGACGAATCCACCGGCACCTTATTGCTCAACCGGGGCAACAACCGTTTTCTTCTGGCACCACAAAACGGCAGGCTATACCCACGTGACTTGAACGGAGACTTTATCATGGACTACATCTGTTATGATGAAGAAACCCAGACGGTGGAAAGCATGGTGTTCCAAAAAGACGGGAGCATCAAAAGGCAAACGTTGATGAGCAACCTGGCCATGGACAAACGCATTCATTTCTATGACTTCAATGCCGACGGCTATGTGGACGTACTGTTGCCTTTCAGCCATTCGTCAGCCACGGGAGAATATTGCTACCTGGTAATGGCCATTAACGACGGAAAAGGAAATTTCACCATCAACGAAGACAATACCTTCCACCGCCAACTGTTTTTCATCGGATGCGCCGACGTAGACAACGACGGATGTTACGACATATTGGCCTTGGAAAAGAATGCGGACCGCAAAGTCTGGAATGGATGGGAATGCGACCTTTATTGGCTGAAAGGAAGCAAGGACATGCTTTTCAAAGAAATGCCGGGCGCATTGATACCCACCCAAATCGTGCAGTATGAATCTCCGGAAGAATTGAAGGGCGATGCCGAAGTTTACGCCGGCGATTTCGACAACGACGGTTTCTGCGACATCCTGGTCCATAGCATGTATTTTGAACGCACCACGGACAAGCTTCCTACTGCCTCAAACAGCTTCCTTTATTCTTTTTAAGCAGGAAGCCACAGCCGCCAACCAATCCCCGGAGAAACCGGACATGCCGACCCTCGTGTCCGATGCAGCATCCGGAATGCTGCAAATCAACTGGCAACCGGGAAAGGATGACCTGACTCCAACCGCCGATCTGACCTACGCCCTGCGCATCGGTACCGCCCCGGGCAAAGGGGACATCTTTTATGCCTGCGCCGACGAACAGGGACACCGCCTGAACCTGATGCCGGGCAATATGGAGTACAACTTGGACAAGACGCTCAACGTGTCCGGCTGGCGAAAAGGAGATTATTACATCGCTGTGCAAACCATCGACGCCATGGGAAAAGGCAGCGCGTGGTCGGATGCCGCCGTCTACCGGCATGAAGTGGCGCATGCCCCGTTCTACATCGCAGACAAGGACATCACGACTGCCGACACGGCCATCATGGGTTATGACGGCCCGGCCGACCCCTCACTTCGTTATAACTGGGATTTGGACGGTGGCACCATCATCTCTTCCGAAGCTTCAGGAAGCATCCTAAAAGTCGTGTTCGACCAACCGGGACAAAAGCACATCACGCTGAGCGTGACCGACGCGGAAGGCAATACCAGCACTCCCCGCACGGAAGACCTGCATGTCAGTGCCGTCCGGTTCGACAAAAGGACGTTGTCCATGAACAACGGCTATATACAACAAATTGCCGACATCGACCTCGACGGGCAACCCGAACTGCTCGCCGAGGACGGTGTGTACCAACCCACGAAAGAACAGGATTTCGAAAAAGCACCGGGCATCTACAACACGAACCTGAACATCACCCTGAACTTTGCATGGGATTACAACCGGGACGGTTTGGTGGACTTCATCGGTGGCATGAACAGGGAAGACAGGGAGTTCAAAGACAACCTGATGCTCAACCAGGGCAACAGGCGTTTCTCCGTAACCCATGCCGTCGGCGATGCATTCGTGCCCAAAATAGGTTTTTACGTGACTTCCTATTATTGGGAATATCCCATCTATGATTTCAACAACGACGGCTTGCCCGACTACTATTGGAGGAACTCATCCGGATATACCGACCAAAACGATACCATCTATGAGAATACAGGCGACTGGCGCACGTTCGTGGCTCATCCTATCGACAACATAGGCTTTTTCCCGAGCGACAATTGGTCTGCCCATGAATTTGATGAGGATTTCGTATATACCGACATCAACGGCGACAACCTGATGGACATGGCCGGTTGGAGCAAGCAGTGGGACGAAAACAGCCGCCTTAGCAGCCACAAATTGGTGCTGTTCATTAACCAAGGCAACTTCAAGTTCCAAAGGATAGCAACCGACATCATCTTCGATTACCGCGAAACCCAAACCATTCCGACATTTGCCGACTTGAACAACGATGGTGTCAAAGACATCATCATAGATGAGGAATATAGTGATAATAACCGGTTCTATCACATTTACCTCAGCCGGAACGGACAGGTTGAGTATGAAAATCCCATAGTAGTGGAAGGCCCCGTGGGAGTAGCCAAAGACCTCATCTTCTACGATCTGGACAACAACGGATACCTTGATTTAGTCGGCACGAACTTGAACAGTTGGCTGTACAACTACGGAGGAGGAAAGTTTGAGTTGCAAACCACCGATGACGACAACAGTTCCTATATGCTATTTGGAAAAGATGCCAACGGAAAGCCCTTGTTCCTGAACAACGTCGGCGACGACATGAGCACGGCCAACAGCCGCATTTCCAATACGCCACCGCACGCTCCGCAAGGCTTGCGCGCCACGCAGGACGAAGACGGGTATCTCACCATATCCTGGAACGCTGCTGAAGACACCGAAACCCCGGCCTGCCAGATGCGTTATAACCTGAGCGTGAAAAAACAAGGGGCTTCCGGAGAAGGGGCATTCATCATTTCCCCGTTGAACGGGCTAAGCAACGAGGCCGCCCCTCTGCCCTCACCCTTGCAGGAACTGACGGGAACGCAAATCCGTATCCCCGTATCCGCACTACCGGTAGGCAAATATGAGATTCAGATCCAAAGCATAGACAGATGGTTCGCCACCTCGGATTTCACCACCCCCTTGGCGGTGGAAATCCTCCCTAAACCGTTATTGTCCTTGCCGCCACGCATCTGTCGCGACAAATCGGCCACTATACGGTATGTCGGCACGGAAGGCCGACAGATACAAGTGGACTTCGGAGCCGATGCCACCGTGCTGGACCACAGCGATGACCACACGTACGAAGTGGTGTGGAGCACAGCCGGACAAAAGACCCTTACCGTAACCGTGGACGGCATCAGCAGCGAAGTGTCCACCTATGTCAATCCACCGTTGGATGCCACATTCACCCTGCCCGGAATCACGTTGGCCCACACGAAAACCAACTTTGAAATATCGGACGACATCTTCATGGCCAACCGGAGCGTAAGTTTCACCGTCAAGTCACAAGACGACGATGACTTTTATACTCCCGGGCACTATGGCATCAGTTTTGAACGGAAGGAAAATACGAAAGAGGTACGGGCCACATTCACGCATACCGGACATTATACAGTGCGCATGACCGTGGAAGACGATGGTTGCGGAAACATCTACCAAGAACGTACCATCGATGTGCTCGAAGGAATGGAAGCCCCGCAGATCGCCTTGGTCACGGTAGACCCCACGACCGGGAAAAACCGGATCAACTGGAAGTTCAGGAACCTTCCGGATTACATTTCCACGGTCTGCATCTATAAAGAGGGCAGCCACTACAACCAATTCGACTTGATTGGCGAAGCACAACCGTCAGACGAGGGGTTCACCGACATGGCCTCCAACCCGGCCGTCACCACTTCGCGCTACCGTATCTGCCTGAACACCAGTTTCGGCATACCGACGGAAAGCGGTACGCCCCACCAAAGCGTCCACCTGACCATCAACAAAGGCATGAACGGCAGTTGGAACCTGATGTGGAATGCTTACTCCGGACGCGACATAGACCATTACCGCATCCTGAGAGGCACCTCGCCCGAAACGTTAACCGAAATAGCTACCGTTTCCGGCAGCACCCAGTCGTACACCGACCTCACAGCTCCAGAAGGCGTGGTTTACTATGCCATAGCGTATAGTGCTTATTACGAAGATGAATGGCAACCGATGAAGCGCAGTCTCGCCATGGCTTCTGCCCAATCGAACACAGCTAGCGCAGCGCAAGCCCAAAACTTGCGGTTGGCCGAAGAACTGGCCGTCACACATTTGGAAAAAGATGCCATATTGAACGAACAACAAGCCTGCCTGCACCTGTATGCCCACATCTACCCGGCGAACGCCTCGTGCAAGAACGTGAACTGGACGATTATACAGGGCGAAGAACTGGCCTATGTCACCCCACAAGGACTGTTGGTCGCCCACGGGACTCAGGCCGGGCAGATTATCGTACGCGCCACGACCATCGACGGCTCACAACTGCATCAGGACTTGACGGTGGAAAAAGCATCCTTCCCCGTTCCGGTCGAAAGCATCCGCATCTACCCCGAAGACGAACTCTATATCGACAATGCCACCGGAGTGCAACGCATAGAACTGGCGGCAAAGGTTTACCCGGAAGAGGCCACAAACCCGCAAGTCGTCTGGAACATTATCGAAGGCAGCGAATTCGCTTATATCGAAGAGGATGCTTCCGGGCACACGTACCTCCATGCCACCCAAAACGGCAAGGGCACGATTGAGGTAAAATCAGTGGCCTATCCCGGGATACGGGATACCCGTGCGTTCCACGCCGTGGGATTCCCCGGAAGCGACATCCGCTCTTCCCGCGAAAACACCATCCACATCTATCCGGCCATCGTGACCGAAAACCTTCATGCCTGCCACATGCCGGCCCACAGTGAGAAACAGATTTACGTCATCGGATTGGATGGACGGTGCAAACATGCGGAACAAACATGGGAAACGGACATCCGTATCCCATGCCACAGTTTCCCCTCGGGTGTTTACCTGTTAAAGGTTGTAACCAACGGACAAACCGTGACACGCAAGTTCATCAAGAAATGAAACCTTGCCCACTCATCTCCCTTGCCTCCCGCAGCCTCGCGCCCGGGACGGCAAGGGATTTTTGTATACCAGAAAAGCCCCGAATTTTCTGCGCCAAACGAAAAATCGTTCGGCTGAGAATGATTTTTCATTCTGCTGAGAACGATTTTGCGTGCTGCTGCAAGCGATTTTATGCCGTGTGCCACCTCCGCCACCCATACAACACCATACAATAAGATTGAACGAAAAAAGGGTTCACATCCTTCATACAAACTGTGGTTCAATCCATTACGGTGAACTTTCTTCCTCACAGCCTTCACCAGTCCTTCACGGAGAGGCAAGTGTCTCCGCATGAGCGCCCAAAAGCCATAGAACGGTCTGAGCCAGACGTGAATCTATACATTGTAAAAAAGTTCTCTTTCCCCCCGAATAGTCATCCCTTTTCACTATCTTTGCTATCGCGAAAATAGGATGCGGCTCGGCATAGCCAAACTTGAAAAACTTCGCTTTTATTTGTCTCTGCGCTCACCTTTCACTATCTTTGCAGCACGAATCATAAACTTAGGACAGTTATGGAAACATTAGAGAAGATTTTCGCAGCTAAGTTGCTTAAGGTCAAAGCCATCAAACTTCAGCCGACCAATCCTTTCACATGGGCTTCCGGATGGAAATCCCCATTTTATTGCGACAATCGCAAAACATTGTCTTACCCGGAATTGCGCAATTTCGTAAAAATCGAGATAGGACGCCTCATTGCCGAGCGTTTCCCCGAAGCCGATGCCATCGCCGGCGTGGCCACAGGAGCCATCCCGCAAGGCGCATTGGTAGCCGATTTGCTGAACCTTCCGTTCGTTTACGTACGCTCCAAACCCAAAGACCATGGTCTGGAAAACCTGATTGAAGGCGAACTTCGTCCGGGCATGAAGGTCGTTGTCGTAGAAGACCTGATTTCTACCGGCGGAAGCAGCCTGAAAGCCGTAGAAGCCATCCGCAACAACGGTTGCGAAGTGAGCGGCATGGTGGCAGCCTACACTTACGGGTTCGACGTGGCCGCCCAGGCTTTCAAAGCGGCTAACGTAAAACTGATCACCCTGACTAATTATGAAGCCGTAGTCGCAGAGGCCGTACGCATCGGCTATATCGACCCCAGCGACGTGGAAGTACTCAACGAATGGAGAAAAGACCCGGCCCATTGGAACGGTTAATCGTCTCATCAACAGGAAAACGGAAAAATGTCAAAACAACAATTTGAAAGCAACGTCAAGCCTATTCCCTACGCGCAGTCGTGCGTCTATGCCAAATTGGCCGACTTGAACAATCTGGCCGTCATCAAGGAACGGTTCAACGACCCGTCGGTACGTGCCATGATGTCGGGCCAGGTGCCGGAAGACAAGTTGAACCAACTGAACGAACGTATCCAGGAAATGACATTCGACACGGACTCCGTGAGTTGCAACATTTCCCCGTTGGGAGAGGTTTCGTTGCGCATCATCGAACGTGAGGAACCGAAATGTATCAAATTTGAAACGGTCAATTCCCCTATCCATCTCAACCTGTGGATTCAACTGTTGCCCACTACCGAAACGGCATGCAAGATGAAACTGACGGTAGGAGCCGACCTCAACCCGTTCATCAAAGGTATGGTGGCCAAACCGCTGAAAGAGGGTGTAGAGAAACTGGCGGACATGTTGGCCATGATTCCATACGGAGCTTAATCACACAAAGACAATATGGCAAGCAAACTTTGGGAAAAAAATACGGAAGTCAATCAAGAAATAGAAAAGTTCACGGTCGGCCGCGACCGTGAACTTGATTTGTATCTGGCCCGGTACGACGTACTGGGTTCCATGGCGCACATCACCATGTTGGAATCCATCGGACTACTCGGTAAGGACGAGCTGCCGGTGCTGTTGGAAGAACTGCGCCGCATCCATGCCGACATCGAAGCCGGACGCTTCATCATCGAAGAGGGCGTGGAAGACGTGCACTCGCAAGTGGAACTGCTCCTCACCCGTAAACTGGGCGACATGGGGAAAAAGATTCATAGCGGCCGGTCGCGCAACGACCAGGTATTGGTGGACCTGAAACTGTTCACCCGCGCGCAACTTCAGGACATCGCAGAAGAAGTCAGAGTGCTGTTCGAAGAACTGCAAGCCCAAAGCGAACGCTACAAAAGGGTGCTCATGCCGGGCTATACCCACCTTCAGGTGGCCATGCCTTCCAGTTTCGGATTATGGTTCGGGGCCTACGCGGAAAGTCTGGTGGACGACCTGCTTTTCCTTCAGGCCGCCTACAAGATGACCAACCGCAATCCGCTCGGTTCTGCCGCCGGTTACGGTTCATCATTCCCCCTCAACCGTACGCTGACCACCGAATTCCTCGGATTCGATTCGATGAACTACAACGTGGTCTACGCCCAGATGGGACGCGGAAAGATGGAACGCAACGTGGCCTTCGCCCTTGCGGGCATCGCCGGGACGCTGAGCAAACTGGCTTTCGATGCCTGCCTGTTCAATTCGCAAAACTTCGGTTTCGTCAAGCTGCCGGACAACTGCACCACGGGGTCGAGTATCATGCCGCACAAGAAAAACCCGGACGTGTTCGAACTGACGCGTGCCAAATGCAATAAAATCCAGGCACTGCCCCAACAGATTATACTCATTATGAATAATCTGCCGTGCGGCTACTTCCGCGACCTGCAAATCATCAAGGAAGTCTTCCTGCCCGCTTTCGAAGAACTGAAGGACTGCCTGCGCATGGCGGCCTACATTATTAATAAGATACAAGTGAACGAGCATATCCTTGACGACCCGAAATACGACAACATGTTCAGCGTGGAAGAGGTGAACCGGTTGGCCACGGGCGGCATGCCGTTCCGCGATGCTTACAAGAAAGTGGGACTGGACATCGAAGCCGGAAACTTTACCCCCGACAAACGTGTGCACCATACCCACGAAGGAAGTATCGGCAACTTATGCAACGACAAGATACATGAGCTGATGGAACAAGTGTGGAGCGGTTTCAACTTCGCCCGCACCCGTGAAGCGGAAAACCGTCTGCTCGGAAGATAAGAAATACCACAATAAAAAGGCAAAAAACTCCGTTTCTTTGATATGAAAAGAATACGGAGTTTTTTATCTTCACGGCATTATTATGCCTCACGGCCTGCAAGGAGGACGTACAAAACACCTACTCCAACTATCCGGCCTATTTCGTGTACAAAAACGTCAATACTGTACCGCAACTCAACGCGGCCTTGAACAGTTTGGGAGTCTATACGACCATCCGCCGCGACCGCGACCGTTTCCTGTTCACAGACGAAAGCGGACACACCACTCCGGTCAATGCCACTGCCATTGCCGGCAACTCTTCCATTCAAATGGGTATCGCCGGTTTTATTGCCGGCCTGCCCAACATCCCCGAACTGGGCAGCACGACTTCTCTCCCCGTCTGCTACGATTTGGCCTGCCCCAACTGTTATTCCGCCTACAATATATCCCGCGCCCTGCAACTGAAAGAAGGCGGTTATGCCGCATGCGTATCCTGCGGTCGGACTTACAACCTGAACAATCAGGGACAAATCAGTATCGGTGAGGAAGGGGTAAGCCTGTTCCGTTATCGCATCACGTATTCCGGTAACACGATGGTCATCAACAACCGATAAAAAATAAAAGAAAAATTTGGTGTAAACCCCGAAATACGCTATCTTTGCAGCCGTAATACACAAGTCCCCTGCGGAAATAGCTCAGTTGGTAGAGCACGACCTTGCCAAGGTCGGGGTCGCGAGTTCGAGTCTCGTTTTCCGCTCCAAGGTTGCTCGAATGGTGGAATCGGTAGACACGAGGGACTTAAAATCCCTTGGCCATTACGGCTGTGCGGGTTCAAGTCCCGCTTCGAGTACGAAAAAAATCGCAATCATTCGGCAAAGGAATGGTTGCGATTTTTATTTTATACGATAAATAGTAACAAGTCGTTCAAAACAAAAAATGAGAACTATACTTCTGATATGCTTTAGTCTGTTAGGTACTTTACCTACTGTTTACGGCCAAAGCTCCATAGAAAAAGACCGTGATGCGTTCCGTCGCGAAGCCGACCGGTTCTTGTCGGCCATGCCCGACGGGTTACAGGAACAACAGACCCAAGCCATACTGCAAGCCATACAAGGCGACACCGTACCCCTCACTCGCATCCGGGCATCACGTAATATTCCTACACCTTTACCAACCGACGTGAATGCCATCTATATCACTCCGGCTCTGCGTCTGTACACTCCCGTAAAAAAGAATCAAAGTCCTCTGCCCCTCCTCATTTACCTGCATGGAGGAGGATGGACATTCGGAAGCATTAACAGTTGCGCCCGGTTTTGCCAGACATTAGCCGCCACGGGCAATGTCATCGTGTTGGCAGTAGACTATCGTCTGGCTCCCGAGCATCCGTTTCCGGACGGACTGGAGGACTGTATACGTGCCGTAAAATTGGCTCGCAAAAAAGCTTTGGAATGGGGCAGCTCACCGGAACTCATTTCCGTCGGAGGAGACAGTTCGGGAGGCAACTTAGCCTTGTCCGTCTGTCTGCATAACCTGCAAAACGGGATGCCGCCCCTCCGCTCTCTCCTGCTTTTCTACCCAGTGGTATCTGCTTGGAACGATGCATCGCCTTCTTGGAAAACCTATCAAAAGGGAGCGGCATTAGACGGTTCGTTGATGGAGGCCTTCAATCAAGCCTACACGCGCGGTCAGGCCAAACATCCTTTCATATCTCCCTCCCTTTGCCCGGACAGCCTGCTCTCACGTCTGCCCCAACTGCTTCTCGTGGCTGCCGAACGCGACATCTTATGCGACCAAGGGAAAGAATTCACCGACCACGTGAAACGCCTCGGCGTGACAGCGCACCGTGAAGTATTGCCAGGCACTGTCCATCTGTTCATCACCGTACCGGGGCAGGATACAGCTTTCCGACATGCCGTGTCTTTGGCTGAAGATTTCCTTCGGCCTTAACGGATTCCCGTTTAAAGATATTTAGTAAATATACTTATTATAAGTTATTCCTGCGTAACGGAATGACTTATATCCGAACAATACACCCGATACACAACAAAATATACCGATATTTAAGTATTGACGAACATTCTCGAATGGGATAATTTTGTAACCTCAAAAATTAAACGTCATGTTACAAGGAAAAAATCCCATTCTCGGCATCATCCTACTCTTTTTCTTCTCTCTCCCGTCTTTTGCTCAAAATGCTTCAAATATATTGGAAGGAACCGTGCGCGACATAAAGGGAAAACCCATAGAGTTAGCTACGGTAAGCCTGAACAACGTCATAGGTTCCCATACCGACCGGAACGGACACTATAAGCTGACCCGACTGAAAGAAGGTACCTACCAGTACCGTGTTTCCTTTGTAGGTTATGAAACGGTGACGGGCACGGTGCATATCCAATCCTCAAAAACAAGACTGGATGTCACACTCAAAGAGCTGAGCCTCAACCTTAAGAATGTAACAGTGACGGCACGGCAAGAACAAATGGGCTCTAAATCGCTTATCGGAGAGGACGCCATACGCCACGTACAACCCAAAAGCCTGAACGATTTGTTGCAGCTCGTACCGGGCAACCTGATTGAAAATCCGAACTTGAACAATCTGGGGCAGGCACACATACGCGAAATAGAAGATGACGACAACAATGCCTTAGGCACCTTGGTGGTAGTAGATGGCACCCCTTTAAGCAACGAATCGAACCTGCAAGTGGTATCGCCCAGCAAATTCGGCGCCAATTCCGGCATGCAAAGCGACGGGATGAGCGAACAGACGACAGCCGGAAGAGGCGTGGACCTACGCACCGTCAGTGCCGGAAATATAGAATCGATGGAAGTGATACGCGGTATCCCCTCTGTGGAATACGGTAATCTGACGTCGGGCGTAGTGGTAGTCAAAACCAAGGCGGGACACACGCCTTGGGAAGCCAAGTTCCAAACGGATCCAAACTCCAAACAAGTCTTCGCCGGCAAGGGATTCAACCTCAAAAGGGGCGGAGCTGCAAACTTCAGCGTAGACTGGTCGCAGTCGTGGGCCGATACGCGCAAGCACTACATGGGATACGACCGCATCACGGCCTCAGCCGGATACTCCGCCCAATTCGGGCCGCTTTCCTTTAACGTAAAAGGAGCCTTTTACTCTAACGTGAACAACCGTAAAGACGATCCCCAGTTCGAGGAACAACAAATACATTACAAAAACACCAACGTGGGCGGACGGCTTTCCGTGAACGGACGTTACAAGCCTGCCGGAGGCTTTCTCTCTTCGCTGGACTATAATCTCTCAGCTCAAATGTCACGCACAGTAGACAGTCACGACAATTGGGTGAACAATCCCGACGGACTGGTCACGACAGCCCGCGAACCGGGTGTACACGTAGCTCAGATACGTAATGTGGGCTACACATCGGCTTACCGCATCGAGGGCATCCCCGTCAACCTGTATGCCCAAGCTGTGGCAAACAAATACTTGCAAATCTCGGAAAACGACTATGCCAACCTGAAACTCGGCGCAGAATACACTTACGATGCCAACCGGGGTGAAGGATTCACTTACGACGAAAATAACCCGCCGCAGGCTCAAGGGGCACAGACTCTCCGTCCACGGAGCTACAAGGACATACCTGCCCAAAGCACCTTGTCGGGTTTTGCCAGCAGCCGTCTGCGTAAGGGGTTGGGCTCCATGGGGCTTATGCTGGAAGCCGGAGTACGCGTCAGCAACATGTTTGTAGACCGGAAACAAAGCGGAGGTATCAGCCACTTCCTCGTAGCCGAGCCTCGTGTCAACGCCACGCTAAACCTGTTGGACAGCCGGAACAATCCTGTTTTCGACCTGCTGGCCCTGACCGGAGGTTTCGGCATCTCCAACAAGATGCCCACACTGATGTACCTCTATCCCGACTATGCCTATTTCGACAATGCCAGCCTGTCTAAATACGGGACGGAAACAAAGGACCGTTTGGGATTGATCACGACGGACGTAGTAAAGAATACGGCTAATCCCGACCTGCGCCCGGCACGCTCCACGAAATGGGAAGCGGGCCTGTCTTTCCGCATCAATAGGATAAAGGGTTTTGCCACCTTCTTCCATGAATCCCACCGGCACGAACTGGGCTTTACGTCGCAACTCATCTGGCAAAACTATGACAAGTACACCGTACCGGCCACGGCTACCGACCCCGTATTCGATGCCGCAAGCGGCGACGTGACTTACCGCGTGGATGGGACGGAGCATACAGCCCTGCGGACGAAGACCACCGAAATGTACACCTGGAGCCGGGCGGCCAACAGCACGACGACGCACAAGCACGGCATCGAGTACGGACTGGACTTCGGTGAAATCAAGCCCTTGCACACCTCGCTGAACATCAGCGGGGCATGGTTCCATATCAAGCGCAAAAATGAGAACATGCCCCTGAACTATATCTATTCTTCGTTCGACTACGTAGGCGTGCTCCCTTCGGGCGGAGGGAACCTGCGAGACCGGTTCAATTCCACGTTCCGGCTCATCACCCACATCCCGGCCATCAAAATGGTATTCACCACATCGGTACAGGTCGTATGGTACGAAAGCACCCAAACCATCTACGAAGACGAGAACGGAAACAGCCGCTACTATCTCAAGTCTTACGAAGACAAGGATTACCTGGTAGTCGACCCCATGGGATACTACGACAAGCAGGGCCACTACACGGCATGGAGCCCGGCCGATGCCGACGATGCGGACAAATCGCGCATCATGTACCGCACACAACCTTACTTGTACGAAAAGGATGTCATCAAGCCATGGGCGTTGCTGAGTTTCCGTTTTACCAAAGAAATAGGCCGTGTGGCCGAACTGTCCGTCATCGCCAACAACTTCACCAATACCAAGAAGTGGCACACCAACCCGCACAGCCTGGCCAAAACGCAACTATACCCGGACATGTACTTCGGAGCGGAACTGAAGCTGAAACTTTGAGAACACACCTATATATAAACATTTAACAAACAGAAAACATGAGAAAGAAGTTTCTTAAAAATGGCGTCATAGCCATGATGGCCGTATGCGGCCTTGCCTTCGTGTCTTGTAGCGAAGATAACGACGAGGGTATGAAGAGTTACAAACTGACGGTCAGCTATTCCCTTCCGTCGGACGTGGAAGCGTCTAACGTGGAAGAGCTTAAGCTCATTTTGGGTTCGACTGCCAAAAACGACACGTTGTCCTTGGACGCTAACTCGAAAGAGATAGAACTTCCGCAGGGACAGTACAAAGTGACGGTCACCGGCAAGGTGGCGGATGAAGCCAAGGCCTACCTCAGCGGCAGCACGTCGGTGGACCTTTATGCCAATACCCCGGTGACGGTCAATCTACAGAAAGTCATGCAGTCTTCCTTGATTTTCAAAACGATTCATAACTCTGGCAGTAAACAATATTACATGCACGAGAGTTATTTCGAAATCGTCAACAACTCAGACGAAGTACAGTATCTGGACAATCTCATTCTGACCGCACCTACCGGCAACCAACAAACAGCGAATGCATGGCAGGCTAACGGCTACGAAGACCTCTACGCCTGCGGACAAGGTTCCGTAGTGGCATTCCCCGGAAACGGGCACGACTATCCCCTCCAGCCGGGTAAGAGCGTCCTGATTGCCAACGATGCCACGAACCACAAACTGGCATATGGCGAGGATGCGTCGCAAGCGGCAGACTACGCAAGCTGCCCGGACTTGAGCAATGCCGATTGGGAAATTTATCTGAATTATAATGCTAACGATGTGGATTACGCTGCTCCCAACTTGAAAACAATCTTCTACAACAACCAATATATGTTTGCCTTCGGTCTGGGCGTATCGGGACGGTCTTACGTACTGGCCAAGTTACCGGAAGGCATGACGCCGGAAGTTTATGCGGCATTGGAGTCGAGCGTAATGTACGAACCGGGAACCTCTTCCACTTCTATGAGCTATCTGGTCATCCCCAGCAAATATGTGCTTGACGCAGTAGACATATACGATCCGGAAACAGAGAACCACTACCCCACGTTCTTGCCGCAAGATGATGCCACCGGTGTGAAAGGCAATCCGATGTATTCGGCAAAATGTATCCGCCGAAAAGTGACTAAAATCGAAAACGGACGGCCTTACTATCAGGACACCAACAATTCTGCCGCCGATTTCCTGCGCGACCAACCGTTGACTCCGGGTGAGACTCCTACAAGTGTTGATGAATAATTATGAAAACTGACAGGGACGGGAGCAAATCCCATCCCTGTTTTAATCCGAAAAGAAAATGAAACGTTACGTCCTGTTACTGTCGTTGAGTTTGGGTTCTCTTGTCCAAATGCATGCGCAATCTTTAGAAGAGTGCCGAAGCGAATGGAATGAAAGTTCGGCTAATGTGTCGGACAATATCCGGTATACCAGTCTGAACCCCTCGCGCATCTCTTTCAATTCCTACAAAAACAAGGGTGTGGCCAAACTGGACTATACGATTGGACGTGGAAGTTACCGACCGGTGGATGAAGGCAGACAATCGAATCATCTCAAGTTTTATATGGGGGGAATTAAAAATCTGGGCAAGGTAGACGTGTCGGGCTTCATCAGTTACCGCAATTTACAAGAGAAAGACAAGAAGTGGAACTCCACCCTTTTTCTCAACCCCGATAACCCATTTGTGCTTTGCGATTCAGTGGCAAGCGACGCTACCACGGAATCTTTTGAAATGGGCATGACGGCCTCTTATGCATGGAATGAATCCTGGAAAGGGGGAATCTCTATCGGATTGACATTAGGAAGCCTGTCCGACCAGACAGACCCTCGCCCCAAAACCAATACCACCGTCCTGCCTATTTACGCAGGAGCGGAGCATCGGTTGAACTCCCAATGGGCACTGGGTGCTACGGCCGGCATTTCCTTTTATAATTCGGACATCGCCTATACGTTGGTCAATCCACTCAACAGCCACCGCTATTTCCTTATGAAAGGCATGGGGGACTATTACCGAATCTCGTCGAACGATGTGTCGGGCTACCAACGCGCATATAAGGGACTGAATTATACCGGTGCCTTGCAACTTGTATGGGAACCGGAACACAAAAAACACGGGAATTTCACGGAAGTCCGTTATACGCATGTTTCGGAAGAAGCTACAGACGGAGGTTCTTCCTATAAATTTTACGGAGGAGACTACACTTCGGATGAATGGATGCTTCAGAACCGTTTCCTTCTCTCCCCTCACCGTCAGACACGTCACCATCTGGTATTGACGGCATCCTACCATTCCGGAAAAGGTATATGGCGGGACCAGAAAATGATGACAGACACCGAACACGGAAATCTGGTATATTACGAGACGCTCAGCAAATATAAAATTCAGGACGACCGGCGAATGACCGCCGGACTGGAATATCGCTTCGAACGATTGAAAGATGACAAACAGGATTTTTTCGTAGACGCTTTGGCCGCATTCACATCATCTGCCTACAATCACCAGTTGTCCACCGGAAAAGCCAAACAAACATCTACCTTACTAACCACACAACTGTCTGCAGGCAAGTTCCTGAACATCAAATCCGCAGGTTTGGACCTGTCTGTCCATGGCGGTTACCGTATACCGTTGAGCCGCACTTACGGCAATGGAAACACCAGAACGGCCGATGAAGACATTTCTGCCGTATACACCCGTCCCCAATTCGAGTATGCCGCTTCCGGACACGCCTTGATAGGGGCTTTGGCACAAGTAGCTATCCCCCTTCCTAAGAAAATAACTTTAGGCATTTATATATCCACGGATTTCATGTTTTATACGGACAAGAATGAATATGATGATATTTTCGACGGTACGAACCGTTCGCTTTCTACCGCAGGAGTATATTTGCAATTTTAAGGATTAGTTTTATGAGAAAAAGAAACATCTACTCTATTATCAGCCTGTGGTGCGTGCTATTCTTTTGCCCTACACTGCACGCCGAACGAAAAGGCTTTGCCGTCGTCATCGACTCCATCAGCTACCAACAGGCTCAACACGAACTGGCTGAATACATCCGGGCATTGGAATCCAAACAACATTTCAAAGTCTATACTGTAGTCGACCGGTGGGGGGTACCGGATTCTATCCGTGCTACTCTCAAAGGTCTGCACGCCCGGCCTCACGAAGCCATCATAGGTGCCGTATTTATCGGTGACATCCCCATTCCCATGATTCGCGACGCACAGCATCTTTGCAGTGCGTTCAAGATGAGCCAGAAAATGCCTTGGCAAGAATCCTCTGTCCCGTCAGACCGTTATTATGACGACTTCTCGTTGCAATTCGACTTTCTGAAACGCGACAGTACAGCTACATATTATTACTATTCATTATCGGCACGGGGAAGTCAGCAAGTACACCCCGATTTGTTTTCCGGACGCATCCGTCCCACCGACGGCGATATACCCGGTTCACGTTACACCAAGCTCAAAGCTTACTTGCAGAAAGCAACGGAAGCAAAATTGCATCCCGAACGTATGATGTCCGTCTTTGTCTATACAGGCAGCGGCAGTCTGTCAGAATCCAAAACGGCCCATATCGACGAAATGGCTTCCATGCATGCCCACTTCCCTTCGCTCGCACACCGTCCCAATGCCTACCGCTACATGGACTATTCCGACGAGAAACTCATCAAACAAAAATTGATGAACGCGCTCATGTCGCCGGACCTGAGCGTGGCTTTCATGCACCATCATGGCGATTACGACACACAGTACCTCAGTGCTTGGCCCAAACCCTCAACTGCGGAAGAAGCACGCGAGTACTTGCTGCATTGCTACCGCTCCTCCCTGAACCGTGCCCGGCATTTCGGATATGATACGGACAGTATCAGACGAAATTTACAAAGCCGCGACCAGTTGCCCGACGCTTGGATGGCGGAGCTGGACGACAGCGCTTTGGCAAAGGACGACTCTTTGGAAAGCGCCATGACCAACATTGTGCTGTCTGATTTCGCCCGCTACGCTTTCCGGCCGAATTGCAGAGTAGCCTTCTGGGACGCCTGTTACAACGGTTCCTGGCATCGTGAGAACTGCATTGCCAACGAATACATATTCCAACCGGGAAAAACAATCTGCGGACTGGGAGGTTCTGTCAACGTACTTCAGGACAAGTGGCCGGACCGCTTTGCCGGTCTGTTGGAACAGGGTGTTATGATCGGATTCCTGAACCAACTCAATCCCGATTTGGAAATGCACGTGGTAGGCGACCCCACTTTTGCATTCCTTCCGGAACAAGATCACTCTCTTAATGACCTCATCAGTTCCGGCAAGCAGAAAGATTGGAAAAGGTTGCTCCGCCACAGTCCCCATCCGGATATACAGGCATTGGCCTTGCACCAGTTACAAGAAAGCAAGGAACTCTCGGACCAACACCTGTTGAAATATCTGAAAACGTCACCCTACGAAAGTGTCCGCCTGGAAGCGTTCTTGCTCCTCCAACAACGGCATTCCGACGACTTTGTCTCAGCCATTGAAAACGCTGCAGACGACAATTTCGAATTGCTGCAGCGTTTTGCAGTCAATGCGCTTATCAAAAACGGTGATCCTCGTCTGGCAAATACGTTGGCCGGGAAACTCTGCGACGTAAATACATCGGCGCGAGTGGCATTCAATGCCCTGCAAGGCGCACAGTTCTTTTCCCGACAGAATCTGCTCCCCGCCGTAGAAGACAGACTCCGGCAAGTGGCTCCCTACGTGGTCCAACCCGAAACCTATGCCAAAGGCGTATTGAAAAACACCGAAAACTATGCCGGAAGATGGGACGAAGAGATTGAAAAGCTGTGTAAAGGAGAAATGTCGCACAAACGTGCTTTGACACAAATCAATTTCATGCGAATCTATTGCCCGCCTTACCTCTTGCCCCAAGTAGCCGGTTATGCCGCCACGCTAAAAGACGACGAACTGCTGTTACCGTTGCTCGAGGCTTTGGGATGGCACCGCCAGGCCTATACTTCGGCACAGGTACTCCCCGTCGTGGAAAAACTCATGAAAGACACTTCCCACTCGGAACAAGTGCGCCAAGAAGCTCTGAAAACCTACAAACGATTGAAATAACCCTCATAGAACAAGAAACATAATGAAAAAACTATTATTATCCGTCCTTACTTGTCTGGCTTTTACGGTTCAAATTGCGGCACGTAACGGATTTGCCATCGTCATCGACTCGGTGAGTTATCAGGAAGCACGGCCTGAAGTAGACGCTTATGCCCGCGCCATAGAGCGCCTGCATGGCCTTAAAGTATACACGGTCATCGACCGGTGGCAGGTGCCCGACTCCATCCGTGCCACCCTGAAACATTTGCACGAGCAGAAATCCGAACCTATAGTAGGGACTGTTTTCGTGGGCGACATCCCCATCGTCATGGTTCGCGACGCACAGCACCTGACCAGTGCCTTTAAGATGAACCAAAAGAATGACCGCCGCGAGTCGTCTGTCCCTTCAGACAGGTTCTACGATGACTTCGGCCTACAATTCGAGTTTCAGGGCAAGGACGAAGACAAGCCCTATTTTTATTATTCCCTCATTCCCCAAAGCAGCCAGAAAGTCTATCCGGACTTGTACAGCGGACGTATCCGGCCTACCGACACGCCCGAAAGCTCCCGCTACCAGAAGCTCAGGGAATATCTGACCAAGGCTGTAAGGGAGAAAGAAAGACAACGGGCGCTCGGACAACTGTTTTTCTTCAGCGGCCACGGGTATATCTCCGAATCCAAAACCGCCCGCATGGACGAGAAAGCGGCTTATTTCGAACATTTTCCCTCATTGGCCGGACGCACCAACCGCATCAGCTATATGGACCACACCGACCACAATCCGGTAAAAGAACATCTGATGAACGAAATGATGCGTACCGACCTGGACCTGGCCATCCTGCACCACCACGGCTATTTCGACACGGAATACCTGAACGGTACGGCTCCCATCCGCACGGTGCGCGAGGCTAAGGAGTTTATCATCCGCAACGTGAGGATGCACGTGGAGGAAGCCCGCGAAAGAGGACGTAATTACGACTCCCTGCGCGTGGTACTGGAGAAACGTTTCGACCTGCCGTCCACCTGGCTCGGCGACAACCCGCTGGCCGACAGCCTGCGCATTGCCGACTCTACTCTTGTAGCTAACGAAGACCTGCATCTGGAGGATTTCAAAATATTCGGCTATCGTCCCAATGTACCCGTCGTAGTGATTGATGCCTGCTTCTGCGGCTCCTTCCACCAGGATGACTGCATAGCGAACGAATACATCTTCCAGCCGGGCTCTACGGTGGCTGTCATAGCCAATACGGTCAATGCCTTGCAAGACAAATGGTACGATCGTTTCATCGGACTGACAGCCCAAGGCGGTTGCGTAGGAGACGTAGTACGCTTTTCCAATCTCCTGGAGTCCCATGTCATCGGCGATCCCACGTTCCGCTTTGCCCCCGTACCCGGAAGTGTGGATGTGGACGGCCTGCTGTTGCAAAATAAGGTTTCTTCTTGGAAAAAGCTGTTGAAAAGCCCTTTGCCGGACGTGCAGTCATTGGCCATCGAACAGTTGAGAAGAGCCGGTGCGCTCTCGTCGGCCGACCTGCTCCGCATCTATCGTGAATCTCCTTACGGCGTAGTCCGCTTAGAAGCGCTGATGGCCCTCTCTGCCACCCCCGACAACCATTTCATCACAGCCGTGACGGAAGCCTCGCAGGATGCCTACGAACTGGTACAGCGCCAAGCGATACGCTTCATCGCCAAAAACGGCGACCGGCGTCTTATTCCGGCCCTCATCCGGCTGTCTATCGCCAATAATACCAGCGACCGTTGCAACTTTAATGTCATGACGGCTCTCGCCTGCTTCCCCAAAGAAGACCTGCTCGCCGAATTCGACCGGCAGTTCGATGCGCCATCCGTACAATACCTCGACAAGAACAACCTCCGCGGTAAAATCAGAAATACCATAGCCCACAGTGCCGACCGTCTGACCACCGACATCGACAAGGTGGTAAAGGGCGAAGCCTCAGAAAAAGACCGGACCTTCACCATCCGTGCCCTGCGCAACACCTTGCCGCACCACAAAGTTCCGGAGTTGTTGGTTTACCTGCAGGACTGCGGAGACGGGAACACTCAAATCTTGCTGCTCGAAGCCTTAGGATGGCACACCGTTTCCTGCCATGCCGCCGACATCGCGGCGACAGCCTTGAAAATGAGTGAAGACGCATCGCTCCCCAATACCGTCCGACAGGAAGCCCTGAAAACCTACCGCCGCATCCATGAAAAGTAAACTCATACCTCTCTTATGCATAACCTTGCACCTATGCGCCCAAGGCGCATGGGCGCAAGTCCCCGACGGAAGCGACATGCACCTGCCGCGCACACCTTTCCGCCTGCAAAGCCGGGCAGAAGTACAGTTACCGCCTGCGGTGGACAATTCCACACGGAAATTCTTTCCACCCGTATTGGACCAGATGGGCGGTTCCTGCGCCCAGGCTTCCGGCATCGGTTACATGTTCACTTACGAAATCAACCGCCTGCTCGACCGCGACGCACATGCTTCTGCCGACCATCGCTTCAGCTATCAGTTTTCGTGGAACCTGCTCAATGACGGACAGGATCAAGGCGACTTTGTAGACCAGGGCCTCTACCTGTCTGAGCGTTACGGCATCATGACCGAACAGGACTACGGCATCTCCGGCACCTACCAATTCAAATGGGCCACGGGATATGACAAATACTACAAGGCCCTGCAATACCGCACGCAAGAGGTGCTGACGTTTGCCGACAGCATCCCCCTGATGAAACGCTGGCTCTACGATGCCGGCGACGGCAGCGCGGTGGGCGGTGTGCTCACCTTCTCGGCCATGAGCCGCGGATGGGATATCGACGACGACTACCAGGGTCCCTCACTCACCGGCTACCGCTCCTTGCTCAAAGGCCTTGCCACAGACGGGGCACACGCCCTCACCATAGCCGGATACGACGACACGGTCGTCTACACCGACGCGCAGGGGACACCGCACACGGGAGCCTTCATAGTGGTCAACTCCTGGGGCACCCATAGCCACGACCGCGGACGCTTCTATCTCCCCTATGACTTTTTCCGTGATGCCCGCGTGCCCGAACAGCAACTGGGCAGCACGGTGGAAGCCATCCGCGTGCGCCTCCACCGCCCCCTCGTAGTCTTCCGCCTCGCGCTCGACTTCTCTTCACGCAACGACCTCTCTTTCGGTCTGGCCACGGAAAGCGACGTAGACGAACGGGGCATCATCGGCTACCACACCTGCCGGGCTTTCTACAACCAAGGGGGAGACTACCCCATGCAGGGACAATACATGCCCGGAAACATCGAAATAGCCCTGGACCTGACCGAATACATGACGGAAGAAAGGCGCGGCGGCGAAACATTCTACCTCAATATCCTGCGTGGTTTCAGGGGCAAGGTGAAGGGCACGGGGCGCGTCACGGCCCTCTCCATCGTGGACTACCGTGGGGCGCAGCCCGTGGAATACCCCTACCGTGGCACCCTACCAGTGGAGCTGCGCGACGGCAGCAACCCTTTCAGCATCCGGGCCGCAGAAGACGCTCCCGTCTCCGCCTCAGCCTTTCGTTACACCGACGAGGCAGGCAACGTGACCGACCGTACCTTCCTCCTGCGCACGGCCGAAGGCCGGCAGGCCAAGATACGCTTCGCCAACCCCGACACCGGCAGCCAGACCATCACCCTGCGCTACCGAACAACGGAATAACCGGAATAACTTAAAAAGACAGAACGAATGAAAAAACAACTCGCACGCCTGGCGTGCCTCTCCCTTCTCGCGGCAGCCTGTTCCACCGAGCATCCCCTCGCCACCGGCGGCCCTGCGGCAGACCGCATGGCCGTCATCTCTAACGTAAAGGGCCAGTGGACTTACTTTTCGATGGTGACACATACCGTGGTAGGCACCTGTGCCGTGACCGACACCCTCGCCCAACAGGCCTACGCCGCACGCACGGACTGGGACATCGCCATCGCCGACGGGCGCATACGTACCAACAGCGGTACCTCGGGGCCTGGGGACGGAGGCATAGCCCCCTCGCCCTACGACTATGAACATACCGAGCCGGACATGCCGGCCATTTTCCAAACCGATTCAATCCGGTAAATGGAGGACAGAAAAAGGGATTTATAAACAACTCGTATACAACGAGTTGAGAATAGGGAAAATTTGTGCGCCAAAACGAAAATCAATCTGCGGCAAACGAAAAATCAATCTCAAGAGATTGATTTTTCGTTTGCCGCAGGTGGCTGAATTGACTTCCTCCACCTTCTATTTTATCTGGTTTTACACGTTTTGAATCCAAGAGCAGACAAGCGTTACGTCCCGAGCATGGCTCCGGAACCGTATCGCCGCTTTCGAAATGTTCTAAAAAACATCAGGCCGCGTTCTTAATGAACGCGGCCTGACAATCTTTATCAAACGCTTATTAATTTACACCATCAATGCTGCTACCAAAGCCAAGATGGCATAAAATTCCGGAAGGGCGGCATAAATCATCGTATTGGTCTGCACGTCATGTCCTTGAGCAATGCCCACAATACCGTTCGCACAAATCTGCCCCTGACGGATGCCGGAAATCATACATACCAAACCGACTCCCAAACCGATACCTAACATCAACGGTCCCTCCGTCGTAAAATCACGCCCCATGGACATCAGGAAAGCCACAAAGCCATACAATCCCTGTGTGGCCGGAAGGGCAGACAAAATCATGTAACTGGAAGATTTGGAAGGATTCTTCTTCAACGCCCCTTCGGCAGCATTTCCCGCAATAGTCGTACCGTAACAACTGCCGATACCGGCCAAGGCAAACATCAAGCCCAAACCGATGTAACCTAAAATTTCATTCATAATGTTCTAAATTTTATTTGTGATTAATTGATTATTTGTTTTTTACTATACTGAAAGGCTCGTATGCCTCTCCTTTTCCGTCGTAGCCGGAGTTCTTAAAATATTCCACAAAAGTCAGACGAAGCGGGTGCACGAAAGCACTCAAGCAAGACATGGCGATGTTCAACGTATGACCGAACACCAGAATCAGTCCGCACCCCAACCAACCGGGAACTCCGTACAAGGTGTCTCCCGCTCCGTCGCGTACCATAAAGGCCAACTGGTTGAACACACCGCCCAACATACCGCCGGCCAACCCGAGAGCATACAGACGGATATAGGAAAGTACGTCGCCCATCAGCCCAGTAGCCATGTTATACGTGTCCCACAATCCGGCACCGATATTGGCAAAAACATTGCGGTGGAGATTATTCAGCAAATAGATACCGATGGCCGCCACGCTGCCGATCACAAGAAAAGACGTACCCGCCACATTCTCCGAAATCACTTTCATAAAAGAAAGGCCGCCCGTACAGATGAAACCGACGACAAGCAGCAGCCATCCCCAATCAGAGAGCGACTCCTTGAAACCGTAGCGTACCGTAGCACCGATGGCTTTCACCGTCATGGCAATGCAAATGTGCACCACGCCGATAATCAAGGCTAACAGCATTTGTTTGTCATAGCTCGTATCGCCTATCTTACCCACGATCATGAATTGTTTCATCCACTCAGGCACATCTACGTCAAAGAGGCTCACCCCGAAGAACGTACCCAAAACGGCACCGAACACGGTGGTGGCCGCTCCCAGTGTAATCACTAAGTTCATGATACCCTTCAAAGATGGAGAAAGCTTGTGTTTCAGGAAAAATCCCAAAGCAATCAGCACCAATCCGTAACCGGCATCGCCCATACAGAAAGCAAAGAATAACGTGAAAAACGGGGCGACCAATGGTGTGGGGTCGAACTCCGCATAGTCGGGCATGCCGTACATCTTCGTCAGCACCTCGTACATACGTACGAATGCATTGTTCTTCAATTTAATCGGAGCGTTATCTTCCCTGCGCGCCGCACGTATCTCATAATAGACCTCCTGAGTGGAAAGGAAAGATTTCACTTCGGCTTCCTTGTCTTCCGGAATCCATCCCTGCAACACCATCAAGCGGTTGTCGGCCACTTGTTCCGTACCCAAAACCACGCGATCGAAAGCAATGGAGGTGCGCAATTCATCTTCATAACCACGAAGTCGGCTCACATAACCTTGCGCCAACCTACCCATTTCATGTTCTATAGCGGCTATTCCTTCTTCCTTTTCACGTATTTGCTTCCGCAAATCCGCCAATGAGACATGAGGCAGACGCAACCGTTCGGCATCGAGCACCACCTCTTCACCTACCGGCGTAAGGGTCACGAAATAGACCTTGCCTTTTTCACGGGTTACTTCTGTAGCATAATACAGTTCCGCCCACTCTTCATTGAACGAACGTTCGGGGCATACAAAAAAGCCCATGGCATAACCGATGTTCGACAACCCCTCGACACGCACCGGATCGAAATCGCCCCAAGGCAACAGCGCAGCCTCATCCTTACGCAAACGCTGGAGTTCCGTTTCCTTCACCCGGCGGGCTTCGTCCATCTCATCCAAATGCAAAAGGATATCTGCCGCACTCCGGTCAGAGGCCAACGGTACATCCGTCGCTTCCATGGCCTCCAGACGGTTTATCCATGCTTTCACATGTTCCGTCTGTTTGAGTTTAGCCTCCAATTCGGATGTAGGCTCTACGGAACCCTCCTGTGCAGTTTGCACGTGCAATACCCCCAGCTCCTGCATCCGTTTCAAGAAAGCTTCATACTCCTTATAGTAAATAAGGAAAGTAAGTTTCTTCATCTTCGTAATCATGCCTCGGCCTCCTTTCTCTTCTCCTGAAGGGTCTTTAATATTTTCTGGGAAGACTTGGACAAGTTTTCCTCATCCTCCATGAAACGTTTGATTTTTCGCAACGCATCCTCATAACCGGGTATCTGCACCTTCTCGAAAAGGTTCACCTTCTGGGTCGTCTTCTTGCGCGAATACTCCAACAGGTCGAGCTTGGCCTGCACGAATTCCCTTTCTATGGCCGTCCGCGCCAGACCGCGCAACAAAGAAATCCCGTCATAATACCACTTAGGACTGCTGAACATACTGAACGGACGCACCTCCAATTCCACACTGTTCAGCACCGGCACCCGTACCCCGGCTATCTTTTTCACGCCCAGATCCACGTCTTTGACCCCAACTATCGTCGGGTCAAATTCGCTCCATAATGCAAACATCGCCTCGTAAGCCTGAATCTGCGCCTCCAGGTTGCGTGCCAGTTCCGCCGCTTCCGCCTTGCACTTCTTCACCTCCATGCGCAACGCACTCTCCTTGTTCTTGATGATAGGCAACGTACGTACGCGCATCTTGAGTTGTTTTTCAAGCTGCTGCAACGATGTTTTGTTATATTGAAATTTTATGGCCATATTCCTCCGATTTATTTCGTCCAGAACTCATCCACCAGTTCCTTCTTGATGTTCACCTCCTCGGGTTTGAAGTACTTGGCAAACAGCCCCCAGGTCACATCGAGCATCTCCGTCGTATTCAGGTTCACGTCGATGGCCAACAGCTTGTCTGCATAATCCTTGGCAAAAGAGAGCGTACGGTTATCGTAGTCCGTCAGGTCGAACCCGTTTTCCATCTTGGTCTTGGCGTTGGCGGCATCCGCATACAAACGTACGGCCGCATTCATCACCTGAGGATGGTCTTTACGGGTTTTCTTACCGGCCACCAACTGCTTCAGGCGGGACAACGAACGGAACGGGTCCACGATGACCTTACCGATATCGCTATCGCGACGCAAGAAAAGCTGCCCTTCGGTAATATATCCCGTATTGTCCGGCACGGCATGCGTGATGTCGCCCCCGCTCAACGTCGTCACGGCGATAATGGTTATGGAACCGCCCGAAGGAAATTGTACGGCTTTCTCGTAAATCTTGGCCAAATCGGAATACAAAGAACCGGGCATGGAGTCCTTCGACGGAATCTGATCCATACGGTTGGACACGATGGCCAACGAGTCGGCGTATGAAGTCATGTCGGTGAGCAACACCAATACCTTTTCATTCTTTTCCACAGCGAAATACTCGGCAGCCGTCAAGGCCATGTCGGGCACCAACAGACGCTCCACCGCAGGGTCTTCGGTCGTATTCATGAAACTGACGATACGGTCGAGCGCACCGGCATTCGAGAACACGTTTTTGAAATAAAGATAGTCGTCGTTCGTCATACCCATGCCGCCCAAAATAATCTTATCGGTCTGCGCACGCAAGGCTACCATGGCCATTACCTGATTGAAAGGTTGGTCAGGGTCGGCAAAGAACGGTATCTTCTGGCCGGACACCAACGTGTTGTTCAGGTCGATACCGGCAATACCCGTCGCAATCAGTTCGGACGGCTGCTTGCGGCGCACCGGATTCACCGACGGACCGCCGATTTCCACTTCCACCCCTTCCACTTCCGGTCCTCCGTCGATGGGATTGCCATAGGCATTGAAAAAGCGACCGGCCAGTTGTTCACTCACTTTCAGGGTGGGTGCCTTGCCCATGAACACGACTTCCGCATCCGTAGGGATGCCGCCCGTACCCTCGAAAACTTGCAGCGTCACTTCGTCACCGGCAATCTTCACCACCTGGGCCAGCTTGCCGTCTACCATAGCCAATTCGTCGGCTCCCACGCCCGTAGCCTTCAAGGTACAAGTGGCCTTCGTGATTTGACTGATCTTCGTATATATCTTTTGAAATGCTTTTGTTGCCATAACTTTCCTGATTAATTATTGCCTTTCTGCCACCATCTCACGAATCTGGCGTTTATAGTCTTCGAACTTCTCACTCTTGAATTCCGCGTAGTTCATCTGCTTACACAGGTTGATGAGTTTCTTGAAATAATCCATGACTTCAAGGAAACCGTCGAACTTGTACTCGGCACGACAAATGTCCACCACCAGATTCAGGATGTCTTCTTGCCGTTCCATCGGTGTCACGGCATCCACCTCGTCGAAAGCATCCTGCTGCAGAATCACATAGTCGATGACTTCCGACTTCCAGAATATCACATGATACTCCACAGGTACGCCATCGTCACCCAAGATATTAATCTGCTCGGCAATCTCCTTTCCTCTCAAAAGGCGTGTCTTGAGTTCGTTCACTTTCGCTGTCCATTCGCCATTAATGCGCTTCGATATATATTCTTCAAACTCGGGATATTCGATATACTTGGAATAAGAATCTATCGGGTTCACGGCCGGATAACGTTTCTTGTCCGCACGGTCCTGCTCCAACGCATAGAAGCAACGCGCCACCTTCTTTGTATTTTCCGTCACCGGTTCCTTCAAGTTACCGCCGGCCGGCGACACCGTACCGATGAACGTAATGGAGCCCACTTCGCCGTTGTTCAAGTACACATAGCCTGCACGACCATAGAAGTTGGAAATGATAGCGGACAAATCCATCGGGAAAGCATCCGGTCCCGGCAGTTCCTCCATACGGTTGGACATCTCGCGCAAAGCCTGTGCCCAACGTGAAGTGGAATCGGCCATCAAGAGGACGCGCAATCCCATAGAACGATAGAACTCGGCAATCGTCATGGCCGTATATACCGATGCCTCACGGGCAGCCACAGGCATGTTGGACGTGTTGGCGATAATGATGGTACGTTCCATCAACTTGCGTCCCGTATGCGGGTCCACCAGTTCGGGGAACTCCGTAAAGATCTCCACCACCTCGTTGGCACGCTCCCCGCACGCGGCAATGATCACGATATCGGCCTCGGCCTGCTTGGAGATGGCGTGCTGAAGCACCGTCTTGCCCGTACCGAACGGCCCCGGAATAAATCCCGTGCCCCCCTCTACAATAGGATTCATCGTATCAATGGTACGTACGCCCGTCTCCAGCAGTTTGAAAGGACGCGGCTTTTCCTTATAATTGGTCATGGCCACTTTCACCGGCCATTTCTGCACCATGGTTACGGCAATGTCCTCACCGTCCTCTCCCGTCAACACGGCTACCGTGTCTTCGCACAAGTAGTCGCCTTCCGGAACGATGCTTTTCACCGTAGCCATCCCCTCCATGGCTATCGGTGCCATGATTTTCAGGGGCTGGTAGTTTTCCTCCACCTCGCCCAGCCAAGCGGAAGCCCCAACCTTGTCTCCGGGTTTCGCAATGGGCTTAAAATGCCATTTTTTATCTTTATCCAACGGATAAGTGTACTGTCCGCGACGCAGGAATACTCCCTCCATCTTGTCCAAGTCGTTCTGCAAACCGTCGTAGTTCTTGGAAAGCATACCCGGCCCCAGCGTCACCTCGAGCATGTGCCCGGTAAATTCAGCCTCAGCCCCGACTTTCATACCCCGGGTACTTTCAAACACCTGCACGTATGCGTTCCGACCGACCACCTTAATCACTTCGGCCATCAGACGGTCTCCGCCTGTCGTGATGTAGCAGATCTCATTCTGCGCCACCGGGCCGTCCACTTGAATGGTCACGATATTGGAGATGACTCCAATCACTGTACCTCTTGTTGCCATATCATTATTTTCTTTTTTTATTTCTTAAATTCTTGGGGAATCTCCACCTCGTTCTTCAACTGCTCCACCAGACTGCGGAAGACTTTCCCGCCCCGCTCCTTGTCGATATGCGTCCACCGCTCTATGATGTCTAGCTTAATGAGAAAGGCAAACAGGCGTTCTACTGAAAAATAACAGAAGAAAGTCCTATCTTCCAACCATTCCCATTTCAACAAATCCAGTTTACGTTCTTTCTCTACCGGGTCGGACATCTCATGGATGCGTATCATGTCGTCCATATAATCCAGTTCCGTACCCAAACCGAAATCCCGTGCTCCCGAAACGGCCAAAGCTTTCGTCACTACATCGTCGCCTACCAAATAAAAGGCCGGATTGAATCCATACTTCCGGGCCGTAAGAGCTATCAGGATATTGTTCACATTCCGGTTGAATGCAAACCAATCCGCTGTAAAACGATTCTTGAACGTGCCCGCATAACGATAATATGCCGCCAAAAGGACATCTTCCGGCAAGCGTTCCTGTACTTCTTTCAAGGAAGCATACTCTGCCATGAACTCGTAAAAATAAGCAGGCAACATACGGCCTTGCTCATCCCCGGTCTTCACCTTCTCCATGGCTTCGGGCCACGCTTCACGCGGAAACATCGCCCGTTCGTCGAACGCCGCCCCGTCTCCTTCGGCCAACCATGCCAACAAATTGCGATGGTCATAACGCAAGAAAAACAAAGCCACCAACTTTTTATCTGTCTCGGAAAGTTGCGGCCAATAGTCCTCTTTGAAGTCCGCCACCGTAAAATTCAGTTTGGCATCATCGGGAGACACATCGGGCATACTTGCCACCAAACCATAATAATTTTTCATGCAGATGGATTTAGAAGAGCATTTCTATCAATTTCGGACGGAGGAAATCCTTGAAATAAGCTGCAAATTCCTCTTCACCGAAATTCACCTTATAAGAACCGTCGGACGGAGATACCGAAAACGCGGCCGCTTTTCCGTTCACTTTCTCTATCTTCACTCCTTTATCCAACAAGTTTTTCGCATGGGCACGGAAGTAAGCGGTAAGCCCGTCGGTATCCGAAGCGGAAATCACCAAATCTTCGCCCGAAGCCCAATTCTTGGCCACAGCCACCATAAAGTTACCCATGAAATCCTTATTGCCCATAAGCTCCTTCACCGTATCCTTTACCAGTTTGTCGGAAACGACATTCACAATCTCCGATTTCAATGCACTCAAAGCCTGCCCCGCATACAGTTTCAATTCTGATTTCGTATTGGCATCCAGCTCCTGAGCCTGCTTACGCGCCTTATCCACGATTTCATCCGCCTCTTTTCGAGCATCCGCCACTAATTTATCGGCTTCGGCCTTTGCTTTTTCCACCAGGCGCATACCTTCGGCATTCCCTTTTTCCACCCCTTCGCGATAAAGCTTATCGGTCAATTCTTGAATCTTTTCCATTGTATTTCTCCGTTTATCTATTCGCTATTTTTTATTTTGTGCACTAAAAGTAGACATATTTTCCGGTATAGCAAAGCCAAGAGAAAGAACATTTTCATCTATTTAAGAAAAACATGTTGAATAGCATAGAAATAGCGAGAAAAAAGACATTACTATTAAATATTATCCACCTTTTTAGGGCTTATACGCAAATAAAGCCTTATCTTAGCTGTATGTTTTTCATAAAGACTGTGCATGAAGCCGTTTAAAAATTACATCGCTACGTGGTTTTACCGCGAGTCACACGAGGAAGCCAGTTACTATCCGCAAGCAGGCGGAAGAGGTGACTCTGCTCTGCTCCATTCTGTGTATATGCAGATACAAGTACCATTTTTCACCACTTTCCGGCATTATAACCCGGAAGCCGAACTGTTATTCTTCACCAACCTTGAAGCAGACCAGCTTCCGCCATTTCTTACGGAACTGTTCCAAAGGACGAGAACGGAAGTCGTCACCCTCCCCTACCGGAACCGTCCCCCAAAAGGATGGTACAAAGCCTGGATGAACCAATTCTATGTATACGACATCTTCAAGGAAATGGAGAGACGCATGCAACCTGGCGACACGTTGTTGGTCTGTGATGCGGACTGCTTATGCCGCACGCCACTGCACAGCCTCTTCCAAAGCATACGCACAGATGGTAGTACCCTATATGACTTGGGCTGTCCTCAGGGATTCTCCATCAACGGTACCACATTAGCACAAATGGAGGAATTCTACACGTCATGCTATGGCGAACGCCCTTCTTCTCCTATGGCATATTACGGAGGAGAATTCATCGGCTTAAGAGCTGACGCCGTGCACGGCGTCAACCGAGAATTTCCGGTTGTATGGCAATTTAACTTCAACTTGCCGGCCGATACGGCACGCCTCCACGAAGAGGCTCATATCTTCAGTGTTTTGGCCGAACGCCTACATCTGCGTTATGCCACAGCCAACCGCTATGTAAAACGTCTTTGGACCACTCCGATATATAATAATGTGTCGCCTGGCGATGAAAAACTGTCCGTATGGCACTTACCGTCCGAGAAGAAATTCGGATTATATCGACTATACCGAATACTCGAACGGGACAAAGGAATCCTCGACGAACAACGTTTTTGGGCAAAAGCAGGAACATACTGCGGTATTCCGCACATCGGCTGGGGGAAAAAAGCATGTGATTTCATCCTTACTCTGAAAGAGAAACTCAAATACCACCCAACTCATTGATATGCCAGAAAAGACGCTCAAAGAAAAGACAGCAAAAGGCCTGATGTGGGGCACCATCAGTAATGGGGCACAATTGGTATTAGGTACTTTGTTCGGTATCTTTCTTGCCCGCATTCTCTCACCGTCGGATTATGGTATGGTGGGTTTGCTAACCGTTTTCTCACAAATTGCTTCCGTATTGCAGGACAGCGGTTTCCGCACAGCTTTGGCCAATCGAAGAGAAATCGTACATGAAGACTACAACGCCGTATTCTGGTTTAACGTAGGAACCAGTTGTGTCATGTACTTGTTACTATTCTTCCTGGCACCCTTAATTACGGAATTTTACCAGCACTCAGATGCTGCGGCTAATCAAGACTTGTCCGAACTTACCCCATTGGCACGTTTCTCGTTCCTTGGCTTCGTGATTGCCAGTTTAGGCACTGCGCATTACGCATACCTATTCCGTACATTGCAAGTCAAGCAGAAAGCGATTATCACAGTGATCAGCCTCACTACGTCCAGCACCATCGGCCTCACTATGGCCTTAAAGGGTTACGCATACTGGGGCTTGGCCACCCAAGGTATAGCTTTCACAACTTGCAACACCATCCTTTTCTGGTATTTCTCAAAATGGCGTCCCACTTTACCGGTATCTTTCCATCCGTTAAAAGAAATGTTCGGTTTCAGCAGTAAGTTGCTGGCCAACGACATTTGCAACAATATCAACGGTAATATCTTATCTGTCATGTTAGGACGTTTCTATGCTGTACACGACGTAGGACTTTACAACCAAGCTAACAAATGGACCAGTATGGTGAGCACAATGGTGCTTGGCACCATAAAAGACGTTGCCCAACCCGTACTGCGTAATGTGGAAACGGAACGAGAGCGCCATAAGCGGGTTTTCCGTAAAATGCTACGTTTCAATGCCTTCATGGTTTTTCCCGCCCTCTTCGGATTAGCCTTGATTTCGCGTGAACTTATCCTCATCACCGTCACAGAGAAATGGTTAGATTGCGTACCCCTCATGCAGATCCTGTGCGCCGGTGCGTTCACCGTACCTATACAATATCTATGTGCCAACCTGGTCATCACCAAAGAGCGCTCGGACTTAGTGCTATGGAACACCGTCGGAATGGGCTTGACACAGATTAGTGCCATATTCTTTTCTTACCCCTATGGCATCCACACCATGGTATGTGTCTATACAGCCATCAATATCGCATGGCTTACGATATGGTTTTATTTCGTCCACCGCGAAATCGGATTACGCCTATGGGAAGCCGTCCTCGACTTGTTTCCTTATGCAGCACTGGCCGCATTGGCAATGGTTGTTACGGCTTTCGTCACCTCACCTATAGAAAATATTTACTTGCTACTGGGGCTGAAAATCTTCATAGCCGCCTTGCTTTATGGAGGACTGATGTGGTTGTTCGGTTCTGTCACATTCAAGGAATGTATCAGCTACTTATTGAATAAAAAAAGAGCCAGATAAATCCGGCTCTTTTTACATACGAAATATTTTCTTATTTTTTCATCATCTTCTTACCGTTTACAATGTACACACCACGTGGCAAACTTACCTGCCAATCCGTTTCGGGAACATACGTACCCACGTAGCGTCCATCTACGGTATAAACCGTAACCGGCTTTGTCTTGTCATTAACCTTCATCCCCAAAACGCCGCTAGTATCATATTCTATACCGAATTCCGACCATATTTTATGAGCCTCGAACAGTTCATGATTTCGGTCGTTCACTTTCAATGTGACCGACTTCAAATCATCAATACCGCTAAATGTGTTGTTTTTAACAGCCGGTGCATCTTGCGTATCGGTATAAGCCGTATAATCAATGAGCTTCAGTCCGGTACAGTCGGCAAACGTATAATTTGCCGGCACAAAACAAGACGGAAGAATCACCTCCTGTAAGGCTGCACATCCTTCAAACGCACTCACCGTACTGCCTAACGACGTACAGCAGCTCAGGTCTGCTTTCTCTATGGCCGTTCCCTTGAAAGCTGCCTCGATGTCTGTTGCCCCAGTCAAGAGGCTCAGGTCGATATCCCTCAATGCTGTACAGCCCTCGAAAGCCTTATTCAGTTTCGTGAAATGTCCCGCTTCTTCTGCTGTTGGCATTATCACTTTCTCCAATGCCGTACAGTTATTAAAGATACCATATTCCTTAAGTCCCTGTCTCCAAAGTGGAGTATTCTCCGCAACCTTAATCCGGCTCATATCCAAGGTAACCAATGTGGCATTCGTCGTGACAAAAAGTCCTCCGTTATTCCCCAATGCCATAGAAAGCAGATTGAATGCATCGCTATCCCATTCTCCAGTCAACGTAACCGTCACGGCCTTCTTCAGGCTCGACGGGATATCCGAAGCGTCCACTACGAAGTCCGTCACCTTCTCCGGTTCCGTGTTGTAGAGATTCAGTTCGCTCCAATCCTCATCGGCCGAGAACAACTTATAAGCTTCATATTTCAACGAGAGCGTCACGGCCTTCAGGTCATCAATCCCCATAAAGAAAGTTTTGCTCATCTCGGGAACCTCTGTCCCAGCAAAAGCCGTCCAATCAACGTCTTTCAAAGCGGAACAATAAGCAAAAGTATTCTTTCCCATGGGGAAAACCTCCGGCAATATTACCGTGGTCAACGCCTCACATGACTCAAAAGCATCATCCACCGATTCCAGATGGGAAGAAGAGGACAAATCCACTTTCTCCAAAGAAGTGCACCCCTGGAAGGCTTTCTCCAGAGAAACCAGTCCGGCACAACCGCTCAGGTCTATCGTAACCAACTGGTCACAGTTTTGAAATGCCATTCCGAAATCCGTAAAGTGTGCAGCTTCTTCCGCCACCGGCATCTTCACTTCCTTCAAAGCCTTGAAGTTACGGAAGATACCATACGCAGACAAGCCTTGCCAACGCAATGATGTACCTTCTGCAATCCGGGCCGCACTCATGTCCACTTTTTGCAACACCGTATTCTCACTGGTAACGAAAGCAGGATTATCCATCATCGCCATACACAGCAGATTAAAAGCGTTGCTGTCCCATGTTCCTGTCAGAGTCACGGCCGTGGCCTTTTTTAACGAAGACGGAATGTCGGACGCATCCACAGTAAATTCCGTAGACGGTTCAGGATTCAAATCCAATAGGTTCAACTGACTCCATCCCTCATCCGCTTTAAAAAGCACATACTGCGGATGGTTCAATTTCAAAGTCACGCCGGACAGTTCCACTCCGTCCAACATATCTGCATAGAAGACCGGCACTTCGGTTGCCGTACATGCACTCCAATCTATCTCCTGCAAAGCCACACAACCGGAAAAGACCTTAGAAGTAGTTACAAATCCGGCGGGCAACTTCACCTGTGCCAAAGCCGTACAAGCTTCAAATGCCGAAGCCCAAGCATTACTTTTCACCGCTGCTACATTAGTAGAAAGGTCAGCCCCTTTCAGGCTCTCACAAGCATAAAAAGCATTGCTGAATGTAGATACGTTCACGCAACCCGTCAGATCCACCGTCTCTAAAGCATTACAGTTAGCAAAAGCCTTTTCCATAGAAACCAAATGAGCCGCCTCTTCCGCAACGGGCATCACCACTTCTTTCAGAGCCTTGCAACTGCTGAACACCCCATTCGAAGTAAATCCGGCACTCACATACCAAGAAGTTCCGTCTTCAATCACGGCTTCTCCCATATCCACTCGGGTCAGCACCATATTGGAACCTCCGATAGCATTCGTCCCCAATGCCATCTTCAATTCGGCAAAAGCAGAAGTCCCCCACGTACCGGTCAACTTCAACGACGCAGCATCCCTTAGCGATGAAGGTATCTCGTCCGCCGGAACGAAAGTGGCATCTTGTGCGCTCATACCGAGCGCATAAGATGTCATCATAATAAAGGATAAGAATCCCTTTGTCAATCTTTTCATCGTATTTCCATTTTTAATCAACAAAAGATTTCACAGTGCTTTTATTTCACCGCGAACTTATAAGTCACGGGAGCACCATCTATCATAAATTCAGCCACATATACGCCTTGGGACAACGTGGCGACATTCCATGACGTTTCGGAAGCAGCCAAAATCATCACCGCCGTACCCTTCATATCGTATATTTTTCCCGAAGTCAACAGCCCGTCGCTCTGCAAAGCCAGCACTTGACCGTCAAAAGAAACAGCCGCATCCACTTTACCGTCTTTCAGGCTTCCCACGCTGGAAACCTCATCCTGCGGACAGTTAATGACGATGGGCTTCAGTTTATAGGCCACTTGCAACTGGTCATTCGGGGTTTCATCGCCCAATTGTCCTCCACGGTTGCATCCCCAACCCCAAATATCTCCGTCCGTCGTCAGCATTACCGTATAATTCTGTCCACTTGACATTCCCGCAAATTTCAGACTGGATTTCAAAGAAGGATGAACCGGAACTTTTGCGAAAGGAATGTCCTTGTTTCCGTTGCCCAAACCTTTTCCATCACCCAATGCGCCGTCTGTATTTGAACCCAACATCCAGACTTTCTCAATAACACCGTCCGTTCCTGTGGCCACGCTCAACGTATTCTCACAACCGGATATGGTAAGAACCTTACCTTCAATGGACGTTACATGCGTAGGTGCCGTTATCTGCGGCACCGTCACCACCTCCACCGGATTACCTTCCGCTGTAGTCTCTTCTTCCGTCGGAGTATTGAATCCTAATAAATTATTGGCATTATCTCCCCAAGCCCACAACGTACCATCTTTCTTTACGGCATAGGCACGGAAATCTATCACAACAACTTGCTCCCAGTCTGTCTCGCTACCCAAACGGACCGGTGACAGTTGTTTACCTTCATGACCGAATAATTCACTATACATATTGAATCCCCAGCCCCACAATGAGCCATCGGTCTTCAAAGCCAATACGGATGAACAACCGGCAGCAACCTGTTTCCAGTCCATATCAGCCCCCACTTGCACCGGTGCCGTCTGTGCCTGTGTATTGCCAATGCCCAGTTGCCCGGCCGAATTTTTACCCCACGCCCATAACGTACCATTCGTTTTGATAGCAAAACCACTATACCCCCAAAAACGAGAACAAGCCATATCGGCCCAATCGTTATCCGTGCCGATACGTGTCAAGACTTTATGGTCGATACCATCGTTTGTCCCCTGCACGCCGCCCTCATGAGTTCCAGCCGCCCACAAAGAACCATCTTCAGCCAAAAAGAAGCCGTATGCTTTCCCGCCAACGGCCTTTTTCCATACGCGGTTTCCATCTGCCAACGTCGGAGTGGCCGTACGTTCCGATACGCCATTTCCGCCCTGCCCCTTCTCGTTCCATCCCCAGGACCATAACGACCCGTCGGAACGGATAGCGTATGTCGTCGCATCACCTGCCGTTACAAACTTCCACGTATAATCCTCGGCATTTACCGCCGCCGTTCCGGCGAACAATGCACAAGCGGCAATCGCCCACATTTTAGTAAACTTTTTCATTTTCTCTCCAATTTAATATTAAACATAAACATTACTCGTTACACAACAATTTGGCTGCACCGGATACTTTACCGCCTTTCATAAAACGTACCAGATAGATACCTTTGGCCAAATGGGCACGCACATCGGCTTGTCCGCCGTCCAACGCAGCGTTCACGACTTTCTCGCCTCCTACATTGTACACCACGGCTTGTTCCGCACCTTCCGAACTGAGCGACAAGACACCGTCCTTATATTGGGCGTGTGCCGGTTGCAAAGCTTCCACGCCTTGAATGCCCACACCTTCTTCCGTATGGGTGTCTATCACCGGACAAATCATGAAAGACTCGCCAAGCTGACCGCCGTAATAATTAATCGGACGAAGGTAATCATCCTCACCTTTCAAGCGGCAGTATGAATTGTGTGCCAACAGGTTACCGGCCATAGACTCATCCATCTCCACCGGCTTCACATCAATGTACAAGCGGAAATTTTCTTTGGACGGATCCGTTCCGAACCCTTCTATCGTCACCAAGAAGAAAGGCTTATCGGAAATCTTCAACGGTTCGGACAATTTAAATTCAGCCACGGCGGCCTTTTTCAGTTTCGTATCCGTTGTCTCTTTGATATCATCCATAGATAACGTAACGGCCTCCAAAGGCAAGCCCATCAACTGAATGCTGTTTTCTCCCGTCAATGGATACCAGATTTGCATCAGCAATTCCGCCCCCTCCTCATGTTTGGGCACTTCCGGCAGATAAGCCCGTACGCTGGTAATGGAAGCTTCAGGATGGGCAATCATGAACAAGTTGCCATACCCCACCAGATTCAGGCTATTGGTTCCTCCTAAATATCCCGTTCCTTCTTGTCCGAACGGACGTTGACCGATTACAGCCGTTGTAGCCGGATCTTTGGCATCCGTACCCAATTGCAACATATTAGAGGTACAAATCTCTCCTTTCCCTCCGACCTTAAGTTTACCAGATGCCGTATAAGTATAAGTTTGCCCCGCTCCGTCCTTCACTGTCATAGTCGGGAACGGATAGATACCGGACGTATTGTAAACCGCATCAGCATCCTGAGTTTCCAACTCCGTAGCATCCGCACCGGGAATAAACCAATGATAGTCTACAGCCTGCACGGAAGAATTGTCGATATAAGATACGGTTTCCCCTATCGGAGCCCACATATAAGCATCACGGTTAATGACCTTATTAAAAGAAAGGAAATTACAACAGGCGTTGTCATCCTGACTAATCATACCCAAATTACGCAAACCGACCGGATAACCATATTCGGCACTTTCGGCACTCCACACCGACGAACGTTTCGCAACCGGAACATTTTCCGGTTCCGCCACGATGGCACGGGTCTTATAATCCACTTGAGCCGAAGCCGGAACAGCCAGCATTCCAGTCAAAGCCCATAATACAAATGTTTGTTTCTTCATATTTTTACTGATAAATTAAATTGATTATTGCTTGATTAAGGTAGGAATCACCATAGCCGGTGAGGGCAAGCCCTGAGGTTCGAGCACCAACCACATTTTTGCATCCGAAGTCGACACGATATAGAACATCCCCTTCCGGGATACCACCGTCACGCCTTTGGAATCGAACAAAATACCCTTGATTTTCTTACAATATATGTTTTTGTTCAATGTATTGGCCGGAGCACCATTACGGATGCCTTCCACAAACTTCACCTCATCAGCATCTTTTATCTCATTCCGTTTCACGGTAAAGTTCCCCCATTCAGGCAAACCGTATTGGTTATTCACCACAAAACTCATGGCATTGAGTACGGTCTGCCCATGTGTACGACCTATTTCCGTCACCGTTTCCTGCGTGTCCACCTGATATTTCAACGTATCCACCGTAGCCTCGGCATTGAAGAAAAACTCCGTACGCTGCCACTCCGGAAAATCTTTTGAAAATTGCAGCAACTGTAAAGTGGCCGCCGCACTCGCACCTTTCATAAGACAGTAAGGAACTGCCAACAGTTGCTCTACCGTCTGACCCAGATTGAAGGGGCTGGAAGCCGCTTCCGTCAATATCACATTACCATCCGTCGTCATAAAAGTCTTTCGCGTATTATCCCATTTCATCTCTGAAACCGCCACTCCGGCAGCTACAACCGGCGAAGCAAAACGAAAACCGTCCGCCGTAAAATCCACCGGTACGTTAAGGGTTTGCTCGTCTGCCGTCATCACATCCAGGCTACGTTTGTCGTTTCCTAAAAACAAAGTAGCGGCATCCTGTCCCCCTACTTGCAAGGTGTGGAAGAAAGTAATATCCTTCCCTCCGTCGATATCCAAGGCCGTTTCCAAACGGACATGCTGAATCTCCCCTTCGGCCGCACGCGAAAGTTTGAAATCATTTCCTGATTTGCGTCCCCTCACGTAAATCGTGTCTTCTGTCACTCGGCACACTATGAATTCAAACTCTCCGCCCTTGCCCGTCCCCAACGGGTACTCCGACGGGTCAGCCAAGTCATGCAGTATGGAATAAGTATCGAATGAAAGCACCGGACCTTCGGCATTGGCTATTTTATAGGTCGATTCGGAAGTCTCCCCTTCGGCATTTTCCATCGTTACACGTCCGTCCTTAAAACGCATTACAAAATTCACCATCGCACTGTTGGTAGGCGTATAATCGAAACGCCAACCATACTCCGAACTCTGCAACATGTCCTCACACTCGGTGATTGCCGCTTCGATACGCGATGTCGCATCCCGGTCGAACACGTCATCCACCTCATTCTTGCAACTACCGCACACACAAGCAGCCCATACGACCATCATCATGGACCATCCATGTCTCCTCATTTTCTTCATCGTTCAAGTTTCTTATTTAATTACGTACCGCAGCCTCGATCGCGGCTACCACTTCTTTCTGGAAATCTTTCATATCGACGCCCCAGTTATTTTTCATATAAGCCACCACAATGGCTTCCTTCTTACGCAAAGCTTCTACTGCCGTCGCATTCCCCGCACTCTCTATCATATTGTCCCAGTCCTCCGGAGAATTCGTCAACATGATAGACACCATCTCCGCAAAATCCTCGTCCGCACTTGAAGAAGCATAAGCCGTAATGAAACCTTTGGTCCGCGCCGTTTCGTCGTTCATCTGCATCCATGAAGAAGAATAAGAGGGAGTGATTTTCTCAAACTCTGCATCATATTCTACATTCTGGTGCAAAATATGGGCAAACTCATGGTGCATCACATGGGCATACGACTGAATCTGTTCCAACGTAAAGTTGAAATCGTTCACCGAATACAACACAATCTGCCGTCCGCCTTCGGCCGTACCTTCCGTCGTACTTCCGTCATCGTTATAACTGGCACTCCCCACCAAAAGGATTTGCTTGGGTATGTAAGAACGTAAAGTCTGTTGTCCGACTTCCGCCGTGTAAGTATCTACCCACACTTTTTCGATCATCTCCAAAAACGGTTCCACCTGAGATTCACGGGGCGGTACCAAATTCTTCCGCATGTCGTCGGACGACACATCGCCTTGATTCCAACGATACACGACCTCCACATTGTATGGCACCGTATAATGGTCATAAATATACTTATCCGTCTCGCTCAGCGCATTATAATCGAACTCCGGTACATGTATATTCGACCCACCGAGGTCTTCTTTGTCGCAAGCCGTCAGGAAGGACAGGCACAATGCTGCAAATATGATAATCTTTTTCATTTGTTAGCTTTTTTAAATTATAGTTACTACCAAAGTTCCTTACCGGGGATTAGGAACCACCCCATACGAAATAACCTCTTCAGGTATCTGCACTGCACGACGAAGGTCGCGACGTGCCAACACATCCGTGGCTCCCGTCTGATAAGCTTCGTGGGTAATTTCAATATCGAAACGCTTGATGTCGAACCAGCGTCCGCCTTCCATCAGCAACTCCCTGCGACGGAAATCTACCGCACAGTTGACAAAAGCCATTTGCTTCTCACTCATCTGGTTTTCATAGAAAGGATGCAATGGGGCAAACTTCTTATAATAAGTTTCCACCATTAACGAAGTGACAGGCTGAGCTATCGAATCGTAGTTCTTCACCTTATTCGTCAAAAACAACTCGATGTCTTCGCAAGCCTCATCGTAACGTCCGGCCATAGCCAAAGCCTCGATACGGTCGCACACCACCTCGTCAGTGGTGAAAAGCGGATCCATTACATAATAAATACCACTGTTGGAATTCACTCCGTCGCTCTTCAAATAGGGCTTCCACTTCATCATGGTCAAAGCCTCGCTGGACACATTATATGCTTCGGCACGATAAGCCCAAACCCCGTTCACCACATTATCATTTTGCTGAAATAGCGAGTTATTGACTGCAGTAGAATATCCGTAACGATAGAACGACTGATCCACGGCAAACTGAGATACAGTGGATGCCAACAGCAAATTCGCACTCTCCTGTACCGAAGTGTAGTTTTTCTCCCGATTGGCCGTAGACATCTGAATATATTCATTCCAATTCCGCAACGTCGGGTTATCCCCTAAAGCTTCGTCTGCTGCATCGATAGCTTTCTGCCACTCTCCGACATATAGATAGAAACGACAGGCAAAAGCCTGGGCAGCCTCACGGGTAAAATGATATTTCGGTGTGTCACCGTATGCCTTATTGGAAATCAGAGGCAAACCTTCTTCCAAGTCCTTGCGGATTTTGTCGTATGTTTCTTTCACCGACACACGTTCGTAATGCCCGAACACTTCTTTTTCGGGTTCCGTCACGTAAGCCACTCCCATATCGGTAGCGGCAAACGCAGGACTATAATGTTGCGCAAACACATTCACCAACATAAAATGATTGTAGGCCCGGCATAACAACGCCTCTCCTTTCTGTGCGGAACAATCCACGCCTTTGGCCTCCAATTCAGCAATGGCTTCAAGCGCATGATTGGCCGCCGCAATAGCCTGGTAACTGGCCATCCAGAAATAATTCGGGCTGTCCTGATAAGTCATGTCGATGTCCTCCCAATAGAACGCCTGACGGTTAGCCCGATTCCAATCCGGCTGTACATAAGGATCCAATGTATTGCCCCGGTCAGTCACATTGTCCGACATGGATTCGGTGAAAAAGACACAATTGGCATCGGGATAGGCAGAAACCAACAACTCCGATACAGCCTCGGGCGTATCGATGACCGTACGGTTGTCGGGCACCTCATCCAAAAAGTCGTTACAAGCCGTAGAAAGCAAACCGGCACAAAACGCAGCTACATAGCATGATATATATTTATTTCTCATTTTCTTCTGTCTTGCAAATCATTAAAAACTGGTTCGTATAGATAAAGTCAACTGGCGTGGCAAAGGCATGGACACACCTCCGCTCTGGAAGAATTCCGGGTCCTGCCCGTTCAGTTTCTTATCGGCATAGATGAGCCACAAATTGGAAGCCACCAACCGTAACTGCAAACGGTTCATGCCGATTGTTTTCATCCACTCCCCATTGAAATCATAAGAAAGAGTGAGTTCCTTCAACCGCAGGAAACCACCGTTGGCTACACGGATATCCGAATAGTTATAGGCATTATAGGCTATATCGAGATTCTCGATGTTGGCATACTGATAGGATGAAGGAATGGCCGGCACATTCGTGTAATGCTCATCGCCCGGCTTCATCCAACGGTTCTTCAGATCCTTCGGCATGGCACTGTAATCACCGTATGAAGCCGAGAAGTCCGGATCCAGGCGCAACTTATTGCCGGCCTGGAAAGTGAAGTACAATCCCAACGTCCAAGCTTTATACTTAAATTGGTTATCGAAACCTCCCGTCACGGTTGGGTCCACCGAACCTTCATATTTCAGATAAGCAGGATCTGTACTTTGAAAGTTGATACCCGTAGAAGTCAGTTCGCCTTTCTCGTTGATGAACTGGGGAATCCCTTGTCCATTCAAACCTTTATACTGCAAAGAGAACAGTCCCCGTACAGGATAACCTTCCAACGGGGCACCTTCGGCCACCATCAAGTCGAAAATGCTGGAGGTAGACTCCAGATTGGTAATCTCGTTATGATTATAAGCGAACGTAAGGTTCGAAGTCCACGAGAAATCCTTGCGCTGAATATTCTTCGTGTTGAGCGTAAATTCCACACCCCACGATTTCATGTCGGCATAATTGGCATATTTCCATTTTTGGCCTCCCATGCCACTGGTACGTATCAAACCGATAAGGTCGAATCCCCGGCGACTGTAAATATCCGTACTCAGACTGATGCGATTGCGCAACACCCCGAAATCGAAACCAAAGTTGAACTCATATTGTTTCTCCCACGTCAAATCCTTATTCTGCAAAGACTCGATATAAATCTGCGATTCTTTATATCCGTCATCGCCGCGGTAAGTAGTAGAGTTACGGAATACAGCCAAAGCGTTGTCTGCAGGTCCCATTGTAGCTGTCAATCCGTATGTGGCACGCAAAGAGAGGGTCGAAACCACATCCTGATGTTTCATAAATTCTTCTTCCAGCATATTCCACGAACCCGACACGTTCCACGTAGGCAACCAACGGGCATCACGCGAACGCCCCAAGCGGTTGGAACCATCCATACGCCCCGTCAGGTTGAATGTGTAACGTCCTTTATAAGAAAAACTTCCGGTAGCAAAGAATGCTACAAAACGGTCATAATACTGTGAAAGACCGTAATAGTTATCACCCCCTAACAGCAATTGCTGGATGATGCGGTAGTCTACGAAAGGCGTACCGCCACGATCCCATTGGAAACCGTATCCGTTGTTAAAACCGGACTGGCGGTCGGCCGATTTCACTTCGGAACCGGCCATGATATTAAAAGGATGCTCATTGGCTATGAGACGATTATAATTACCGGACACCCTGAAATAGTAACTCTTCAGGATATTGTTCGTCGTGTTGTAGAAACCGCCTTTCGGCATCACGACTTCGGGCACGGCATCCGGATTATCCGGATCACGATAGAGGAACTTGTTCTTTTCACGGATAGTCGCATCTCCCGCCGCACGGTAAGCCATGGCCAAATTGGAATTCCCCGTAATCTTATGCTCCTGAGTAGACTTCACATAACGGAATGCTCCGATGGCACTCAAGTCCAGCCCCTTGACCGGCTTATAAGTCAGTTCCATCTGATACTTCATGTCGGCCATGTCCAAATCTATATAATTGTTCTTGGCCTCATTCAGAATATTGAACGGCGCATAATTCATGATATACGTCTCGTCAGGACTCATCGTACGACTGGTATTCAGGGCGTAACTGAAAGGGTTGATATCGAAATCGCGCGAATACTCACCGCTCACAGGATCTGCCGTACGGTCCAAAGTACCCGGCGCACGCTGGTTACGTACCGAACCGTTCAGGCTCACCCCTAACGTGAGCCACTTACTGATATCATAACTGGCATTCACATTGGCTGTATAACGACGGACCTTGTCAGACACGCTCCATCCCGGATCGTCGAGAAAGCTCATCGACACGTAATAACGGCTACGGTCGGTTCCCGAAGAAATGCTCACAGAATTGTTGCTTTGGATAGTAGGCCGGAACAATTCCTTAAACCAGTTCGTGTTGCGCATCTCGGCTTTCTGCAAATAAGCCAGACGAGCCGACTCCGTATTCATGAGCTCTCCCCGATATATCAAGTCGTTCATCAAATAAAATACCCCGCCGTTCTCCGTACGCGCCATCTTGGAATGGTTGAACCATCCTTTATCTTCCAACTCCATCAGGACAGACATCTGGTCTTTGGAATTCATAATATTATACTGGCGGTAAGAGGGACGAGTACGTACGGTGAACTCACCCGTATAACTGATACTGGCATGCCCGTTCTTTCCTTTCTTAGTGTTCACCACAATCACTCCGTTCATGGCACGCGCACCGTACAATGCCGTGGCCGAAGCGTCTTTCAATATCTGGAAATTGTCGATGTCGTCGGGATTCAATCCAGCCACAGCGGAACTGATCAGCGTGGCGGCATTACCGGACGAGAGGTCGTCGGCGGAAATCTCCACCACATCCTCCAGCACGACACCGTCCACAACCCAGAGAGGCGTTTGGTTACCATAGATGGAAGAAGCACCGCGCACACGGATCTTCGGCGCAGCACCGAACGTACCGGACACAGACTGTACGCCCACACCGGCCGCCTTACCTTGCAACATCTGACTCACATCGCCCACACCATCCACTTTCGCTTCCTCACCGGAAATACGACTGGCCGCACCGGTAAACAGCTTGCGATCGATTTTCTGATAACCGGTCACCACAACCTCATCCAATTTCTTTTCCTTATCACTCATCACGACTTTCATCGGTGTATCTGCCACTGCCAATTCCTGCGGAGCCATACCGACGAAAGTAAATTGTAGCGTTTTGCCGTCCGCTGGTACATTCAGTGTAAATTTACCGTCTATGTCCGTAGCACACATGGCATCCGGATGCTCTTTGCAACGCACGGCCACTCCCGGAAGCGGTTCGCCCAAGTCGTCCAGCACTACGCCTTCCACCTTTTTCCTCGCCTCCTCACCGTCTCTCTTCGCAGGATATATATTTATCGTCCGATCTTTCACCTCGTATGACAACGGCTGACCGGCCAAAATTTTAGCCAACACTTCATCGACACTCCCGTTCGTTACGTTCAGACTGATTCTTCGCGATAAATCCACATCGCCCACATTCAGCCACAAAGAATAAGACGTCTGGGTATTCAATTGCTCCAAAGCCTCTTTGACGGTCACGTTATTCAGATTCAGCGTCACAGTACCTTGCTGTGCCCAAACCGTTCCCGAACTGCAAAACAGGCTTAAAATCAGAAACCTTTCAAGTAGTTTTTTACGTTTCGCGTTAAACATTTCTCTATTTACTATGATTATTATAAATGATTATTCTCCGATAAAGACCGTGTCGCCTTTGATCTGATAGGAAACCTGTTCGCCTCTCAACATCACGTCCAATATGGCAAAAATGTCTTTCCGGTTCCGGAAATCGCCATAGTATTTTTCCTGCAATATGCCAGGTTTCTTCACTACGATATTCACATGAAACACCCGTTCCAACTCCTGCACAATCTGTTCCATAGACATCTCATCGAAAAACAAGGCTTCCGCTCCTCCCGCATGCTCCGTCATTTCCGTTTCCGCCGTATCCTCGGATATACCCTCATCCCTTTGTCCCACACAAGTCCAAGCTACGTCCGGTGCCGTTTCCACCACCTTCTTCTCCATCACATCCCGATTACGATCCAACACGACCTGTTCGCACGGCTTCAAAGTTACGGTATGGGGCACACGTCCCGTCACACTCGACACATCCAGACTACCGCGTACCAAAGTGACCTTGGCAAAACGCTCCTCCGGATAGGACTTGAAATTAAAGACCGTCCCCGTCACCCGGACACGAATATCACCGGAACGAATAATAAAAGGTTTATGCTTATCCTTAGCCACTTCAAACATTCCTTCTCCTTCCAACTGAAGTTCGCGGTCGGTCTGCCCGAATCCCGGACTCAATGTCAGACAACTCCCGGAATTCAGCCAAACTTTGGTTCCATCGGCCAGTATGATCCGTTCTTTCATTCCCTTCGGCACTTTTATCTCTCGCGCACATCCCTGCACCACTTGTTCTTCTGCCACTTTATCTTGCTGTTGCCATACAGCCAGTCCGCCTCCCAAAAGGATGACTACCATTGCCGCACAAGCCACTAATTTCCGACTGAAAATCTTGTGAACGAAAAAAAACGGCATATTCTCTCCCTTTATGCTTCTCAGGAAACGCCCGTATGCTTTCTTCCTTTCTTTTTCGAATATAGGTATACGTTGCTGAATGCCCATCCACCGATACAAAAGTATACGGCGCTCGTAATACTTACGGTGCTCTTCATTTGCCGAAACCCATTCGCGCAACACGTCTTCCGACTCCGGAGACAAGCCTTCCGACCATTGCTTCTCTATCAATAAATCTATATCTCTATTTGTTTCCACTTTGACGCTTTTTTCTTCTAAGACGAAACAAATAGATACAATGGGTAGTATAAAAACAGAAATAATTTATTTATGCTTCAAAAAACAGCATAAACCACCGAACTTTTCACCGAAAAAGCCATGAAAATTATGATTTAAAACTACAAACCATATTATTCTGACACACACATTCTTCAATTCAAAGAATGAAGCAGTCTTGAAAGTAACATAAAAGACAATATTTGTAGCAAAATGTAAGCACTCAACTTATCCTGTAACTCCGCATGTGCCCTCTTCAGATGATATTTTACGGTATTCACCGAGATGTGTAACATATCGGCAGCCTCCTGGTAAGTCTTATTCTCCATGCGCACCAATATAAAAACCCGCCTCCGCTCCTCCGGCATCTCATCAATCGCCCGGTCCAGCAACTCAGCCAATTCATCCGAAATCAATTGCTCGAACAAGTCCTTCTCGTCTGCCATTGCCCCTCCGAACATTCCGTCCAAGGAATCATAATACCCTAAAAAATCCGAATTCTGACGCTGCGTCCTGAGATGGTCGATACATTTGTTACGCACGGCACGTAAAAGATAAGCACGCAAAGAAGTCGTAATCACCAGTTCGTTTTTCTTTTCCCAAAGGTTCAACAGAACATCCTCCGTCAAAGTCTGGCACATGGCGGAATCGTTCACATAATCCATGGCCACACTGCACATCAAAGCATAATAATCCTTAAAGACTTTCTCAAAAGCCTTTAAATCACCTTCTTTGACGCACTTGATTAACTCATTATCCCCTGTGTCCATGAACAGTTTAATTAAATAAGTCAAATACAAAGATAAAACAAATGATTTTATTTTCCTTATATCTAATTCACAAAAAGTGACTATATACGACAATACCCTAAATTCCACTACACCCAATCATCCTACCTCTGAGGTGGTTACGTGGCAATGTTTGGGCATGCCACGCCTTTCCAATAGTTGTATGAGGTAAGGATAACGGTGGGTGACGGAGGGGGAGAAGACAGATGGAGCGGTAGAGTGGCGTGTATCTTGGAAAACTGATTGACCACCTTATTGAAAGCAGAACGGGCAAAGAGGAATATACCCGTATCTGTAAACATTATTGTTCTGATACGAAAACAAGAAGTCCTTCATAAAGTTTGAGGGGCTTCTTGTTTGATTATAAATACTCCAAATATAATCCCAGTCGAACTATTTTGCTTTCTCGATATTTTTTGCCGCAACATACATTTGGTTACGACTTGTCGGGTTGTCTGGTTCCGTCATTTCCAGCAGTCCCGCTTCAATCATCGGGGTGATATAGACATTCATCACGTTCTTCCGGGCTTTCAGCCCCAGATGTTGCATGATGTCAAGCAAAGGCTTGGGTTCTGTACAGAATCTCAGGATTTTCGCTTTTTTCTGCTCCTGCCCGCGGGAAGGTCTTGTACCTTTTTCTTGGGTTGTTTTCTTGGGTTGTTTTCTTGGGATGTTTTCTTGGGATGTTTCGGTGAATCCTGTTTTCCCAGCCGTAAAGTCAGCACCACATAATCCGGACGTGTCTCCTCTGCAACGGTAGGTAACGGCCAGCCCAGCGATTTCCACCCGCTTACTATCTTATCCACTCCGCTGCCTGCTTTCTCGGCACGGCCAAGCATCATGAACATCTTCTGTAATATAGGATTGCGGCAAATGCTGCGCCCTCCTTCGAAGTATTGCTGTCTGGAAACCAGCATTATGCCCTGGTTCATGAAAACAAGGCTGTCATCAGTACGTTCCACTATGATATGTCCTTGGGCATTTATATCCTGATGGACTATGCAGTTGATAAGAGCTTCTCTTACAGCATCATGAGCGGGCGTTTCTTCCTGGCGTATTCCGTCTTTCATCATGAACGGACGGGGCAGGGGTTGGATTAGACGGTTATATACCCTCATATAAAATTGGTACAGGTTGGCCTCCCACATTCCGTCAGGGTAGATGCGGTGCGTCCATCTTATATTGGGATCATCTGTGGCAATACACTCACGATAGTCCACAAAATAAGTCGGGACACCAGAATTATTGATGATACTGTCGTATTTACCGAACATTAGGATTCCGGCCAGTGTGAATCCCTCTTTTCCTGTTTCATATTCAGTTGCGTAGGCTCCGACCTTTTTCAGGAAATCCATGTCGCTGATACCTGTCCACGGATGGGTGGGCTGCAGGCTGGCAAGGGTCTGGCGGTACTGGTGCAGGGTTTCAATATCTATATCCCTTTCAAAATTATACCCCACAAGAATACGCCCGTCCTGTGGATGACGATCGTGCTCTGCATCTGCAAACATACGCCTTACTTCTACATCCGTACAGACATAATCACCTTCATGGTTTCTCCTGTAAGTATTGCCGAGCGGATTGTTGTTGATATAGACCGGACGAAGCTCGTAGCTTGCCCGGGGAATCTCACATATAAGGATATACGAGCCGTCAATTTGCTCAATCCTTACGTCAGATTCGTGGGGCAGACATACGCTTACCTTTTCTTTATTGTGGGCACAGTCCCAAAAGTTCTTTTTGTATCGGACGATGGTTTCTTCCGTTAGTCCGTCGAAAAAGAAACGGTTATTTTTTTCCACGACGCCAAGTACGATTGTTCCCCCATTGGTATTGGCGAAAGCCGAATAGCTTTCCCAAAAACTACCGGGAAGACCTCCGTGTGCTGATTTGAACTCAACTTCCGAGGTTTCTCCTTTGCCTATCAGTTCTCTGATAGTATCCTTTGTGTCTGTTAAATTTGTAAGCGGTCATTTAGGACCCGTAGGCCCGGTAAAATGAAGTATTTTATTGTTTCTTAAGAAAACTAGGTCTTATCACACCCATGCTGAGACGGTAGCCAGCTGCCATCTGTGGGGCAGCAACTCAACCAGCTTTTCCTCTGCAGTAGTTCCGATTCGACGGAACACGTCGCATAAGTAAACGATGGGGTCCAAGTGATGGGACTTGATGTTTGCGAAGACTGACATGAGACGTGCGAAACGGGCACCTGACTCAGGGCTACCCACAAACAGGCTGTTGTTCCTGTACTTTGCAACTCTCCGGATCTGTCGCTCGCAGATATTGTTCGAGAGGTCAAGTCGTCCATCCTCCAGGCAACGAAGCATGCAGGGATATTCCTTAAGGGCATAGTTGACTGCCTTAAGAAGTTCCGGTTCATCCTCCTTCTTAAGGTTATTGCTAAGCCTATCCAGGTAATTCTTCAATTCGTTGAACATCGGGACCAATCTTACTCCACGTTCCCTGCGTATGTCGTCCACGTCGCTGAACGCTTCTTTTATTTTTCGGTCTTCATGGAAGATGGAATCGAACAGCTTCATTATCAGCATCGCATCTTTCGAGAACTCTTTCAACTTGAAGAAGGGCCTTCGCATGTGGACCAGACAGGCAATCCTCAATATAAGCTCCCCTACATCATAGCATTTATAGAGGGGAGCACCATCACTGTGCAGGTAAAGCTTCTCTATCACGTCCTCAAAGTACTTCTTTACTGCTTCCTGCGTCCGACGACCCCGATCATGGAAAACGAACTGGGTCAGACTGTGAAGCGGGGCATAATAACAGAAGATCCACCGCTTGAAGTAGTGAAGGTCATCCTCTACATCCTCCGCCTTTTCATCCTTGTCAGGAAGCCTCTTGTCCTTGCACCCCACGGTACTCTCATCACCATGGGCCTCGCCCGAAGAGATGATCTCCTTATGAAGCGGTTCGTCCAGAGGTTCCAGTATCTTGGCTCCCAACTCAATCCAGTGAATGACGGTGGTATGGGCAAAATTCAGGCCCATGCCTTGCAGCCATTCCTCAATATCTGAAACAGTCATGTTGTAATAGAAGTGCAACGTCAGTATCTGTGCTATCAGGCTTTCAGTAACCTGCGTCCTTCCCATACAGTTCCTGTACTTTTCAGGAAGGTTGACGTGGTAATATTTACCTCTCGGGTCCTTGTACTTCTTCCTCCGGATGAGAAGCGTTCGTAAGTAGCCTTTGACGTAGGTATAACGGACGGTGACATCCTCACCAATATACTCCGCATCCTCAGGAAGGCCTTCCGGAACCAGGACGATGTCATTCTTGGTATCTTTTGCCTGCTCCACCAGCGGCTGATCACGTCTGGGCTTGTCAACGCCCTTCATGTTCTTATGTTCCCGGAGCTCACGGGCTATCTCTACCACCTTTTCCGCAGGGACATCCTCACCATTCAGGTCCAGGTCATCAGCATGCTCTATCTGTTGTGAGCCATGAAGGTATTTCTCAGACTCAGTATGCTGGCCATAAGAGTTCACCTGGAGACTGGCCTTCTGCTGCTCGAGCTGCTTGTTTCTGGCAGCCAGTTCTTCCGGCGTGAGTGGAGCAGAGAAGCCGGGAGCGGTCGTGGACGGGGGCTGACCATCCTCATTACCGTCCTCTCCCTTAAGACGGGCTATCTCATTATCCTTGGCTGCCAGCCTGGCATTGAACGAGGCTATCAGGTCCTGCTTCTCCTTCTCATGCATAGCCTTCAGTTCCTATCTGACGGTCAAACTCCGCACGTATGGTGCCGACCAGTTCCTCTTTCAGGGATTCCGGTAGAGACAAGGCACCACCACCCATCAGCATGGTCGTTATCTGCTGGACCATCTCGGCGACCTTGTTGAGCTGCGCTTCAAGTCTCGATTCCAATTCAGTGTTCCGGGTTGTCAGGTCAGAGACGCGAAGGTCCGCGTCGTGCGCCTTCTTCTCGGCTGCACGACGCGCACGCTTCTCCGCATTCAGCTGTGAAACGAGTATCTGCTGGCTATGTTCCTCTGACTTTAACATGCTACAAAGGTACTCATTTTTATTCATATATACAAATGTTATCTAATTGATTGTCAGATATATAAGTTAATTGTTACTAACACCAATATAGGATAAATCCTCATCTTCATCCTCTGTCTCACTGAAGTAATCGTTTTCATCAACCTCGTCAATTTCCTCTTCCTTGTTCAGTTGCCGCAAGGCCTCCATGAGATATACGAAGCTCTCCCAGGAGATGTGGTAAACGTGTTTGTTCGGGTCTTTGAAGATGGGACAGACAAACCTCTCGTCAAACAGGATACGGTCGGTGAGCACTTCACTGTTGCGGTAATGGTAGTAGAGACGTACACGGCGGAAGTCACGGGAAAAGAACAGGAAGACATCCCCGTTGCAGGGGTCTTTGTGGAGCTTTTCTCGGATATAACCCCGCAGGCCTGCATGTCTGTAACGCAAGGTAACTTCATCTGTACATACATAATAGTGGTAAGTAGCGGACATCCCCATCATAGCGTCACCTCCATCTCCTTCATTAAGGTGACCAATGTACTTACTTCACAAGACCCAATCCTTACATTAAGCCGGCCGGAAAGGGTAAGTGCGACGTCGGACAGGGTACCACACGGTGACGACTCTTTTGTATGGCGTCTTTTACCAGGCACGGGAGTAGCCGACGAGGATGACGTTTCTGCCGGTTGATTGGGCAGGTCAACAACCAGAGGCTGCAAGTCAATGACTGGCAATAGGGTATCTGATACATGTGATTTATCTCCTGTTGAAACTGTTGGCGTGGCTTTGGGCTTACGGTAGGCCGGCCGCCCAAGGCAATGGCACATCTTGGTATAACTGACATTTTCTGCATGGCAGAATTCCTGCAAATTCTCGCCGCCGTACTCATTCAGGAACAGGCGGACTTTCGAAGCGTAAAAGTTTCCTTCCTTGTTTTTATTATTCATACTTTACTGCGTATATAAATTATCGCAGCAAAGCTATGCCTTTATCTTATCCCCTACAATACGGCCCAAAATGACTGCTTACTTAAATTTTTCTCCATAACAAGATTGGATTGGTTTAAGGGCGCAACAGTTCCCTGCGGTTCACGTTCAGTACTTCCGCTATACGGGATATTCCGCTAAAAACGCAAAATACCCCGTCTATTTCATCCGGTTTCCCGAACCGCCAAACATGGTCATAGTGGAGCGATTTCCAACACGCCTCCTTTCTCGCATTCAAAGCCGGCTTCCAATGTGGTCGTATCAGAAGCTTTCATCGTCACGTTTGCTCCAGACTTCACCACGACCTTTCCCTGCGGCTGCGCAGTCGTCACCTTCTCTCCGACCATAATATTTTCGCCCGTAACGGTATGCGTGGAAGTAAACGTCCGGTTTTGTACATAAACCACCTCGCTATCCTGCACACGGGCCACGTAGGGCCTATAATTATGCTTGTCCACCGAGATATAGCAATCCGACGGGATGTTTTCAAAAGTAGCCGCAGACACGTTTTCCACGGACGAGAAATAAGTACCATCTTCGGTAGTGGCCGTAATGGTACAAGCCGTCCCCATAACAAAAAGAACAGATTCATCCAACGTTTCATAAGCACCTCCTTCCTTATTGGGTAATGATCATACGTTTGGTGTCGATCACCTTGCCATCGGCCACCAAAGCATAAAGATACATTCCGGGGGCGAGGTTTCCGGCTTCGAGCGTCACGGAAGACTTGCCACGGCTCTGTAACGTCTTTTGATCTACCTGCGTGCCGTTTAAATCATAAATGTATAGAAATGCTGACTTTACACTTTCCGGCAACGTATAACGCACCACTGTCGTTTGCGTGAACGGATTCGGGTCGTTTTGCTCCAATGCCGGGACATCCAATGCGTTACTGCCGACACCCGTTTCGCTTCCGTTCCGGGCACGCACATTATAGGTCTGCGCTCCCTGCAACGATACCACCTGTGCACGAAGTTCATTAACAGACTGCACTAAAAGCGGAATCATCTCCGTGTAGTTGATACAAAGGTCGCCTTCCTGACTTTCATAAACCAAGTCTGGATAGACTTCTTTCAGCACCTCGGCATCCAGTCCGTAATGCGTTTTCTCCAATGCTTGTATGTCCGTCACGGAACGGGGAGCGGCAGCCACGGTATCGCCCGACGCTGCAAAAGCCTGCACCGCTTGTGGTTCGGACAGGTTATACTGCACGGCGGTCAACTGAGAAAGTTTCTCGCCCACCGACATGCTGTTCTCTCCATCGCTTTCCGCTGACAAGGGCACCACCGCCGAACGCCCCATCAAAGTAGAACGGGAAGCGGAAGGTGTCAGCACCGTACCATAGAAATTTCCTGTAGTACGGACATCGCCTTGAAAATAACCGGCATAACGTCCGGGGACATTAAGATCTATATTATCCAAAACTCCTACCACAGCCGCACCATTCTGACTACCTCGCAGATTGCCAAAAACCGCATAATTATAACCACTGGTCGAATTTCCGGATTCACCAAATACACCCCACGCTCGACCTCTACTCAAAGAATTGGATGTATACGCCCTTCCTTTCACCCCATATAAAACTTCATCCCATCAATTACGTTCTCACCATAAATAGCCATAAGGTCATTAATAGTAACCCCCGTAGTACCATTACGCTTCACATAAACGCCTTGATCATTAGACCGAAAAGCGGCCTTCCATCCCCCGCTTCCAGTAACGCTTTGGTCTCCACCTACCAATAGTGCAGACTGTGCTACTACCGAAGATTGAATTCCCACATTTCCATTGGAATGCACTTTCAACTGTGCAGACATATTGGTAAAAACGAAAACAACGCTTACCAATGCAATTAACTTTTTCATAAGCATTCTTTTTTAAGATTAATATTCGATACCAAATATAACAATATTAACATTAGAATCCAAGTGAAATTTCATTTTTTTGCAAGACATGTTCAAAAAAGCACATTTTCTAAATAAAAAGCATTCAAAACCATCATAAAAACAAAATATTTCATACTTTTGTCCCAAACAAATAAGCCCTATGGGAAAAAAGACAGTATCAGTCGTAATGTGTACATACAATGGAGAAAAATACCTGCGCGAACAAATGGACTCCATCCTCCGCAAACCTACCCTATCCATGAAATCATCGTTTGCGACGATTGTTCCACAGACGGTACAATGAACATTTTACAAGAATACGCTACAAAATTTCCATTCATCAAAGTACACCGAAATACACGAAATAAAGGATGCAATCAAAACTTTCATGATATATTAGTAGACTATATAGCAATATCCGACCAAGATGATATTTGGTTCCCAAAGAAAATAGGAACGGAAGAAAATTGTCCAAGCATAAGCCACATTCCCCTATAGCTCCTTATGTATATGGAACATATAACTTCTTCAAACTTAGAAACACGGAAAGTTTCAAATGTTTTTACAACAATATTTATGAAAAAACATCTCCAACACACCATCCCATCTTACACCAAATAACTAAGCTATTCAATAGCCACAACCCTTTGGATCTTTTACGGCTTTGTTTCGTTTGTATGAAACATCGCAAACAAATATATCCCCATCCTCACAAGGGTAAAGGGTCTATTTTTGCGCTTCGTGGCTTTTTCTCTCCATTCATTTGTACTTATTATAATATACAATTCTACAATACGGAAACTGAGCACAACTCCCAGTTGAATAAAAAACAGAAATGAAACCTTAGGTTCGTTTCTTACAAAAACGTATATCATATAAAAAAGATACTCCAAAAACTTGGGAAGACAAAAAAGTTTCCATATTTTTGCAAAAGAATGAATCCTAATAACAAAAGGACAAAACATAAAATGGAACAAAGTATTATCCGTTTTTTCTAATAATTCCACAAATGGACAATATGCAAAAAATACCTGTGTTCTTTACTTTTGACGCTAATTACTTGTTAGCAGCAAAGGTTGCCATTCACTCCATGATGAAACATGCCTCACGGCAATATTGGTATGAATTATATGTATTCCATACAACTTTGTCCCCAAAAGCCCAGCAATCTTTACGGAACAGCCTAAAAGAATTTACACATACCGAATTACACTTCATCGATGTCACACAATACAATGAAAAAATCAAAAATTTCGGGACTAAAGCACATTACTCCAAAGAAATTTTCTATAAACTTATTGCAACAGACGTCCTTCCGCAATATGACAGGATTATATGTTCGGACGTAGACGTAGTTTTTACCGGTGATTTCTCTCCCGTATTTTTCATGTTCCCGAACGAAAAATTTTATTATGCCGGTGTCGGACCAGTGGAAAACAGTCGTATGCCTTACTACCGGAAAGACTTCAGTACGACGGAAATGGAAATACTTGAACATGAAATTGCTGCAGGATTCTTACTCATCAACCTTAAAGAATTGCGCAACGACCATAAGCAAGAAGAAATTATCAACTTTTATGTCAACAACTATCCACGACTACGTTTGCCGGAACAAGACTGCATTATTTTAACCTGTTGGCCCTACATCAAATATTTACCGATTGATTATAGCTTGCCTATCTCCTTCTATCGGTTAAACATGAACCAAAGAGATTTTTATCAAGGCAATACCGAATTTGCAGGAGACAAAGCCACTGCACTCGCAAAGTTTAATAAAGGATTGGCACATCCCGTACAAATTCATTATGCAGGTTTCGACAAACCGTGGAATTGTTTCCGGCTCACCCGACGGCAAGACTGGATAAAGGCCATGAAATCCACCCCGGGAGGAATGGTATTATACCTCAAATCGTTACCGCGGAATTTATTGATGCGAACTAAGCGATATAGCCTGAAACGATTCTTACGAAAAACTTATAAAAGAATAACCAACAGATGAATTTCGTCTCAAAAATCCCTGTATTACGAAGTTTTGCCCGAGCCTATGCACTTACTAAATTCAAAAAAGAATGGTGCAAACGCAATAAGCAAAACCAAACCGTACCAATGAATACCTTTCCCATGGAATGTGTTGAAATAGGCAACGGTACATACGGAGAGTTGCATATCTTGAGCTATTTTCCTCCAATAGAGAAATTGACAATAGGAAACTATGTATCATTAGCTTCAAACGTACATTTCATTTTAAGCGGTAACCATCAGACTGAAACGCTATTCACTTATCCCATACGCTCAACCCTTGAAGGCAAACACTGCCAGACAGACAGCCGTAGTAAAGGTCCTATCATAGTTGAGGATGAAGTTTGGATTGGCTACGGAGCAACAATACTATCCGGTGTTACGATTGGCAAAGGAAGTATCATAGCAGCCGGAGCCATTGTGACATCCGACATTCCTCCCTATGCAATTGCTGGAGGCAACCCAGCCCGAATCATCCGTTACCGAGTGCCCGAAGAAATAATTCCAATTATCAAGGATGTCTATTTAAATGATTTGCACCCAACGCAAATAACAACGCTTTTAGATGAGTTATATCGTCCGCTAAAGACCAAAGAGGACGCATCACGTATCATAAAATTACTTCAACATGAAACCTAACAATAATCAAAATGTAAGGGTTATCGCCTTTTATCTGCCCCAGTTCCACCCCACCCCGGAAAACGACAGATGGTGGGGCAAAGGATTCACGGAATGGACCAACGTGGGCAAAGCCAAACCTTTGTTCAAAGGACATTACCAGCCACGTGTGCCGGCAGATTTAGGCTACTATGACCTTCGTTTGCCGGAAACACGTCAAGCCCAAGCCGATATGGCACGTGAATATGGCATAGAAGGTTTCTGTTACTGGCATTATTGGTTTGGAAATGGCAAGCAACTATTACAAAGACCATTCAATGAAGTGCTAAATAGCGGGAAACCGGATTTTCCCTTTTGTTTGGCATGGGCCAATCACAGTTGGGAGGACAAACAATTCAACAAAGATGGGGGGCATAAAATGTTAATGGAACAACTCTATCCCGGAGATGAAGACTACATTGCACATTTCAATGCTGTGTTACCTGCTTTTCAAGACCCAAGATATATTCGCATACACGGAAATCCAATATTTGTAGTCTACTCTCCTAAAGAAATCCCCAATCCTCCCCACTTTATCGAACTGTGGCAAAAGCTTGCCTCCCAACACGGTTTCCGCATTCACTTTGTAGGACATACCTCTAAAATTGAAGATTTGGCTCTGTTTCGCCAATGGGGATTTGATGCCAACGTTTTAATAAGGCTATTTGATGTATTCAAAAAGGATTTTTCTTTGTGGGAGCGCATAAATGCCAAGTTCCAACGTATTGCATTAAAAAAAGGACGTCGTATTGAATATAGCCGTGCCTCTCAATACTTTCAAGGACCTGAGGAACAAGCTAACGACTGTTATCCTACTCTCATTCCTAATTGGGATCACTCTCCCCGCTCAGGCAGAGCCGGACACATCCTCGTCCGCTCTACCCCCGAGAAATTTAAAAGACATGCTTTGGTATCTTTCAACAATATATCACATAAGGCTATAGAAGACCGCATTGTCTTCCTCAAATCCTGGAATGAATGGGCAGAAGGCAATTATATGGAGCCCGATTTGAAATTTGGCAGAGGATATCTTGAAGCGCTAAAGGAAGCGATTCAAGATATATTTTATCATTAAAAACAAAGCCCCTCACATAAAACATAAATAATCAAAATATAAACCATATTAAGCGATACGTAGCCTAACGAGATTCCCAAAACGCCATGCCAACCACAGCCAAATGATTTTCGAATCGCCTGTAAATGATTTATCATCCTACGGCAAACAAGAAAAGGACAAAAGGCAGCTAAATTACGCTCCCCTACACCACATTCAAAAAGTTTTAGTGAAAAAGGGTTCGCATCCTTCATATTATTTGTGTATCAACAAATTACGGTGAACTTTCTTCTATAACTTCCTTCACCAAGGCTTCACCTCTCCTTCACTCAAAGAGGCATTGTGCACAACCGAATAAACTATAAAACAAACCATTAAGGTGAACCCTATTATTTTTGTGCAAAAAAAAATGAGCGCAAACCATTTTGAAACGGTATATCCATCAACCGACCAACCACATTCACGTCATGAAAACGGAATGAGCTCATCCTATCACAACCCGGCAATCTCGTCCAAGGACAAGCCCGTGCAAAGGCTTATCGTCTCTACCGAAATCGACATCGCTTTCATCCTCCGGACCACGTCCAACGTTCCTTCCACACGACCCTCCGCACGACCTTCCGCACGACCTTTCTGCTTCGCGAAATCCAACGTGGCCAACTGGTCACGGTACACCTTGATGCTTTCGTCGTATTTCATACGCTCTTCTTTCGACAAAGACGCGATGTCCACTATCTGCTCCAACTTCTCGAACACAGACTTACGAGCCTTGAAAGGCAACCTCTGCAATGTCTCCATATTTTTCAATACATATATCCAACGTTCAAAGTCATTCTCACACTCCGATTCCTCCTTCTTAAAACAAGGCAACTGCAGGAACACGAAACGGAGCTTATCGGAAAACGGCACGTGTGTGTCACGATCCGACAGCACCACGTCCGTACGGAAATTGCCCTCGGAATCCTTCATCTCGAAACTCAGGAAAAAATACCGTAAACGGCTTTCAAATTGAATTTCCAATTCGCACCGCGTTCGCCCTGCCGCGACATCGCACGGCACAAATAATAAATCGCACGCTCACGGATGGTTGTTCAGGAAGTCTATCAACAAGTCTTTATGGACGGACTGACCGAAAATCCGCTTGAAGCCCACGTCTGTGAAAGGATTGATGAACCTGCCCATAACACCATGTTTTAACTTTCACAAAGATAAAGAAATATCCTATCTTCCAAGCATAAAAACGGAAAACGAACACATAATTTTTGTTAAGTGTATGAGGCAAAGCATCAACATCCCGAGGCTTTTTTCGTATTTTTGCTATATAATATATTAGGACAGCATGAAAGACAAACCTAAAATCGCACTGCTCAAACAAGAAGTCTACCAAGACTTATACGTATGCCCCGTAACCGAAAAAGACCCGGAAGCGATTCTCCTCTCTTCCATGGGGCGTGTAGGTCCCATAGGACTGATGGCAGAATTGGACGCAGATTTTTATATTATAAAGGAAGAACGAGAATGGGAAACACAAATATACCGTAAAGTAATCCCACACATCGCCAAAGACCTTCATTTGCTCAAAACACAAACCTTGGACAAACTGCCGGGACAAGGATTCAAACGCCCCGGAAGCCCGTTGCCCAACGGGAAATTTGCCGTAGACGGACGGGAAATCGATTGGAACGCGTATGACATCGTGATTTCTATCAATGTAGCTTTGCCGACGAACGTTGTACGGCAATATCCTCGGACTTTATTCGCCTACATGATCGGAGAAGCCAATTTGGCCACAGGCAGCGTACATTTCGGTTACGATGTGACACTCAACCAAATGGCGCGGGGCATCGTGGCCGAACGGCGTGGTAAAGTGGATTTTCCTTATACATTCGTAAGAGCACATACATTGGAACGCATTATGCAACGGCATCTGAAACGCCCTTCCCTGCGGAGAGGTATCTTTATGGAAATCAATTCCACCACGGAAAGGCCGGTCACCCGGGTACCCGACCATTTCAAGCCCTTGGAGACCACAGGAGAGCCCATCATCCTTCACCAACAACGGATTGGTGACAACCTGACAAATATTTATGATGCGAAATATTTCATCAAATGGGGAGGGCGATCCATCAGAGGTAATTCCGTAGCCGAAGCCATCTCCCTCGGCGCATTGGCTATCATGAACCGGAATGAAGTAATACACAAGGAACTTATCATCGACGAATGCCACGTAACCACTATGGAAAGTCTGTTAAATCTCATCAACCGTTTGAATCAGGCTCCCGAACTCTACGAAAAGCTAAAAGCCAAACAGCAAGCCGTACTGCAAGACTTGTTTTTCGACAAACCATTGCTTTCGTTAGAAAACTGCCTTCGAGAGAAAAGGAATACCGGAACACTGCTACGGTACACATGGTGGCACAAATTATCCGACCGCCTTTGTTTCCTGCCTCCCAAGTTGCCATGGTAGGCAACAGCAAACGACAGTCCGCCACTTTACCACAAAAACGAAGGCTCACGATCGGTAAAAATCCGGCCTCCGCACGGCATGAAATCGAAAATAAAACCTTATCTTTGTTTTCAGACTAACACAGGAGGATTAAGTCATGGACACAGCACCGATATTATTATTCGTCTACAACCGCCCCGCACACACCCGGCAAGCCTTAGAGGCCTTGTCGCGCAACACGTTGGCCGCTGCCAGCGACGTGTTCGTCTACTCCGATGCCGCACGTTCGGAAGCCGACTGCGCAGCCGTGGAAGAAGTGAGGCACATCGTAAAGGAGGCCAAAGGTTTCCGGCAAGTACACGTCACGGAACGTGAACAGAATTGGGGACTGGCAAGGAACATCATAGACGGTGTCACCACAATGGTAAACCGGTACGGACGGGTCATCGTATTGGAAGACGACTTGGTCGTGGCTCCGCATTTCCTCCGGTTCATGAACGATGCACTGGATATTTACGCTGACGTCCCCCAAGTAGGACACATACAAGCCTGCGACTTTACCAATGACCCGAGTTTGCCTGACACGTTCCTTATCAAATGGACCGGAAGTTGGGGGTGGGGCACTTGGAAACGCGCCTGGCAGTTCTTTAATCCCGACGGAAAAGCCTTATTGGAAGAGCTCAAACGGAAGAAACTGACCTACACATTCGACTTTAACGGAAAATACGGATATACACGCATGCTCCGCCGACAAACCGAAGGAAAGAATAATTCTTGGGCCATCAGATGGAATGCCTCTCTTTTTCTCAATGACATCCTGTCGCTCAATGTGGGAAAATCACTTGTACAAAACATCGGGTTCGACGGTAGCGGAACGAATTGCGGAGGCGGGAACCTATACCGGTCAGGGCTTTATATGGAGCCATTACCGGTGGTAAAAATAGAACCGATAGAAGAATGCGCCGAGGCAAGGAAAGCCTACTCACGTTATTATGCCAAGACCAATTCATTCATGGCCAAAGCCATAAGACGAATAAAACGGACGTTAAAGGGAGATTTCGGTGCATAAGTCCATGCCTCGAAAAGAATCATAGGATTTATATGACATATATCAGCCATAATCCCTAAATTTGCAGAAACGATTGAAAAACGTATGAGAGTTCTCATTATCAATACATCCGAAAACATAGGAGGGGCGGCCATCGCAGCCAACCGTCTCATGGAAGCCCTGAAAAACAACGGGGTCAAAGCCAAAATGCTGGTGCGCGACAAACGGACGGACCAAATCACGGTGGCCAGCCTGCCCCAGTCTCCCCTGCTGAAAGCCAAATTCGTATGGGAACGCGTCTGTATCTGGAAAGCCAACCGGTTCAAGAAGCACAACCTATTTCAAGTGGACCTGGCCAACACCGGTACGGACGTCACCTCATTACCGGAATTCAAAGAAGCCGATGTCATCCACCTGCATTGGGTAAACCAAGGCTTCCTTTCCCTGAAAGACATACGCCGCATCATAGACAGCGGCAAACCGATCGTGTGGACGATGCACGACCAATGGCCGTTTACCGGCATCTGCCACTACAGCGGGGAGTGCACGAAATACCAAACCGAGTGCCACCACTGCCCCCTGCTTCTGCACGGAGGCGGCACGCATGACCTGTCGGCCAAGGTGTTCCGACGAAAACAGCAAATGTTGCGTGGGGCACATATCATTTTCGTGGCTTGCAGCCGATGGTTGGAAGGCCTGGCACGCCAAAGTACGCTTCTGGTCGGGCAGGAAGTGACTTCTATCCCCAATACCATCAACGCTAACATTTTCCACCCGGCCGAACAGGTCAAGGTGCGCCTACAATGCAACTTGCCCATCGACAAGAAGCTGCTGCTTTTCGGTTCGCTCAAGGCCACCGACCCGCGCAAAGGCATAGATTATCTGATGGAAGCCTGCCGCATATTGAAAGAAAAGCATCCCGATTTGGCCACACGCATCGGCATCGTGGTAGTCGGCAACCGTGCCGACCAAATTCGTGCGCTCTTCCCATTCCCGGTCTATGCCATCGACTACGTAAGCGACGAAAAACAAATGGCACGCCTATATAATGCGGTGGACGCATACGTCACGCCTTCGCTGGAGGACAACCTGCCCAATACCATCGTGGAGGCCCTGTCCTGCGGAGTTCCTTGCGTAGGATTCAACGTCGGAGGCATACCAGAAATGATAGACCACCGTAAAAACGGTTATCTGGCCGAAGCACGGAACGCCGAAGACCTGGCCGAAGGCATACGTTTCATACTGGAAACCGCCTCGCGGGAGGAATTGTCCGCCCACGCCGTACACTCGGCCTTGGCGAACTACGGCGAGACCAACGTGGCCTCCAAATATATAGCCGTTTACAAACGTGCATCCGAGAAAAGATAAACCCAGCTCACACAAAAGACATGAACAAAGTTCCTTTCCCTACCGTCACCATTGCCACAGTCACCTACAATGCGGAAAAGACACTGCCATGCACCTTGGAAAGCGTGGCATCCCAGACTTTCCCCCATATCGAACATCTGATTATCGACGGATGTTCCAAAGACCAGACCATGGAATTGATTCATCGGTACGTGGATGCCAATACGGGCAAAACATGCCCGCATGACATCCGGGTCGTCCGCGAACCGGACAAAGGACTTTACGACGCGATGAACAAGGCTCTGGAACATGCCACCGGAGACTATATCGTCTTCCTGAATGCCGGCGACCGGTTGCACAGCCCTGACACCTTACAACAGGTTTTCGGCCATATAGACATGAACGCTTCTCTCCCCGCCATCCTCTACGGCGAAACGGATTGGGTGGACGTACAAGGACGCTTCATCCGCCACCGCCGTCTGCAAGCACCGAAACAACTGACCTGGAAAAAGTTCCGACACGGCATGTTAGTTTGCCACCAATCGTTTTATGTACGAACGGATTTGGCCCGGCAGGAACTTTACGACCTGAACTTTCGCTTTTCTGCCGACTACGACTGGTGCATACGTTTGTTGAAACGGGCGGAACGTCTCAAACAACCGATATATAACACAAGGCTTATCCTTACCGATTACCTGAGTGAAGGACTGACCACACAGCACCATCAGGAATCACTGCGGGAACGTTTCCGCATCATGGCCTCACACTTCGGTTGGACGACTACCCTCATCCAACACGGTTGGTTCGTTATCCGGGCCGCCCTGAAAAGATAAGGATAGATGCCAACCTTACATTTTATGACGTATTTGTAATAGTACGCCCCGGCTCTTGATTGTATTTTTGTGCATTCATTCATAAATTATTATCAACGCATGAAAAATACAATCGCATTTTCTTTATTGTGCTGCAACTTGGCTTTCATGCCGCTCACGGCACAGCAAATGACAGCGTTTGAGAAAGTAGGACAAGGGGAAGAATCCGTACAGGAGTTTTTCCCGGGGGAACACCGGGCACGCCCTGTCATGGGAGCTTACACGGACAGCGAACGCATGGGGCTGTTCTCGGGAGGACAGGATTTAGGCGGCTCCTCGGGATGGTACACAGACACACGCTGGGGCGACTTGGGAGACGGGACGTTTGCCAACCCGATACTGAACGGCGACTATTCAGACCCTGATGTCATCCGCGTGGGCCGCAAATACTACATGACATGTTCGGAGTTCCACTTCATGGGCATGAACATCCTGGAATCCGACGACATGGTGAACTGGAAAATCATAGGCCGTATCTTCGACCGGATGGATTTGGACGGCTATTCGGGCATGGACAAATACGGCAATGGAAGTTGGGCACCGGCCTTACGTTATCACGACGGCAAATTCTGGATGTACGTATGTACGCCGAACGAAGGGCTGTTCATGTCCACGGCCACCGACCCGGCAGGCCCGTGGAGTCCGCTCTACCAAGTAAAGAATGTATCGGGCTGGGAAGACCCGTGCCCATTATGGGACGAAGACGGGCAAGCCTACATCGGACGAAGCCAGTTGGGCGGAGGCCCCATCATCATCCATAAAATGAGCGCGGACGGCAAGACATTGCTCGACGATGGCCGGAAAGTGTACGAAGGCCCGACAGCCGAAGGTACGAAACTGTTCCTCAAAGACGGATATTACTATATCAGCATCCCGGAAGGCGGAGTGGGTACGGGATGGCAGACTGTAATGCGTTCCAAAAATATCTACGGTCCTTACGAACAGAAACGCGTACTGGAAATGGGCTCTACCAAAGTGAACGGGCCGCATCAAGGTGCCTTGGTCGACACGCCCGAGGGGGAATGGTGGTTCTACCACTTCCAGTCCACCGAACCGCAGGGACGCGTAGTACACCTCCAACCCGTCACTTGGAAAGACGGATTCCCTGAAATGGGTACGGACTACGACAAGAACGGCATCGGCGAGCCCATGAAAGTCTGCCGCAAGCCTTCCACCGGTGTGGAAACGAAAGCCTATGCTCCGCAAGCCAGCGACGACTTCGAAGCTAAGGAGTTGGGATTGCAATGGCAATTCAACCATAACCCGCACGATGAATACTGGTCGCTGACGGAAAAACCGGGCTGGCTGGCCATCAAATCGCAAAAGGCAGAGAAGCTGCGCACGGCCTTCAACCAGTTTACGCAAAAGACCATGGGATACAAAGGCGTGGTCACCGTAAAAATAGACTTCGCGCAACTGACACCCGGCGGACGGGCCGGTATAGAATGTATCGGCAACAAATTCGTGGGCGGCGGTATCATCATGGAAGACAAGGACGGAACGGCTACTCCCCGGCTTTACATGGAAACGGACGGGACTGCCAAAACCACCTCTTTCAATATATCCTCGGTCATGAACAAGGGCATCTATATCCGTCTGGAAATCGACGCAGTGAACAACAAACATAAATTCTATTACAGCGTGAACAACGAAACATTCATTGAGTTCGGCGACACGTTCGAATCCGGTTCAGGCGACTGGAAAGGCAGCCGTATCGGCCTGTACAGCTACAATACGCAGGAGACCTCCGGCACGGCTTATTTCGATGAGTTTACTTATTTGTTCGACGGCCCCGGTGGGCTTACGTCCACCCAGACAAAATAAAAAGACATGAAAAAGCAATGGTTTATCGGAATGATGGCATGGGTAATGGGATTACCCGCCATAGCCCACGTATGGGATGAACTGGCCATTCTGGCACGTCCCAACAACGAAGGCACATTCACGTTGGAAAAATATAGTTTCCTGCAACCCACGACTTACACGAATGCCGTGTTCTTCGACTTCGACAATGACGAGAACCTCGACTTGCTGATTATGGGGCAAGGAGGAGACTGGAATATCAGCGGAGACATCAAGTTCGTCACGCTCTACCGCAACTTGGGTCCCGATGAGGACTTCCGTTTTGAACGCGTACCGGACGCCGGTTTCCTGCAACGCCGCGACGAAGGTTTCTACAATCCGATTTCCACGGGGGATTTCAATCACGACGGCTACACGGACGTGCTCATCATGAGCAACCAAAACGGACGGCACATCGATTTGTACCTCAACGACAAAGGCACGGGGCGCTTCATCCGTCAGGAAATCGACTTTGAAGCCGCCACCAACGGTTCGGTCATGTTCGGAGATTTGAATAACGATGGTTGGCTGGATATCGAGTACTCCGGCTACAGTGACAAGACTTCCACGGCCTTGAAGACCTATATCAACCAACAAAACGGAAGTTTTGCCGACCTCACGCCCGACAACCTCACCGGAGCATTCCAAGGACAATCCACCTTGGCAGACATCAACGGAGACGGGACATTGGACATCATCAGTACCGGAAACGGCGACAACTGGGCCTGTCTGGCTCCCATCTATTATAATACGACAGACGGTTCCGGACCTCTGTCTTTCCGCCACGTCCCGGAAACGGAAAGCGGCATTCTCGGCGTAAGCCGTGCCAATCCTCTCGTGGCGGATTTCAATGCAGACGGACGGATGGATATGGTTATCAATGGTGAACCGAGCGACGGCAGCGGATTCCGTAACCGGATTTATTACCAAAACGAAGAAGGAAAGTTCACCATGGACACCTCCTACCCCATCGTTCCCGTGAACCAAGACGGCGGCATCAATATGGGGGATTGGGACGGAGACGGCAATATGGATATTATCGTGGGCGGCTACATCGGGACACGCGACGCCAACGCACCGGCCTGTTATTCCTCTCCGTTGCGCGTCTACGAGAACAAACCGGAAAAGAACGGGTTGAAAGGCAATACATTCCCGGATGCCCCGGGCGACGTGTCGGCAGAAATGCAAGGTAACGAACTGGTCATCCGTTGGGGAGACGGTTCGGACAACGAATCGCCAACCTCGGCTTTGCGTTATAACTTGTTCGTCCGGAACGAAACGACCGGAGAAACGTACTGCCTCATCCCCGCGAACCGGAACACCGGAAAGCTCAAAGTAGGCACGGACTTGCAAACTTCACTGTCCTCCCGGGTCAAGACCTACCGCATCAAGCCCTTCGGAGACGGGAAATATACCGTAGGCGTACAAACCTTGGACCAGTCGTATGCCGGAAGCACTTTCCGGACATGCACCTTGGACGTTGACACCAGAGTAGCATCCGCATCCCTTCCCGAGCAGTTTAAAATTATCAAGAACGGACACAATATAGAAGTGAAAAGCCCGTTACACGAACAAGTGAAAGTCTACGGCACGGACGGATGCCTCGTCGCGCACGGAACCACAAACGAGACGATAGTGCTTCCGACACACGGCACTTTCCTGGTTTCGGCAGGGACATACAAAGAAAAAGTCTTATTCTAAGAAACAAACATTATGAACACGGTCCGTATCCGTTCATTCCGGACGGGTACGGGCTTCATTGTCACATTAAAAGCCATAAATCATGAAACACAAAGCTACAACAGCGGGAACCACCCGCATCGTTTTCCTCGATTATCTGCGTGTCCTAGCCTGTCTGATGGTCATTGCCACGCACAGTTGCGACTCTTTCTACATCGGCCCGGGCGGCGTATGGCAATGCGCTTCGGAGAGCGACCGTTTGTGGATCAGTATCATCGACAGCATCATGCGTGCAGCAGTGCCATTATTCGTAATGACCTCTTCCTACTTGCTGTTGCCCCTGAAGGATGACAACACCACTTTCTTCAAACGGCGTTTCATCCGTGTGCTCGTCCCTTTTGCCGTATGGTCGTGCATCTACGCCTTCTGGCCTGTCCTGATGGGGGACCTGCCCGCATCGGAGCTTCCCATGCGTCTGCTCCATCCCATCTGGAACTTTAATGACGACAGCGGACATCTATGGTACATTTACATGCTCATCGGCCTGTATCTGTTCATGCCCGTCCTGTCTCCTTGGCTCAAGCAAACCGGAAAAAAGGCTGAGCTCGCTTTCCTTGCCGTATGGTTCGTATCGTCCTTCCTTGCATATTTAAAAGAAATCGGGGCAGGCGACATGTTCGGCGAATGCTACTGGAACGAGTTCCACAGCTTTTGGTATTTCTCCGGTTTCATCGGCTATCTGGTATTGGCGCATTACATCCGCCACCACCTGCACTGGAATGCCTCGCGAAGCCTCGGCATCGGCCTGCTCTGTTTTCTGGCAGGTTACGCTGTTACCGCAATCCCGTTCTACTACCGCTCGTTCTCCCATGAACTCGTGCAGGAAGTGGAACTGACGTGGCTGTACTGTTCCCCTAACGTCATACTGATGACTTTCGGCGTTTTCATGATGTGCAAAGCCATCCCCGGGCAGAAAGCCCCGTGCTACGGTTTCGTCAACCGGTTGTCGCGCCTGAGTTATGGCGTTTACCTGCTGCACATCATCGTGCTCTACTCCGTCTTTTTCGACATACTGAAGGCCATGGAACTGGGCACACCTTGGTTCATCCTGACGCTGACCCTCTGTACCTTCGCATTGAGCAACCTCATCACATGGCTGCTGTCCAAGCTTCCTTTCGGGAAATACCTTGTAGGATAAATATTCTCTCCATAAGAAAATCAAAGGAGATACGGCGCAATGCCGCATCTCCTTTTTTAATTCTTTTAATGCCATTCAATAGGGTCTTACGAAAATATTGTTTATAAAATCCTGAAAACAATCTTCCCCTTAAATCAAATACCTATTAAACCAATCATTAACCTAATCTCAATATTAACTAACTGCAATGCAAAGAAAGGAAAGATTTAGGAGATTACATAGAAAAAATGGCGCAAAAAATAGCAAAAACACGTATTTTAGCATAAGGTGATGCATATTAAACATTTATACGCCTCTCTTCCCTCAATGAACCATAGCTTTGGCCAACAGCACCTGCCCTTCTTGCAGACAGGCACGCAACAACAGCAGCCCTTTCACCGGAGATAATGCCACGCAAGCATTATATAATCCCCGTACATTCTGAGACTTCAGCAACCGTCCCTGAAGATCGAAAACTTCTATTTTTCTCAATGGAGCCGAAGAATCTATATTCATTTCCAATCCACCGTTACTTCCAGGCAGAATATGCACGTCCAACCGGGCATCCTTACCTCCCTCCGACATGGCATCCGCAATCCCGGATCCGGGTTTCTTATGAAAACGGAACACTTTCACATCTTTTGCCGGCACCTTGTAAGAAAGTTCCTCACCGTCCACAACCACAGTTTCACCGCTCCACAGTTCCTTCACCGTATCGAAGTCTCCAAGAGCGATATCGAGGTCGGACAAAGGAATACTTCCGGACGACTCCCCGTCGGTATAATTAAATACGGCCACATACAGGTATTCCTCCGTATGATGCATAAAGCAGGTTTCCGCCGCATCCGCATTCCCGTTATGCTCCTTATGTCCATACACAGGCATGAACGAGCGTCCTAAATCGGCCATCTCATTGATATCCTTATTCATCATGATTTCTTGCGCACGGGCACGCGACAAGGCTGCATCTCCATTTCCCGAATCATCATTCAAGGCGAAATTGTCCGCCACCATCATCATTCCGGTTACTGCCCCGCTCGTGAAACGGGCACGGTTCTCTCCCAACGTACAGTTTTTAGGACTTCCCCAGCCCCCGCTACCGACCATGACCAAGTGATCCGGGTCATTATACTGATAAAGCAAGTCGGTCCACCAACCGCCAGAAATGGCATTCATACAGTACTCCGTCTGACCGATATCAGCCCATGTGTCACACCCTACACGGCGGGAATTCCCGTAATGATAAGGAAAAAGAGGCGAAATGGAGAAAGAAAGGAACATCGGCTCGTCTCCCTCATCGACCACCTTCGTCAGATAGCTCAACCCATTATTATAGGCTTCCATGGCCGTCGTCACGCCTTTTGCATAATAAGAATCAGCCTGCACCATACCGTGACTGGTAAAATCCAGTTTCAGGAACCGGAATCCTTGCTTCTTCATTTCCTGAATACGGGTAGAAATCCATGCTTTCGTGCCCGGATGGGTCGGGTCCAGACACATGGCTCCTCCCAGACTATAAGGTTCACCGTTCACTTTCAGGAAACAGTCTTCTGCCGTGTACTGGGTGCTTCCCATTTTGTCGCTCCATCCCCACCACCAGGAGAACGGAGTGAAATACAATCCCACCGTCTGACCGTTTTCTCCGCCTTCCTTGCACAACTTTATCCTCTCATCGGTTGACAGATTGTCCCAAGAGTCTATACCGATTATTTGCATGCCTTGACTGTTCACGAAACCATTAGGTTTCAAGACCTCATGATAATAATCCGCTATTTCCACATCCGCGTCGAAAGAATTCTTTTTTTCCAGTACGCCCCAACTTTGCCAACCGAAAGGCGTTCCCTTATCCCACGTATCACGCATCGGCTGGACCATCGTATTGGCACGGGCAAAAGTCTCCATGCCCGTACGCCAGTCGTCTGCAAAACCGACAAACATACGGGCTGATGATATTTTAGGCCCTTTCAGCTTACCGTGAGGCAAGACGTCCCGCGTCTCCGACGTAGAAGCACCGGAATAGACTTTCAAGACATTGACCCGCCCATTGTCCGAAGCTTCTACCGATATGGCGTTCTTCCAATGGTCATGGTCTACCGCACCGATTACTATCCCCTCCTTGGTTTCTCCATTGAACCAGGCCGCCACTTCGTAGGAAGTCATCGAAGTGTTCATCTTATACTTATTATAACGTGTCCAGCCGTCATTGTCGAAAGGCACTTTAAGCATACGGTTGTCTTCACTTTCGGAGAAGAGAACATACATCTGACTGACCGATACCGGAGCCAGATAATTGGAACGTATAGCCTCGTCCCCCTCTATGGACAAGTCTGTAATTAAAAAGTCGTTTTCTTCATATACACAAAACCGCTGCACCATCTGCACGTCGTCCCCATTGTCCGGACGGGTAAAGGTAAACGTATAACTGGTCCCTGCCCCGAACTCGTCACTTACCTGTTCCTCGGTCTGTTTTATGTCGGCAAAAGATGCAGGCGTCACAGTACGCGACTCTCCCGCCAGATTGTCGTAGGCCACCTCTGAAGCGGAACGTGTGAAAAGACATTTTCGGGCCGAGCCGTCCTCGTTTAAAACATTCACCCGAAAAGCGTGGTCGTTTTCGATATATGAAATTTTCCACAAACCGTCCACAATCACAATATCCTCCGCATATCCTTGCGTGAAGCATCCACTAGCTCCCATCAATACCGATAAGCTAAGAATCGGCTTTAACAAAGTATTTCTCATATCTACAAAGTTTAATAATTACATTCAACCGGTCTCTTCTATTTAAATCGGAATAGAGAGAAAAAACGTCCCGGCTATTTTCACAAACGACCGGAACGCACAATCTAAACTAATCTAATGTTAATCAAAAGAAACTATTTTTATTACTTCACGATCTTAACCGCTTTATGGTTTGTCTTTACAACAAACACCCCTCTGCCATTTAATATAATAGGAGTATTCGTCATTCCCGTAGCCACCTCGGCACCTTGCATATTGTAGATGGCTACCGCAGCAGACGCTGAACTATTCACCGTGATTACATTGCCTTCGATGGCAACCTTCACATCTGTCTGCTTCTCCAGAGCTTGGATACTGGTCTCATACCCGTCTGTCACGGTCACTTCCGTCGTCGTGAAACCACTGGCCAAATAAGCATAGTTCACGGCTTGAACCCCCACGGTATAGCTACCGGCCGGCAGTTTCTCGAATACATAGAAGCATAAACCTTCATCCATGGAATAGTTTACGGCATACGCGCCGAACATGCTATAAGCCAACTGTTTGCCGGTTTCCGTATTGGCCGGAACCAGCATCCGGACGGCACCCGTCTCGTTGTTGCGGATATACACATTGTGGACTGCCACATTGCCATTGCTCAAATAAGAAGCAGGCCATTTTACCGTCACTTGGCCGTTTTCTGCAGCCTCAGCCGTCACTTCAGCAGGCGCATCCGGATAAACCGGTTCATAATCAGTCTCATTGTAACTGATGATAAAGTTATCCGTTCCGCCTTCATAACCTCCGGCCATGATATCTAGCTTGCCATCATTGTCCACATCGCCGAAGTTACCCGGAACAGGATCCGAATCATCCCAAATCCATGTGAAGCCTCCGAAAATGTCGTTACTCCAATAACCTAAATCATACGATGTATAAAGACCTACGCTTCCACCTTCACTCACTTCAAAGACTCGACACCAATCCCATTTGTTGCCATCGGGTTTTAATGCGTCGGAATGTCCGCGGTGATATAAGTCCGGCACATCATCACCATTGAAATCCGCATAGAAGAATCCCCGGTTTCCGGCATCCGTCATGCCCACCATAGGCACTGTCTCTTCAACGAAACTGAACACACTGCCCTCAGTCGGAGTATTGATAAGGCAGAAAGTCTCATGAATGTCGCCTCTTTTCTTCCCACTGATCCAAAGGTCCAACAAACCGTCCTGATTGTAGTCCGTAGCCATCATCACCGTATTGTTCGACCCCCAAGCCGTAAATACATCTGCCAATGTCCCCGTAGTATCGAGACCCAAATTGGTCAAAACGTCCTGGGCAACCGGAATCAACTGATCCGTCACATCCTTAAACGTACCGTCTTTCTGGTTGCGATAGAAACGGATTTCATCTCCATCTGGTTCTACCCCGACATCCCCCATGGCTGTGCCATCCGCATATCCGGAAACCACGATGTCCAACCAACCGTCATTGTCCATATCGAAAAAGACCACGGAACCATGACTCAAAGGTTTGGCTTTCATGGTAGGCTGATCCTGGAAATACACGCTCTCGATAGGATCGCCTGTTTCCGGATCTTCGCCGGCACCGCTTTCTTCCCACAGCCCGTGACGGTTCACTTCTACATCAAAAGGCAATGGTTCGAACACGTTCATTTCTTCAAAACGTTCGCCGTTTACGTTACGAAGCAACTTCACAAAACGTCCGTCGTATGCATTGCCGGTTATCAAAAGGTCAACATATCCGTCTTTGTCATAATCACCCGTTACGACCGAAGTATAAGCGTTGTCTTCATTAAACCGGTTGTAATCACCTTTTTTCGGGTTCTCGGAAAATTTAATGGAACTAAGCACTTCGTCTTCCACCGCTTCAAATTTACCGTTCCCTAAATTCTTCACCAATATATACCCCTGAAGGTCACCTACTTTTCCAGGATGGAGAATCAGGTAGTCCACTAAACCGTCGGCATTGAAATCAATGGGTTGCGACCCGACGCTCCAAGCCGTCTGCGGCAGACCGTTCTGTGTGCCGACATAGACCTCATTTTTCGTCACAATCGTATCATTCACCGGCTTCCCTTCATCATCTACCACCGGTATGATTTCTTCTACAATCTTATTGCCTTCGCCGTCCAATACGAAATCACCACTTTCATCCGTTTTCCATATCGTATCGGTCTTCTGTACAATAGTAGAATCCAACTCGGTTTCCATTATAGGTTCAAAGTCGGCCTGGAACGTCCTTTCTCCCAATCCTTTGGCAAACACAGTACGGGTTTGCCAACTATACGATTGACGCTGGCCGTCCAACCATAAATCATTGACTCCGTCATTATCGAAATCGCCGATTTTGGGAGTACACATACTATTCGCCCAACCATAGTTTTCCCTAAACGTCATATCACGTGTAAATGTGATCGGGTTGTCTTGGGCCTGCACTTCAAAGACTGAAGCCAACAAAGCCGCACTGAACAACACTTGTTTAAAAGTCTCCTTTTTCATAATTACATTTTTTAATTAAACACTGATTATTCTTACATACACTATTTCATGTACCAACGCTCTTCTTCCATCAAGGCCTGCTCCATTCTTTCCGCATTTTCTCCGAAACGTTTGGAAACCTTTTTAGCCATATAAGCCGGATATTGGTTACGATGACGAGCCACCCTCAGCAAATCAAAGAACCTGTTGCCTTCAAAACATGTCTCCGCCGCCATTTCATCCACGATACAGTCTTCCACAAACAAGATGGAATCTTCCAACGTTCCAGTTGAAGTTTCCGTATTGAAATCCGGGATGATATAAAATTCATTATCGTATGGAATACCGTTTCCCCGTCCACGAGTAGCCGTACCTACGTTGTCTGCAAAGATGTCTTCCGTGAAATCCGTGTATATTTCCCCTTTGCGTTCACTCTGTTTAACCCGATTAGGATTTTCAAGCGTCGTGGCATTCAATCCATATTTTAAAACCGCAAAAGCCATCGTCGGTTTTTCCAAACGGTTCAAGGCTTCAGCCAAACGGAGGTAAACATGAGAAACCCGATATAAAGGCAAAGTCCGCTGCAGGTACAATCCCCCCAAAGCCTCATTTTCGGGGTCGCTTCCCGACACTGAAGTATTGTCCATGTTGAAAAATTTACATATATATGTAGCTGCAACATTGTTCAGTGTCATTGAACCATAGGCTGAAGGATAAACCTGCCCTCCGGCAAGAATAGCTTGCCCCCGCATGTCTCCATCACAATATCCGGACACCGTCGGCTTTCCTTCTACGCCTACCACATATAAAGCGTTTGACATTTCGTCCACAAAAGATTGCGCCGGAGCAATAAAAGCCTTGTCGTTGTAAGACATGCGGAGCAACAAAGGATGGTAAGCCTTTGCGTCCGAACTGTAAACAAAGGATGATACAACCTCGCTGCTAGCATAAGACAGCCCCGATGTATGTGTAAAATACGAAAAGCCCCTACGGGATATGTCAAGCCATGAATTACGATACATCGATGTCACCATCAGTTCCCGTTCCTTTATCAGCCTGTAATATGCGGTGGCCGCATTCGCATATTGGTTCAAGAACAGGTATAAATCGCCCAAAAGCATGTCCACCGGAATAAATACCTTATCAAGGTTCAAACCATCCACGGAACCGTAGTTCAAATCCCTGACTCCGATATATGGTTTCAAGTCTTCTATCAGAAGCTCTGCCAACTGTTCTTGGTTTTTCTGTGGATAATCCTTCAAACTGGCTTCCAAATCCAAAATCGGAGTTTCAATCCAACTGACTTCGCCACAAAGCAACGCCAATTGCCAATAAGTCCATGCCCTTAACACTTTGATTTGTGCGAATTCAGGTATCATAACTTTATCTTCGTAATCAACCAAAGTCGTATCCATGTGGGCTATCGCGTAATTACAATTATTAATGACCTGATAATAATCATTCATCATCTTATATTGATTAGAGGCAGAAACCTCAAATTTGGATATTTCCTGAAGGTCTACATCCGCATTGACCGTGGTCTCCATTAAATCGCCACGTAATTCCCCCATCAGTACATACCTGTCTCCTAACTTCTGTATTTGGGCCAGTATCCCCATGATGGAATACAGCGAATCATTGGGAGAATCCAAGCGATTCCCCGACTCAAAAACGACCGAAGTCGAATCTGTCTCAAACATGTCGGAACAAGCCGTAGGTACTAATAACCCTAAGCAAATCCATGCTCCCCAAACCGTCTTCATGTTCTTTATATTCATCTTCATAACCGACATTTTTACATTATAAATTGATATTCACACCCAACTGAAACGATCTGGACTGAGGGGTCAACCCTCCATCAATGCCCTGTTCCAATACAGATGTACTATAAGAAAACTCCGGGTCGACACCCAAATACTTCGTCAACGTACAAACATTGTTCACGGCTGCCCAAACAGAAAGGCTTTGAATAAAGTTCTGCCTCATCGGAACATGATAAGTAAGCATCAAACGTTTGAACTTCAGATAAGAAGCATCTTCTATCCAACGATCCGAGAAACGTGAATTCCCCATAGGGTCACCATACGTGGCACGAGGAATATCCGTTTGCTGCCCGTTGCCCATCCATCTGTTTTCCATGGAGGAAGACTGGTTATACAAACTCTTTCCCGACTCCAGACTGGCACGCAAAGCATTATAAGCATCATTCCCCAACGAATAAGTAAACAACGCTCCCAGCTCCAGATTCTTCCATTGGAAAGTCAGATCGAAGTTTCCGTAAATGTCCGGATTCGGGTCTCCTATTACTACTCGGTCCTCTTCATTGATAATTCCATCCTTTTTCACATCTACAAAGCGCATATCGCCGGCTTGGAAGGGCACGCGTTGCCCTGAAGAAGAAAGGATGGCCAGACCAGCTTCGGTCGCTTCTTGCGAAGTGGAGTAGACCCCGTCCGTAAGATAACCATAAAATACACCCACCGGGCGACCGACCTCGGTCAGCACTTGTCCGTCACATACTTCGGTAATGAAACTTCCATTTTCCAAGGACGTCACCTCGTTTTTGTAATGTCCGACTGTTGCCCCGATGTTTAATTTAAAGTCACGCATATCCAATGCCCGAACCTTCACGGCGACTTCCAAACCATTATTTTTCATTTCTCCGTCATTGTCCCAGAAATATTCCAGCCCAGCTTCATCATTCAGCGGCCTACGCGTTACCAAATCTTTAGTACGAGAGAAAAAGACATCGGCATTCACAGCCAAACGATTTGAAAACATACTAAAATCCAAACCGATATTGGTTCTTGCCGTAGTTTCCCATTTCAATTTCTCATTGCCGATATTAGCCAAAACCAAGCCCGTGGCATCCTTAACAAAAGACGTAGAAGTAAAATAGCTCCTATTGGCGAAAAGCGGAAGGTTATCGTTGCCCGACATCGTATAAGCCACACGGACTTTGAGATTGTTGATAAAATCCACATTCCGCATGAACTTTTCCGATGAAACCAACCAAGCCCCTGAGACAGACGGGAAATACCCCCAGGAAACACCACATAAATCTAATCCTCCGGCTTCACGGCCAAAACGCGAAGACGTTTCCAAAGACATGCCGACATTGAAAAAGTAACGGTGCCGGTAAGCATAATCCGCATTAAAATACCAGGCCGCATTCCGATCCGTATACTCATATCCGGTCAATGTACGAAGGTCGCTGTTTGTATTGGAAAGCGCAGTCATATAGTCGCTTCCCGTATTATACCCTTGTCCCATGGTATAACGATAGTAGGTATTGTAAAAGCGGCCTCCTATACGTGCATTCAGGTCATGCCGCCAGTCCTTCAGAATCTGCCATGCCAAATAACCATCTACAGACATGGATGTCTGCCGGGCCATGAAATTACGTACCTCATTCAACGCCGTTTCGTAAATCTCTCCCCTGTCGGTATACAACGGCTCATTGGAAACACCGTAATCTGGTATAAATAGGTTTTCATTCTCTTTGTCATAAGAAATTCCGAATAAAGCAGCGACTTCCAAACGATCCGTTATCTGATAACTCGGCCTTAGGTTCAAATTAAAACGATATTTATCCAACTCGGGAACGTCTTCGCCTGTCAACGCCAAGGGGTTGCCGATATTCAATTCATCGACATCCGTCAAACGCCCGCTGAATGTCCCATTGTCGTTGTACTGCCACGGAGCATACAACGGGGACTTTACAAGCGAAAGGAAATAAGGTGAACGCATGCCGTCCAACCCTTCAAAAGCAGTCCTGCGCCCTGTTTGCGCATAAGAGATGTCGGTCTGGATCTTAAAATCCTCCGTCAATTTGATGTCTGAATTAAAACGTACGTTCAAACGGTTGAAACTCGTCCCGTCTATGTTTCCGTCGTTCTTGGCATATCCCAAGGAGAAACGATAAAGCGCAATATCATCCCCACCGGCAACCGAAATGCCATAGTTTTGGATAAATGACGTCTTGTTGATTTCATCCGTCCATTTCGTATCGTTGTGTACCGCACGGTAAAACGAACGGGTCGGGTCGTCATTGGTAAACTGGAAACCTTCAACTTCATCGCGGTCCATACCGGACATGATGTCTGTCGCATAACGCCGATAGGCCGCCGCACCCATCAGCGGCATACTTCCAAAAGGCGTCTGAAATCCCATAGAAATATTCGCTTCAATCTGGGTGGCCATTTCACGTGCACGTTTCGTGTCTATCAACACTACGCCGTTTGCTCCCTTGGCTCCCCAGACCGCAGAACCGTTCTTTAAAATCGTGACTTTCTCAATATCCGACGGGTCAAGCAAGGTCAAAGGGTTATTATAATAGTTATCCACGGCACTGGCTACTTGGTCCTGCATCTGCCATATCACACCGTCCACCACAAACAAAGGTTGGGCAGAAAGGTTCACGGAATTATATCCCCGGATAAAGAACGAGGAACTGCTGCCGGGATCCCCCGAGTGGGAAATAGCACGCAACTGACCGTTTAGCAACGACGTCATATCATCGGTCATGCTCAAAGTTCCGGATGTAAACCCATCCACCACGGCTTCACCGTCCGACACCGACATCCCGTCGTCATAGTACGCATGTCCGGATACCGTAAACAATGATACATTGACTTCATTGCGCCCTTTCACCGGTACGACCTGTCTTGAATATCCGGGTGCCTCTACATAAAGCGCCACCGACAAGTCCGGCAGTCCAATCTCATAATTTCCGTTCTCATCCGTCATGGCAGAAACATTCAAATTAGGAGTCGTCACACGGGCACCGGCAAATCCTTTTTTCGTCACAGCATCTATTATCCGTCCTTTCACTTTATAGGGCATATCCGTTTTCTCCGTCCTCACCGAAACACTATCATTTTTTCCCATATCCTGTGCTACGGCAAGCTCCGACAACACGATAAATCCCATCACGGCACTTATCACTTTTACTGAATGGTATTTTGATATATTAGTCATCATACTTACGCTTTAATGAGTTTCTAATTATTTTTTGCAGGAACGAATCTGATCCGATCTATCCTAAACCGCCGTACATACTTTACATTCAACTCCGATGGTGACACGTTAGCCTTAATCTCCAATGTTGTCTTCGGTGATATCTCATTCACCTTGTCGGCGTTGTCTTCATTCAAATACCACATCGCATCGTAAAAATCAGAAGTCGGGAATTGATATGCGCTCCACACTTTCACCGTTTTCATATAGACATCTCCCACGCTGTCTCCTCCAACAATCAGTTCCTCATCATTTTTCCCCTGACGGTTTTCATATTTAGTTCTACCATTTTCCTGTTCCACTTTCATCCTATAAGACAGACAAGTCTTTTCCGTCGCACGACTGTTGCCGTCGATTGCAGGAGGAACGAAATCGACATAAATATCATACTTGGTAGCCAACACATTGGGAATATCAAATGTCACGCCCGGATTCAAGGAAGAACCGGAAACTTCCAAATAACTGTTTTCACTAATCCCCTTTACCACACTGGTTCCATCAACATCTCGTACATAAGCTGAAGTACCTGAAGCCGTAACCAAACGTCGGTCAAGATCTTCACCTTCCACTATTATAGGCTGATTCCACACACACGTATCATCCAGATGGAGATTCCCGTCAGCCAAAAACATCAAGCCGTTGGAAGCCAATTCCTGCCGGTATCCGGCAAAATAATCTTTCGTACTACGTATGACATTTCCGGTTACAGTGACCAAAGTATCAGCACTTCCGGGGTCTGTTATCCGACCGCCGAAAGTCAATCCATATACAATGGCCTGCCCTGTCTGTACTTTCGTGATAGAATCCGCCACAGCTTCATCGGCATTATAGACTTTGAAATAGGGACTGACTTGCTCATACGCTTTATCCCAAGCCTCATTGTCCGGTAAGATCATGGTATACACAGAATCTTCATCGTGAATCCATCCTATTCCATAATAATAATTCTGCAACAGGCGATTATAGTCCTTAAAAACAGAGTCCTTCTTATTACTCCCTCCCGAAACATAGATTTTCTCCGAGAACTGGTTTATAAAGTCATATATCTTTGAATAATTCTCTTGAGTGGAAATATACTCCCAGAAATTATAACGATAAGGTATGGTGTCATTCAACTTATGCAAAATTCCGTTTTGTGCCAATATATCCTTCTGCACAATGGATATGCCGTTGAATACATCTGCCGATTCATACGACATGACTTTCCCATCCAACATGTATATGGACTTCCCGACTTCTGTTGCAGTCGAATTGGAATAACGGGCTATATGATTCTTTACCATTCGTTGCAACGCAGCCTCGTCATCCATATCCACAGAAGACAGCGCTTCATCGACTGGAGCCCAAACCGTATAAGTCTGTGTCGAGGTCAGCAAAGAGTCCGCACCTGTCTTCATCAGGATTTGACTAAACTTGGTCAACTGACTATCATTAAGAATCATATCCATTAAACTTACCTCTGGGATGCTTCCGTTCCGGCTGTAATGTTCATCCCAGTCATCGTTACAAGAAACGATTGAACCTCCGATGCCTAATATCAGGCAAATTATACCTTTATATCTCATACGTTCATTTCCTTATTTAATCACGTCCTTCATCCCTAATCATATCCGTAGGAATAAATTCAATATAGTCTAATTGAAAACCACGCCCCTTAAAGTCCACACTCCTTGCACGGAACGTATGTGCTCCATACTCCTCAAAATGGAATTGTCCCACGATGTAACGCAAAGCAAAACTTACATCGCGCATGGGCACATTATCCCATCCTCCATGCCAATACCATAAAGCTTCCGGCGCTTTCATGTATCCCCGGTTGCGCATCATCTTGTCATTCTCGACCCCGTCGTCATTGGTCTCACTGTCCTTTACCCAACCCACGCGAGGATCGTCACCGTTGATTCTCAAGTCCACAGGAGTACCTGCAATATTTCCGTCCACATACATTTGTCCCATTCCACGCGTACCGCCGGAGTTATAACCGATACGCATTTCATAGTCACCGGGAGGCAGCGGAATCATACGCAATGTAAAATCATAGCTTTCCTGCATCACCAATTCATCTCCTTGGAAATCGGCCCAAGCATCATCCGCTTGAAAAACACAGACTCCGGCATCGTTATAGGTAAAATACTCGCCGCAGAATTCCGGCGTCACCGTATATCCGTTCGTACCTTCCGGACGCGTACTGCCATAGCACTTCCAACGTATATTGTTGTTCGTCAGATGAGGTATGCAAGCAAAGAAGTCGAAACGGATTCTTTCATGCAGCACGTCTTTTTCCATGACATCTTCGTCATATACCAATATGCCGTCTAAAGTATGTATGAAACCGTTGATCGCATCTACGTTACTTTCCTTCTCAATCACCCTTAACGAAGTATTATCGCTGTTTTTGGCATTAAGCCTGTTGCCGGCCTTGATTTTTATCAAACGATAAGTGTACATCGTTTCATAATATTCCGTCCGTTCATCGGCATAATCGGGATTAGTCGTTTCCCCCGTGTATAAAAACGAGTTAGTAGCCATTTGGCGATTCAGCATGTGATAGGCTATAAAACGGTTCAAAGGATTGTTTTTACTTTTGTAGTTTCCCAAATCTTCCGAACCATAATACGTTCTGGCATAGTTCTCCATGCTGGGAAGATCCGTGATACCGTTCGCTTTCAAAAGCTCATCCGTTTCGCAAAACAGTGTATAACCTAACTTCAGTTTTTCGGGAACAGCCAAGACCAACCCGATGATCTGGTACTTGTCCGTATTAAAGGAATTCACATAATCTTCGTCATAAAGTTCCGTCATTTCATCCGCCCAGCCGGAAGCCTCGTATGCTTCGGCCCAAAGTTCAAATCCACCGTGCGCTCTCAGTGTCTCCAACAAAGTTTTCTCGGAAGGTTCGATAACTTCATCTACAATATGGACTACTCCGTTATGCACTTCGTGATCCCCACTGATAAGCGTAGACTTCTCATTGACGTAAATACGCCGTTCTTCTCCTTCCTTACCGAAAGATATAAGCAAATACCGGTCCGACAACGTGGGTTCAGACAATGCGCCTTCTTCAAATTCATCCACTAAGATTTCTTTGGTCGCATTACGTATTACACTATTGTAGACAATCTTTTGCTTCTGCTCCAAGCTCAGTCCGTCCCATGACAAGCCCTTTTCTGCCAGATATTTATTAACCGCATCATTCGTAGGTGCAAAACAGGTAAAGTGGCCGTACACTTCCAACAAAGCCGTTTCCCCGCACTCATCCATTAGTTTATAAAAGAGGGACAACTCTGGAGTCTTCTCACAAAATGAAGCCACAGTCTCTCCCGTAAAGGTGTACATCGCATCTTCCTTGATATCATCGCTGTTGCAGGATGACAATCCGCCGACACCAACAAGCAGCAAACTTAGTGCGCATGCTTTAATGACTGACAAATATCTTTTATCCATATCCATAATTTTCAGTTTTTAGAAATATCTTCAGAAGCCATATAAAACCTATTCTGTACCAATAATGGATTCACCCGAAGCTCCTCTTCGTGAATAGGAAGATAAATAGCGTCCTTATCGTCAAGTTTACTTCTCACTGTCGTCTCATCCAAACTCATAGACGTATATTTGCGCATCAAATAAGTATTTACGATATTCGTGGGAGAACCTTCCCTGCGCATACGGCGTACAAGGTCGAAATAGCGTTTCCCTTCAAAAAGGAATTCACGCTGACGTTCGTCGAAGACCAGATTACGGACTTCGGACTGGTTCGTGTATTTTCCTTTCAAACTGCCTTCCTCCAAGTCCGGATGTGCCCGGTCGTAAGTATATGAAACCAAGTCCACAGCCTCCTCCAGATTAGCGGCCCCACCGATTTCAGCCAATGCTTCGGCCTTCATCAAATAAACATCCGGCAGCCTGTAAATAATCCAATTGTTCGACCCGTCGCCGTAACCGAAAATCGGATTTTCATAATCCTGCGCACTACAATAGGCCACATATTTTTTTATGGCATACAAGCCATCGCCAACATATCCTTGTACGTGCCTTAAATCCAATCCGCCGAAGAAATCCGAACCGGCACTCAAATCGTAGGCCGACAACAAGGCATTCACGTCCGTTCCTCCGTAAAAAGTCCGGACCGCTCCGTTCTGCGTATTATTATCGAACTGTAACTCCCAAATGCTTTCATCCGAGTTTCCACTGTAAAACACAGCATTAGAAAAATTGGACGAGGGCAACAAGGTCAGAGGATTATCCCTCGATGCCAATATTTTATCACAGTATGCTATGCAGTTCTCATAATCATTCAACCACAAATACATGTCGGCCAATAAAGCCCAAACAGCCTTCTGCGTCACCCGTCCTTTAGTATAATCGATATTATCCGGATATTCTTTCACCGCAAAGTCTTCTATGGACTTCAAATCGGTAATCAAAGTATCCAAAATACTTTCACACGTAGATTGTGCCACCTCGTAAGTACGCGTATCGTCAAGGTAAGGCTCCTCTACATACGGGACATCATTAAACGCCCGCACCAAAGTAAAATAACAAAAAGCACGTATGGTCTTGGCTTCCGCCAGATACTGTTTCAAATGTTCTTCCGTGAAGTCAGAATCATATTCACGTACCATGGGAGCGTTCTTGATTAACGTATTGCAGATATTAATCACGGTATATACCTCGCTCCATTTTACGTATCCGTTAGCGGCGTTGATATTGGCATTTAAGATATACCCCAAATCGGTATCCGATCCCGTCCCCGGCACAACATTGTCCGAACGAACCTCGCCCCACACGATAAGCCGCCTCATAAAGCCGTCTTCGTTCATCGCCCTGTAACAAGCTCCGACTCCACTCAGTACGTCCTGCTCATCTTTCCAAAAATCCTCTGCCACCATTTCCGACTGAGGCAGCAAAGTAAACCAATCGTCACAAGCCACCGTCATTCCCAAAACAGGAAGCAAGAATAAAGCACGTATTTTCAAAAAAAACTTTTTCATTTCTACCATTTTTTAAGTTAAATGCCCACCGTTAAACCGAAGGTAAAGTAACGAGAACGCGGAGTCCTGTTCTTATCCTCACTCACTCCAATATTATTAGGTGATATTTCCGGGTCCGCTCCCGTATATTTGGTCACGGTCAAGAGATTATTCAAGGTCAAAGACAAGTTCAACGTATTCAGATGAGCCTTTTTCAACATCTTCGGGTCGAAAGAATAGCTCAACGTCAACTGTTTGAAACGTAAGAACGAACCATCTTCCACAAAACGGTCACTGCCCAGATAGTTATAACCGTACTGATAAAGCGCACGAGGAATCTCCGTCATATCGCCATCCTTACGCCAACGCCAGTTCGTAGCGATCGACTGGTTATTGGTGGAGTACATGTTTTCTGCATCCATACGTCCGTAATTGATGATTTTTCCACCTACACGGTAATTGAAAAACATGTTCAATGTCAGGCGTTTCCAACGCAGCGTCGCACCGAATCCTCCGTCAAACTTCGGGTTGGAATTACCCAAGTACACGATGTCCAGTTCGTCGATGGTACCGTCATGATTGATGTCCTCATAAATGGCATCTCCTCCACGGAAACGGTAAGCATTCGAAGTCCCGTAAGCAAAATACATGGGAATGGTTTCTCCCTTGCCGTCCAAGACCACATTTCCATTCTCGTCGCGTACGACCGGAGCCGTGGCGTCCGGATTATCAGGCTGATATTTATCATATTGATATACGCCTTTATACCTGAAGCCATATATGGAACCGAAAGAGTTGTTAATCTGCAACCGGGTCAAGTATCCTCCGTTGGTATAGTTGAAATCCGGGTTATAATTATTCAGCACATTCTCGTCCAATTCAATGATGGTATTCACATAATTGGAGAAGTTCAGGCTTAAGTCCAAAGTCCAGTCTCCACGCTTCACCATGTTATTGGTACTGAATTCCAATTCCCAGCCGTCGTTATCCATCGTTCCCGCATTGACATACGACACCGACCCGAATCCGGTGGAAGAAGGAATCTTCTGGTCCTTAAACAACAAGTCTTCCGTACGGCGATGGTAGACATTGGCCACCAGTTTGTAACGCCAGTCGAACAAGGTCAAGTCCACGCCCAAGTTATAAGAGGTAGAACGCTCCCATTTCAGGTTCGTCAGTTGCAACGAAGAGGGCTTGATAGCGGGCAAATCAATATAATTCGAACCGTAACTGTTATAGCGGCTTAAATATAAATACTCATAATCCGGCCGGTTACCCGTCACACCCCAACCCAAGCGTAAGGCGAACTCAGACATCCAGTTGTCGGCAAAGTCCATGAACTTTTCTTCAGAAATAAGCCACTTTCCGGAAACAGCCGGGAAAAATCCCCACCGGTTGCCGGGACCGAAGCGAGAACTGCCATCCCAACGGGCGGTCAAGTCCAGAATATAACGGTCCAACAGGAAATAATGCCCGCGGAACAGAAACGCCATATTGCGCCCTTCGCTCTTCCCACTGTTAAACGTAGTCAAATGTCCCTCGGAAGTCACATCCGTCCCCACAGTAGAGGCCAAACCATACCGCTCGAACTCCTGATATTGAGAGTTTGATATATCCATCTGCCAACCGGCATACAGCATCAAAGACTGCCGCTCCCCGAGGTCCGGTTGCCAAGTGATATTATGGTCTGTATAAATGGATACGGCCTCAGACTCTTTGCTATAAGACTTGTTCACGCTTCCGTCATTCCAGTTCTTGGATGTGGTTTCACGTGGCAGGAACTTCGTATCCTTCACGTTCTCCGAGTCGAACTTAACATAACCGGCATAACGGAACTTAGCGGTTTCCGCCGGATCCAGGAAATCATACTGCAAACGCAATGTCGGCATAATACGCATATTCGTCTGTTGGTACGAAGCCAAGTATGCCATCGCTACAGGGTTCTTCAAGTTCTTCTGGTCGTCATTCAACTGCGAGTTTTGTGCGATATTGAAATACACATCCGTGTTGTTCCCATTCTTGTCTTGCCGGAAGACTGATGCGTTCGGCATCTTCTTACGGGCGATGTCCAACAAGTTTCCACCCTCCTCATTGTTCTTGTCATTATCCGTATAAGTGATGGCAAATTCCGTAAAGAACTTCAAACGGGAAGACACGGCATACTCCAAGTTCATCCGGTTGGAAAAACGGTGCAGCTCCTGCCCGATGATGGTACCCGTCTGCTTATAGTATCCGAAAGAAGCCCTGAACTTCGCCTTTTCACCTCCTCCGCTGACCGAAAGGTTATGGTCGTGCGTAAACCCGTATTTGGAAACCTCATCCACCCAATCCGTATTATTGTTGAAGTTCTCGAAGTCCTGGGCTGTTCCGTATGCATCCACAAACTGCGCCTTGTCGTAACTATATTCCGGGATATTGCAATCTTCCTGGTTCCGGTTGAAGTAAGCCTGCTTCATCAGCATCGTATAATCGTCGCCATTCAACAATTTAGTGCCTTCAGGCTGCTCCGACCCGGAGAAACGATAAGAATAACTCACCCGTGTAGGCCCCGTCACACCCTTCTTCGTCGTAATATCAATCACACCATTGGCTCCGCGAGAGCCCCAAATAGCCGCTGCCGCACCGTCTTTCAACACCGTAATCTCTTCTATATCGTCCGGACTGATACACAGCAATGAAGCAAATTGTTCCTGGTCGGCCGAAGCGAAATCAAAAGAAGCGTCGATATTGCTTTCAAACGGGATGCCATTCAACAGAATCAAAGGTTGCGAATTGGAATTGATAGAAGTGATACCCCGGATACGCATCACGGAACCACTGCCCAAGTCTCCTGAGTTCGCCACGATGTCCAGTCCGGCAATACGCCCTTGCAAGGCATCGTCGATGGAAGCCACAGACACCCCTTCGATAGCTTTCGTATTGAACTTCTGCATGGCTCCGGAATATTCCCGTTCCGGTATGGCCAAACCGCCTCCTCCCACGAGTTTGGAGGCTTTTACAGTAACCTCCTTCATGACATTCTGGGATTCCAGTTTCACATCGAATTTGCGTTTGTTCCCTATGGACACAGTCAATTTCTTATACCCGACAAAAGAAAAATTCAAGGAGTTGTTGGGATTCTTGATTTTCAGAGAGAAGTTTCCGTTGAAGTCAGTCAAAGCCGAAGAATAAATACGGCCATTCTTGTCTTGTTCTATCACGGTCGCCCCGATAAACCCCTCGGGTTCGTCTTCTGCATATACCTTTCCGGTCACTATCACACCTCCATTTTGGGCAAGCAGTCCATTGTGACAGAAAAGCAATGCAAACCACAATAATATAGCATATACCTTATTCATAATCTTTTATTTAAAGTCTATTTTTGATAATTAATCGCATGGTCCACCAAATGCAATACGGCTTTTGACGAAGACAAGATTTGAGTGGCCAACGTATAGTCGTTGTTGTTCACGATATAGTCACGGGTCAATACATTATAATCCTCTTGATTCGATGTGATGACTTTGGCCTGCTGTGGACCTCCGCTCCCGTTTTCCGGCTCAAAAGTGATACTGCTGCCGTCACTGCTCGCTTTGACATACACAAAGATTCCCTTATCATCCCGCGCGGCCGTCGGATAAGCCTTGTCTTGGTAAGAAACTCCGCTCACCGGCAACATGCCGTCTATAAAATGGAAGCGCAGGAAATTCAACAAATAGCGTGTCCAATCTGCTTTCACATCCAAATCCGTCTGGGCACTGATTTCGTCCCACGTATGCAGGTCGGGGTCGTCACGGAAAGTCTCTTCCAACGCTGCACGCGTAGGCACCAGCACGGTATAGCGGAAATTATTAAAGGAAGTCACTACCGGTCCTATGCCGGACATCTTGCTGTTCTCTCCCTCGGAAGTCTCAAAAATCGGTTCTATATCTTTATAGTCTTCGTTATCGGCCAGGGACAAAAAGACATCGTCATTCCCGACCAACAAATCAAAAAATGCGCGATAATCTTCATTGGCACTCATCGTATAATAGACCGACTTGAAAGGATCCTGCAAAATCCGGTCTATAAAGAACGTACGGCCATTGTCCATCTCATAGCGTGCCTTTCTATTGTCCTTCTCTAAAGTAACAACCTCAGCTTCAGGCAATCCCATTTCCTGGTCACCTCCTCCTTGGACTTTCACCTGTTCGCCCGTTCCGGAAACCGCAAGCACGGAGCCGCCCTTTGTCAGCACATACGGCAAAGTACCCTCATCGATGAAACCGGAAAGAGGTTCATCGTCATTATCGGCCACCACGATATGCATGTCCAATATGTCTTGCAAGCGGTTGGCGACCTCTTCGGCCCCTTCCGTATCCAAAGCATCCGCCCCGACCGTCCGCAAAAGCACGCCTTTCGAGCCGTCTTCGTTCGTATCATATACGTCTGCAACCACTTTTCCCATCTTCACATAAAAAGACCAGATTTCCCGCTTGTCAACTCCTTCATTCGCCCAAAGTGCCCATGTGATGGGATCCCGGTAATTCGCCATGGCATCGTCTGTCGGGACAAGCAAGTTATATTGGTTATCCATAGAACGCAGGTAAAGGTGGTATTTCAGGTTGTTCACGTCATCCATATCATCGTTTTTAATGGCTGCGGACATGGTGGTTGTCGTGTCGGCCGTCAACACCGGACCGTACACGGCCTGATAATCCACGGGCGGATAGACTTTATCCGTCATATACACGATACCGTTGCATGCGATGTATGCCTTTTGTACATCCTCCTCCTTTACAGACATCTCAAAACCGGCATTATCCGTCATGATATCCCAATTATGAGGCAAAGAAGTCAAGAAAGACAAACGCTGATGGTTTTGCAGGAAAACTGAAATCACATTCGTAGGCACCTCGTCCCAGTCTCCGTAAGAATCCCGTAAGAACTGTCCGCGCGACGACTCCCAATAATCTTCCATGGCCGCATCGGAAGGGACGAACATGACTCCCATGTCCGTATTCCCGCCATAAACATTATTCGACGGGTCGAAAGCCAACGTCCCGTAGCCCATAATATCCACTTTTTCATCCGGGTCGGAAGAAAAATCTGTTTGGTTAAAATAACGCTTTACAAACACGGAATCCTCGATACTCCCCGCCCCGTAATAAGCTTTCACGGCATCGTCCACACTCCCGTCATAATACGGATAAGCAAACTTTTCCATCAGACCGGCAAAAGTGTTCATCTCCGCCGTCGAATTGATAACTTCCGACATATTGGGAGCGGGAGCCACTACGTCGTCCGCAATATGCAAATAACCGTTCTTGCAGGTCACATCCTTCCGATTGGACTCCACATGAGCGTCATTCACATAAAATCCCTGAGTATCATAGGGCTTGTCCGTCTCTCCTTTCATGATTACCGCCCAATCGGCTTCTGTCAGGCCGGAAGTCGAAAAGAATTCCGGTGTCCAATATAATACCATTTTAGAACCGTTGTCAGCCAAATAAGCCCCCTTGCGCTCGCGAAAACGGTTCCAAAAAGCAGTCTTCGGCCACGCGGCCGGCTTCACAAAAGAAATACTGTCTAAATAAGAAGCAGACGTTGCACGCCTTAAAGCGATGCCTTCCCCAATCCCCTGGTCGTTTGAAGAAACATTGGCCAGCATGTGACTCAAGTAAGTCATATTCAGCATAGAGGAATTAAATAAATAACGCTTTTCCGAAGCGGACATATTGTGAATCAGTGTCGGCCCGTCGCCTGTAAGTCCCTTTGAAAGGAAGTAACGGGAAAAGGCCTCGTCATTAGCCGGAAACATGGTCTTACTCCCCGTAAGCCTCAAGGTCTCCTTATATCCTAAATCGTTCACTAACGCCAAATAGCAGTCAAACTGTCCGCTCGACTCCAAATATTCATAAATATTGGCACCCAACCAACTCGGTTCCTCATTATCATAAATATAGTCATCCTTGCATGAATTCAACAAAGGAAAGCCTAACACGATGTATAGGCACCACCTCACGACCTGCTTTACATTTCTTTCCGCATGCATCTGTTTAGTATTAGAGATTTATACTTTTTAATATTTCACACCGCCTACTTTTCTTCATTTCGGCAATACAAATTTAGCGGATATTTGGTCATCTGGAAATAGAAAGTTGCATCAAAATTTAAAAAATACAGTTCATAGCAACAACAATTACCCGTATTGGCCCCGTCATAACGCAAATAATACCGTATGAGCATTAAATGTTTCTCTTTTAGTTCTCATGAGTGTGTCATTTACACTTTGCAACAAAAGAGAAGGAATCGTTTAACTCTTTTAACGATTCCTTCTCTTTTCATTTTCTTCCGTTCCGGCAAATATATGCGCCGTCTCCTTATAATCCGCCAGGAAACGCCGGCCATCCACTTTTGATAAAAGCAGAATGGCGGCACTCAAACTTGCCTGCCTCCGCGAGGAAAGCAAGCTGTTCGTTTACCGAACGCCCCAGTCCATTTATATCATAACGTCGGATTTTCCGGATTTGGGTAGACAAAAAGAAAGGTAAATTCGATTTATTTACAGCAAGAGAAGCCCGCTATGGAAGCGTTCCACGCATTTTTCAGCATGTTTTAAATACATATTTTAGGTATTTCAGCCTGTTTTTCCACCGTTTTTAAGTCCAAACGCGTTTCAATCTCAGCCGAACGAAAAATCGCTTGGCTGAAGAAACACTTTTTTTCTCCGCACATCATTCCGGCAACCTCTGTACATCGGCTGAAAAACGGCCTGAAAACGGGAAACGAACGTATCCTCTCGGGACGTTTTTTCTCTATTTGGAACGTTTTCCCCAACAAAAACAAAATATCAGATTGACGGGAAAACATCGTCGTACGCTTGCACTTCAACCGTCCGCATACAGTAAGACCTACCTTCCGAGAGACTTCGTGACAGGTCAAATCCGCATATCGCTGACAATACGTTTCTGCCTCCCTGCACGAGAATCGCATATTTCCGGAAACCTCCGGAAGAGGAGACGAATACCGAAATCTCGCGCCCCGGGCATTGACATTCTGACAAAATGAAAATCCGGTCCTTATGCCCCTGAAAGGACATAAGAACCGGACTTTTATAAATAACGCTCTTAAGACCGTTCTACTTCGTCTTCGGCAAAGCCTCCTCCACGACTTTGGCCACTTGCCGGGCCAAGGCATCGAATCCGACCTCTACAGGATGCGTGCCGTCTCCCCCGGCATAATATTCGGGATGGTCTGCCACAAGGCCCCACAAGTCGTTGACCTCGATACCCTGCGACTTCACATATTCCGTCGCGATGGCATTACGGGCCTTCATACGCTCCGTGATTGGAGCAAAGTCCTTCATCCCTTCACCTTGCCGTACCGGCGTAATCGTGGCCCAAATCAGTTTGGCATCAGGCGCGTACTTCCTGATCAACGCCACATACTCCGGAAAGGCCTCCGCATACTCTTCCTCCGTATAATCGAAGCCATGCAAACCGTTGTTGAAATGAATCACGTCGAAATGATTGTGCTTCAGAATGGCCGCCACTTCATCGAGCAAGGCCGGGTCACCCACACTCTTCGAACCGGAAAGCCGCCCTACGTAGGCTTTGCCTTCCAACAACTTTTCGACTTTGGGGTGATACCCTCTCGTGATGGAATTGCCGAGCAACAGGACGTGAGGCTTGTCCGTCTGATTGGCCCCCGTCAACCAGACATCGGACCATTCGATGTATTCGCGGGCAATATGTTCCTGTGCCCCAGCGGGAGCACAGAAACATATAAAGCCTACAGACAGGAGAGCTGAAAAAAGTACTTCTCTCATAACGTCCCTACTTTTTTAAGAAACGGTATATTTTGGCATCTTTTCCGGGTACGGTGTAAGAAAGGCCGTCCTTGCCGACCTTCACGTCGTCTCCGCTCCACAATTCCTTGACCGAAGAGAAAGAAGACGGGGAAAGCCCCAAACGCTCCAAAGCCACCTTACCGGCAATCTGGTTGTCTTTATAATTCACAACAGACACATACAAATACTTTTCCGTATCCAAGACGAAACAGTTCTCCGCTCCGTCGCCCTTGTCGTTGTACTCACGATAGCCATACACCGGACGGGCCGAACGTCCGAAATCCGCCATTTCGTTTACGTCCTTGTTCATCAAAATCTTTTGGGCGCGTTCGCGGGAAAGTTTGGCATCCCCACGTCCGGACTTGTCCTCCAAGCTGTAATTGTCCGACACCAATACCATCCCCGACACGGCACCATTGGTGATACGGGCACGGTTCTCGCCTTCCGTTTCCTTATCCGCATCGTTTCCTACCAGCACGAGATGGTCCGGGTCGTTATACTGGTAGAACTCATTCGTCCACCAACCGCCCGACACGGAGTTCAGGCTGTATTCCGACTGTCCGATCTTGCCCCAAGTGTCGCAAGCGATACGGCGTGAGTTCCCGTACTGATAAGGGAATATCGGAGCGATGGAAAGGGCGATGAACATCGGTTCGCCTTTGTCCACCTCGCTGATGAAGTGGGAGAAACCTTCGTTATAAGCCTCCACGGCCGTGGTCACGTCCTTATTATAATAGGAGTCGGCCTGCACCATGCCGTTGCTGGTAAAGTCCACTTTCAAGTATTCAAACCCCTCTTTTTTCTTGTTCTGCACTTCACGGCTGATAAATTCTTTCGTTCCGGGATGCGTGGGGTCGAGGCAATACGCACCGTCCAGCTTGGCCGGTTTGCCGTTCACCTTGATCACACATTCATACCCTGTATATTGACTGCCTTCGCAAATCTTCTGATACAACATTGCTTCGTTCCACCACAGACAGAAAGGCGTGACGTACGAACCGGGCACCTGACCGTTCTTCTTCGCCACTTCCGTGAACTTGGTGCGTTGCTCACTGTTCATGCCATCCCAAGCATCGATACTCATGATGTTGATGCCTTGGCTGTTGCAAAATCCGTTCGGTTTCAATGTCTCCTTGAAGTATTCGGAAACAGCCACGTCCACATCATAGCCGTTCCGGTCCGACATCACACCCCAGCTCTGCCAGCCAAAGGGTGTACCACGCTTCCATGTCTTACGCATGGGTTGCACCAAAGTATTGGCCCGGGCATACTCCTCCATTCCATTACGCCAATCGGCAAAAGCTCCGATGAACATCAATGCCGAACGTACCTCCGGTCCCCGCACCTTCCCGTGCGGCAGCTCGTCGCGCGTTTCCTGGTTCGACACACCGGAGAACACCTTCAACGCTTCCACGCGACTGTCGCCCGAAGCTTTCACCTCCACCGCACTCTTCCAGCGGTTATGCTCCACTGAACCCAGCACGATGCCCCGGCGACTCTCTCCTGCGTAAAGCGCGGAAACCTCGTAAGAGGTCATATCGCCCGTCAAACGGTTCTTATGGTAACGTACGAAACCGTCATTGTCGAAAGGCACTTTCAACATGCGGTTCGTCTGCGCCGGAGCGTACAGGTCGTAGGGCGTAGCCACCGCTACGGGCGCAAGGTAGTTGGAACGAAGGGAAGCATCCCCCTTCAATACGACATCCGTCAACACGTAATCCCGTCCCTCATATACGTAAAACTCTTGCGTAAGGGTCACGTCGTCGCCACTGGCAGGCGATGAGAAGACAAACGCATGGCACGTCCCCTTTCCAAAGGCATCGTTCACCGTCCGCTTTTGGTAGTCGGCCTCTGCGCACGAAGCCGAACTGATACGGAAACCGTCCTTACCATGGATGTCGTACGTAGCCTCCGGCACCGACCCCATGAATACGGGCCGGTAAGCCTTCCCGCCATTATACTCCACATTGAATTGTTTTCCATTCTCTACGTACGTGATGCGTAAATCGCCCGCCTTGATGACCACATCTTCCGCCATAGCCGCCACAGCCGAGAACAGGCATGCGCACCACATTGTGCAAATCACTCCTTTCTTACTCATTTTCATTTATCAGTATTGGTCTAAAAGTTAATTTTCCAAGCATTATATTCACGGTCACAAAGAGACTAAAAAAAACAGAAAAGCCGCAAGAATTACGGCGCAAAAAATAGAAAAAATGCTTCAGGCCGCTTCCTCAATGGAAAAAGCGGCCTGAAAAGGGAATTATTTCACTACTATCGTCTTCCGGAACACGATGTCGTCTGAGGCATGTCCGACTTGTATTTCAAATTCGCCCGGCTCTACCAGACGGTGCAAAGTCTCGTTGTAGAATGCCAATTCATCGATAGGCATCTCCAAACGAACTTCAACCTCACCGCCCGCCGGCACTTCCACTTTCTTGAAAGCCTTCAGTTGCTGAATGGGCATGACCACCGAACTGAATTTATCGCGTACGTATAATTGTACGACTTCCTTTCCGTCTCTCCGGCCGGTATTTTTCACTTTCAACGTCACACTCAGCTTGCCTTGGCCTGAAAATACCGTATCGCTCAGGTGCACATCGGTATATTCGAAGTCGGTATAACTCAAACCACGGCCGAAATTCCACAATGCGTAAGGCTTCTCGAAAATATAGTGGCCGTTTGGTTCCTCATAACTTCCACCTTGGTCGAACACTTGCTCGCGGTCGGAAGGATAATAATTATAATAACACGGTGTGTTACCCGTACTGCGAGGGAACGATACATTCAGACGTCCTGAGGGGTTCACTTTGCCCAACAAGACATCGGCCATGGCATTTCCCTGCTGTTCACCGCCATAGAACTGCAATACCACGGCATCGGCATGCTCTTTGGCCCAAGTCATAACCAAGGGTTTACCGGTAATGAGCACTACGACAACAGGCTTGCCGGTAGCCTTCACCGCCTTTAGCAGGTCCAACTGCTTGCCGGGCAAATCCAGCGAGGAGAGGTCGAATCCCTCGCCCGAAGTCACGTTCTTTCCTTTCGCGCCCCGACCCAGCCAAACGCTGCGCGTACCGACTGCCACAATGGCAATATCGCTTTTCCGAGCCAATTCCACTGCTGCGGCAATACCGTCATCCTTTTGACTCCACCAATCGCAACCGTCCAACTGATTCACCGACACATCCTTGCCTACGGCCTGTTTCAACCCGTCGAAAAGCGTAACACATTCACGATTGTCAAACTCCACCCAACCGTAATCACCTGCCACGCCGTAATTACTATTCGGTCCTAACACGGCAATGGATTTGTATTTTTTCAGGTCGAGCGGCAAAATATCATTCTTATTCTCCAAAAGCACGATGCTTTCGTCTGCCACCTTCTTGGCCAATGCCACATGTGCTTTGCTGCGCACCACCTTGTCCACTTTATCCGGATCGCCGTAAGGGTCATCGAAAACACCAAGGCGGAACTTGGCAGCCAGCACGCGGCGACAAGCGCGGTCCACGTATGCTTCATCCAATATGCCTTTGTTCACTTGGTCTTCCAATGTCTGATAAGCCCAGTCGTACACATCCATATCTATACCTGCTATCAAAGCCTTACGGGCAGCCTCTTCCGAAGTCTCCGCAGCAAAATGGAACGACTTCAGGCGGTCTACCGAGCCCCAATCGGAATATACAAAGCCTTTGAAACCTAATTCCCCACGCAACAAGTCGGTCATGAAATGGGCTGAATGCGCCACGGGTATCCCGTCGTATGCACTATAACATCCCATGATGGACACCGGATCGGCATTCTGGATGACTTTGGCAAACGGATAGGCATAAAGGTTACGCAACTCGCGCTCACCTCCCGGCACGGAGGCACAGTTCAATCCGCCCGTAGGCGTACCGTGTGCCACGAAATGCTTCGGCATGGCCCCTACACCCTCGGCCTGCGAACCACGTACGAAAGCCGTTCCCATCTCACCGATTAGAAAAGGATCCTCTCCAAAGGTTTCCTCTACACGTCCCCAACGCAAATCCCGTGCGATGTCCAACACGGGGCATTGCAACTGGCGAATACCGATGACATGGGATTCACGCCCGATGGCACGGGACATTTCTTCCACTAATTCCGGGTTAAACGTCGAACCCTGTGCAATAGCCTGCGGAAATATCGTGCACCCGTTTTGTGTCACCCCATTGATGCCTTCCACCGTTACCAAGGCCGGAATCCCCAAACGATTCTGCGTAAGCAAGTATTCTTGCATTTTATTGAACAATAACGCAGCCTCCTTGGCCGACTTGCTCATTTCATGTACGCTCCCCGGACTTCCTCCCTTATAAGTATTTTCAATGGCATTAATGTCACTCGTAGAGTTGTTCTGCAATTGCAATACTTTTTCATGAAGGGTCATCCGGCGTAGCAAGTCCTCTACCCGTTCCTCTACAGGCAACGAAGCATCTTTGTACTTGGGCTTCTCTTCGGCCACGGACGAAATCGCACCGCATATCAAGAAAGCGGCAAATAAAAACTTCTTTTTCATTCCTTATTCTTTAAAAACTCAAACTATATAATTTTATTCAATATCTTCCGACTACAAAAATAACTCTCACGGAACGTCCTTACGAAATCCATTTACTCCAAAAAACAGCGGTATTGACGCAGGACTGGCTTAACAAACAGGACTCCTCGGGCACAATCCGAACTTCCGATAGAAGAAAAGACCCGGAATACCTTCACAGGCGTCCCGGGCCAAACAACCTAACCTAATTCACAGTTAATCACTTAAACTGTGCTTCTTTATTTTAAACCGACCTTGCCGGTTTCCTCCGTACCGTCGGCATACTTGATTTTAACAAGCACAACCCCTTTTTCTCCCGGTACGGAGACTGCCACCTGCAAACGGTCGTTCAGATGCATCTCATTCAATAACTGACCTTGCATGTCATAGACTTTCACGCCCGACATATTACGGTCCGCATACACCATGACTTCACCCGGCAGAGCCACGAAAGAAGCCTTTCCGGTTTTCCCTTCCACCCCGACATCCTCAATACCAGAAGGATTGCTTTTGGTGAAACGAAATACCCGTGCGTCCGCAGAAGGAACATTGTATGGGAGCCCAGACTGTCCCACCGTAATCACTTCGTCCATCCAGAGTTCGCGTACTTCAGTAAAATCGGCCGTAGTAAAACCAAGATCTTCCAATGGCAAAGTTCCCCTCATGGGACTATTGTTCGTAGGATTGTCCATATCCCCCCCATTTGTAAAATTGAAAATAGCCACATAATAATAGTCTTCGGTTTCGTACTGGAAGAAATTCTCTGAGGATATCCAACTCGTTCCATCATATTCTTTATGTCCATATACCGGGCGGAAAGACTTTCCTATATCTGCAATCTTATTAATTTCACGATTCATCAGCATCTTTTCCGCACGTAAACGCGATAATTCATTGCTACCGCGTCCACTCTTGTCAGACGGACTGAAGTTATCGGCCACCAATACCATTCCACTCACCACACCATTGGTAATACGGGCACGGTTCTCCCCCTCAGTAGAAGCATATTGGTCTTCTTTACCAATCATCACAAGCCCGTCCGGATCATTGTACTGGTACAAACGGTCAGTCCACCAACCATTGCTAATGGCATTCATACTATAAGAAGACCAACCAATGCGTCCCCACGTATCACAGGCAATACGGCGCGAATGACCATACTGGTGCGGGAACAACGGCGCAATGGACAAAGCTACAAAAAGCCCTTTGGCTTTAGCTTTGGCCATCAAATATTTCATGCCTTGGCTATAAGCCTCTACGGCAGTATGCACATTCTTGTCATAATAAGAATCAGCCTGAATAATACCACAGTTGACAAAGTCGATTTTTATCCATTTGAACCCGTCAGCCGCAACACTTGCCACCCATTCTTGGATGTCTTTCTTAGTAATGGGATGGGTCGGGTCTCGACACCATGCATTATCATAGAAGACATGCTTTCCATTGGCCTTTATGACAATATCATTCGTGGGATACTGCTTGCCGTTGTACGAGATATAGTCTTCACGCGGAAAATCATTCTTCCCCCACCACAAAGAGAAAGGTGTACCATAGCATCCCGCTAGTTGGTCATTTTGAGCACAATCCGAACAGAATTTTTTGTGTTGGTCTCCACTATGGTTGTCCGAAGCATCCAAACTCATGATTTGGTATCCTTTGCTATTGACAAAACCGGCCGGTTTCAACACCTCCTGGAAATAATCGCGAATTTCCACATTCGCCTCGTACGAGTTCTTCTCAGCCAATACGCCCCAGCTTTGCCAACCGATCGGTGTTCCATATTCCCAATCATAAACGCGGGTGGCTATCTCCGTGTTCAAATCGGCAAACTGTTCCATCCCGTCACGCCAATCATTGAAGAATCCTATGAACATACGCGCAGACGAAATAGTGGGCCCCGGAATCTTCCCGTGGGGAATAACGTCACGCGTTTCGCTTTTGTCAGAAGATGACTGTACATCCGAAGCACCGGAATATACACATAACTTTAATGAGCCGTTGTTTTTTTGCGCATCCATGTGCACGGCACTCTTCCAATGATCATGGTCCACAGACCCTATTACAACGCCATTGTTATTATTCCCATTGATCACAGCCCCCACTTCATAAGAAGTCGTGGCACAATTGAATTTATATTTCGTATAGCTTGAGAAACCGTCGTTATCAAACGGAACTTTCAACATACGGAAATTTTCCTTTCCAGCGGCCTCCCCCCAAAATAAAATAAGAACTTTCCGTGGAAATCGGCGCAAGATAATTGGAACGTATTTTCTCACTGCCGGTAACAGACAAATCCGTGACCAAGTAATCACAACCATCGTAAAGAAAAAAACGTTGTGTCATGATTACGTCATCACCATTATCGGGTTTGGAAAAGATGAATGTAACACAATGTCCGGTTCCCAGCTCATCGTTTACGGCTTCGTCTTCTATCTTATATTCAGCAAAAGACGCAGTGTTTACCACACGCTCTACCCCCTCAGCGTTATCATAATTGACTTGTGAACGAGAAACCGTGAAAAGATTGACACCTCCCTGAGTCACGCGGAACGACCAGTCATGGGCTTTCTCATCATCTCCATATAGCATCACATTCCAATCCCCACGCTCCAACGTTTCCTTGAGTTCCATCTTTCCATAAGATGGTAAAACGCCGTACGCCTCCATCACCAATACCAACAAGGAAAGTAACTTTTTTCTCATATTTATTTTACCTGGTATTAAATCGTTGCTCTAATAAAAACATAAAACAAAAAGGAAGGACAAGTACGGTGGCATACTTGCCCTCCCATATCATTCAAACTCTAAAGCAATCCATAAAATCACTTCACAATCTTTACGGACTGACCGTTGGCTCTCACTACGAATATCCCCGTGCCGTTTACAGTGATGGCTTCGTTAGTGTATCCGCCAGCAACTTGTGCACCAGAAACGCCAAAAATAGATACAGCCGCATCCTCCGAACTCTTCACAATTACCTTATTGCCCTCAACGACAACATCCATGGCATTCACCTTAGCAGATTGTACATTGCTGACACCATTCTTCACTTCCAATTCACAAGTGGCAAATTCGCTTCCCAAATAAGCATAATTCACGGCTTGCACACCGATTTCGTATTTACCGTTAGGAATATTCACATAAGTATAAGACGGTTCAGTGGCAGAACCCGCCAATACGTAAGTTCCAAAACCACCGTATCCCATTTGTTTACCATCTTCTGTAGCTGGAACCAACATGAACACTTTGTTTGTCTCTATATTCTTGATGTAGAGGTTATACATTGCCGAATTACCAGTAGCCAAGTAAGAAGGTTCCCATGTCACCCTAACGGCTCCTTGTTCACCATCCACCTCTTGAGCTTCCACGCCACCAGGTATCTCCGGTGCCATCAAAATTTCAGCCGCACCCGGGGTTTGATTAAAGCTGACAATCAAATGTTCATTGGATTGTTTAAATGTACCATCAGGATTCTTCGTGCCATCTCCGAGTTCAAAACCATTATCCCATTTCTGGCACATGGCATCTATCAACCCGTCACCGTTCAAATCACCATAGGTCATGCCGTCATCATTACGATAAAAACCGACATCATACTTTTGTTCAGCCGGTCTTTCGCCATCTTCCGAATTAATAACAGTATAATCTCCGGGGGTTGCCTGATTACTTGAAATGAACATAGAACACCAGCCACCGTAGTATGAACCATCCGGACGATAATAATCTGATCCACCAAACATAAGAATATCCATCACATCATCCCCATTCATATCAGCAAAAAACTTGGTACGTTCTTGTTGCCAATACACCGATGGGATACCAGATTCCATATGTTCAAAAGCAAGTTCATCGCCTTCTATACCTTTCAACACAACAGACTGATGCCCGTTGGCATCATAGTTCATGAACAAATCCATCGTACCATTCTGATCCCAATCCACAGGTACCAAGGTCGCACTCTGACAACCATAAACGGAATTCACATCTTTAATCGTTCCTGTTACTTCACTACCCCTGGAAGCCAGAACTTCGCCAGCCATGGGAATCATCTTGTCTGTCACATCCTGAAACCAACCGTCTTTCGTATTTTGGTAAAAAGCGACCCCCCAGCCGCCATTTAACAAGCCCTGAGCCACATACGGATCCTCTTTATTGCTGTCATCTCCGTCATACCAACCCGTAATTACTATATCGAGCCAACCATCGCCATTAAAATCCGCCATGGCCAAATTGCTGGAACGAAGGCTCCGCGGCTTATAATTCGGCTGATCCGTATACACGCCGGGAATCATCGTCTCACCAGTCGGATCATCGGGATCGGGTGTATCCTCCGTCTTCTTGTAAATACGGCTCATACAGTATTCTTTATCCAAAGGTAGAGGTTTGAAAACATCGGCCACCGTGAAAGATTCTCCTCCTTCATTATGGAACAATGTCACGTTCCGGGGATCATTCACCGTTGTGCTGTTGTAGTGATTACACTGGACCATAAAATCAGGATAACCATCGCGGTCATAATCTCCCACGGCACAGATATTATCAACGTTCTTTTCATTGAAACCACCAAGCCCCCAATCACCGCCATCAGAAATCACGTTAAAGGCCTCACAAGTAAATTTCTCGAACTGGAAATTACCCAAGTTCTTCAAGATATAGACTTCACCATGCGCTCCAGTGTTTTCACCACCGCAATTCAGCACGACAAAGTCCAACAGCCCGTCTTGATTGAAGTCAATAGGCATACAGCCATTATTCCAAGACGCACTGGGATTAGACACACCTTCGGCATCCAAAGTCAAAAGGTCGTAATTGATGCTCTTGATACTGTCATTTCCATTGATGTCTTTCTTTATGACGGGTAATCCGGTCTCCTTGTCCACCTTGATACTGTCATTTCCATTGATATCCTTCATGGGTTGGTATTTGTCTTCCCCGTTCTCGTCCTTGGCTATGATAGGATCACCATTCTCATCTTTCTTGATGGAACCATCTTCGTTCGTCTCATACACAGGCTCCATCTCGTACTCATAGGCATATTCAATGATAGGATTCTCTGCATCCCATTTCCAACCACCCCGTGGAGTGAATGTACCATCACCATTCCCTTCAAAAGGTACCCCTTTAGTATTCCAACCATAATAACAGGATGTTCCCATTTGATAGAGATCCATCTTACCGTCACTGTTAAAGTCACCCACAAGGGGGATTCCACGGTGTGCAGGGTAAGAGTACAAATTCTCACGGGTAAAACGTCCATTCGCGCCTTCATTGGAGAACAATAAAGTTCCCTCTGGTTGCTGTCCTAACATCACAACCGAAGATGACACTGCCATGCAGAATAGCATGCTCTTTAAAGTCACATTTTTCATAATCATTTAATTTATAAGTTAATAGTTCTTGTACTTCAATGTACATTACACTCATTCTTATTTTAAAAACCATTTATCAGGATTGAGTAACTCTGCCTTCTTTGAAGCTTGTCCTTCTTTTCCGAAACGACGAGAAACCCTTTCCGCCATATAAGCAGGGAATTCATTACGGTGGCGTGCCACACGCAGCAAGTCGAAAAATCGGTTACCTTCAAATGCAGTCTCAGCAGCCATTTCATCTACCAACAAGTCCTCAACAAATAAGATAGAATCGTTCATTGATTCTTCTGTATGTACCCCGACCGTAATCATAACCGGCTTTTGCTCCATAACAGGAATTGTTTGTGCCTCATCCTCCCACAAGATTTCCGTCATCATCTGTGGCTTGAACCTCTTCAAACAAAGGGTTCCCATCATCGTCTTTATCCTGTACCGTAACTGTCTCCCGTGTAAAATCAGGAATACCTATCCACCGGTTGACTTCCTCCGCATTCGCATCCACAGCAAAACCACGGCCACGTCCCATAGTTCCCCGATTATCATTGAAACGATCCTCCGTAAAGTTTGTATAAGATGCATTTAACTCCCACTCGTTCACTTTCATATTCGTCCCTGACACTACGTCACGACGAAGCCCGTAACGCATGACAGCAAGAGCAAGCGAAGGACGACCTGAACGGTTCAAAGCTTCAGCCAAACGCAAATAAACCATTGAGTTCCGATAAAGGGGAACGATATTTGTATAAGTCAACCCATTCACATATTCATTTTGAGGATCACTCCCTGAATGTGACTTTGCGCAATTCATATATTTGGCAATCAATGTTTTCGTATCATAACCTTCCGCATAAACTCCATATGAAACGGGTGTACTTCCACCCCCATTCGTAAGCCCCTGCCCACGTTGGTCTCCTACGCACACAGCTTCCAACCCTTGTTGTCCATCATTCAAACGATAGAAAGAAGGTTTCAAAGCCATGGAATCCACAAAAGAAGCTGCCGGAACAACGGAAGGTTTAAAATTAAACGCCAAACGAATCAGTTCCGGATGATAACCGGTCGGATCTTCATGAGAAGGAAGGCCGCACAACATTTCACCTGAATAGGAAGAAATAAAAGTAGACGAAGAAAAGTTTCCTTCTGAAGTGAAACGAGTGACGTAATTCCAAGTCACAGTCACATTATGGTTATAAATATAACGGTAATAAGCCTGTGCAGCTTCATCATAACGATTCAGATACAAATATAAATCCCCTAACAAAAGATCTAAAGGAATAAAATACTTTTGAGAGGAATAATCTCCGATAAAACCGTAATCTAACTCACGGATTCCAATATAAGGAACCAAATCTTCTATCAGCATTTCCGCCAATTCGTCAATGGTCTTCACCGGATATTCCGCATTGGATTGCCCCAAATCAGTTATAGGCTCTGTCATCCATTGGACATCACCGCGCAAAAGGGCTAGTTGCCAATAAGTCCAAGCACGCATGGTTTTAATGGCTGCAAATTCCGGCAACATCTCCTTTGTATCAAAATTCACCAAAGATGTATCCATATAAGTGATAGCATAGTTACAGTTATTGATGACACTATAATAATCTGTCACGTCGCAATATGTATTGCTAGGACTTACATTAAAATTAGCCACTTCTTGTATAGCCTCAACGGCGTCTTCCGTAGCCGACATCAAATCCCCTCTCAACTCGCCCATCAAAACATAACGTTCGCTTAATTTCTGCATCTGTCCTAATATACCCAATGCCGAATAAAGAGAATCATTAGCCGTAGACAAAGTATGATCGAATACGACTGACTTGGATTCTGTTTCAAACATATCCGAACAAGAAGAAGTTCCGATAACACAAAGTATCAAAAACAATATCCGTGTATTTTTTATATTTTTTTTCATTTCGTGAAATATTTGCATGGTTACAAACTAATGTTTACGCCCAATTGAAAAGATCGGGACTGTGGAATATAACCGGCATCCACACCTTGATAAAGGGTAGAATTTCCGTATGAGAATTCTGGATCCCCTCCCAAATATTTGGTTAATGTACAGACATTATTTACTGCAGCCCAAACCGAAATATTTTGTAAGAAACTTGTTTGGAACGGAATATCATAACTCAACATCAAACGTTTGAACTTCAAATAAGAAGCATCCTCTATCCATCGGTCAGAGAAACGGGAATTACCCATCGGATCATCATATACCGCTCGTGGAATATTCGTTTGTTGTCCGTCAGCCATCCAACGACCAGCCATAGCTGCAGTTTGATTGTGTAAATCCTTACCCGACTCTAAAGATGCACGCAAAGCATTGTAAGCGTCATTCCCTAAGGAATAAGTAAATAAAGCAGATAACTTAAAGTGCTTATACTTGAAATTCAGGTTGAAATTACCATAAATATCTGGGTTGGGATCACCCAATATCACTTTGTCTTTCTCATCAATTACGTTGTCTTCACCTGCGTTTTGGTTCACAAACCTCATGTCTCCCGCTTCAAATGGAATGAGCTGTCCAGATGTATTTTTAATGTACAAGTTTGCATCGTGAGCTTCCTGAGCTGTAGAATAAACACCGTCCGTTTGGTAACCATAGAACAAACCTACAGGGTGTCCCACTGAAGTAAGAATCTCTCCCCCAGCCACCTCTGTCGTAAAATTACCATTAGCTAAAGATAATACTTTATTCTTGTAATGCCCGATTGTAGCTCCAAAATCAAATTTAAAATCACGAATGTCCACAGCACGGACCTTCACATTAAGCTCAATACCGTCGTTACGTAAGCTTCCATCATTTGCCCAATAATATTTTAATCCACTGATGTCATTCAAAGATTTACGATTAAGCAAATCGGTCGTCTTAGAATGGAAATAATCTGCATTCACCATCAAACGATTATTCAAAATACTGAAGTCCAACCCAACATTAAACCGTTGAGTTGTTTCCCATTTCAAATTCTCGTTTCCGATTCCCCCTAATACCAAACCTGTAGCATATTTGGAGAACAACTCAGAAGTATAATAAGTACGATTGGCAAACAATGGAAGATTGTCATTACCTGACATTGTATAAGCCATACGCAATTTCAAGTAATTCACAAAATCCAAACCTTTCATGAAATTCTCGGAAGAAATCAACCATGCACCAGACACAGAAGGAAATATCCCCCATGAGATACCACCGATATCTAAACCACCCGCATGACGACCAAAGCGTGAAGAAGTCTCTAAGGAAGCACCAGCATCCAAAAAATACTTATTAAGGTAATTGTAATTGGTTTGCAGATACCAAGCTCCATTGCGATCACGATAATCCAAACCGATGATACTTCTTAAATCTTGATTGGTGGCACCCAAATGAGTAATTAAATCATTACCTGTATTATACCCTTGCCCCATAGTATAATGATAGTTTGTACTATAGAATCTTCCACCAACCATTACCGAAAAATTATTCCTCCACCCTTGAAGTATCTGCCAACTTAAATTGGCGTCCAAAGACAATGTGGATTCACGAGCCATAAAATCACGCACTTCATTCAAAGCCGTGGCATAGATTTCACCACGATCGGTATACAATGGAGCGTCTGCCATACCGTTATCCGGTAGAAAAAGATTTTCATTACCTTTGTCCCATGAAAAACCAAACAAGGCAGAAAGCAGCAAACGGTCATTTATCTGGTAAGTAGGACGCATATTCAGATTAAAACGATATTTGTCCACATTTGCAAGATTATCACCCGTTAAGACCAAAGGATTACCTACATTTAATTCATCCACATCACTCAGCCGTTCACTCATCGAACCGTCACGATTAAAGTTATAAGGAGCATAAAGCGGAGATTTAATCATGGCTAAATAATACGGAGAACGTGTCTCGTCCAAACCTGTATATCCAACATTACGCATGATTTGAGCATAAGCGATATCCATCAATATTTTAAATTGTTCGGTAAACTTGATATCAGAATTGAAACGGATGTTCAAACGATTAAAACTTGTACCGTCTATATTACCATTATTTTGTCCGAATCCCAAAGAGAAACGATAAAGAGCTATATCATCTCCACCACTTACCGAAACACCGTAGTTCTGCATAAAAGCAGTCTTATTGATCTCATCTAACCAATCTGTGTTATTATGATTAGCAGCATAATAAGATGTATTAGGGTTATCATCAATAAACTGAAACAATTCTACCTCTTCTTTATCCATCCCCCTCATAATATCTGTGGCATAACGCCGGTAAGAACCTGCATCCATCATCGGCATCGATTTAAACGGAGTAGAGAAACCCATAGAAATATTAGCATCAATTTTCGTTGCCATCTCACGAGCTCGCTTTGTTTCAATCAATACCACACCATTGGCTCCTTTAGCTCCCCAAATCGCAGATCCATTTTTTAAAATCTGAACTTTTTCTATATCCGATGGGGCTAACAATGTCAGCGGATTGTTATAATAGCCGTCTATTGCAGAAGCAGCAGCATCCTGCATCTGCCATTCCACACCGTCTACCACGAACAAAGGCTGAGCCGACATATTAATAGAATTTAAACCACGGATATAAAATGTAGCACTGCTTCCTGCCTCACCAGAACTTGTTACTGTACGCATCTGCCCATTCAACAAAGAGACCATATCATCTACTATTGTCAAATGTGTTTCAGAAAAGCCGTCAACCACCGTTTCTCCGGCTGAAAGAGATAAGTCATCATCGTAAACTCCATGTGTACCATCAGATGCATATAAAGAAACCTTCACCTCTGAACGTCCTCTGACAGGAACAATCTGACGCGCATAACCCGGAGCATTCACAACCAATGAAACTTTTAGTGAAGGCAATCCTATTTCAAAATTACCTTCTTCATCGGTCATTGCCGATACCTTCACATCCGGTGTAGTAATTTGTGCACCAGCAAATCCCTTTCCAGTTGCAAAATCTATTACCTTTCCTGAAATTTTATAGGGCATATTTGCCACAGCCGCCCGTTCTTTATGGGCAAGTGTATCCACCATTTCTTCTTGCGCACGTGCTATACCCACAGTCGTGAGGCACAAACCGGCGAAGATACACACAACCTTTATTATATTGTTTTTGCTATTCATAATGCTCAAACTTAAATAGATTAATTACTCCAACACAGGAACCAAACGTACACGGTCTATCCGCACAGTTCTTTCCCACTCCTTATCCTTCAATTCAGCACTGCTGACATTAAAGAGAACTTTCAAAGTTGTATTGATAGTCGTAGTAATATTAGCATTTTGCTCATCATAATGCCACATCCCATCATAATAGTCTGCGACAGGAAATTCCACCTCTCCAACTTTTTGGGCAATAACATGTTCTTTCACCATAGGACGTTCAGACTCAACACCTTCATTCACACCCATATCCATATTGCTCGCGTCAGCTCCACCTTCATAATCCATCGCATTTTCCACAATGAAATTATCTTCCTTGAAAGTTACGTTCGGACGAAGAGGCAAAGAACCGTTTTCCAACGTATACTTCAATTGATGTTGCATGCGGGTCTTTTTCGCCACCCCATCAATGATTGGAGGAACATAATCCACCCAAATCTCATATTTTCCAGCAAGTACTTGAGGCAATTTAAACGTTACCCCCGTATTATTATTGGAAGCACTCATCTCTAAATAAGCATTCCCACTCACCCCTTGTACTGCACTATAATCCGTAGTAGTACGGATAGCAGATGACAAAGCCAAGTCCTTAATCGTATAATAACTATTCTCACCTTCTACTTTAACTGGAAGATTCCATGTACAAGTATCTGCCATATTCAAATGTCCATGGGCCAAATACATATAACCATTGGATGCCTTCTCTAAATCATAACCATTAAAATAAGCCTGCAAATCTTTCTTATACAAAAGATGCCTATCCACCGTATACAAAGAGTCCCATGTCACAGGATCCACAAATTCGCCTTGTGCATTCTGAAATTTAACTCCAGGAAATGTCAATCCAGCAAGAATAGCCTGCCCAGCCCTGGATTCACTTGCTGAATCCTGGTAGGCAATCAAGGCATCACCTGTCAGCTTACTTCCCGGCTTAAAATATGGCTGTAATCGAGCCATAGCCTCGTCCCAGGCCGCATTATCTGGAATAATCATTGTATAAAGCGAATCTTCATTATCCAACAAACCTATGCCATATCCCAAACTTTCCAACATCGGATTATAATCTACAAAAACAGAATCATAAGCCGTACTCAATCCTGGATCGTAATTTTTCTGATTCCAACGAGTAATAAAGTCATAGACTTTGGAATAATTTGCGTCAGTAGCCATTCTCTCTAGTATATTGAATTGATAAGGAATCTGCTCTCTCAGAACATGCAACACTCCATTTTGCGCCAACATATCCTTCTCCTCGATTGAGGCATCCATGAACCGATTCGAATCTTTAAAAGACATAATCTTATTGTTGAGCATATAAATTTTCTTCTCAGGTGAAGTAGAAGACGGATTCGTATAACGTGCTATGTGGTTTTTAACCAAACGGCGCAAAGCATCCATATCATCCATATCCACATCCGCCAATGCTTCATTCCGCGGTGCCCATACCGTATAAGTCTGGGTGGAAGATAACAAAGTGTCCCCATGCGTCTTCTCTATAATCTGGCAAAATTTCTCCAACCGGCTGTCCCGACGGAGCAAATCCATCAAACTCACGCCTGGCACGCCCCCGTCAGATTCATAATGACTATCCCACTCGTCGTTACATGAAGACAATAAGGCCATGCTAACCATGCCCCAACAAACGACACATTTTATATATTTATTCATCATATCCAAAGATTTATTGATTAACCACGATCTTCGTCTTTTATTAAATCCACCGGTATCAATTCAATGTAGTCGCAACTGAACTCACGCCCACTAAAATCCACCGAACGAACCCTGAGATAATGCTCCCCGTAACCACTTCTCCAATCATAACGTCCTACAATGATACGAAGAGCCTGATACATGTCACGCAAAGTCGTTCCATTATTCTGCCAGCACCAAATGGATTCTGGTGCTTTCATATAACCATGATTACGCATCAGTTTGTCATTCTCCACTCCATCGTCATTGGTCTCATCATCTTTCTGCCACCCTACACGCGGGTCATCCGCATTATTGCCGATTCTCAAATCGACCGGTGTCCCTGCGATTGCGCCATCCACAAACAATTGAGACATTCCTCGCCACCCTTCGGCACGATATCCAATGCGTAACTCGTATTCACCGGGCGGAACCGGAATGAGACGTACGGTAAAATCAAAACTTTCCTTCATATTAATTTCATCCTCCTGATAGGCGCTCCATCCCGTGCTGGCCCACAATAAGCACACACCGGCATCATTATAGGTAAAGTATTTGCCACAGAAATCCGGAGTTACCGTATATCCTCCATATTTACCTCCCAAATCCGTCAGCGTCCAACGCATGCCGTTATTCACAAAATGCGGCGCACAGGCAAAGAAGTCGAACCGGATACGCTTATGCAGCACATCGTTCTTCATCACATTCTCATCATAAACCAACATGTTCGTCAACGCATGGATTACCCCATTCCGTGCAGCAATATTGTACCAACCACGAGCCGATGAATAACTGACAAAAGAACCATCGCTCTTCAGGTTTATACGATTACCCGTGCTCGCTCCAGATGCCGGAGCCTGAACCATTATGATATGATAAGGCAGGAAGGTCTCATAATATTCACAATTCTCAGAAGCCCATTCCGTTGTCGTCAATGTTCCGGAATAAAGGAACTCATTGGTTTCCAACCGGCGGTCTATCATGTGATAGGCTATGAATTTATGCAAAGGGTTGTTTTCGCTTTCATAATTCCCCAAATCTGCAGTCCCATAGTATTTCGAGGCATACTTCTCCATCGTCTCCAAACTGTTTATACCTGCCTTACCTAAGACTTCATTGGTCTCGGCAAAAATGGTATATCCTAATTTCAACTTATCCGGAGCCTTGAATGGAGCCCAATTCGGATAATTATAATACAGACATCCATCAGGATAAGGGTTCACATACGAATCATCATACATATCCTCCATGTCCTTATCCAGTCCCGTTGCCTCGTATGCCTCAGCCCAAATACTGAATTCCGGGTATTGCTGCATGACTTCAAGCAGCGTAAGGTCGGTAGGCTCTATCACTGCATTCACGACATGCACAACCCCATTATGCACTTCGTTATTTGCACTTACAATCTTGGACTGACTGTTGATCCATATCTCACGCGTGTTATCTTCAGCAGTCGTAAACGAGACATTTACCGTACGGTCTGCCATAGACACCTGCCCTAAAGCCCCGTCTGGGAAATCATCTGTCAGATATGCCGTAGATTCGCTACGAATCAAGCTATTATACACTAATTTTTCAAGCAAATCATCAGAAAGGGTTTCCAATGTAGCCCCATGTTTGTCCAAAAAAGCCTGTACGGCCTCATTCGTCGGGGCAAAACATGTGTAATGACCGTATACATTCAGCAATGAGACATTACCGGAACGTTCCAATAGAGAATAATACATAGAAAGGTTGGGAGTTTCTTCACAGAACGAAGCTATCGTCTGTCCTGTAAAGGTATACATCGCCCCCTCTTCAATATCATCACTATTACATCCTACTGGCAAGACAGAGAATCCCGCAAGTACCAATATCCCACTGATGACTTTGCACCATTTTTTTATACTCATTAAATTCATCATACTCGTCATTTTTTAGATATATCAGAAGAAGTCATGTAAAATCTATTTTGCTTCAACAAGGTATTTAACTTCAGTTCATCTTGGTTGATCGGTAAATAGAACGCTTCAATATCACTTAATTTACTTTTATATACGCTCTCCTGCATTGTCGTCATAGCCTTATACCTATTTGCCAGATAATTATTAATTATATCTGTCAAGTCACCCGACCGCCTCAAGCGGCGCAAGAGATCGAAATAGCGCTTACCCTCAAACAAAAATTCACGTTGGCGTTCTAACAGGACCAGATCAATAATCTCACTTTGGGATTTATACTGTCCCTTCAAAGAGCCAGCAGCCAAAGAAGGATTGGCACGATCGTAAGTCTTGGAAACTAGGTCCACAGCCTCATCCAGCTCCACAGCTCCACCTTTATAAGCCAATGCCTCTGCCTTCATCAAATATACATCAGCCAAACGATAAAGAATCCAATGCCTCAAATGGGAATCCCCCACTTGAAAATCATTTTTGTTCACAGGAGACAAGACCGTCGTATTACGGTAAGCCACATACTTATAGATAAGCCCCTTACCGCTATCCATGAAATAAGATCCTATATAACGGAGATCCTGCTTGTTAATAAAGAGTGCCCCCAAATCATAAGTCATCAACCGTGAAGTGGAACTGGTACTAGTACCATAGAAATCAGCTACGGCATTATTGTTCGTATTCGCATCAAAAGGCAATTCCCATAAGGTCTCATCAGAATACCCGTTATAGAACACAATATTGAAATAATTATTCATCTCAACCAAATGAAGAGGATTTTCATTGGAATCCAAGACCTTGTCGCAATAGGTTATGCAATTATCATAATCATTTAGCCACAAGTACATGTCCGCCATCAATGTCCACAACGTTTTTTGGGTTACACGGGCTTTCGTATAAGGGTCATTGTCCTCAAAAAGCACCGGCGCCCTGCCTTCTACCGTTTTCAGGTCTTCCAATAACAAACGCAGGATTTCATCCCTATCAGTTTGTGCCACCAGGTAATCACGGGTGTCATCCAAATAAGGTTCAGTAATGTATGGGACATCACCAAACGTACGTACCAACATGAAATAGCAGAAGGCACGTACCGTCTTGGCTTCCGCCAAATAAGACATCAAGTCTGCATCCGAAAAATCAGGGTCTTTCGTCTGCACTTCAGGAGCATTCTGGATCAAAGCGTTGCAATAATTGATAGTCTTATAAAAATCCCCCCAACTCGTATAACCATTGGCCGCTTTGATATTCAGGTTCAACAAGTCACTCGTATTCTGATCCGGACTTAAGGGTACCACGTTATCTGAACGGACTTCCCCCCACGCAATCAACCTTTCCATGAAGCCACCCTCCAACATGCTACGGTAACATGCCCCCATGGCCGCTTCCACGTCCTTTTTGTCCTTCCAAAAGTCTTGAGCTACCATAGCTGTATCAGGGGTTAACGTGAACCAATCATCGCATGCGCATACTCCCCATAGCAAGGGACAAGCCAAGGCCAGTTTACCTATTTTATAAATAATATTCTTCATATCTACTCTTAATTTTTAGGATTAAATCCCCACGGTCAAACTAAATGTAAAGTAACGCGAACGCGGAGTTCTATTGCTATCCGCACTGATTCCCACATAATCTCCACTTAAAGCTGGTGAGATTTCAGGATCTGCACCCGTATACTTCGTTACAGTGAATAGATTGTTCATCGTAAAAGACAAGTTCAACATATCCAAATGGGCTCTTTTAAGCAATTTTGGATCGAAAGAATAAGTCAACGTCAATTGCTTGAAGCGCAAAAATGATCCATCTTCCACGAAACGGTCGCTGCCTAACCAGTTATAGCCCGCATTATACAAGGCACGTGGTATTTCAGTCAAATCCCCATCTTTACGCCATCGCCAGTTCACAGCAACGCTTTGATTATAGGGATAATACATATTTTCCGCATTCATACGACCCATATTAATCACCTTTCCCCCTACACGATAGTTAAAAAATGCATTCAACGTAAAACGCTTCCAACGCAAGGTAGCTCCGAAACCTCCATCAAATTTTGGATTAGAGTTACCAAGGTAAACGATATCCAATTCATCAATCGTTCCATCGTGATTCACATCTTCATAAATAGCATCACCACCACGGAACTTGTAATTCTCAGCTCCGTATGCAAAATACATAGGAATAGTGTTACCTTGAGCATCCAGCACGGCATTACCATTCGCATCCCGTACGATAGGTGCCGTGGCCGAGGGATTGTTGGGTTGGTAGGTATCATATTGATAAACTCCGAGGCACTTGAAACCATAGATAGAGCCCATGGCATTCTCTATTTGAATACGCTTTAGGTAAGAGCCGTTCTTATGGTCGAAATCCTTGTTCCAAGCATTAAGCACCATTTCATTCATTTCTTTAATAGTGTTACGGTTATTCGAGAAATTTAAAGTAAGATCCAAACTCCAATCTCCTTTCTTGACCATATTATTGGTACTGAATTCCAATTCCCAACCATCATTGTCCATCGTACCCGCATTGATATATTCTACCGAACCAAACCCTGTAGACGAAGGGATACCAGGGTTTTCAAACAACAAGTCTTCCGTATGCCGATGGTACACATTGGCCACCAAATGATACTTGTAATTGAACAAACTTACATCCACGCCCAAATTATAGGCAGAGGTTCGCTCCCATTTCAAATTGGTCAACTGCAAATTTTCGGGTTTAATGGCAGACATATCCAGATAACCTGTACTGAAATTGGAATATTTACTATAATAAAGGTATTCCTTACCCGGCTTATTACCGGTAACCCCCCAACTCAAACGGAGAGCCAATTCGGACAACCAGTTCTCGGTTGGTTTCATGAATTTTTCTTCATGAATCAACCATTTGGCTGAAACAGACGGAAAAAGTCCCCAACGGTTAGCCGTTCCAAATCGAGAACTTCCGTCCCAACGGGCTGAGGCATCCAAAATATAGCGATCTAACAAAATATAATGCCCTTGTAGTAAGAAAGCCATATTACGTCCTTCCCCCCGACTACTTGCAAACTTATTGATATTACGTCCCAAATTAGACACATCTGTTGCCGAAGTTGAAGCAAGGCCACTACGTTGGAACTCTTGATAACGCGAACGATAAATATCCATCTGCCAAGAACCATAGAGAGTAACAGAATGGTAATCTTTTAATTTAGGCTGCCATGTGATATTATGGTCAGTATAAATAGAAAGTGCCTCTTGCTCACGGGAGTAAGACTTATTCACATCATCATCATTCCAATTTTTAGATGTTAACTCACGTGGAAGGAATCTCTCGTCACGATTGTTTTCCGAGTCAAATTTCACATAACCTGAGTAACGTAACTTGGCATCTCCCGTAGGGTCAAGCATATCATATTGCAAACGTAAAGTAGGCATGATACGCATATTTTTCTGCTTGTTCGTCGCCAATTCTGCAAAACCTACCGGATTACGGTTCATCGCATACGTTCCCCCATCGGGCAAATCACCTCCGAAAGTTGTCAGCAACAAGGAATTCTGCGCCATGTTGAAGAACACATCGGTATCCTCGCCCGATGCTGTCTTACGATAGACAGACATGTTAGGCATACGTTTACGAGCTATATTCAAGAAATTATCCTGTCCGTAATCGTCATCCGTATAGTTCTTATCGTTATCCGTATAGGTCATGGCAAACTCCGCATAAAACTTCAAACGGGAAGACACCGAATAGTCCAGATTCATACGGTTGGAAAAACGGGTCAATTCCTGGCCTATCACCGTACCAGTCTGGTTGTAATATCCCAAAGACACACGGAATTTCGCCTTGTCGCCACCACCGCTAATGGCCAAAGTATGGTCATGAGTCACACCGAATTGTGTTACCTCATCCACCCAATCGGTATTATTGATATAGTTTGGATAATCTTGAGCCGTTCCATACGTCGTCAAAAACATATCTTCCATATAGCTTAACTCCGGAATATTTGATTCCACATTATTTCGGTTACGATAAGCTTCCTTCAGCATCGGAGTAAACTTGTCGCCCGAGAGCAGTTCCGTACCAGTCGGTTGCATGTGGCCAGAGAAACGATAAGTGTAATTCACGCGCGTTGGTCCCGTTACACCCTGCTTGGTCTTGATATCAATCACCCCGTTGGCACCACGTGCGCCCCAGATGGCACAGGCTGCACCGTCTTTCAACACTGCGATTTCGGCAATATCATCAGGACTGATACTCAACAACTGAGCGAACTTTTCTTGGTCGGCCGAAGCAAAATCAAACCCATCCAAATTACTTTCAAAAGGCACACCGTTCATCAAAATCAACGGCTGGGTATTTCCATTTATTGAAGTTATACCACGAATACGCATCACCGTTCCACTACCCAAGTCTCCGGAATTGGCCACAATATCCAAACCTGCGATACGCCCTTGCAAGGCATCGTCAATTGAAGGAACCGACATACCTTCAAGAGCTTTCGTATCGAACTTCTGCATAGCCCCAGAATATTCTCGTTCCGGAATAGAAAGACCTCCACTACCACTAATCATTTTGGAAGCCTTGACCGTGACTTCACTCATCACGTTCTCCATCTCCAATTTCACGTCAAATCTTCGTTTCGTACCGATAGGCAAACTCTTCTTCTTATAACCTACATAAGAAAAGTTCAGTTTATTGGCCGGATTCTTTATTTTCAACGAGAAGTTTCCGTTGAAATCCGTTAAAGCGGAAGAATAGATACGGCCATTCTTGTCCATCTCTATCACCGTAGCACCAATAAAACCATCCGGCTCATCGTCGGCGTAAACCTTTCCGGTCACAATGGCACCACTTTGTGCGGATGCCATCCCAGAACAGAACAACACCGCCATGAGCAAAATAAATTTTATCTTATTCATAATCCAAATCTATGTTTATTGTTTTTTATGGTAATTCAACGCACAATCCACCAAATGTATCACGGCACGACTCGAGGCCGAAATTTGGGTGGCACTGGACACATTGTCCCCATTCACGATAAAATCACGTGTCAGGAGGTTATAACAAGAGGGATCGTCCGTTATGACATGAGCCGTCTGATCATTTACGGTACAAGAGAACGCCAGTTCCCCATTCCCTCCTTGGGCATGGATCGGCGTGAAACCCATCCCGTCTGTCCTGCGTGCTGCGGTTTCATATTCTCCGTCCACATTCACCTTGCCCGAAACGGGAATAATGCCGTCTATGAAATGGTAGTGCAGGAATTCCAATAGATACCTCACCTTTTCACCCACTTCCTCCGGTGTCTTGTTTTCATCTATAAGTTGGCTGATTTCTTCCCATGTCATCAAATTGGGATCTTCTGAGAAAGCCTTGTCCACGGCCTCGTCTGTGGGAACCAAAACAGTATAACGATAATTTTGGAATGTAGAGACAACCATACCGATACCTATGGATTGTTCACCCTTCATCGTGCTGAATATAGATACAAGATCCTTATTACTCTCATCATTTTGGACGAAAGTCATCACATCATCGTCTCCCAACAACAAAGTGAAGAATTTGTCAAACTTAGGTTGCTCCCTCATGGCTGTAAACACAGATTTGAACGGGTCTTGCAGGATTTTGTCCACGAAAAAAGTATGTCCGTTCTGCATCTGATAATATGCTTTACGATCCCCACGGTCTGCATCCACGACTTGAGCGGGTTCCAATGCATTTTCTATTTCGCCACCGGCTTTGAATGTCACGTTTTCTCCCAGCCCTTCAGGCATCAGCAAAGAACCACCTTTGGTCAACAAGAAATCGTGTGACCCATCGTCTACAAAACCAGAATACGGATCGGTCTCATTATCGGCCACTACGATATGCATGTCCAAGATGTCTTGCAAGCGGTTGTTGATAATCCATTTCCCGTTGTCATCCGTACCCACTGTACGAAGGAAAGAACCTATGGAACCATCCGGATTCGTAGAGTACACATCAGCCACCACATTACCTTTATCCAGACGGAACGACCAGATTTCACGTACTCCGGTTCCTGAATTGACATAATTGGCCCAACTTATCGGGTCGCGGTAAAATGCCAAAGCCTTGTCGGTGGGCACCAAAAGATTGTATTGGTTATCCAACGAACGCAAATAAAAATGATATTTCATGTTGAAATCATTGTCCTGATCGTTCTTAATGACCGGACTCATGATCTTAGTCAAACCAGAAAGTAAAACCGGGGCATACACACTCTGGTAATCCACCGGTGCATAAACCTTGTCCATCAAATAGACTACACCATTGTTCGCCCAGAAAGTACGCTCAACGTCGTCAGGATTCACTTTCATATCCAACCCTGTCGGGTCTGTCATGATATCCCAAGTATGAGGATACGAACCCTTGAAAGAAACCCGCTGATGGTTCTGAATGAAAGCTGAGATCACGTTTGTGGCCACTTCATCCAGGCTCTCATAATTGTCACGCAAGAAAGCCCCTTCTTCCGAATTCCAATAGTCTTCCAACGCCTTATTGGAAGGCACGAAGAACGCCCCCATATCTGTATTGCCGCCTTTTTGGTTGTCTGCAGGGTCATAAAGCAGCATGCCATACGAGTTCACGTCTATGTCCTCGCCCGGCTCATAAAAATCGGTACGGTTGAAATAACGCTTCACAAACACCAAACTGTCATTCCCATCTGTGGGAAGTCCCTTATTGATCTTGACCTGGCGGTCTATGTTACCGTCAAAATAAGGATAAGCAAACTTTTCCATCAATGATGCGAAATCGGACATTTCCGGTTGTTGGTTGATAATCTCTGCCATATTAGCCTGAGGTTCTACCACGTCGTCCGGCACGTGCACGTAACCGTTCTCGCAAATCAAGTCTTCGTTTTCTGGCTTCACATGTTTGCCGTTCACGTAAATCCCCACCTCATCGTAGGGCATGTCAGCATTTCCCTTCGTTATAATCCCCCAATCCTCTTGCGTAAGCCCGGAGTTTGCGTAAAAGGCAGGAGTGAAATGTACCATGGGACGGACACCATTGTCGGCCAGATAAATTCCACCATTCTTCTTGAAGCGTGTCCAATATTCATTCTTCGGTAAATTCCCGTAATTCACAAAAGGTACGCTATCTAAGTACGTAAGCACCGTATTGCGGCGCAATGCCATACCTTCTCCACCTCCAACGTCACTCGATTCCACATTGGAAAGCTGATGAGCCAGATAGGTCATGTTCAGCATCGTGGAATTGAACAGATACTTTTTTGCAGATTCCGGCAATTCATGCACCAGTTGCTCCACGTCGCCTGATTTTCCCTTCGCAGCAAAATAACGAGTAAAAGCCTCATCTTTCGCAGGAAAGAGTGTAACAGCCCCCGTACGATTCAACATATCCTTGTATCCCAAATCGTCAATCAAAGCCTTGTAAGCCTTGAACTCGCCATTTTTCTCGAAGAACTCATAAAGGCTTCCATTCAACCACGTCGGAGCCTCATCATCATAGAGGTAATCGTCCTTGCACGAACCGAGCAAAGACAAACACGCTGCGGCGCACAGGCAAGCGGTCAGGTTTTTCTTCGTACGTTTTTTCATATATTAATCATTTTTGCATCTACTCGTCTAATGGAAAAAACATAATAACTACAACATTCCTTTTTAACATTTCAGAACCCTACAGTATGCGATTCTTCCACTTATCGCAATACAAAAGTAAGCACAAAGAAGCCATACGAATGATAGGAATGCGTCAAAAAAAGAAATTCATGCTTCAAAGCGGCTCATAAAGCACGACGATACACGATTTTATCATTTTTACATGCACAAATAACACTGCACTTTCCTGCCACAGACGTAAAGTGTTTCTTTGACACTTTATAACAAAACCTACAATCGTTTTCGGCTATCTTAACATACTACAATCGTCATGTCGTTGAAGCCACCCTATAGTCCCAAGAAACGTCTATAGCTTTCCGGCTTCTGAATATAAGTGTCAAAATGCCAAATCTAACGTGCCGAGATTCGCGTATTTCCGTCCGTTGCCGGGAATAAACGGAAATAACGTATTCTCGCGCATTGGCATTTTATCATTTTGAAAACCGCAGAGGCGTCTTGACGACATTCTGAAACGTTTCAGGAATATTTGTCCGCACACAAACAAAATAATGAAAGCATCCAAGTGATTCCATAAACATTTTGCATTACTTTTCTTACCGTTTTTTTTCGTCAATTAGATGAAAAAAGGGTGATAACCGAGGGGATATCCTTCATTTTCCAAAGGAAATCTTCGTATTCTGCAAAGAGAGTCGAAAAGTTATGCGGCAAATGATTTTTCAATCTAAGCCAAACGAAAAATCATTCGCAGCAGAAAAGTGGTCCGAAAAAAGGAAAAAAGACCGGAATCAGGAGGTTTTGACCCTTATTTTTTGCAATAAAGTCACTTTATCTGACCGTAATTCGAACTTCTCAAGACGAAAAAAACGGCTATCCGACTAACTTTTTGCAATAAAAATGCTGCGTCCCGCTACAAAAAGACAGGACGCAGCATTCATACGTTTCAGATGCCCCCACCGCAAGGAAGAGCGCACACCTGTTACACTATCGCAAATCCAACACTTTCCCTTTGGGCCGGGCCACCATTTCAAACTCCAGCGTGCCACCCTTCATGATGTCGGCATGTTTCAGCACATAACCATCCAGTTTATGTCCGTTCAACTTCACGGATTTCACATAGACCGCACCGGCTCCGCCCTTACGCTTCACAACGATGGTGAACTTCTTTCCACCGGGCAGCATGATTTCCGCATGGTCCACCGTGGGGCTTCCTATCACATACTCTCCCGATGCCGGGTTTACCGGATAGAAACCGAGGGCAGAGAAGACATACCAGGCCGACATCTCGCCGCAGTCGTCGTTGCCCGCATAACCGGAAGAAGAAGTGTTGTACAAGGTACGTTTGATATGGTCCACCAACTGTTGGGTCTTGGCCGGTTGGCCGGCCATGGCATAAAGATAGGCCACGTGATGGCTAGGTTCATTGCCATGGGCATACAGGCCTACGAAACCGGAAGCATTATCGTTTTTCTCTCCACTCGTCTGGTCGGAAGTAAAGAACTCGTCCAACCGCTTGCAGAAAGCGTCTTCACCACCCGTCAGTCCAATCAAATCCGGAATGTTTTGCGGCACATACCAATAATATTGCCATCCGTTCCCTTCCGTAAAAGGATATCCCCCGTTTGCCCCATATTTATAGGGGTCGAAAGGCAATATCCATTCGCCCTTACTGTTTTTGGGTTGGAAGAATTTCGTCTCGGGATGATGCAGGTTGCGGTAGTAGGCCGAACGCTTCATAAAGAACTCATAGTCCTTGGCCTTATTCAAATGCTTGGCCAACTGCGCCGCACACCAGTCGTCGAAGCTCTGTTCCAAGGTGATAGACACCGATTGCGTCTGCAAGTCCTCCGGCATGTAACCGTATTGGTCCCAAATCTCGAAAGGGGAATTAAGATGGGGAGTCGTCAGACTCATTTTCACGGCTTCATACGCTTTGTCCACGTCGATGCCCGGCAGCCCTTTCAAGATGGCATCTGCCACGACGGGCACGGCATGGTTGCCAATCATGCAATAATTGTCCTGCCCCCACAACTGCCAAACCGGCAGATACCCGTAATAGTCATATTGGCGTATCATGCTGTTCACAAAATCCGTGGAGCGTTCCGGTTCCAACATCGTATAAAGCGGATGGGCGGCACGGAAAGTATCCCACAAAGAAAAAGTGCTGTAATGCACCTGTCCCACGGGCAGGCGGCGCACGGAATAATCCGCAGCCATATACTCCCCGTTCGCGTCGGACATCACATTCGGCTGAATCATGGTATGGTAGAGTGCCGTATAGAATATCTCCTTCTCATGCTCCCCGCTCTCCACCTGCATTTTCCCAAGCTCCTTGTTCCAAGCTTCGTATGCCTGCGACTTGATGGCATCGAAAGATTTTCCGTCGGCCTCCGTACGCAGGTTCAGACGGGCATTCTCTATCGAGACCGGCGAGATGGCCAGTTTGCATTCCACCACGTCCTGCCGTCCGAAATCGAAGACAGCCTTAAGGTTCGTGCCGTTCACCACCGCGATGTCCCGGTGCGTCCGGTTGTCGTTCATCATCTCCGAAGCCACGATGGGTTGGGAGAATTCCGCATAGAAGTAGATTTTACGCAATTTACCCCAACCGATGATGATGCGGTAACCCTCGATGGCCGACGGCCCTACCTGCCGTATCTGCGCATTGATGACGCGCCGTCCCCAACTGCCTTTGTTGGCCGAGTGGTCCAAGTCGAGAAATACCTTGGAGGCTTTCTCCTTATTATAATAGGTATAGCGGTGTACGCCTACACGCCCGGTGGCCGTCAGCTCGGCATTGATGCTGTCGTCCTGCAACAGCACACGGTAATAGCCCGGCACGGCATCCTCCTTCTCGTGCGTGAACCTCGACTCCTTGCGGTTCTCGTTCATGGGGAGCATGAGGATGTCGATGAAATCCGAAGCACCCGTCCCGCTCAACCGCGTATGCGAGAAGCCGAAAATCGTCTTGTCGTTATAGTCATATCCCGAAGCCTGCCCCCAGTCCGGCGCTTCGCGGGTATCCGGCGAGAGCTGCACCATCCCGAAAGGTACGGTGGCACCCGGATAATTGTTTCCACTCAGGCTCTGCGCCACCGCGCCCGTTCCGATAAAAGGATCCACATAACGGGCCACGTCTTGCGCCGAAACGGCATGCCCCAATCCGCAAAGGGCCAAAGCCCACAAATATTGTTTCTTCATGATTTCCATTATTTAAGTTCTATCACATCACCTTTTTTCAAATAAGCCACCACGCAACGGTCCCCGTCCAAGTTGGGCACCCACTTTTTCCCATTCAGGCGGATTGCATAATCCTTTCCCTCGGGCACTTGCAGGCGGAACAGGTTGTCCGCCGTGGCCTTCAACGAGGCTTTCACCACCCGGCTGTCTTTCCATTCTGCCGACACTTCGGCACCACCTTTCACGCAAAGTCCGGAGAAGCTGCCGTCCTTCCATTCTGTTGGCAAACAGGGCAATATCTCCACATAACCTTCGTGCGCCTGCACCAGCATTTCGGCCAGTCCGGCGGCACCGGCAGCGTTCCCGTCGAAGATGAACACGTCAAAAGGCGCACCGGCAATGCCTTCCGGAGATATGGTCAGCAAGTTTTCACGCGCAAAATCGGTCAGCAAGATGTTCAGGCTCTCTTCTGCCTTGGCCGCATCTTTCAGGCGGGCATAGAAGCATACCATGTTGGCCCGGCTCCATTCCGTGTCCTCCCACCCCTCGGCAGCCAACCGGTGTTCTATGGTGGTGCGCACGGCTTCCGTCAACTCCGGGTCTTTCCCGTTTGTAATCTGGGAGTAAGGATAATAAGCCAACAGGTGTGAGGTATGGCGGTGGTTGGGATGCGCCTCTTCATAGTCCTCATACCATTCGCACAAACCTCCGTAACTGTTGACACGGAACGGAGGGAATTTGGCCAAAGCCAGGCGCAGGGAGTCGGCAAAATCCTTGTCCACGCCCAAAATGTCGGAAGCCTGCACGCAGGCCGACATGATTTCATGGGCCAACACTCGGTCGCAGGTCGTCATCATGGACGCTCCAAGCTCCCACCCCTGATAGCGGAAAGAATTTTCGGGAGACACGCAGGGGCCTGTCACCATATAGCCCGTGTTGGGGTCTTCCACCATGTAATCCAACAGGAACTCGGCATTGCCTTTCAACAAAGGATAGGCCGTGTCGCGCAGGTAATCCTTATCCAACGTGTACTCATATTGCGTCCATAAATGGGTCGCCATCCAAGAACCGGCCAACGGGAACAGTCCCCAGCCCATTCCTTCTGAGGGAGCCGTGAACCCCCAAACGTTCGCCACGGTATGTGCCGTCCAACCCTTGCAGCCGTAAACCGTGCGGACGGTCTTGGCACCGTGGCGGGCCAAGTCGGCGATGTAGGTGAACAGCGGGGCATTGCACTCGGCCAAGTTGCCGACGTTGGCCAGCCAATAGTTTTGTTCCGTATTGATATCCAAATGGTAATCGCTTGTCCAACACATGTTGCAAGCCAAGTTATCATTGAAGAAACCTTGCAGGGCAATGGGCAACGGCGAGTTTTCACGCGAAGAAGCAATGGTCAGGTAACGACCGTATTGGAAGAACAGGGCCTGCAAGCCGGCATCTTTGTTTCCTTCGCAAAGGGCCTTCCATCTGCGGTCCACCGGAACGGATTTTTTGGAATCGTCGGCCAATTTCAATGACACGCGGGCAAACAACGGCGCATAATCCGCCACATGCTCCTCCTTCATCGTCTCGAACGGACGGGCAATGGCTTCCCCTACAGTCTTCTCGCACAATGACGCATATTGCCCGTTCTTGTAATCGGTACGCACGTCGGCCACGATGGTCACGGCATCCGCATGCTTCACGCGCACCGTCTCTCCCGCAGCTTCCACCTCGCCGTTGTCTACCTTCACCACGACACGTCCCTGGAATTTCACACCTCCCGTCCCCAATTTAGGAAACAAAGCCTGCCCGTCGAACACCAACAGGTTTCCTTCCGTGCGCACCTGGGCCGCCGTAATCATCTTCATCCTCATATCAAAAGAAACGGACTGTTTCTTGTCCGCAGTAAAGTGCATCACTACGGCATCTTGGGGGTTGGAAGAAATATACTCACGTTTGTACTTCGTACCTCCTTTCTTAAAAGAAACCGTCGCCACCGCATTCGTCAAGTCCAACTCACGGCGATAGTCCTTCACGCCTCCCTCTTTTCCGGCATAATCAAACTTGATTTTCAAATCGCCAATCGGCAAATGGGTGCCGAAAGAATGCGGCGTTCCCACCAGTTCGCGGCCGGCAATCCCGTTCCCTTCTATCAGTTTGCCCGCAAAAAACAACTCCCTCAGACTGTCCAACCGTGCCCGCCCGAAAGGCTTCTCCTGATTCGGGTCATATTCCCCGGCCCACATGCTGGACTCGTTCAGTGCCACCGTCTCCTCGTCCACACCGCCAAAGACCATGGCTCCCACCCGGCCATTACCAATAGGGAGGGATTTCATCCATTCATCCGCAGGAGCATCGTACCATAAACTCGTTTCCTGGGCGGGCAACTGCAATACAGACACACACGACAGGAAACCCAAAATAAATCTCAGTTTCTTTTTCATATCATCGGATTGTTTAGTATTCACAAAAATACGCACTTCCTCTTAACATAAGTCGCACCTGTATTTCTTATTTTAATAGAAATAGCTCCAAAAACATAGAATAAAGCATGATTTACAATGTTTGAAGCATTTATTTCAATCTTCATCACTTTTTGCCACGTCCTCCGGCATCCGTTTTCTTTCGCTCTTCCTACAGCCCTTGTTTGCCCACACAACAGGCTCCGATAGAAATAAAGCCACAAAATCTGCTATTTTTATCAGGTTTAATCCATATTTTTACTAATTTTGCAAAAAGTCTAATCACATATATCATGAAAAGGACCCTATTTTTATTATACACCCTTTGCTTGTTTTGCATAACACCTGCGTATTCGCAAGACCCGCAAGGGTATTCTTTCATGCACATCAACAGCGAGACCGGATTGTCGCAAAGCAATGTAAAAGCCATCATACAAGACAGCTATGGCTTTATATGGTTTGGAACTAAAAACGGCCTGAACCGTTACGACGGGCAGCGGGTCGTTCAATTCGACTGCAACGACTATGCCCGTCAGCGTAGCAACCAGAATATTTCAACCCTATTCGAAGACGACCGGCACATCCTATGGATAGGTACCGACGAAGGAGTCTTCCGGTACGATCCGGCGGCCGACGTATTTACGTTCCTGGATGCTCAAACCGATAAAGGGGAGACCATCACCACCTGGATTTCCACCATATTAAAAGATGAGAAAGGAAACATCTGGATATGTGCCCCAAGCCAAGGCGTGTTCCGTTACGACGAAAAGAAACTTTACCGCTATTCCGATTTCCCTAACGGATCTTATCCCCATAACATCTGCATCTGCCACAATGGGGACATTTATGCCGTGTCATGGTATACCGGACTTCTTAAGTATGACGCCCACAACCAGCACTTCGTCCAGATAAAAGAAGATGCAAAGGGACGCTCGTTGCTGAACCTGGAAATCAACACGCTGAGCCAGCAAGGAGATTTCTTGATTATGAGCATACAAAACGGCGACCTTAAAAAATATGATGTCCGGAAAAACATTTTGGAAGACATTACATTGCAAAGCCTGCGACATACCTTTACACGGTTTGCCATCGTATATGGAGATGAGATTTATGCCGGTACGTACGACGGATTATATGTCATCAATGAAAAAACACAATCCGTCAAGCACTTCAGTCAAGACCTGCTCAACCCTTCCGGTCTGGCCGACAATATCGTGTATTCCGCTTACCGCGACCGCGAAGGAGGTTTGTGGATCGGTACGATGTACGGCGGAGTCAACTATTTGCCCAACAACACCTTCGCCTTCCGGAAGTATCTGCCCGGTTATCAGGAGAATTCCCTGTCCAGCAAGAGGATTCGGGAACTGACCGAAGACGGGCACGGGAACCTTTGGATCGGAACCGAAGATGCCGGACTCAACGTCATGTCGCTCGACGACCATAAAATTTGGCGTTATCCTCTCCCTCAGGCCAACTTCAACACCCACATTACGATTGTAGTCAGTGCTTATGGCGACAATATATATTGCAGTCTCTACAAAGACGGACTGGTAGTCATCGACGACAAAGGTAAATCGACATTCTATAACTACAATGAACTTCATGTAGGCTCTGGCGGATGCAGCATTTACGCGCTTTACATGGACCGTGAAGGAACGCTTTGGGCCGGTTCGGACTTCGGTGTATTTTATGCTCCCAAAGGAACCTTTAAGTTTATAGCCCTCCCGGAACTGAAAGACCAATGGGTGTTCGATATCTTACAGGAAAAGAACGGTACGTTCTGGTTTGCCACGATGGGGAAAGGTGCCTGGAAGTATAATCCCCAAGACAATACATTCAAACATTATACGAATAAGGACGGGGCTTCCGACAAAGCCCAATCCCATTCCATCAGTTCCAATTCCATCAGTTCGCTGATGCAGGACAGCAAAGGGAATGTCTGGCTCTCCACCGACCGGGGCGGCCTTTGCCGTTACAATCCGAAGGAAGACAACTTCACAAGATTCTCTGTAGAAGAAGGCATGCCGGACGACGTAGCCTACAAGGTATTGGAAGACGATTACGGCTATTTATGGTTCGGGACCAACAGGGGATTGGTCCGCTTTAAACCCGAAACGAAAGAAATCCGTGTCTTCACCGTACACGACGGCCTGTGCGGCAATCAGTTCAATTACAAGTCGGCGGTAAAAGGCAGCGACGGCAATTTCTATTTCGGCAGTATAGAAGGTTTGATTTCCTTTAATCCTAATATTAAGGAACAGACAGCCCCCGTACCTCCTATTTATATCACGCGTTTCTCCATCTTCAACGAAGAAGTGACGGTGCATACTCCCGACTCTCCTCTCAAACAGAGCATCATCGGGACGGATAAGATTGTATTGCCTTACAATCAGGCCAATATCAGCTTCGATATAGCTTTGCTTTCTTACTCTACGTCACAGACCAATGAATACTTCTATAAACTGGAACCTATCGACAAACAATGGATACGTACGAGAACAGAAAACAGTATATCCTACGCCAATTTATCGCCGGGCAAATATATTCTGCACCTACGTGCCACCACGAACGAAGGCACACCGGAAAGTACCCAATATGCAACCCGTTCGCTGACTATCGTCATCTTGCCACCCTGGTATGCTTCCACATGGGCATACATCATTTATGCCATATTAGGAATTTGTGCGTTCGGCGGCTGGTTCTACTGGTACCGGAAACACAAGAACGAACAATTCTCCGAGCAACAGAAACTGTTTGAAATAGAAAAGGAGAAAGAACTCAATCAGAATAAGGTAGAGTTCTTCACGGAAATAGCTCATGAAATCAGAACGCCGTTGACTCTAATCAACGGGCCGTTGGAAATCATACAGGAAATGCACATTCAAGACGAAAAACTGAATAAGAACCTGAATGTCATCGCTACCAACACGAAACGGTTGCTTAACTTGGCTTCGCAGTTGCTCGACTTCCAGAAGATGGGTGCCAATAAACTGACCTTGAACTACGAAGTCGTGAACATATCCGAATTACTGCAAGAGACAGTCAACCGTTTCGAGCCGACTTTCACCCATCAACATAAAGAACTGAAAGTAGAGAAGTTCGAAAACGATATCATCGCTTGTATCGACAAGGAGGGTATAACCAAAATCCTGAGCAACCTGCTCAATAACGCCTTGAAATACGGCAACCAGCAGATTTCGGTCAATTTGAGTAAATATGACGGCAACTTCTCGGTCAGCGTATGTAGCGACGGTCCTAAAATACCCGAAGAAAAAGCGGAGCAGATATTCGAGCCGTTCTTCCAAGAGGCAGAGAAAAAGAAAGAAAAACAAGGTGTCGGCATCGGCCTGGCTTTGGCGCGTTCTTTGGCTTTGCTGCATAAGGGGACGCTTATGCTCGACACACGTCAACCCAACAATACGTTCGTTTTGACTATACCTCTCAATATGGAGGATATGATGGCCAACGGAAACAAACCGTTCAGCCAAGCCGACCTTCCGCTCAACGAAACTACTTCGGCTGATGAATACACCAAAGGCAATGTCATCCTCATCGTAGAAGACGAGGAAAGCATACGCAATTTCATGAAAGAAAGGCTTTCGCCGCTCTTCATCGTGGAAACAGCATCTAATGGCAAGGAAGCCCTCGACATCATACGAAAAGAACATATAGACCTCGTCATCAGCGACGTAATGATGCCGGAAATGAACGGTTACGAACTCTGTACCGCCATCAAATCGGACATCAACCTATGCCATATACCTATTATATTCCTTACGGCCAAGAATGACATAGACAGCAAAGTCAAGGGACTGAAGGTAGGTGCCGAAGCCTATATCGAGAAACCGTTCTCCTACGATTATTTGAAGGCACAGATCCTGTCCCTCCTCAATAACCGACAGAAAGAACGCGAGGCTTTCTCCAAACGGCCGTTCTTCCCCGTACAGAATATGCAAATGAGCAAAGAAGACGAAGAGTTCATGAACAAAGTCATCGAAGTCATCAATGCCAACTTGAAAGACGAAACGTTCAACGTAGAACGTATGGCAGAGGAATTGTGCCTAAGCCGTTCGAGCCTGCTACGTAAAATCAAGACACTATTCAACTTGTCTCCGATAGACTTCATCCGACTGATTCGTCTTAAAAAAGCAGCCGAACTCATTCAGGACGGAAAATACCGGGTAGGAGAAATCTGTTATATGGTAGGATTCAGTTCACACTCCTATTTCTGTAAACTTTTCTTCAAACAGTTCGGCATGACGCCTAAGGATTTCGAGAAGCAAATTTCGAATACCCGCAGCAAAGTCCGGAATTCACAAGAAATAAATATAGAAGATTTAATCCAAGGCAATAAGACAAACTCATAAAAAAAGTGGAATGCGTCAAACGTAGTATTTTATGAAGTACTACTTTTAGTCGGATTATTTTTCATCCTTTACATTTGCATGGTTAACTTAATAGTTACAATGCAGTCGATGGAAAATAATCCGACTTTTTTATAAGTAGTCACTAAATAAAATATTCACTGATCTATTATGAGAACAAAAGAACTATTCGGCCTGTTGCTGTGGAGCACGTTCGGCTCATTGCAAGCCTTCGCACAAGTAAGCTATCTGCATAGCGATACTCAGAATGCAGCCTGGACCGTAATGCCCGAAGAAGAAGTAGGAAAAGACATCGGGCCACTTATTCAAAACGGCTATCAACATCCTAAAGCCGTCAAAGCCATCGTGCCGGGCACGGTTTTACGTCATACGTGACAGCCGGACTGGAAAAAGACCCTAATTTCGGAGACAACATACAGAAAGTCGACCGAAAGAAATACGACCGCAGCTTCTGGTATCGTACGGAATTTAAGATTCCGGCCGATTTCGACAAAGAAATCATCTGGTTAAACTTCGACGGAATTAACCGTAAAGGTCAAATTTACCTGAATGGTAACCACTTAGGAGATTTGGACGGTTTCATGCACCGCGGACATTTCAACGTAACCCAATTAGTAGACCGCAACGGTTCCAACACATTGGCCGTACTGGTCGATATTCCCCGCACTCCTTTGGCCAATCAGGGAAGCCCCAATTACCTTTCCAGCGGCGGATGGGACTGGATGCCCTACGTTCCGGGACTTAATTCCGGCATCACCGACAAGGTTTGGTTGGAAAATACGGGAAAAAGCACGATTACCGACCCTTGGATGAGGTCGAAACTCGTCTCCCGTTCTCTCGCAGAACTTACCCTTCAAACCGAAGTCACCAATAATGGCGACTCCCAAAGCAAAACTATGGTAAAAGGTACCATCACTCCGGGTAACATTACTTTCAGTCAGGAAGTAGATTTGCAAGCCGGAGAGACCAAAACCGTCAAATTCGACAAGCGCTACTTTCCCCAAATGGTCGTGAACAACCCTAAACTTTGGTGGCCTAACGGATACGGCGAGCCTCATCTCCACACTTGCCGTCTGGAGGTAGTCCACGAAGGCAAGACTTCTGAAACCGAAGAATTCCGTTTCGGCATACGCCAATATTCATACGATAAAAAGGATGGCGTATTTCATTTATACATCAACGGCGTCCCGGTCTTCGTAAAAGGGTCTGACTGGGGTATGAGCGAATATATGCTACGCAGCAATCCCGAACATATCCGCACCTGGGTCAAGCTGAACAAAGAAATGAACTTCAACATGATACGAAACTGGCTCGGCTCGGTCACGGAGAAACAGTTCTACGAAAGCTGTGACGAACTCGGCATCATGGTGTGGGATGATTTTTGGATCAACTCCAATCCTAACCTGCCATACGACCTGAATGTCTTCAACAACAACATGATGGAGAAAATCAAACGTTTCCGCAATCATGCCTGTATTGCTGTTTGGTGTGGCGACAACGAAGGCACGCCCGAACCTCCCCTTACGGGATGGATGGCTGAAAACATACGCACGTTCGACGGTGGCGACCGACATTTCCAACCTTGCTCCAACAATGGCGGCCTAAGTGGAAGCGGCCCATGGGATGCCAAAGACCAACGCTGGTACTTCACAGCTTATCCGGACTGCAAATCGGGTAGCGGCTTCACACGCGGATGGGGCTTCCGCACGGAAATCGGTACGGCAGCAGTCCCTAATTACGAAAGCCTCGTGAAATTCATACCCGAAAAAGATTTATGGCCCATCAACGACATGTGGAACCTTCACTATTTCGGTCAGATGGCTTTCAACGCCGGACCGGAGCGCCATACGGCGGTCATCGAGAACAGCTACGGCGGAGCGAAGGATGCAAAAGAGTTCTGTATGAAGTCACAATGGGTAAGCTATGAAAGCAACAAAGCCCTCTATGAAGGTTGGCTCGACCACATGTGGAACGATGCCACAGGAGTCATGCTTTGGATGAGCGGTGCATCTTATCCCAGCATGGTATGGCAGACTTACGACTACTATTATGACCTGACGGGAGCGTACTTCGGATGCAAACAAGCTTGTGAGCCGGTGCATATCTACTGGAATCCCGTAACCGAAGAAGTGAAAGTGGCCAACACGACCACAAAAGACTACGACGGACTGACGGCCGAAGCCACCGTGTACAACATGGACGGCAAACCTGTAGCCCGCTACAGCGAAAAGGCCACCATCAATTCTACGTCCAACGCCGTAGCACAATGTTTCAAACTCAAATTCAATACCGACCGTGATATTCTCTCATTGGGATGTCCGGCATACGCCTCTTCGACCAACCAAGGCGAACCGGCTTTTGTGACCGATGGCAAAGACGATACCCGTTGGGCAGCAGTCCGTGCCGACAACGAATGGATTTACGTAGACCTCGGCAGTGAAAAGCCGGTAGGCGGCGTGCGTCTGAACTGGGAAGCCGCATACGGCAAATCCTATAAAATACAAGTTTCCAACGACGCTAAGAGCTGGACGGAAGTCTACAAGACCGAAGAAGGACGTGAAGGTATCAACGAAGTGTTTTTCCCGGAAGAAATCAAAGCCCGTTACGTACGTATGTTGGGCATAGAATTAGGCTGGTGGTTCGGTTACTCTTTGTGGAGCATGGATGTATTGAGCGGCACGAAACCTTCTGAAGGATTGAGCGACGTGCATTTCCTCCGCCTGACCTTAAAAGACAAAGACGGAAAGGTGATTTCCGAAAACAATTACTGGAGAGGTAACGAACGTACGAATTTCAAGGCGCTCAACCAACTCCCCGGTGTAAAACTGAACGTATCCTCCAAACTGGCACGAAAAGACGGAAAGGCAACGATACAAGCCACGGTCGGACTGCCCAAATCAGCAGACGCAGTAGCTTTCGGCGTACGTGTACAAGCCGTACGCGCTTCCGATGGCGAACGTTTGCTTCCCGCCCTCATGAACGACAACTATTTCACATTGATGCCGGGCGAGAAGAAGGACATCCAAATCACCTTCGACGAGTCGCTCTTGCAAAACGATTCGTTCAAACTCATTGTTGAACCTTACAACAAAAAACTATAAACATTATCCGGGCGGAAGGAAATCCTGAAAGACTTCCGTCCGGGTATTTAAACTAAAAAAAAATGAAAACGTTTCAAAACATTACACGTCGCATCGGCTTCTGTGCCGTGTTGGCCTGCACGGGTTTGCAAACCCCGTTACAGGCTAAAATCACACTACCTGCCTTTTTCACGGACAACATGATTATCCAGCAGCAGACTACCATGACTTTGTTCGGAAAAGCCAAACCGAACAAGAAGGTTAGTATCGAAACAAGCTGGAACAATCAGCATTATGAAACGAAAGCCGACGCACAAGGAAACTGGCAGGTTGCTGTATCCACTCCGACAGCCGGAGGTCCTTACCGCATCACATTATCCGACGGGAAAAAAACCGTATTGGAAAATGTCATGGCAGGCGAAGTCTGGTTCTGCTCCGGACAGTCCAACATGGAGATGCCAGTAGCGGGATGGGGAAAAATAAAGAACTACGAACAGGAAATCGCTGCTGCCGACTATCCCGGTATCCGGCTGTTTCAGGTGAAGAAACACACTTCCGTGGCTCCCCTCGATGCTTACCAAGTGGAATCCACCATGGGCGGGTGGAAAGAATGCTCACCGTCCACGGTTCCGGAGTTTTCCGCCGTGGCCTACCTTTATGCCCGTGAACTGCACCAGAAACTGAATGTCCCCGTCGGAGTCATCGACTGTACTTGGGGAGGGACTCCGGCCGAAGCCTGGACTTCTTCCGAATCCCTCAAACAAGTCATGGGGTATCAAAAGAAAGTCGGAAAGTTGGAAGCATTAGGTTTCGACCGGGACAAAATCATGGCTGAGTACGGAAAAGAACAAGCATCGTGGAAAGCCGAAATCAGCAAAATAGACAAAGGATACCAAAACGGTAAAGCTTGTTGGGTCGGGGAAAACGTGGACGACAACGACTGGCAGCAAATGGAGCTTCCGGGTTACTGGGAAGGCAAAGGATTACCCAATTTCGACGGCGTGGTTTGGTTCCGCAAGCAAATCGAAGTCCCCGCAGACTGGGCCGGAAAGGACCTACAGTTGAACCCGGGCACTATAGACGATGAAGACATTGTGTATTGGAACGGAGAACAAATCGCCAGTGGCGCAGGCTATAACGTACAGCGTCATTACACCGTACCGGCCCGTCTGGTCAAAGCCGGCAGGAACACCTTGGCCATCAAAGTCAGCGACAACGGCGGCGAAGGCGGCATTGCCGGAAAAGCAGAAGACATGAATCTCAAACTTTCCGACCAGGCTTCCCTGTCTTTGGCCGGAAGCTGGAAATACCGTGTAGGATGCTCCTTGGCCGACATGCCACCGGCACCGATATATCCAGAGCACTCATCTTTCCCGTCCGTACTTTTCAACGGGATGGTTCACCCGTGTCTGGAGTATCCCGTCAAAGGTGTCATCTGGTATCAGGGATGCAACAACGTGGGACGTGCAGAAGAGTATGAAAGCCTATTCCAGACACTTATCACCGACTGGCGCAAGCAGTTCGGACAACCCGACATGCCATTCTATTTCGTACAGTTGGCCAACTATCTGGACCGCAAGCTTGTACAGGCAGACTCACCCTGGGCTGCCCTCCGTGAGGCGCAATCCCAAGCACAACATCTGGCTCACACCGGTATGGCCGCCAATATAGACATCGGCGAAGCACACGACATCCACCCGAAGAACAAGCAAGAAGTGGCACGCCGTCTGGCCGTCATCTCACTGGCCGATACCTACGGACAGAAAATACCCGCCCAAGCACCGGTGTACGACGACTATACGGTAGAAAACGGCAAGGTACGCATTTCGTTCACCATCCCTGCTATCGGCGAACGCTTCGAACAAAACAAAGACATCAAAGGCTTCACCATTGCCGGGCCCGACCATGTGTTCTACCCCGCCGAGGCCTATACGGACGGCGACGAAGTGGTGGTCTACTCACACTATGTCAAAGTGCCGGTAGCCGTCCGTTACGGATGGGCCGACAATCCGGAGTGTACCCTGCGTACACCGACCAACCTTCCGGTAGCACCTTTCCGTACCGACAACTGGTAAATCATCATTCAACAATAAACAAATCTTACAGCTTATGAGAATTAAAGCTATTTTATCTTTATGTCTGTTCACGCTGGCCACAGCAGTTTCAGCAGACGAGTTCATCAAAATCAACACGGACCAAGTCGGTTTGGTACTCCGCGCCGCAGACAACGGCAGGCTTTACCAATCCTATTTGGGCAAACGCCTGGCTAACGAAAGCGATTTGCAGCATTTGCCCAAAGGCAACGAGGCTTATCTGACCCACGGCATGGAGGACTATTTTGAACCGGCCATCGAAGTACACCACAATGATGCCAACCCGTCATCGCTGCTCAAATACGTGTCGCACACGTCCAAGAACGTACAGCCGGGAGTGGACGAAACGGTCATCACCTTGCAGGACGACAAATACCCCGTCACCGTGAAGTTGCATTATGTGGCCTATGCCAAAGAAAACATTATCAAAACCTTCACCGAAATCAGCCATCAGGAAAAGAAACCGCTGAAACTGGAACGCTATGCTTCTGCCATGCTGCACTTCAGCCGGCCGGCCTATTATCTGACGGAGTTTTCAGGAGACTGGATTTATGAGGCCACGATGAGCACCACTCCGCTGAACTTCGGCAAGAAAGTACTCGACACGAAGTTGGGTGCACGTGCCAACATGTTCACTCCTCCCATGTTCATCTTGTCCTTGGACAAAGAATCTTCGGAGAACGAAGGCGAAGTGATTTTAGGAACTTTGGGATGGACGGGCAACTTCCGTTTCACATTCGAGGTGGACAACAAGAAAGACCTTCGCGTCATTGCCGGCATCAACCCGTATTTCTCGGAATACTCGTTGCCCAAAGGCGAAACGTTCCGTACTCCGGACTTCTACTTCACTTACAGCGACTGCGGACGCGGACAGGCCAGCCGCAACTTCCACGACTGGGCACGCAAATACCAGCTCAAGGACGGCCAGGAAAACCGCATGACCCTGCTCAACAACTGGGAAGCCACCTACTTCGACTTCAACGAGGACAAGTTGGTAGAACTGATGGGCGATGCCGTAAAATTGGGTGTGGATATGTTCCTGCTCGACGACGGATGGTTCGGAAACAAATACGAACGCCACAGCGACACCCAAGGATTGGGAGACTGGGACGAGACACAGCACAAGCTGCCTCATGGCATCCAGAAACTGGTAGACGAAGCAGCCAAACGCAACATCAAATTCGGTATTTGGATAGAGCCGGAAATGGTGAGCCCCAAAAGCGAACTTTACGAAAAGCATAAAGATTGGGTGATTCACCTGCCCAACCGCGATGAGTATTATTTCCGCAACCAGATGGTGCTCGACCTGAGCAACCCCGAAGTACAGGATTTCGTCTTCGGTGTAGTAGACGGGCTGATGACCAAATATCCGGGCATCGCTTATTTCAAGTGGGACTGCAACAGTCCGATTACCAATATCTACTCTCCGTATCTGAAAGACAAGCAAACTCATCTCTATGTGGACTATGTGCGTGGACTGTACAAGGTGCTCGACCGCATCAAGGCCAAATATCCCAAACTGCCGATGATGCTTTGCTCCGGCGGTAGCGGCCGTATCGACTACGAGGCATTGCAGTACTTCACAGAGTTCTGGGCCAGCGACAACACCGACCCCATACAACGCCTGTTCATCCAATACGGTTACTCGTTCTTCTATCCGGCCAAGTCCATGAGCGCCCACGTGACCACATGGAACAAGAACGCGAGCATCAAATTCCGCACGGACGTGGCCATGATGGGCAAGCTCGGTTTCGACATCAAGCTCAGCGACATGAGCGGCGACGACCTTACCTATTGCCAAGGTGCCGTGAAAAACTACAAACGCTTGCGTCCGGCCATCATGGAAGGCGACCTCTACCGTCTGGTATCTCCGTACGACGGTACGCGCAGCCATGCAGCCAACCAGTTTGTCAGCAAAGACAAGAACAAGGCCGTAGTCTTCGCATTCGACGTATATCCCGGCTACGGCGAGAAGATTCTACCCGTACGTCTGGAAGGATTGGATGCCGGCAAACAGTATCGCGTGAAAGAAATCAACCTGATGCCGAACCAAGGCTCATCGCTCGAAGGTAACGACCGTGTATTCTCCGGCGATTACCTGATGAAAGTCGGACTGAACCTCCTCACCGGCAACAAGCTTTACAGCCGCGTGGTGGAAATCACAGCCGAATAAATCTTGAGACAGAAAAATGGAAATCAGAAGTTATATCATAGGGGTAGCCGCTGCGACATGCAGCGCGCTACCTTTTGCGCATAGCCTGGCATGGGAAGGAAATGTGTTGGTCTCCACGCCGCACACGTCCCTGCTTCTGCATGCCGGTGAAGGGCAAGACCTGCGCTTCGCCTACTTCGGCGACCGCATCGAAGAGAGCCAGATACACCAGATTCACGACGCATGGGACGGGCTGAACCGCACGGCATATCCGACTTTCGGCCAGCCGCCCCACCAGATTTTTGCTTTGCAGGCCGTACATGCCGACGGGAACTGGACTACCGACCTGACTGTGGACAAGGTGGAAACCTCTACCCTCGACAACGCCAAACTCACGGCCATCACGCTGAAGGACAAGGTTTATCCTTTCCAAGTGAGACTCTACTACAAAGCTTACAACGACATCGACATGATTGAGACGTGGAGCGAGATTTCACACACGGAAAAGAAAACCGTGGTGCTGAAACGTTTCGACTCCGGACATTTTCTGATACGGCGCGGTGACGTATGGATTTCGCATCTCCATGGCTCATGGGCTTCCGAAACGCACGTGACCACCGAACCACTCACACCGGGCATCAAAATGATCGAAAACGTAGACGGTGCCCGTAACGGCCATCTTGACCACCCCGAAGTCCTGTTCTCGCTCGACGGGAAGCCGCACGAGAACGAAGGACGTGTCATCGGAGCCGCCCTCTGTTGGAGCGGAAACTACTCCATCCGCATGGTGACGGACAATAATTTCGTACACCGTGTCTTTGCCGGCATCGACAGCGAAAGCTCGGAATACAAACTGGCTCCGAAAGAGGTATTCACTACTCCGAAACTGGCTCTCACCTATTCCGGAGAGGGTCTGAGCGGTGCCAGCCGCAACTTCCATCGCTGGGCACGCCACGCCGGCATGCTGCACCATGGCGACCAGGTACGTCCCGTGTTGCTCAACAGTTGGGAAGGTGTGTACCTCGATGTCAACGAACCGGCCATGGCCGAGATGATGAAAGACATCGCCGCATTAGGCGGCGAACTGTTCGTCATGGACGACGGATGGTTCGGCGACAAATACCGCCGCGTACAAGACAATTCTTCCTTGGGAGACTGGGTAGTAGACCGGAAGAAACTGCCGAACGGACTTGAGAACCTCATCCAAACGGCTGATCGGAACGGCATCAAATTCGGCATCTGGATAGAGCCGGAAGCCGTAAACAGCAAGAGCGAACTCTTCGAAAAGCATCCCGACTGGGCTTTGCAAGTCAAAGGACGGCCCTTGCAATACGGACGGGGCGGTACACAAATGTTGCTCGACGTATGTAATCCCGAAGTTCAGGATTTCATGTTCGGCATCGTAGACAATTTGCTCGGCAAGCATCCGCAGATTGCCTATATCAAATGGGATGCCAATGTGGAGTTGAAAAACTATGGCTCGACCTATTTGCCCCAAGACAAACAGTCGCACATATACATTGAATACCATCGCGGCTTGAACAAAGTGCTCGAACGCATCCGCGCCAAGTATCCCGACGTGCTGATTCAGGCCTGCGGCGGAGGAGGAGGACGTGCCAGTTACGGTGTCCTGCCCTACTTCGACGAGTTTTGGGTGAGCGACAACACGGATGCCCTCCAACGTATCTACATGCAATGGGGTACCTCGTACTTCTATCCGTCCAACGCCATGGCACAGCATATCAGTGCCTCGCCCAACCACCAGACGGGACGTATCATCCCTATCAAGTTCCGTTGCGACGTGGCCATGAGCGGGCGGTTGGGTATGGAATTGCAACCCAGCAAGATGACGAAAGAAGAATACCAACAGACGGCACAAGCCATCAAGGACTACAAGTCCGTACGCGACGTCATCCAGTTAGGCAATCTGTACCGTCTGGTATCCCCGTACGACGACAAAGGCATCGCTTCACTGATGTACACCGACGATACGGAAAACAAAGCCGTATTCTTCGCCTACAAGATGGAACATTTCAATAACCAGGTGATACCTCGCGTTTGCCTTCGGGGATTGGACCCGTCTAAAAACTACCGCGTACGCGAATTGAACGTCAAGACCGGCGGACAACCTTGTTTCCTGAACGGCAAAACGTTCTCCGGTACCCTACTGATGAACACCGGTATCGAGATGCCGCTCGGCAGCGATTACGCCAGTTGCGTACTGGAACTCACTGCGGAGTAAACATTACATCCTTCCACACAGAAGGCTTTCTAAATCTGGAGTTTGTACTTTTCTCAGGGTACAAACTCCTTTTTCATGGCACAACAGGAAAGGAAGACGAAAAATAACGCTATATTTGCAAGTACATCAACATAAGGATGCCATGGACTACAAAGAACTAAGGAACCCAAGCCAACCGGCCGACACACCAGACGGATTTGTCAGCGAAATACGCTCCATCATCGACCAAGCCCGATCTAATGCCGTGCGCAGTGTGGACTTTTGCAGAGTCAGAATGTATTGGAACATCGGTAAACGTATCTTCGAAGAAGAACAGCACGGAAAAGAACGTGCCGATTATGGAACCTACCTCATCAGGAATCTGGCCAAACGCCTCGAACCGGAATATGGCAGTGGGTTTTCGGTGCGGCAACTGGAACGTAGCAGACAATTTTACAGACTTTATCCGATTGCGTCCACAGTGCGGACGCAATTAAACTGGTCGCAATATAAGATGCTAATAGCCATTGCAGATGCAGATAAACGGGAATATTACGAACTCGAAGCCATAAACAACAGTTGGACCGGCCGCGAACTGGAACGCCAAATCAATTCCATGCTCTACGAACGTTTGCTATTGAGCAACGACAAGGAAGCCGTGTTGGCCGTAGCACGTAAGGAACGCATTCCGGAATCTCCCATGGAAATCATCAAAGACCCGATGGTCCTGGAGTTCCTTGGATTGGAACGCCAACCTGCATATTACGAAAAAGACCTTGAGAAAGCCATCATAACCCATATAGCAGACTTTCTGTTGGAATTGGGCAAGGGATTCTCTTTTGTAGCAAGACAGAAACGTATCTTAGTGGAAGATGACGAATATTTTGCAGACCTCATTTTCTATAACAGGTTATTACGCTGTTTCGTAATCGTCGAACTGAAAACCGGCAAGCTCACCCACCAAGACCTCGGGCAACTACAGATGTACGTCAACTACTACGACCGCTATGAAAAGACACCGGACGAGAATCCAACTATCGGCATATTGTTATGTACCAGCAAAAACGACACCGCTGTCCGGTTGGCCCTACCTGAAAACAACCAAACCATACTCGCCAGCCAATATCAGCTCTATTTACCCTCTCAGGAACAACTTATCCGTGAAGTGAACGAAGCCAAGCAACATGTATATTCGGCATCGCAAAGGAAATAAAGCATTAAATATTGTAACACTATCGTAACACGTATGACATCTTGAGTTCATATCGAATACCTACCTTTGTCGCCAAATCAGCACATCATGAAACAAATATCTATTTTAGCCTTGAGCATACTGCTTGCTCTCCCTGCCGTAGCCGACGAGGGGAAAGAAGGAAAAGCCAAAACGGATTACCGACCGGTCGTCCACGGTACGCTACGTGGCAAATACGAGTACCAACCGGAAGAAAAGGCCGGACGCTTTCAAGTGCGCACCGCCCGAGTCAGCATCGAAGGAAAAGTCGCACCTGTAGTGGCCTATAAAGCCGAAATCGACTTGTCTGACGAAGGCAAAATCAAAATGCTGGATGCCTACACCCGGCTTAGCCCGCTGAAAGGCTTCGATTTCACCATCGGACAGATGCGCGTCCCGTTCACCATCGATGCCCACCGTTCACCCCACCAGCAATACTTTGCCAACCGTTCATTCATAGCCAAGCAAGTGGGTAACGTGCGCGATGTGGGAGCCACGCTGGGCTACAAGATAGGAGGTCCGCTGCCCCTCACCCTGCAAGCGGGAATGTTCAACGGTTCGGGCCTGACCGACCAGAAAGATTTCTGGACCAACAACATCAACTATTCCGCCAAGGCACAATGGCAACTGCCCAAAGGCTTTTCCGTCACGCTGAGCGCACAGAAAATCAGACCGGAACACATTTCGGTCAACATGTACGACGGCGGCATTACTTACCAGGCCGGAAGATGGATGATAGAAGCGGAATACTTGTATAAACACTACACCAAAGATGCCTTTCAGGACGTGAACGCCTTCGACGGGTTCATTTGCTATGACCTGCCACTGAAAAAAGTATTCAGCAAAATCTCATTCCTCGGACGCTTCGATTACATGGGCGACCATAGCGACGGTACGGCCAACGAGAACGGACACCTCACACTGACCGATGCCGAACGCAAACGTATCACCGGCGGCATCACCCTGAGCATCGCCAAACCGTTCATTTCGGACATCCGTATCAATTATGAGAAATATTTCTACAACGAGGATGCCACCCCCAAGGTTTCCGAGCAGGACAAATTCGTCATCGAGTTCATGACTCGTTTTTAGCTGTTTATCAACGCCTTATAAAGTACAAATCGTTTGGTGCAGAATGAAAGATCATTCTGCGCCAAACGATTTATCAATCTCAGGAGATTGATTTTCCGTTCTCAGCCAATCGTTTTTTCGAGTTCCTTACCTCTTGAAACGTACCTCATAAAGGTCACGTCGGCGGTCTTTCAAATTCCTTACACCACCGTAAGTATGCAGCTCGCTCAGAAGGTCTAAATCGACATCGGACACAAGAATCATTTCCGTGTTCGGCGTGGCCTCCGCCCGGCGTCCGTCGGTGGGGAAAGCAAAATCGCAAGGAGTAAACACCCCGGATTGCGCATACTGGATATCCATGTTGTGAACACGTGGCAGGTTGCCTACGCTACCGGCTATCACCACAAAGCACTCGTTCTCGATGGCACGGGCCTGGGCGCAAACCCGTACGCGCGAGTAAGCGTTCTGCGTATCCGTCAGATAAGGTACGAAGAGGATTTGCATCCCTTGGTCGGCCATAATGCGCGACAGTTCGGGGAACTCCACATCGTAACAAATCAACACGCCGATTTTGGCACAATCCGTATCGAACGTCTTCAGCATACTGCCCCCAGACAGTCCCCAGCTCTTGGTCTCGTCGGGCGTGACATGTATCTTCTCATACATCTCATAACTGCCATCGCGACGGCACAGGAAGCCTACGTTATAGAGGTTGCCGTCGCGCTGCAAAGGCATACTACCCGTGATGATATTGATGTTGTAACTGATGGCCAACTGTAAGAAACGGTCGCGTATCTCATCGGTGTAACCGGCCAGTCCGCGAATGGCCTGCGACTCGCTCAGGTTGTTGAACTCTGCCATCAACGGTGCATTGAAATATTCGGGGAAAAGGATGAAATCGCTTTTATAACCGGAAACAGCGTCTACGAAGAACTCTATCTGTTCGAACAAGTCGTCGATAGTGCGATAGCCACGCATCTGCCATTGCACCAGTCCGACCCTGACCGTGGTTTTGGCCGGAAGCGTCTCTGAGGTTTCGGGCTGATAATAGATATTGTCCCACTGGAGCAGGCAAGCGTAATGTTTGGACTCCTCGTCGTTGGGCAAGTAGTTGGTCATGACCTTACGCACGTGGAAGTCGTTGGAAAGCTGGAAGGTCAGCACGGGGTCGTATATCTCACGTTTGCGCACCTGTTCGATATACTCCTTCGGCCTCATCTTGTCGGCGTATTTATGATAGTTCGGAATACGGCCGCCGAACATGATGGCCTTCAGGTTCAGCTTTTCGCACAGTTCCTTGCGGTACTCATACATACGGCGTGCCAAGCGCAGGCCGCGGTAGTCGGGATGGATGAACACCTCGATGCCATAAAGGATATTCCCCTTGGGATTATGCGTGCTGAACGTCTCATTTCCCGTAACCTTAGCGTATGTATGGTCTCCCTTCACCAAATCATAATCCACGATAATGGAAAGGGCACAACCGATAATCTTGTCATCGGCTACCGTCACCACCTGCCCTTCGGGGAAGATGCGTAACAACGTCTCTATCTGTTCATGGGTCCAAAACACATCGCTGCCGTCCGAATATACACGACGGAACGACTGGGCCAACTGTCCGTAATCTTCTATCTGGAGCGGACGTACCTGAATTTTTGTGATACTTTGATTTTCCATTTGTTCGTCATATTTCACGCCCGCAAAGTTACAGCTTATTTCAAGGCCTTGTTCTCCATCCGACGGAAAAGTAAGCCGTTCCTTCATTTTTTATGCGTCCGAAAGCCTTTCACGGAAGAAAACAGCTCTCTTTTTCGGAAAAAATAGCGAACTTTGCAGTCTATGTTTACCGTCATATTCATTTTATGGGGCAGCGCTACGGTGGGATACCTCCTGCGCCGCCACCCGATACCCGGCCTCGAACGGCTGATGACCTATACCGTATGGGGATTGCTCTTCCTGATGGGCGTGGAAGTCGGAGGAAATCCGACACTGATGCAGGCCTTGGACCGCTTGGGATGGGAAGCCCTTATCCTCACGTTGTGCACAGCCTTAGGGTGTGCCTTGGCAGCGGCAGCATTATGGAGCGGAAGCAGGAGAACGATACCGGCCACCCAAACTCTTACAGTGGAAAAGGATGCCGGAAAAGGACTGCTTTCGCACAAGCACCGTCTCGTGGCATTATGGCATCAACTGGCCGGAAGCTTCACCATTGTGGCGTTTTTCGCGCTCGGATGTGCCTTAGGCGTTTCTCACCGGATACCTTCCCTCCCCGCTGAAGCCGGATTCTACGCCTTGTGTCTCTTACTCATCTGCGTCGGGCTTACCGTCGGGCAAAGCAACGAAATACGCCGGAGCTTGCGCCGCATAGACAAACGTCTGATGTGGCTACCGGTTCTGACGATAGTCGGGACATGGGCCGGAGCCGTAGCGACAGCCTGCCTGCTGCAAGGGCGTAGCTTTACCGACTGGCTAGCCATCAGTTCCGGATTCGGTTACTATTCCTTGTCGAGCATCCTCATCACGGAGGCACGCAACGCGGAAATGGGTACCGTTGCCCTTATCTATAATATCCTGAGGGAACTCATGGCCTTGCTCTGCGCTCCGCTGTTCCGGCAGTTTTTCGGTCCGTTGGCTCCCATCAGCGTAGGAGGAGCCACAACGGGGGACACCACTCTTCCGATAATATCCCGCACGAGCGGACAGACCTTCATCCCCTTTCCATTTATCATGGCCTGACGATCGACTTCACCGTTCCGTTCCTCGTCCCGTTCTTCTGTTCATTATAGCCCACAAAAAACCGGAGGCATATTTCTCGAATGGAAATATGCCTCCGGTTTTTATATGAAATCCGCCAAGCGGGTTATTTCATCCCGCAATCTGCTTATGGAATTATCCCCGACACGGTTTAAACTTCGCGATGCTCCCGTCTACGGTTACGCACTATGGCACATCCGGCCAAGCCCAAAAACACCAACATCAATACCACTAACGACACATTAGCTACTGTCTCTGTCACATGCAGACTCTTCGGATCGAATTTGAAATCCACCGTATGTTTCCCGGGACCGACCTTGATGGCACGCAAGATGTAATCGGCACAAGCTATTTCTACCGGCTGACCGTCTACCGTAGCCTGCCAACCGGGATAATAAATTTCCGAGAATACAACGACTCCGCCGTTTGGTGAATTGACTTCATACGTCAAAGCATTAGCATCGTAAGCAGTCAATTTCACCGTTGACAGTGAGTCTATCGGCTGCCGGCCTTCCGTCCCACCCAATACATCTTTATATTTTTCAGCCACCAAAGCCGTTTCTTTCGGATTCACCTGATGCAAGCCTAAAATCTCCTCGTCTGCATTGGCTACATAACGCACGTCTTTTACAAACCACCCGTTACCGTAAGCATGGGGATTAGGCACAGGGAAAGTCTCTCTGCCTTCTTGCCCCATTATGCCATATTTCACATTAAGCATATTTAACACCGGAAAGATCGTATCACCGTCCACCCGGGTCAAATCGCCCTGCGTAGCTGCAGCAGCACGGGCAAAGCGTCCCATTTCCGGAGCGATATGTTCTTCTATCATCTCCTGATAACGCCGAAGTTTGGCTGCATGATAACCTCCGATACTCTTATGATAATAAGAAGTTCTGTTTTCGTTGAACGGGCTTCCCGCCAGGTTCATCACACGATAATACTTGTCCGGGTCTTGCAGAATCATTTCATCAGTCTGGGTCTTGGCCACCGTGTTCACCGTCTGTAGCGGTTCGCTGAACATTCCGTCGTTCAGATAACGCTTGTCCACTTGCCACAAATCGAACAGACAAAGCACAAACACGGCACAAACCAACACTCCTCCACCGATTTTCCGAGCATTATAAGCCAACAACAACAACAGCCCTATCGCCACGATGATGAAACTGCGCCAGGAATCGGCCACAACCACCGCCTTACGCATATCATGCAAATTACCGAGGATACCGCCCAACATATCCTGTGGAATATAGCCTTTTCCTGCCGCATCCTGTAGCATCGTCATCTCGGACGACGAAATATAGTTTCCGAAAAAGACATCGGGCATCAAAGCAAACAGCAATGCAAAGCCACCGGTCAGGGCAAAGCTGATATACACATATTTCAACTTGGCTTTCAATACTTCCGGTTGTTCCAAAACCGTTTTCAATCCCAGCATAGCCAACAACGGAATCGTAAACTCTGCCACCACCAATATGGACGCCACGGCACGGAACTTGTCATACATCGGAACATAGTCGAGGAAGAAATCCGTAAGTCCCATGAAATTACGCCCCCACGACAACATAACGGAAAAGACGGTAAGCACCAACAGGCACCATTTCATCGGTCCTTTCACCACGAACAAACTCAAGACAAACAGCATCAGTACGAAGGCGCCTACATACACCGGCCCACTCGTTCCCGGCTGTTCGCCCCAATATTGAGTCAGAGCCTGATAGACGGGCGTGTATTGCGGATTAGCTTTCTCCATGGCTTTCTCACTGGCAGTCAAAGGTAAAGAAGCCCCTCCCTTTACATTGGGCACAAGCAACGACCATGTCTCCCCTATACCATAGCTCCACTGCGTGATGTAATCGCGCTCCAGTCCGTCTTTCGTCTGGTTTCCGGGATTCTGTTTGTTCTTGTACGTCAATTCGCTCTTTCCCCGCATGCTTTCCTTACTATATTGGTAAGTATGATAAAGATTGGACGAATTGATGGTCACTCCGATGAGACCGGCCACAATCAACATTCCGGTAGCCTTGCACCAACCGGCCAATTTCTTTTCCTTCACAGCCCGAATCAGATAAGCCAAAGCCATCAATCCCATTACCGGCAAGAAGTAGTAACTCATCTGCACATGGTTGGACATGATTTGCAAAGCCAGGAAGAAAGCCGTTACTACCCCACCCCACAAATATTTACCACGGTAGCATAACACCAAACCAGCTATCGTGGGCGGAATATAAGCCAAAGCCATGACTTTCCAAATGTGCCCGGCACCTATTATAATAAAGAAGTAGGAAGAAAAGGCCCACAGCACAGCACCCAACGCCGCCATCCAAACCTTGAAATCGAATGCACGAAGCAAGATGTAGAAGCCCAGCAGCATGACGAAGACAAACATGACCACCCCGGTCATACCCAACTGGTAGATTTTCTGTAATCCCACCAACGTGTCGATAGAATCATAACTCGGCGCCATCTGATAAGTAGGCATTCCTGAAAACAGAGCATTCGTCCAACGGGTGCGTTCTCCCGTGCGTTTCTGATATTCTTGCATCTCTACTCCCGCACCGATACCTCCGCTATGATCATGTCCCGTAAGAACCAGTCCCTCGGTCACCGGCTGGAAAAAATACAAAAAGCCTATCGCGATGAACAACACCACGGCCAACGCATCCGGCAAATAATTCTTTATTTTATTCATGTCTGATATAATAATATAAAATTTAAACTCTGGTTCGCGTGCAAAAATAATAAAAAAAAACCGCCTCCCTATCAGGAAGGCGGTTAAATCTTCAGTGCGGACCGCAAAATTACTTACGCAAGCCCAAAGCCTTGACGATGGCACGATATCTTTCGATATCACGGTCTTTCAGGTAGTTCAACAAAGCGCGACGCTTACCTACCATCATAGTCAAAGCTCTTTCAGTACTATAATCTTTACGGTTCTGCTTCATGTGCTCCGTCAAGTGGGAAATACGGTATGAAAACAATGCAATCTGGCTCTCTGCAGAACCAGTATCAGTGTTAGACTTCCCGTACTGTCCAAAGATTTCTTGCTTTTTAGCTGAGTCTAAATACATAAAATCAAGTTTTTAAAACCATTAATACTCTTAGCGGTTGCAAAGGTACTACATTTTCCTTTCACACCAAAAGTTTTTCCTCTTTTTTTGCCCCTACTCCGCACTTTTCCAATTATTTGTAGTAACTTTGCCCCGTTATTTTAGGTAAAAAGTATGCAGAACATTAGAAACATTGCTATTATTGCCCACGTAGACCATGGAAAGACTACGTTGGTGGACAAGATGCTGCTGGCGGGCAACCTGTTCCGCGAAAATCAGCAGACCGGTGAATTGATGCTGGATAACAACGAACTGGAACGCGAACGCGGTATCACCATTCTATCCAAGAATGTTTCCATTAATTATAAAGGTACGAAAATCAATATTATCGACACACCGGGACACTCCGACTTCGGCGGCGAAGTGGAACGTGTGCTGAATATGGCCGACGGCTGTATCCTATTAGTAGACGCATTCGAAGGCCCGATGCCCCAAACGCGTTTTGTGTTGCAAAAAGCACTCGAAATAGGCCTGAAGCCCATCGTGGTCATCAACAAAGTGGATAAACCGAACTGCCGTCCCGAAGAGGTGTACGAAATGGTGTTCGACCTCATGTGCGATCTGGACGCGACAGAAGAACAGCTCGATTTCCCCGTGATATACGGGTCGGCTAAAAACAACTGGATGGGCGAGGATTGGAAAACACCGACCGGCGACATCCTCTACCTGCTCGACCAGATTGTAGAGCATATCCCGGCTCCCCAACAATTAGAAGGAACACCGCAGATGCTCATCACCTCGTTGGATTATTCTAACTATACCGGACGTATCGCTGTGGGACGCGTACATCGCGGCACCCTGAAAGAGGGCATGAACATCACCATCTGCCACCGCGACGGTAGTCGGGAGAAAACCAAAATCAAAGAACTGCATACTTTTACCGGTATGGGACGCCAAAGAACAGCCGAAGTTTCTTCGGGAGACATCTGCGCCATCGTCGGTTTGGAAAACTTTGAAATCGGCGATACCCTCTGCGATTATGAAAACCCAGAACCGTTGCCGACCATTACCATCGACGAACCGACCATGAGTATGCTCTTCACCATCAACGACTCGCCGTTCTTCGGAAAAGAAGGCAAGTTCTGCACCAGCCGCCACATCAACGAACGATTGGAAAAAGAATTGGAGAAGAACCTCGCCTTACGTGTCTCCATGCCAGACGGATACACCGACCGTTGGATCGTGGCAGGACGCGGTGTGCTCCATCTTTCGGTGCTCATCGAAACCATGCGCCGCGAAGGATATGAATTGCAAGTAGGACAACCCCAAGTCATCTACAAGGAAATAGACGGACAGCGTTGCGAACCGATTGAAGAGCTGACCATCAACGTACCCGAAGAGTTCTCCAGCAAGATGATCGATATGGTGACGCGCCGCAAAGGCGAAATGACCTCTATGGAGACACGGGGCGACCGCGTAGACATCGAATTCGATATTCCTTCGCGTGGTATCATCGGTCTGCGTACCAATGTACTCACGGCCAGTCAGGGCGAAGCCATCATGGCCCACCGCTTTAAAGAGTACCAACCTTATAAAGGCGACATCAGCCGCCGAAGCAACGGAGTAATGATTGCTCTCGAAAGCGGAACGGCTTTCGCCTACGCCATCAATAACCTGCAAGACCGAGGCAAATTCTTCATCGAACCGCAGGATGCGGTCTACGCCGGACAAATCGTAGGAGAACATATTCACGAAAACGACCTGGTGGTGAACGTTACCAAGAGCAAACAGTTGACCAACATGCGTGCCTCCGGCTCCGATGAGAAGGCCCGTATCGTTCCGGCCACCATCCTCTCGTTGGAGGAAGCCTTGGAATATATTCGCGAAGACGAGTACGTGGAAGTAACGCCCAAAAGTATGCGCATGCGTAAGATTATTCTCGACCATACGGAACGTAAGCGCGCCAACCGCGACTAAAAAAACAAGTCCGGAACCTCTTCCGGTTAATTCATTATGTGCAAAACGGATTGAAAAAGCCGTTTTGCACATTTTATATGATAGAGCTACAGACAGATTTTCCAAGACTTCACATTCTTAAAAATACCGTTTCAAATAATAGAAATGAAATCTGGGGAAGATTTTCCATACAGCATTTCCTTAAATCATAAAATTTATATGCTCCAAACCCATTCGAAAAGGATAATTTCTGTAAATTAGCAAGCTAATATAAAATAACAAGTCATGAAAAGACTCCTATCTTCCTGGACGCTCCTCTGCGTCCTGTTCCAGTTATGGGCACAAATCCCTGCTGGTTATTACGAGTTTGCGACAGGCACTCACGGTTCCGGACTGAAAACCGCCCTCTTCTCCATTATTACCGAACACACGGAGCGAAGTTACAAAGAGCTTTGGACGGACATGCAAAAAACAGATGTACGTGAAGACGGCAGAGTTTGGGATATGTATTCTTCCAGCTCCGACTTCATCTTCATAGACGACCAATGCGGAACTTATAAAAAGGAAGAGGACTGCTATAACCGGGAACACTCATTCCCCAAAAGCTGGTTCAATGATGACTATCCTATGTATACAGACTTATTCCACTTGTACCCCACAGACGGATATGTGAACAACCAAAGAGGAAACTACCCTTTTGGTGAAACCAATGGCGAGAAATACAAATCGAACGGAGGGTTCAGCAAACTCGGGAAAAGCACCGTCAGCGGCTACAGCGGCATCGTGTTCGAACCGGCTGATGAATACAAAGGAGACTTCGCACGCTCCTATTTCTATATGGTCACCTGTTACGAAAACCGAATAACCACTTGGAACAGCGACATGCTGGACGGCAAAAGCTATCCGGGTTTTGCCCAATGGGCACTCGACATGCTGCTGCGTTGGGCTGCGGAAGACCCTGTCAGCGAAAAAGAAACAGCCCGTAACAATAAGGTATACGGCATACAAGGCAACCGCAACCCTTACATCGACTTTCCGGGACTGGAACAATACGTTTGGGGCGAGAAGACCCACGTGGATTTCGACCCGGACAATTATGAAGGCGGCGAAGTGACTCCTCCAGCCACAGACGTGGAAAGCCCCACCTTTACCCCTACACCCGGCAGAGTGGACAAGGGAACCATTGTCACGATCAATACGGCCACGGCGGGTACTTATATCGTCTACTCCCTGAACGGCGGTAACCTACGTACGGAAGAACCACCCGTCTATGTGGAAATCACCGAACCTACCACCATCGAAGCTTACGCTATGAAAGATGATAAAACGAGCGGGACGGTGAATGCTTCCTACACCCTCATCGACACCACACCAGACGAGGGCATACAAATTTTCCGTAAAGTCACATCGGCGGAAGAACTCCAAACCGGAAACCGTTACTTGATTGTATGCGAGGACAAGTCTACCGCCATGGGAGCCATCCAAAAGGACTTCAGAAGTTCTTGCTGCATTACCTTCGAAGCCAACAAGATACACACAGAGGTAGACCGTGAAGGATTGCCTTACCAAATGATTCTCGGCGGAACGAAAGGAGCCTACACCTTGTATGACGCCGCATCGCAAGTTTACCTGTCGCTGACCTCGAACGACAACAAACTGCACGGCGCGGCATCAACTGAAAGCGACAATGCACAGTGGACCATCACCGTAAGCGAAGGACGAGCTTCCATACAAAACAACGCTTACAAGAACCGCACCATCCAATACAATGCCTCATCGCCCCGTTTCGCTTGCTACAAAAGCGGACAACAACCGGTGTCCCTCTACGTGAATACGACCTCCGGCAGCAGCATCCCGAGCATTACCCCCACAGGCGATTCCCAGGTAGACGTGTACACCCTTAATGGACAACTCGTACGCCAAAACGTGCAAGCATCCCAAGCTCTGAAAGAACTGAAAAAAGGCATGTACGTCATCAAAGGAAACAAGGTACTGGTGAAGTGAACAACTTCTCCCATATCGAGCCATAAACAACCACATCCGGCCACGTTCCTGACAAAAGGACGTGGCCGGATGCGTCAAGGCAAAAATCTACGTTTTGTTTGTCATTTCAACCTTCCAACAGACAAAATGAAAGCATTATGGCATTTTTAAGTTCGAAGGGAAGCGGGATTTATCCCTGTTTCATGGCTTTTTTGCGTCTACTTCTATATATATTTTCACACTTTTGGCCTGTTTTTCAATTTTCTTAAGCAAAACAAGAAATCAATCTCAAGAGATTAATTTTTCGTTCGGAGCAGAAAACACTTTTTTTCTCCTCATGCCGTGCGACAATCGTAAGCTTTCGAATGCAAAACCGGCCGGAAAGCAATGTATAAACGTGCGTTTGCAAGATAATTTTTCTCTATCTTCCACGTAGACACCGGCAAAAAACGGATGACAAACCATCCGGTTTTGGCCGTTCCCTGCTTACTCCTCTTTTTTCAGCTTCCGGATGCCTTGCTTTTCCACCCCGCACAGTGAAAGGCAAAGACCGCGTATGGCTTACAAATCGCTTCCCCGCCCACGCACGAGAATCGCATATTTTCCCCTACGTCCGGCCTTGGGGCCAAATAAAGGATTCTCGCGAGCCAAAGATTGACATTCTGACAAAACGCCATGGCCTGCCATGGGGCGACGCTACAAAACAAACGGGCTGTGCCTTTCTTACCAGACACAGCCCGTCGCGTTGACATGTCAAACAGAATCCGTCATCTCACAAAAAGCACCTTCCCGTTTACCACATACTGTCCACGGGGCAGTACTTTGGTTTGCGTCCCGGCCTGAAGCGTCCATACCGTATAAAGCACGCCGCCCACGGTATAAACCGGCAGGCTACAAGCGGAAGCCGCCGTAAGCCGCACGCCATCTTCTCCCAAAACAACCGTCACCCCGTCGACCATGCCTTGTACGACACGGACATCTGACGGATTCGTTCCCCAATAAAACAAACGGAAGTCGTCTGCCTGGAACCATCCGGCCGTCGTCCCGCTTCCGGACGAACGCCCCCCCAGCCGCAGGCTCTCGCCTTCTCCCAACCTGATGCCTGCCACGGTGAAGTCAGACCAATCATTATTGTTCTCTCCGCCCACGTGGGACAGGACTTCGGAGTCGTATGTACCGGCTTGTGCCTCTGCGTAAATATGTTGGTCGGTCAGCAAGTCCGCCCCGTCGGTGTTGCGCAAAGCACCCTGCACGGAGTACACCCCGGCAGGAAGCCCCTCCACGACCTGATACAAGTCGATGGACGTAATGCTCCCGTAAGCCAAGCTGATGAAATAGGAGCCCTCATGGGCGGGACGGTCGTTCCACGTGTCGAAAGACTCCCAACCGCCGGTCTGCTTGTCCAACAGCCATCCCGCCTTTCCGGACTCGAAACTCGGATTGACAAGGAACTCCGTCATGTCGAAACATTGCCCGTCCACAGGCTTGGCTGTCTTCTTCGTGTCGGACAAGGCCTGCGCCAAAGCCTGACGCGCCGCCTCGATGTCATCCACCGTACTGGCTTCGGACGCATACACAGCTTGCCCCTCGCTGATAGCCGCCACCAACGCGTCTTTGGCCTCAGATGCGCTGATGGCCTTCAAAAAATCCGTGGCATCCTCCACCACAGCCTGCAAGGCCGTCATGACCGGAATGGACAGACGGGCCGCATCCACGGCCTCTACCAACGCGGAAATGGCCGTTTCCAACTCGGCTTTTGTTTTTCCTTCTATGGGAGAGGCTTTCTCTATGGCTTGTGCCAAAGGGGCACGAAGCGCACCGGCAATTTCTTCCGGCACAATCGCCTTGGCCTCATCTACCAAGCTTTGCAGTCGTTGCTGCAAGTGCGTCAGGTCTTCGGAAGCCCCTCCCACCGTCACCGGACATTCGTCCGACACGGCGGAAGCCACAGCCGTAGTCCCGCTGTACTTGGCCTGAAGCATGTAGGTACCCCCGTAAAGGGTGGCCGTATATCTTGCCGTACCGTCTGCCTCCACGGGCAGCGTACCGATGATTTCACCGCCGCAAAGCAACTGCACGTAGGCTCCTTCGGACGGACCGCCGGATACCGTGATTTTCACCTCGAACGGCTCGCCTGCCGTCAATTCCCCTGAGGGCACTTCCACCGCAACGGAGGCTCCTTCGGTACGTTCCACGGCCGATACGCGGTAAAGGCCGCTGGCATGCGAACGGAGAATGGGGGCGAACTCGGCGTTCTTGAACGTACCCACATCCTTGCCCTTCCACATCTCTTTCACACGGCAAGGCTGGTCGGCGGCAAAGCCCAACTGTACCAAATCCAACGCCACGGGACTGGCTTCGCCCGGCGCAGGGTCTTCAGTGAAGACACGGAACTCCATCGTCACGCCCTCGGCGGCATCCTTCACATCATCGTCATACCCTACCGTCGCCTTGAACTTCACATATCCATGTCCTTCGGGCAGGACGAAAGTAAGCATGGAGGGTGCATTCACCCCGAATCCCTTGTCGTATGCCTGTCCGCCCATGGTAATCGTGTTGCCTTCGTTATTCTTGTTCACTTTCGGTGCGTTCCAACCGTTCACGGGATTGGCTTCCCAAGCGATCTCGGTCAGGGAGAACTCCTTGCCGTCCTTGTCCACCAAGACGGGATTCGCCCAGTCGGCATGGTCGTACGACAGGCCGTCACCACCGTTCGTCACCACCAAGTAGAGCTTCTCCGCTCCCTCTATGTCAGCCTCCATGTCACGGGTCTGCGCAGTGGTCCGGCTGATGAAACCGCTGCAAGCCGCCTGTTTGCCCGGGTCGATCTTTATCGTCACGTTGCCGCCGCTCCACTGGTCCGTGGTCTCCTCGCGCATGGTGGGGTCGCCGTCGAACACCATGAACTCTACCGAGGACTTGCTGCCTTGGTCGGTGCCGGAATTATCCAAGCCCACGAGAGCCGTGAAACGTACGGCGTTTTCGGGAATATCGAACAGCAGGATGGAATTGGCATGCACCGCATAACCGTTGTCATACTTTTGGCCGTTGATGGACAGGGAATTGCCTTCGAGGTTCCGGTTGACCCCGATGCTGCCCCAACCGCACGTACCGCGCAAGTACTTCCGGTCGGTCAGCTTGATGGTGGAACCGTCTGCCAACGTCACGACCGGGTCGATCCAGTCGGCATGGTCGCTGTCGTAGCCGTCCCCGTCATCGGACACCACCAAGGCCAACTGCCCCGTCTTCATGCCCGTCAGGTCCACATCCGCATCCTTGGCATACCCCGTGGTCAGGTAAGAAATCGTACCGCTGCGGTAGAGGGCATCCTTGGTATTGACAAACTCCGAACCGCCCGTATTGAACAGAGCCACGAACTTGTCGCCGTTGGCCGGGTCGTCCGCCGCCCAAACAATATGGTTATCCCGTTTGGACAACTGCCGGTTGTTGGCCGAATAATGGTGCATGTAAAGCACGTCGCGGTTGGTCAGCAACGAATCGGTAGCCTTGTCGTTCTGCGGCAGGTCGCCTCCGAACATCAGCGGCGACTTGAATATCGTCCAAAGGTTCATCATCGTGTACTGCTCGTCGCGTGTGAAGTTGGTCCACCGCTCCTCTCCGCGCTCGCCACGGATGCTGATCTTGCCCAACGGCAACATGTCCGCATCCGGCCACGTGCCCGGTGCGATGTAAGGCGCCCACTTGGCACAGACTTGGAACTGGTAGTTCAACTGACTCCAGTTGTCCCAGAAGTCGTCCACCGTACGCCACATGTTCGCGTGCGTCTTCACGTGATCCACTTTCTCCAACGGCGTTTCGCCCGGCGAGATGCTCAACACGATGGGGCGGCCGCAATGGTCTATGGCTTTGCGTATCATCTCTATCTCCGCCGTATGGTACGGACGGGAGAGGTCGTCTATCTTCACAAAGTCCACACCCCATTCGGCATACAGTTCAAAGCACGAGTTGTAGTACTCCTGTGCGCCGGGCTTGCGGTAGTCCACCTTGTAATTGTCGCGCAACCACGTGCAGGCGGAATCGTTGCTGGCTATCATGTCGCAGGTGATGCCGTTGGTGCCTTTCACGGGCAATTTCTTCTCTGCCGCAATTTTGGGCAATCCCCTCATCAGATGGATGCCGAACTTCAGTCCCTTGCCGTGCACATAGTCGGCCAAGGCGCGGAAACCCACCCCGTTGGCAGCCGACGGGAAACGGTTGAGCGCCGGGGTGTAACGCCCCCATTCGTCGTACACGTAGATGGGATTGGTTTGGTTGTACCCTCCCGCCTTGTCGTTCTCCACAAACCAACGGATATCCACCACCACGTATTCCCAACCGTAAACGGCCAACTTCTCTGCCATGTAATCGGTATTGGCCTTCACTTCGTCCTCCACTACGGTGGGGCCGTAACAATCCCACGAGTTCCAACCCATCGGCGGGGTCAACGCCCACTTCTGGAAAGGAAGTTCGCGACCGGTCTGGGCACCGGCTCCCACAGCCAACATGCCGGCCATGGTCCATACGAGCATTCTTTTCATGTCTGTTGATTTAAGTTAGTCTAATGAGTACGTTTTTCATTATCTCCATTAAGTAAATGCAAAAATACACAATATATGGGAATGGATGCCCATATATTGTGTTAAAACCAAGTCATTGCGCGTACAAAACGACTTCGCCTTCGCGTAAAGAGGCCTGCACGTCAATCAGACGTTGGTTGCGGCTACCGCGAAACAACGCGTCACGGTCGCGTAAGGATTCCACGTATGGCCCGTCCACCAACACGTCGATGTATTGCAGCAGTTCAGCCTGCCGCCTGTCATGCCGCAACCGTTCGAACTTATAACCGGTATAACACCAGATGTTTTTCCCGGTCTCCCGTTTCACGGCTTCCGCCAGTTCGGCAAACCCTTCAGGCTGGAACATCGGGTCGCCGCCGCTGAACGTCACGTCCGCAAACTCATCGGCCCGGATGACCTGCATGATTTCTTCCGTCGTCATCAGGGTTCCGGACTCGATGTCCCACGACTGCGGATTATGGCAGCCGGGACAGGCATTGGGACAACCGGCGGCATACACCGTCGTGCGAAACCCCGGTCCGTCCACCGTCGTGTCCTCAACAATCTTTATGACTGAAATCATCGTCGTTTATCGGTTTTCATGTACCACACGGTCGTTCAACTCGGCCAGCTTGGCCTTGTTCCAACGGTCGGTCGTCCCGACCAAGTAACCGGTAATGCGTTGCAGACGGTCGATATGCTCACTGCCGCATTTGGGACACACTTTCATCTCTGGTTCGGCATTTTCGTATCCGCAAGCCATGCAACGGTTACGGTTGTGGTTCACCGAGCCGTAACCGATATTGTACTTGTCCATCATGTCCACCACGCGCATGATGACTTCCGGATTGTGAGTGGCATCCCCGTCGATTTCCACGTAGAAGATATGGCCGCCCCGCGTCAGGTCGTGATACGGCGCCTCAACTTCGGCCTTATGACGGGCACTGCACTTGTAATACACCGGTACATGATTGGAATTGGTATAATACTCACGGTCGGTAATACCCGGCAAGACACCGAACTGTTTGCGGTCACCTCGGGTAAACCTTCCGGCCAATCCTTCAGCCGGAGTGGCCAACACGCTGTAATTATGCTGGTAGAGTTCCGAGAACTCGTTAGCACGGTCACGCATATAGGTCACTATCTTCAGACCGAGCTGCTGTGCCTCTTCCGACTCTCCATGATGCTTACCGGTCAAAGCGACCAAGCATTCGGCCAAACCGATGAAACCGATGCCTAACGTCCCTTGGTTAATCACCGGAGCTATCGTATCGTTGGGCTTCAACTTCTCGCATCCCAACCAAAGCGCACTCATCACCAACGGGAATTGCTTGGCAAAGGCTGTCTTCTGGAACTCCATGCGCTCATGCAACTGACGGGCCGTGATCTCCAGCATGTGGTCGAGCTTGGCAAAGAAACAGGCGATACGTTCTTCTTCATCCGCAATCTCCATGCACTCGATAGCCAGACGCACGATATTGATGGTTGAAAAAGAAATATTTCCCCGTCCGATAGAGGTCTTCGGCCCGAAACGGTTTTCAAAGACGCGGGTGCGGCAACCCATTGTAGCCGTTTCATACAGGTAACGTTTCGGGTCGTCGGCACGCCACAGTTCATGCCGGTTGAACGTGGCGTCCAGATTGATGAAATTCGGAAAAAAACGACGGGCCGTCACCTTGCAGGCATATTGGTAAAGGTCGTAGTTGCGGTCGGTAGGCAAATAACTCACACCCCGCTTCTTTTTCCAGATTTGAATCGGAAAGATAGCCGTTTCGCCGTTGCCCACCCCTTCGTAAGTACTACGCAGGATTTCGCGAATGATGCAACGTCCCTCGGCCGAGGTATCCGTACCGTAGTTCACGGAACTGAACACCACTTGGTTCCCGCCACGGGAATGGATAGTATTCATATTGTGGATAAAGGCTTCCATGGCCTGATGCACCCGGGCCACAGTCTTGTTCATCGCATGCTGGAGGATACGTGCGTCGCCGGTCAGACCGTCCAAAGGACGAGTGACAAAGTCGTTCACTTCCTTATGATATAAATGAGAGTAGTCTTCGGTGTTCAACTCCTCCAAGACCTTCACTTCTTCGATGAAACTGGCACGCACGAAAGGAGCCAGATAAAAATCAAGCGCAGGAATAGCTTGGCCGCCGTGCATCTCATTCTGTGCCGTTTCCATAGAAATACAGGCCAAAATACTGGCCGTCTCGATACGTTTGGCAGGACGGGACTCCCCGTGTCCGGCAGAGAAACCATGCTTCAGGATGTGGTCGAGCGGATGTTGTACGCACGTCAAGCTTTTGGTGGGATAATAATCCTTGTCATGAATGTGCAGATAGTTGTGCTTGACCGCCTCTTTCACCTCTTCGCTCAACAGGTAGTCGTCTACGAAAGGTTTGGTGGTCTCGCTGGCAAACTTCATCATCATGCCAGCCGGCGTGTCGGCATTCATGTTGGCATTCTCGCGGGTCACGTCGTTGGACTTGATATTGATGATCTCCAAGAACATGTCACGCGTTTTAGCCTTACGGGCAATGCTGCGCTGGTTACGGTAAGCGATATATTTCTGCGCCACATCCTTACGGCGGCTTTTCATCAATTCCACTTCCACGGCATCCTGAATCTCTTCCACCGTCATCTGTACCTTTCCACGGTTAGCCACGTGTTCGCATATCAAATGAATCAGCTCTTCATTCTCACCGGCCTCGGTATGTACCATGGCCTTACGTACGGCATCACCGATTTTCCGGGCATTGAACCCCACAATGCGCCCGTCCCTTTTCACAACTGTCTGTATCATATTGCATTTATTTTTCAGGCCGAAAAAATCCCTACCTCCTTTTCCTAAAAGAAGCCCCGTATCTTCGACACTTAAAAGTTTGTATCTTTCTTATTACGTTCCCGCCGTCGTTCCCTTATCCCCGGAGTCCGTACGGCTATGTCACAGGCAGGTCTTCTGACTTACTCTCGTTTCATGTCCTTCCCGTTTCGCCCGACGAAACAGTGGATGCAGTATGTCATGAAACGCATAAAAGAGTTCACAGCAGCGGGTCTGTCGGGGACTCTCACCCCGTTCCCTTTTCACTCTGTCGGCCGACTGGCAAACAGGGCACCTGAACAATGACAAAGGTACACCTTTTCCTTTTTTCGTGCAAGAGTTTTTGCGGTTTTTATTCTAAAGTTTTCCAATTCAAGAATCCACAAAACAATCAACAATCTAATAAACAGAATATTACAAACCAAACCCTCGCCCACAAGAAGGCCAAAAGTTTTCCAAAATAAAAACCGAACGTACAAGACTATCAGACCCAACCTTCGGAAAGGAGAAGCTTTATGTCACAAACCGAGAGAAAACCTAAGTCCGAATTCCAAATTAAAATTCAATGGTTTCTCCTTATAAATATTAGAAACAGAACTTCCATTATCAAAATAGTAACTCACTCCCGGCTCCACATACAAACCTACCACCGACGACAAGTTAAACTGCATCCCGGCACTCGCATTTACAGAACATTGCCAAGGTTTTTCCCTCACAGCCTTATGTGTAGACGACTTTATCCTTCCTCGCCACATATAATCCGTTTCCGAATCTCCATCCACGCACTTCTCAGCCATTCCTCCGGCCGACAGATACAAATCCATCCACCGTTTCTTCCACAAGCTGGCCTTAAAGTTCAAGGGAATCCCTACGTATTGTAAGGATTGCCGTACCTTATAACTATAATCTTCTCCCGAAGAAGAAAGACTTGACGAAAGATAAGTATAAGAAAGGCCGCTTTCTATACCGAATCTTTCATTCAAGGCATAACAAACGGACACACCGAACCTGACGGGTTGTTTATGTTTCATCGGGACAAAGTCATCCACGTACGGGTGGGCGGACTTTATACCCGCCACCGGATATTTTCCATATCCCATGGCCTCGGGGTGTTCCCAAGAGGGAATAGCTCCCATCAGGGCAACCCCTCCGTTCCCGTGATTCATCACCGATTTTCCGAGTGTATTGGATGCAAAAAGACTTATGGCCAGTAAATGCGAGCTTTCATTCTTAACCTTCCCGACGTTTGCAACCCACTTAGTATGCCGGTCTATCCCGTCAGGATAAGCTTTCTCCATATACTCAAGAGTGTCTTCAGAAACCGTTTTTTCCCTTTCGGCTACAAGTTCTTTCCTCTCCTCCGTTAAAATCTCCTGACCTTCCTCTGATACGATGGGACGGTCGCAGAAAGTCACCGTATCTTTCCCGAACGGTTTACCACGATATGATTCCTTTTTCACTCTCCGGACTTTTGCCCAAAAGACATCCGACGGCTCCGGAAGAATGTCTTCGGTTTGAATGCGCTTTTCTACAAGAGACGTAAAAACCGGCCGGCATACGTTTCTTCCCAAGGGCACAACGATCGCCAACGCCGCCGCTATCCCAGCCAGGCGAAGCCATACGGTACGCCTTCCACGAGAGGAGGAGACGGACAGGCATCGCTCTTCCAAAGCCTTGTTTATCCCGTCCCACAGCCCGTCGGGAGGGGTGGCCTCGTAACCGTCCAGTTTCTTTTGCCATTCATTCAACCATTTATCTTCCATTGACCTGAGCTTTATATCTTTGAACTTCCTTTACCAACACCGCCTTTGCCCGATGCAGTTGCGAAGCCGATGTACTCTCTTTTATATTCAGCATCGCCGCAATCTCTTTATGGCTTTTCTTTTCGAATACATACAAATTGAAAACAGCCCTATACCCTGCCGGTAAACGGCAAATCATTTCCTGAAGAACTTCAGAAGGAATGTCCTCCGCATCCGGCTCATCCTCTACCGTATCCGGTACGTCCCACCCATCGTCAAGAGATTCCAACTGCCGGTTGCGCTTCAAGAATTTCAATGACTCGTTCACCACAATACGTACCATCCATCCCCGGAGAGAGCCTTCACCCCTCCACTCGAAACCGTGAATGGAAGTGAATATCTTCACGAAACAATCCTGAAGGACGTCTCTCACATCGTCCATACAAGCCACATAACGGGAACATACGGCTGTGAGGCAACCCGCATAGCGACAATATAATAATTTCATCGCTACACGGTCGCCCCGCTGTATATCTCGAACCAAATCCTGTTCGCCTCCGTTTCCGATACGCGTCATTCTGAACGAACGGTTATCTGTCCTCCAACACTATCGTAACATACCTCCTCTTTGCATTTGCTCTATTTGTCTGGCTACGTTTCCTGTCTTTTTACGGGTACAATAATCGAATTCCGCTGTTCTCCTCCCCCGAAACGACTGCCAAACCAACGTCAGTTTGACCGTACGACCTCCGGTATCGGGAAGCTTCCCTAAATCAAAGGCCACAAGCGCATCGCTTCGCCAACTCCCCGCATCTCCGCAAGCATCGTGACGAAACTCCACCTCATAAGGATTCTCCGGATTACCTCCGGTCAATAAATTCACCTTATGGGCAATCCCCCTATTGCCCCACAAAGTAGAGAAACGCAGCGTCAGATAACCGTCTTCTGCCACAGTCACCCAATCATCTACGATATCCACTGGGTCATTCCCATACAGCGAATCGTTCACCAAAGCAGAATCCGGAACCGTTTTTTTCGTCAGAATGCTGTCCATCCAGTTTACATAGACCGCACGCGTACAGAAATGCTTTTCCCCATCTACGTCCGTAAAATAAACCAAAGCCCTCACTTCCTTTTCTCCGAAAGGGGAAGAGGACAGATTTACCGGCCAAAGCGTAGTCTCATCGTCCAACTGCAAGAAACAGGAATCCGTTCCGCCCTTGACCGTCACCAAAGCATTCGGACTGAGATAAGGATACCATACATAAACCTCGTCATCATCGTCCGAACAAGACTGAAACAAAACCGGAGCCGCCAACAGGCAGGCCAACACCCATAAGGCATGTACTTTCTTCATTTTTCATCCAATTTAAAAATCCGACATTCTGTTTATCAAACCGCGAACCGGCCAAATCCTTGCTCATTCCGATGAAAAATAACGTTAAAAACCAAACATAAAAATAGGGATGTACCATTGGTATCTGATACATCCCCTGATATTCTCCATACAAGAACTACTTGTTCTTATAATTCTTTAAGCCGGTCTGCAAGAAATCTATATACTTATTGACATCCTCGTCGTACGAATATGACTTGTTCAACGGCTTGCCTTCGTTGTCGAGCAATACATAGAACGGCTGGGCATTGGCCCCGAACTTACTGCGTTGCAAATAGCTCCATTTGTCACCTACCGTACGCAAAGTACGTTCCTGACCGTTCTCTGTCACCTTAATAGGTTCCGGCAGCTTGGTCTTCTCATCCACATACAACGTGATTAGCACGTAATCGTTCTGCATGATATCCGCGACCTTCTGGTCGGCCCACACAGCCAGCTCCATCTTGCGGCAGTTCACGCAACCGTATCCGGTAAAGTCTATCATCACGGGCTTACCTTGCCTGCGCGCATATTCCATCCCGGCATCATAATCCATGAACTGAGCCTTCACCTCGTTCTCATAAAGGTTGAAGTCTTGCGTGCTCATCGGAGGCGAAAAGGCACTGATAGCCTTCAGCGGCGCTCCCCACAAACCGGGAACCATGTAAATGGCAAAAGAGAAGGAAACCAAAGCCATGAAGAAACGGGTGACCGACGTACGATGATTGACCACGACATTACCGGACTCATCATATTCATCTTCATCGTGCGGAAAACGCAGCCAACCGATAAGATAAGCACCCAACAAAGCAAAAATCACGATCCACAAACTCAGGAAAGCCTCGCGGTCGAGGATATGCCAACCGTAAGCCAAATCTGCCACCGACAAGAACTTCAAGGCAAAAGCCAATTCCAAGAAACCGAGCGACACCTTCACACAATTCATCCAGTTACCGGATTTCGGCATCGTCTTCAGCCAAGCCGGAAACATGGCAAACAGGGTGAAAGGCAAGGCCAAGGCAATGGCAAAACCCAACATGCCGATGGTCGGGGCAAGGATACTGCCCGACGTGGACACTTCCACCAACAGAAAACCGATAATCGGCCCCGTACAAGAAAAAGAGACCAAAGCGAGGGTGAAAGCCATCAGGAAGATGCTCAACAAGCCCGTGGTCGACTCCGCCTTGCTGTCTACCGCATTGCTCCACGAAGAAGGCAGCGTAATCTCAAATGCCCCGAAGAAACTGGCGGCAAACACCAACAGCATCAGGAAGAAGAAAATATTGAAAACGGCATTGGTAGACAAGGCATTCAAAGCACTGGCCCCGAATATTCCGGTAATCACCAAGCCTAAAAGCACATAGATGACCACGATGCTCACCCCGTAAGTGGCTGCGTCACGAATCCCCTTCCGCTTGTCTCCCGAACGTTTCAGGAAAAAGCTTACCGTCATCGGGATAATAGGCCACACGCAAGGTGTCAAGAGAGCGACCAAGCCTCCCAGAAAGCCCAACAGGAATATCTTCCACCAAGCCTGGTTGGCCGCGTTGGAAGCATCCTCGCCAAAAGCCGCCAACTCGTCGACCACCGGTGTCCAATAATCGCTTGCCGCCACAGCCGCCTGTCCTTGGACGGTCGATGTCAAGGTGTCTGCCACCACAATATTCGTGACCGTATCGGCTTCGCCTATCACAACCTTGCCGTTCTTTTTTTCTTTCCCGGCCGCAAGCGCCTCATTCCCCTTCTCGCTTTTCTCCTTCTTGTCCTTATCGGCCGGAGCCTTGGCCGCCGACTTGCCCGTACCGGTGAAAGCAAACTCCACATTGGTGGGAGGCATGCAATTCTCATCGTTACAAGCCCCATAGTTCAGATACCCTTTCACGGAATAAGTAGCGTCCGTAATACGCATTTTCTGCGCGAAAACAGCCGTATTTTCCATATAGCTGACTTCCATTCCGAAAAGATTGTCGTACGCCTTATGCACCTTTCCACGTGCCGTCAGCTTACCTACCGGCTCCACTCCTTTCTGTTCATCGAAATTAATGGTAGCCGGAGTAGGGCCGCCGTCCGGAATGTCCGTAGAATAGACATGCCAACCCGCTTCCGCCTTTCCGGTAAAAACAATCTCGAATTCAGAGTCAGACAGTTTCTTTTGGGAAACAGAAAAACTTACCGGGTCGTGAAACTGTGCCCAAAGCGGCAAGACCATGACCCATAATAACAGTAATGAGGTTATTTTCTTCATCATCAAGAATAAAGTTTTTAATTGCAAAGATAAAAAAAGTGGGAGAGGTTTAAAAACGAACCGTAAAGAATCTACCTGTTTTTACAGTTTTTTAGTTTTACAACATTCATGCGCCGAAACAAAAAAAGTCTGCCTGAAGAATCCAGACAGACTTTCAATGTTATGCTTTACTGTAAAATTACAACTTCGGACCTGCTGCAACCAAAGCCTTACCGGCTTCGTTACCCGTGAACTTCGCAAAGTTCTTGATGAAACGGGCAGCCAAATCTTCAGCCTTCTTCGTCCACTCTGCAGCGTCAGCGTAAGTGTCGCGAGGATCGAGAATCTTCGGATCAACACCCGGCAACTCCGTAGGAACAACGAAATCGAAGTAAGGAATAGTCTTCGTAGGAGCCTTGTCGATAGAACCGTCCAAGATGGCATCGATGATACCACGAGTATCGCGGATGGAAATACGCTTGCCCGTACCGTTCCAACCCGTGTTCACCAAATATGCCTTGGCACCTACCTTGTTCATCTTCTTCACGAGCTCTTCAGCATATTTCGTAGGATGCAAGCTCAAGAAAGCAGCACCGAAACAAGCTGAGAACGTCGGAGTCGGTTCAGTGATACCACGTTCCGTACCGGCCAACTTGGCAGTAAAACCAGACAAGAAGTAGTATTGAGCCTGCTGGTCGTTCAAGATAGAAACGGGAGGCAATACACCGAAGGCATCAGCAGACAGGAAGATTACCTGCTTTGCGTGAGGACCCTTGGAAATAGGCTTCACGATATTCTCGATGTGGTAAATAGGATAAGATACACGTGTATTTTCCGTTACGCTCTTATCTGCAAAATCAATCTTGCCGTTAGCATCTACCGTTACATTCTCCAACAAAGCGTCACGTTTGATAGCCTTGTAGATATCGGGTTCGGATTCTTTATCCAGATTAATAACTTTAGCATAGCAACCGCCTTCGTAGTTGAATACGCCTTCGTCGTCCCATCCGTGCTCGTCGTCACCGATTAACTTACGTTTCGGGTCGGTAGACAAAGTCGTCTTACCGGTACCGGACAAACCGAAGAAGATAGCAGAGCTGGTGCCGTCCATGCTGGTGTTGGCAGAGCAGTGCATAGAAGCGATACCGCGCAAAGGATTGAAATAGTTCATCATAGAGAACATACCCTTCTTCATTTCACCACCGTACCAAGTGTTGATGATGACTTGCTCTTTTGAAGTCAAGTTGAAGACTACGGCTGTTTCTGAGTTCAAGCCCAGTTCCTTGTAGTTTTCAACCTTAGTCTTAGAAGCGTTGTAAACCACGAAATCAGGTTCGAAATCCTTCAAATCTTCTTCCGTAGCACGGATAAACATGTTCGTTACGAAGTGAGCCTGCCATGCAACTTCCACGATGAAACGCACTTTCAGGCAAGTAGCCTTGTTAGCGCCGCAGAAACCGTCGACAACAAACAATTTCTTATTTGAAAGCTCCTTCACAGCCAAATCCTTCAATACCTTCCAAGCCTCAGGAGTTACAGGCTTGTTGTCATTCTTATATTCTTCAGAAGTCCACCATACGGTGTTCTCAGAAGTAGCGTCTTTTACGATAAACTTGTCCTTGGGAGAACGACCGGTATAAATACCTGTCATCACATTCACTGCACCCAATTCCGTTACCTGACCTTTTTCAAAACCTTCCAAACCAGCTTTGGTTTCTTCCTGGAACAATACGTCGTATGACGGATTGTGGAGAACCTCAACAGTACCGGTAATACCGTACTTACTCAAATCTAAATTTGCCATTTTCTAAAATAATATTTGGTTAGAAATCAATTCACTATAAAAAAACTTCCTTTTTGCGCTGACAAAATTACAAAGAAATGCGTGCATCTGAAACTTTCGGCATATTATTTTTCTTAATTCAAAAACATTCTTCCGTTAAATTTCCCAAAACCTAAGAACCAAAGCTATATTTGCTACACGGAGTTTACATTTTCAAGAAGTTTTTGTTACTTTTGTTCTCAAGTATATTTAAATCCATCCAAATATGAAAGTAATTAACTTTGCAGAGCAACAAACGGTTGTCAACAGATACATGTCGGAACTCCGGGACGTATGCATTCAGAAAGACAGGGCGCGGTTCCGCCGCAATCTGGAAAGAATCGGGGAAGTAATGGCTTACGAAATCAGTAAAACGCTGGATTATTCCGTCAAAGACATACAAACCCCGTTGGGCACGGCGCCTACGCTGTTGTACAACGACCCTATCGTACTGGGAACCATCTTCCGAGCCGGCCTCCCTTTCCATCAAGGCTTCCTGAATGTGTTTGAGGAGGCCGACAACGCATTCGTGTCGGCCTACCGCTTCTACAAAGACAAAGAATGCCACGAAGTGGGCATACATATCGAATATCTGGCCACGCCGGACCTGAACGGCAAAACGCTTATCATCGCCGATCCCATGCTGGCCACGGGCGGAAGCATGGAATTGGGGCTCAAGGCATTCGAGACCAAAGGCATACCGGGAAAAGTGCATTTATGTAGTGCGATAGCCAGCCGAAAGGGCGTGGACTACCTCACGGAAACATTCAAAGACACGGACTATACCTTGTGGTGCGGAGCTATCGACCCGGAGCTGAACGACCACATGTACATCGTCCCGGGACTTGGCGATGCAGGCGATTTGGCCTACGGCGGAAAACTGTAAGAAGTAAAAAAGCATGACGGACGGGGCCTGGCAGAAAGCTGCGCACCGTTCTGCGCCAAACGGTAAATCAATCTCAGGGGAACGATTTTCCAATCTCCTGAGATTGATTTTTCATTTGACGGACAAAAATTTCCGACCTATTGCAGATTGAAAACCAGTACCTTACATAAAGCAAGCAAATATAACGGATTTTGACAACCGACAGCCCGCCGCCCGCCTATCGAAACAGAAAGACGGAACAAAAAAGGCGGCTGCCCCACGATAAGGAACAGCCGCCTTTTCTTTCCTTTCCCTTTCACGGGGAACTTACTCCTTCACCTCCCAAATATCGTTCGTATAGAGCAGTTCCGTGAAATTGTGATAGGCTTTCTTTTCTTTCACTTCTTCTATCTGCCGGTTGACCGCCTCGTCGTATGTCGGAGCTTCCACATCACGAATCACGCCCAATGCCACCGGAAAATCAGGCCCTTCCATCAGAGCCAACTTCAAGTGCAAGGTGTTGTCCTGGCAATGCGCATCATGCACGAGGATGTCTTTTTCCGTCACGCCGTTCTCTCCTATCTTCACGACCTTCAACCCGAAACCTTCCTGCATCAAGCCGAATTCCTTATTTTCACCGAACAACATCGGCTGGCCGTGTTCCAGATAAATGGCATGCTTGGCACGTCCTTCTTTGGTGTAAACGGTATCGTGCGTCCCGTCGTTGAATATCACGCAGTTTTGCAATATCTCGCACACGGCGGCTCCCTTGTGGGCGTATGCCGCTTTCAGGATTTCCACCGTCCCGGCGGCATCCGTAGCCACGGCACGGGCAAAGAAATGACCACGCGCTCCGAAACATAACTCTGCCGGATTGAACGGGTCTTCCACCGTCCCGTAAGGAGAGGATTTACTGACGAATCCTCTCGGAGACGTCGGAGAATACTGCCCTTTCGTGAGACCATAAATCCGGTTGTTCAGCAGAATCATATTGATGTCCACGTTGCGGCGGACGGCATGGATGAAATGGTTACCGCCAATGGCCAGACCGTCGCCGTCACCGGAAATCTGCCACACGGTGATATCCGGATTGGCCACCTTGAAGCCGGTGGCAATGGCGGCGGCACGTCCGTGAATCGTCTGCATGGCATACGTATTCATATAATAAGGCAGACGGCTGGAGCAACCGATACCTGAAATCACGGCTGTCTCGTAGGGAGGCACTCCGATTTCGGCCATAGCCTTGTGCAAAGAAGCCAGAAAAAAATGGTCTCCACACCCGGGACACCAACGCGGCAATCCCTTTTTATAATCTTTTGCTGTATATTCGCTCATTTTCTTTTATTCTTCTAAGTTTGACTATTTGTTGTAAATCTCGGTAAAGGCTGCCACCAACTCGCTCACGACAAAAGGCTGGCCTTTCACCTGATTGAACTGATAGGGCACGAAACCGTCTACTTTCATGCGCAGATATGCGGCAAATTGCCCTAAGTTCTGCTCGGCTACCACGACTTTCTTATACCGCTTCAGCACTTCCGCCGTATTGGCAGGCAAGGGGTTCAGGTAAGAGAAATGAGCCAAAGCCACTTTCTTGCCTGTAGCCACCATTTCATCCATGGCCGAATGCAAATGGCCGTAAGTACCGCCAAAGCCTACTATCAGCAGTTCGGCATCGTCCACGCATCCCTGCACCTCCACATCAGGCACCGGGATTCGGGCCACTTTCTCTGCACGCAAACGACACATCTTGTCGTGGTTCTCGGGATCGGTGCTGATGGCTCCTGTCCGGCCGTCCTTCTCCAACCCGCCGAGAATATGCATATACCCTTCTTGTCCGGGTATGGCCCAGTAACGCACTTGCGTGTCGGGATTACGCATGTATGGCGTGTAGCTCCCGGCCATTTCCGGAGTGACGTAAGGGGGACAAATATCGGGATAATCGTTCAAATCGGGCAGTTTGAAAGCACCGGAACCGTTGGCCACAAAAGCATCGGTGAGCAACACCACCGGCGTCATGTGCTCCAAAGCCATCTTCGAGGCATAATAGGCCGCATCGAAACAATTCGTAGGCGAAGTGGCTGCAATGACCGGCATCGGCGATTCGCCGTTGCGTCCGAAAAGGGCTTGCAACAAATCCGTCTGCTCGCTCTTCGTGGGCAAGCCCGTGGACGGGCCTCCGCGCTGCACGTTCAGTATCACCAACGGCAATTCCGTAATCACGGCCAGATTCATGGCTTCCGATTTCAAACATACGCCGGGCCCCGAAGTAGAAGTCACTGCCAATGCACCGGCAAAGGAAGCGCCGATGGAGGAGGCACAACCGGCAATCTCATCCTCGCACTGTACTGTGGTCACGCCCAAACTTTTATGTTTGGACAATTCATGCAGCACGTCCGTAGCCGGCGTAATAGGATACGACCCCAAGAAAAGCCGCTTGCCGGCTTTCTCGGCCGCAGCGATAAATCCGTATGCAGTAGCCTTATTGCCCATGATGTCCATATACTTACCGGGCTTTTTCGTCTTGGATTCCACTTTATAAGTATGGGCCACAGAAGCATGCGTATTTGCCCCGTAATCATATCCGGCCTGAATAACCTTTATATTGGCTTCTGCCACGGCGGGCTTTTTGGCAAACTTCTCACGCAACATATTGAACGCTATCTCCAGGTCGCGGTTGAACAACCAGCACACCAGTCCGAGCGCAAACATGTTACGGCATTTCAAAATAGCTTTGTTGTCCATGCCCGAGTCAGCCAGACAGGCTTTGACCATCTGGGTGATAGGGGCAGCAATCACATCGTTTTTGATGCCCAACTCCTCTATCGGATTATCCGTCGTGAAAGCGGCCTTCTGCAAATCTTTGGCCTGGAAACAATCGGTGTCGATAATAATACATGCTGTAGATTTGGCATATCTGTACTGGGTCTTTAACGCAGCCGCATTCATCGCCACCAACACATCGCACTTATCGCCCGGTGTGTACACACGCTGGGCACCGATGTGTACCTGGAAACCGGAAACTCCTGTCAACGACCCCTGCGGAGCACGGATATCAGCCGGATAATCGGGAAACGTACAAATGTCATTTCCTACCGTCGCCGAGACCGTAGAGAAAATATTCCCGGCCAACTGCATACCGTCACCGGAATCACCAGAGAAACGGACCACTACCTGGTCCAGCTCTTTTACTTCTAATCTATCAGCCATACTTTTTGTAGCATTTATATGATTACTGTATATTCTTTTTTTCTACCTTAGGAATGCAAATATCGCAAAGATATGTTTAAAAACAAAATATTTTGCTGTTAAAAGCATTCCGGAATACAGATTATACTATAAAATCGTAATCTAAAAGCTTATTTATATAGCATTTCATCGTGCTTCTCTCACTTTTCAAAAGCATAAAGTTCGCAAAAGCACAGAAAAATGCATAAATATGCAAAGAGAGAAAGACCGAGCCTTTCCCTCTATCTTATGAAAGTTTTGTCCCAAGTATTCGACTTTTTAAGCAGAAACTGTTAACTTTGCAAAACAGAAAGAGCCCCTGTAGTTCAATGGATAGAACTACGGTTTCCTAAACCGCCAATCCGGGTTCGATTCCCGGCGGGGGTACACGGTCTATTTCAAGGTAAAAGCTTGTGTTCCGGCTTTTACTTTGTATTTCTTCCCATTCACTTTCAATACATATTCCTTATCAGACACCACGCGTACGGTATCCCCGTCCGCCACGATGTCAGTATGCACATCGCCGAACCTCAAATTCCGGATACCTTGCTCGCCCCAACCTGTCTTACGCCATTCCACGAGCCGAGCCGTGGCATCTATATTATAAAACCCCAACACGTTCTCAATAAACAAAGAAATAGGCCCCAGGGCAGACCATCCGCAAAAGTCTTGAGCCACCAACGTCAAATTCTCACCGTCCACCCGCTGTCCGGGACGAGCTGCCGACGGAGAATAACATTCCCAAATGGAGTGGGGCTCGAAAGTCTTATAGGTTTCGGACATTTGCGCCAACAAACGGCACGCATTCTCATGTGCCACATCATGATAACCGTAAGTCTCAAGTGCCTTGGTTGACATGTAAGCCAAAGGCAGCCATACACCGCCCCTCCAGTAATCTCCTACCGTCCCATTGTAGTCTGCATCACTCCGCGACACGGACGGCCAAGGATATTGACCACCGAACTCATCCTCGTCCTGTGCATATTCCACCAAACGCGCCGCCTGTTTCCGCCCTGGAACTTCTGCCAACATAGCCCAATACACAGCCGGTGTCCGCACTTTCACAAAGTCGCCCGTGGCCTCCTCTATGTCATAATAAAAACCATCCTCCGCATCCCAATAATACTTATTGAGCAAGTCCTTCTTCACGGCATACTCCCCGGCAAACTCCTTGGCCGTAGACGGGTCGTCCAAGACCTCGGCAATCCTTTCGATATAAAGTGCAGCCAAAGCCTGTTGGGCCAAAGCATCCATCCACAGCATCTCCCCGTTGCATCCCCGGCCACGCGGAGTATTGTCCATACCGCTCTGCACGTCGCCCCACAAATAACCTTTCTCCCTCCGTTCCAACATGACCGGCATCTTGGAAAAACGGCTACTGCCCCTCTTCAGTTTCTCAAACCAATAAAAATGGCGTTGTAGGTAACGATTGTCCTCTAACACATATTCCAAACGCCTTTTGTCGCCCGTCATCTTATAGTACTCATACTCCACCCACGCGAAAAAAGGAGGGTTGTCCGGATGCCAAATCTTTAAAGAGACCGGCTCTCCGTCCAATATCGTCTTATAGAAGTTATCCAAACTCTGTATGCCAGGGAATAGCGAAGGCGCATAGCGACAAAAAAGCACCATGAACTCGGTATCCCAAATCCAAATCGTGTCATCCCACAGGTTCTCATCCATATAGGGCGACTGGGGAATCCCGTCCTGATGCTTCACCCGCCCCCAGGCCAAATCCCAAGCTGCCCAATATAAATCCACCAAACCCGGTTCGGGGGAATAAACCGGTTGGGGCAACAAAGACTTGTCCAACCCGCTTCCGGTTTCAGGCTTGGCCTGCACACCCACTGCCATAACGGACAAAAGGATACCGGAAAACAAAACACTCTTTAATCCCATCATATCACATCTTTTATTTTGAAGATAAAGAAACCGCCCTTCCGGAACATTACCAAAAAGCTTTGCACCAAAAACAGACGGATATACTCCAGTATCATATACTGAAGAGAGTCCGGGCACAAAACAATACAGGGCAAGCCTAAGCCTGCCCTGCATCCAAACAACTTATAAACGAATTCTTTATTTCATTTCCGAATCGTTCTCCTTGATGCGTTGCCCCATAGTCAGGAAAGCTACCGGAGCCGCCATGAAGATGGAAGAACAGGTTCCGATTACCACACCGAGAATCATGGCAAAAGCAAAACTGCGGATACTTTCTCCACCCAAGAAGAAGATACACAACAATACGACTAACGTGGTCAACGAAGTATTGATGGTACGCGTCAATGTCGTATTCAAAGAATCATTGAACAAACGCTGACGGTCGCGGTTCGGATACAGATGGAGGAACTCGCGGATACGGTCGAATACTACCACCTTATCATTAATAGAATAACCGATAGCCGTCAAAATCGCACCGATAAAGGTTTGGTCGATTTCCAAAGAGAATGGCACCCATCCCCAACAAATCGAATACGCTCCGATAATCAACAAGGTATCTACCGTCAAGGCCACAACTGCACCGACCGAGAAAGCCACATTGCGGAAACGCAACAATATGTAAAGGAAGATAGCAATCAAGGCCAATACCACAGAAACAATAGCCCCATAGGTTATGTCTTCTGCTACGGAAGGACCTACCTTTTCCGAACTGATAATAGAACCTCCGGCACGCTCGTCGCGGTTGATGAAAGTTTGCAAATCCAAATCCGAAGCCAACAAACCGCCGCCTTTGAGCGTTTCGAACAGCGTTGCTTCTATTTCGGAATCCACCTCCGTACCTTCTTCGTCAATCCGATAGTTTGTGGATATACGTACCGTCTGATGGTCTGTACCCAAGGCTATAACCTGGATATTGGCATCCCCGAACTTGTTTTGCAACAAGGTGCGGACAGTTTCCGGCTCCACCTGCTTTTCGAACACAACTACGAAGTTACGTCCGCCGGTGAAATCAATACCTTTGCTCAAACCGCGTACAAACAAAGATGCGATACCTACCACCAACAAGACCCCGAATATCGTGAAGGATTTCTTATAAGAGCTCATGAACTTGTAATGCGTATCATGCAAGAACTTACGTGAAAGAGACGTTGTAAACGTCAAGTTCATCCATTTCTCCTTATTTAGGAAGTGCTCGTACACGATACGGGTCAAGAAAACAGCCGTAAAGAAAGACACCAGGATACCGATAATCAACGTCGTGGCAAATCCACGGATAGGACCTGTTCCGAAATTATACAGGATGATACCCGTAATGATAGAAGTCAGGTTGGAGTCGAAGATGGCCGAGAAGGCATTGGAATAACCGTCCGACAATGCTTGTTTCACAGCTTTCCCCGCACGCAACTCTTCTTTGGTACGTTCATATATCAACACGTTCGCATCTACCGCCATACCCAAAGAAAGCACCATACCGGCGATACCGGACATGGTCAATGCAGCCTGGAATGAAGTCAAAACCCCCAACGTAAAGAAGAAGTTCAATATCAACGCGCCGTTGGCTACCATACCGGGGATAAGACCATACATGCCACACATATAGATCATCAACAGGATGAAAGCTATCACAAATGAAGTAATACCTTGGTTGATGGACTCTTGTCCCAACGTAGGACCTACAAACTGTTCGGAAACGATATGTGCAGGAGCCGGCATCTTACCCGTGTTCAGCACGTTGGCAAGGTCACGCGTATCTTCGAGCGTGAAATGTCCCGTAATAGAGGAAACACCACCGGTAATCTCATTCTGCACCGTAGGAGCACTATATACATATCCGTCGAGCACAATGGCGATGGCGCGCTTCACATTTTTCTTGGTCAAAGCTGCCCAACGACGGGCACCATCGGAATTCATCGTCATGCTTACGCACGGACGGCCATTCTGTTCGTAATCATCCTTAGCTTCTGTCACGACATCACCTTCCAAAGGCGCACGACCATTGCGTTCCGTAATCTTAATCGCATATAACTCGAAAATGTCTCCCATATTACCACTGCCTACAGGCTTCACTCCCCAATAAAGTTTCAGGTCACTGGGCAAGACTTCTTTTGCCACGGCAGAAGTGATATAGCGATTGACGGTAGCCGTATCACGCCAACTGGCATAACCCACTACACATCCCATAGGGCCTTGAGCCAATTGCAGCACAGAAGCCAAAGGATGGTTCTTCATAGCCTGTTCGTCCACAGCAGCCCCAGCCTTCTCTGCCGGAGTTCCGCTATTTCCCTTCAGAGCCGCAGCCAAATCCTTCACAGGAGCTTTCTTCGTAGAATCCGTAGCGTCCACTTTTTCAGCCGGTGTCAATTCAGCCATTGCCGTAGTGTCTGCCTTAACCGTATCGGTTTCTGCAGTCGCAGCATGCTCTGCCGCCAAACGTGTATCCAATGTAGCCAGGAATGGGATAATCTCTTCCGTATTATAGGTTTCCCAAAACTCCAGATTTGCACTACCTTGCAACAATTTACGCACACGTTCCGGTTCTTTCACACCCGGCATCTCCACCATAATACGTCCCATCTGTCCTTCCAATGTCTGGATATTGGGCTGTACCACACCGAAACGGTCGATACGTGTACGGAGCACATTATAAGAATTGTCAATGGCAGACTGTACTTCGGCACGCAACACTTTCTCTACTTCAGAGTCGGAACTCTTGGTCGTTACTTTACCTTTCAACTGCTGCGTAGCAAACAATTCCGCCAAATTTCCATCCGGTGCCAATGCTTTGTACTCTTTCACAAATAAGGTAATAAAATCACTCTGGCTATTCTTAGCCCCTTCCGCAGCCTTCGCTACCGCCTTGTTGAATGCCGGGTCTTCTTTATGGTCGGCCAAAGCCTTTACCACTTCAGGAACAGACACCTCCAGAATGACATTCATACCACCTTTCAGGTCCAAACCCAGACTAATCTCCATTTCGCGACAGTCCTTCAGCGAATAAGCACCCAACCACACCGGATTGTTCATCACGGAATCCAGATAGTGCGCGCCAGCTTCCTCTCCTTGCGTTTTCGTAATCTCATCCACCTTATTCATTTGATAAGTAGTTACAAATGAAAAAGATAAATAGAACACGCACACAAGGGTCAACAGTAAAGCGAAAACTTTAACAAATCCTTTGTTTTGCATTTTAATTTATTATTATGATGTTATTATTTAATAGCTAATCAGACTACAAAGGCGCAAATATAACGTTTTTTTCACATTAACGCCGCAAGTTAACAGATTTATTTATGCCCTAATCCTCTTTTTTGTGTTTTTTCAAGTAAGTAATCATCGGATAATGGTCAGACCACGGAACTGTCTTGTCCACATGCGTCTCGTATGTCTGCCAATAGTCGGAAACGAAGATATGATCGATGCGAAAATAGAATCCTTTCTGATTATAAGACAAGCCCAGTCCGTTACCCGATTGACGGAATGCACTTTTCAACCGGGAAGACAGGCGATGGCAAGAATAGGATATGGGAGAGTCATTCAAATCACCGCAGACAATCACAGCCCTTCTCCCTGATTTTTCGACATAGTTCAAAACCGAATCAACTTGCGGTCCGCGCAAACGACTCGCCCCGGCCATCTTCCGAACCAGTTCTTTGGAATTACTTTCCGCATGCCCATTCTCCGGATCTTTAATGATTTCCTTATATTTCATCTTATCCTCTGGTGTCAGCTTATAAGACTCCAAATGGTTATTCACCAACAATACAGTATCCTGACCGTATAGTAATTCTACGGCAAGACTGCCATTGGTCGTACTTTCATAGGTTATCCGATGTACGGACAATATAGGCAAACGACTATAGACGAATTGAGGCTCAGCCTTTCCATCATGCAGACGACGAATATGATAACCTGCCTTTGCCATGATGCTATCCACATACTCAGATTTAAGATTCTTAGGTGCCACTCCTTCCTGAAGACAGATAATGTCGGCCTCAGAAGCCGCAAGATAATCCAAGATCGGGTACCGTCCTTCTGCATTCTTCTCTCCCCGGGCAAGGAACTCTGTATTATAAGTAAGCAATTTAAGCGCGTCTTCCGGGTGCTTCTCAGGCCAGTTCACCGGACAATAGTCATATATATAGGAAACAGACAGCAACATTCCGACAAAAGGCAACCAAACGTAACGAATGGAAAAAACCAGCCAAAAAAAGATAAAAGCTATATTAAGCAACAATAGCAGCGGAAATCCCAACCCGAATAAAGCCACATGAGAATGAACCGCCGGATTCAATCCGGAACTCAGTCCGCAGGCCCACAACATGAAAGCCGCCATTATGTTTGCACCGATTGACAACTGTATCAATATACGTTTCAATGTATTCATCTTCAACGCTGACTGGCATCAAACAACTTACGTTTTTCTTCCTCTGTCAAACTTGTGTATCCGGATTTACGTACCTTCTCTAAAATATGGTCTATCTCTTCCGCCTCTGCCTTTTTACGAGCGTTATACTCATAATCATCCTTTCGCTCCCCCATAGAGACATTCATTTTAGGCTTCCGATAAGAAGAAAACCGGTCTCGTCCTCCGGCAAACCATTTCTTCAACCGTTCCGCAGCAGACGGGCGATTGCCATAATATCCTCCACCGCTGTTTCTCCTCCAATACAAGATGAGCAACAAACCGAATATCATTCCTCCGAGATGGGCGAAATGAGCGACTCCATCACCGGAGTTCCCCAAAGCGGAAAGCAACTCTATGACTGCATAACCTATCACAAAAAACTTGGCTTTAATAGGTACGGGAAGCGGAAAAATAAACAGGCGTTCATTAGGAAACGACATGCCGAAAGCCAACAAAATTCCATAGACTGCACCAGAGGCGCCGATAGTGGTCCAACGATTCAAATAGTCGCCCATGGAAATCACGGTATAGCCGATATTAACCGTATCGTACACTCCCAAGCCTTGCCACAGATACTGTACATATTGCACTCCTTCCTGAACCAAACCGGCACCCAAGCCGCACACGACATAATAAAGCAGGAAGCGACGACCGCCCCAATAAGACTCCATCACCCGACCGAACATCCACACGGCGAACATATTAAAAAGGATATGCGTGACGCCACCGTGCATGAACATATACGTAAAGAACTGGTAGAAGTTGAAATCGGGAGCTAAAAAGAAGTGTAGTCCCAGCAAATTATCCAAATCCACACCATAGCGCACTGCTACCAATTTAGCCAAGAAGAACAAAAGATTGATTATAATCAGATTCTTCGTTACGGGAGGCATATTCATCATATTCACACTCTATTTTCATTATTCATTGAGACCGCAAAAATACTAATTTTATTCCATTTCATTTTAAATAATCCCTTCAAGCTTGTGCTTTTTCATAAAAAGAAATATTTTTTCAATGAAAAAGTTTGTTTTAACGGCTAATTTACATACATTTGCATGATAGGATACAAAATAAGCGAATTATTATCTACTAAATTATTTCATCAAATGAACAAAACAGAACTTATCAACGCCATTGCAGAGAACGCAGGCTTGAACAAGGCAGATGCCAAGAAAGCTTTAGACGCAACAATCAGTGCTATCTCTGAAGCATTAAAGAAGGGTGACAAAATTGCACTTGTAGGTTTCGGAACATTCTCCGTGAATGAAAGACCGGCCCGCACGGGTATTAACCCCAGAACGAAAGAGCAAATCACCATTGCAGCCAAGAAAATAGCTAAATTCAAAGCTGGTGCGGAATTAGCTGACGCACTCCAGTAATCAGAATAAATCTATTATGCGGAAAAAAGGGAGAAGCAAACTTTTGCTTCTCCCTTTTATTATGTATCTTTGCAGCCTGAATGATAAGGTAAAAACAAGGTTATGGAGATAGAAAATAAAATCGTATCAGCCGTAGTTCTCGGCATCAAAACTTTATACGGACAGGACATAGCTCCCGAAACGGTGCAACTCCAAAAGACAAAAAAAGAATTTGCAGGGCATCTGACATTAGTCGTTTTCCCTTTTTTAAAAATATCTCGTAAGAAACCGGAAGACACAGCCCAGGAGCTTGGCCATTTCTTGAAAACGGAAATCCCTTCCGTCGTAGCCGATTTCAATGCCGTCAAAGGCTTTCTGAACCTTGTAATCGCTCCGGCCAGTTGGATCGGTCTGCTCACCGATATCCATCAAGATGCACAGTTCGGCCTGACCGAAGCGACCGACCATTCGCCGTTGGTCATGATAGAATACTCTTCCCCCAACACCAACAAGCCTTTGCATTTGGGACACGTCCGCAACAATCTGTTAGGATGCGCCTTGGCCAACATCATGGCAGCCAATGGCAATCGCGTGGTGAAAACCAATATCGTGAACGACCGCGGCATACATATCTGCAAAAGCATGTTGGCGTGGCTGAAATACGGGAACGGTGCCACTCCGGAAAGTACCGGCATTAAAGGCGACCACCTCATCGGAGACTACTATGTGGCTTTTGACAAACACTATAAAGAACAAATCAAGGAGCTTATGGAAGAGGGTATGAGCGAGGAGGAAGCCAAAAATGAAGCCCCGCTCATCAAGGAAGCCCGCGAAATGTTGGTAAAATGGGAAAACAATGATCCGGAAGTCCGTGCCCTTTGGCGTAAAATGAACGAATGGGTCTATGCCGGTTTCGATGTCACCTATAAAGCCCTTGGCGTAAGTTTCGACAAGATATATTATGAATCGGAGACTTACCTCGAAGGTAAAGAGAAAGTTTTGGAAGGGCTTGACAAAGGACTGTTTTTCCGCAAAGAAGACGGTTCCGTATGGGCCGACCTGACTCCGGAAGGATTGGACGAGAAACTTCTGCTCCGTTCCGACGGGACTTCCGTCTACATGACACAAGATATCGGTACGGCCAAACTGCGGTTCCGCGACTACCCCATAGACAAAATGATTTACGTGGTAGGCAACGAGCAAAACTACCACTTCCAAGTGCTTTCCATCCTGTTGGACAAACTCGGTTTCGAGTGGGGCAAAGACCTTGTACATTTCTCATACGGCATGGTGGAATTGCCTAACGGTAAGATGAAAAGCCGCGAAGGTACGGTCGTGGATGCCGACGACTTGGTGGCAGAGATGATAGGTAGCGCACGCAAGATGTCGGAAGACAAAATCAACAAGCTTACGGATTTGGGCGAGGACGAAGCCAATGAGATTGCACGGATTGTCGGTTTGGGTGCCTTGAAATACTTCATATTAAAGGTGGACGCACGAAAGAACATGTTGTTCAATCCGGCTGAAAGCATCGATTTCAACGGAAATACCGGACCGTTCATCCAATATACGTACGCACGTATCCGTTCCATCCTGCGCAAAGCCTCCGAAGCGGGCATCTCCATCCCCGAAACGCTGTCAGCCCAAACGGATTTGAGCGAGAAAGAAATCAGCTTGATTCAAATGCTGGCCGACTTCCCGAACGTAGTAAAACAAGCAGGTTCCGACTATAATCCAAGCTGCATTGCCAACTATTGCTACGACTTGGTGAAAGAATACAACCAATTCTATCACGATTTCAGCATCTTGCATGAAGAGGACGAAAACAAGAAAACGTTCCGTCTGGTACTGTCTGCCGAAATCAGCAAAATCATACGTACGGGCATGGGCTTGTTGGGCATAGAAGTGCCTGAACGCATGTAAAAAACCTCCTCTTGCGATGGGGAAAAAGAAATTCTATGTAGTTTGGCATGGAGTCAGTCCGGGCATTTACACGTCCTGGACTGACTGCAAACTGCAAATCAATGGCTTCGAAGGGGCCATTTATAAATCTTTCGACACCCAAGAGGAAGCCGAAAGAGCTTACAACACCTCTCCTTATCTTTATATCCTGAAAAAAAAGACTACCGCTCCGGCAGTTTCCGGAAACGCACCGACAGACGTGCCGTCTTATCGGCACGACACCGTGTTACCCCTTCCGCCCGAAGTCCCGGCCGAAGCTTTGGCAGTCGACGCGGCATGCAGTGGTAACCCGGGTCCGATGGAATACCGAGGCGTTTATCTCCGTACGGGCGAAACCGTCTTCCATTTCGGACCGGTGTATGGCACCAATAATATCGGTGAATTTCTGGCCATTGTACATGCCTTGGCTCTGATGGAACAGAAAAATATCCGGATGCCGGTTTTCTCAGACAGCCGAAACGCCATCGGTTGGGTCAAGCAAAAGCGTTGCAAGACCAAGTTGGAACGCAGCCCCCGTACAGAAGCTCTCTATCAAATGATAGAACGGGCTGAAACCTGGCTCAAGACCCACAAAACAGACATCCCCATCCTGAAATGGGAGACGGAACGATGGGGTGAAGTCCCGGCCGATTTCGGCAGAAAATAATCATCTCTATTTGTGTATCCTAAAAAAGAAAAACGATGAAACAACGTATATCTTACCTTATTAAATTGTTTTTAGCCTTCCTGCTGTTCTTTGTGTTGCAGAAAATCGTATTCGTCTATTTGAACGAGCCTTTGCCGGCAGGCGATCTGTTCCAGGTCATCGTCCACGGGTTGGGGCTGGATGCTTCTACAACGGGATACTTGCTCATCTTTCCATTCCTCGTCGTATGGCTCAGCATTTGGATGCGTCGCATGAAGACCAAAGCCGTATTACGCCCTTATTTCATCCTTATTGCCATTCTGCTCTCGCTGATTTGTGTGGCAGACACATCACTCTACACATTCTGGAAATTCAAGCTCGACGCCACGATCTTCAATTACATGGACGCTCCCAAACAGGCTATGGCCAGTGTCTCCACCGGCTATGTCGTCATGCGCCTGCTTTGGATTACGGTCTTCTCCGTTCTCTTGTCATGGACTTGCACCCGTCTTACGCCCAAAACATTCCCTGTTTTGCCCATTAACCTGAAAATGCTGCTTCACAATTTCACATACGTACTATTAGGCGGCCTTATCTTTTTGGCCATACGAGGAGGGATAGGACGTTCCACCATGAATATCGGCAACGCTTATTTCAGTGAAAACACCTACATGAACCATGCTGCCGTAAACCCGGCTTTCAGCCTGATGTATTCTTGGAACAAATCCGAAAACTTCGCCGAGAAATACAATTACTTAGACGAACATAAACGGGCCGCCTGCTATGCACCGCTTTATCCGGCCTCGACAGAAGACTGCACCCGGCAACTGCTACGCGCCACACGCCCCAATATACTCATCATCATCCTTGAAGGATTTGGAGGAGAATATATAGAAGAACTGGGCGGAGCTAAAAACGTGTCACCGAATATAAGCCGGCTCATTCGTGAGGGCATCTTTTTCGACAACGTATATGCCAACAGTTTCCGCACCGACCGCGGACTGGTCAGCACGTTAAGCGGGCATATCAGTTACCCCACCACCTCCATTATGAAACTCCCGGCCAAGTCACGCCTTTTGCCCGGCATAGCCCGTACGTTGCAACAAGCAGGATACCAGACGGACTTCCTCTACGGCGGTGACATTAACTTTACCAACATGAGAAGTTATTTCACAACTACGGGCTACCAACACCTGACCAGTGACACGGACTTCAGCCTACAGGAACGCACTTCAAGCTCCTGGGGCGCGCACGACGAATACACATTCGACCGGCTGTATGAAATGCTCGAATCCCGACCGGCCGACCGACTGTGGCATACCGGATTCTTGACTCTCAGCAGCCACGAACCGTTCGAAGTCCCCTACAACCGGTTAAAAGACAAACGGCAAAACTCTTTTGCCTATACCGATCATTGCTTGGGTGAATTTATCGACCGTCTGAAACAACTTCCGGTGTGGAACAACCTGCTGGTCATCTGCCTGCCCGACCACGGCAGCTCACCCACTTTCAATGTCACGTCGCCCACCTTCTACCACATCCCCATGCTATGGTTAGGCGGAGCCATAAAAGCACCGGCCGTCATCCATACCTTAATGAACCAAAGCGACATGCCCGCCACACTGCTCGGACAACTTGGTTTGCCACATCAAGACTTCAAATACAGCCGCAATATCTTTTCGACATCCTACACCTATCCCTTCGCTTACTCCACGTTCAGCGACGGATTCATGTTCAAGGACAGTACCGGTGTGACCATTTTCGACAATGCAGCCCGAAAACCGGTCTACAACGAACCTGCTCCCGATGGTGCACGTGAAGAAAAAGGTATGGCTATCCTGCAAACCTCATACGACCAATTGGGGGAAAACTGACACGTTTCCCCCAATTGGCAATCCCGCATTTACAGCCATAAAGTCACGCTCCAATAGACAGCAGCAGCCAACAAAGCACTCACGGGAATCGTCAACACCCAAGCTGTCATCAAACTCCTTGTCACGCCCCATCGCACAGCAGAAAGCCTCTTAGTGGCTCCAACGCCGATGATGGCTCCCGTTATCGTATGAGTCGTACTTACCGGAATTTTCAGGTATTCCGTCAGATAAAGCGTAAAAGCACCGGCTGTTTCCGCAATAACCCCTTCAAAAGGTGTCACCTTGGTGATACGCGTTCCCATAGTCCGCACTATTTTCCATCCCCCGGACATAGTACCCAACGAGATGGCCGTGAAACAAGAAAAAGCTACCCAGTCGGGCAAATCTTCTATACTGCGTATTCCCATTCCCAACCCTTCGGAATGACCGGCAATCATGGCTGCCGCAATAATACCCATCACCTTTTGGGAATCGTTCAACCCATGTCCGATGCTGAACAAAGCCGAAGACACCAGCTGCAGTTTCTTGAACCACACCTCGGCCGTATGGGGATGCGCTTTCCGGCATGCGTGCAATACGAGAATCGTGAATCCCAATGCCACTATCATACCAATCAAAGGAGCCAGAAAAATAAAAGCCGCAATCTTCAATATGATATCCAACTGTATAGAGCCGAAACCGCTGGCCATGATAGCCGCACCGGCAAAACCACCAATCAACGTATGGGAAGAGGAAGAAGGAATACCCTTCCACCATGTAAACAAATTCCATATAATAGCGGCAATCACACCAGACAGGATAATCGGCAAAGTGATATATTCCTCCATGACCGTCTTCGATACGGTATTGGCTATCCCGAAACCACCGATAACATACTTGGCAATGAAGAAAGCCACAAAATTGAAAGCGGCAGCCCACAACACAGCTTGAAAAGGAGTCAACACCTTAGTAGACACAATGGTAGCAATCGAATTGGCTGCATCATGAAACCCATTGATATAGTCGAACAAGAGAGACAGTACAATGATAATCAATAATAACTCCATGGTTCTTGCCTTTCATTTATACATACTTCACGATCAGATTCTTCAGAATCTTTCCCACATGCTCGGCCGCATCGGTTGTCCGCTCCAGTTCCTGCATGATTTCTTTGATCTTTATCAACTCTATGCTGTCCTTCTCTTCTTCAAAAAGCCTTCGGATAAAAAACTCATAGACATCGTCTGCCTGATTCTCCAAATCATGAAGTTCGACACAAAGCCCCCGCAAACGAGCCGGATTCTTCCGGAACACATTCAATTCTTCCACCGCCTTGCAAATACAAGCTGCCTCTTGCTGTATGAAATGACATAATTCTCTTGCACTATCGCCCAAAACACGGGGATTATAAATATTGATACGCTTGGCACAACTGTTCACGCAGTCTATCACATCGTCTATGCCAGAGGCCAGGGCATTGATGTCCTCGCGGTCAAGAGGAGTAATGAACGTCGTTTCCAGTTCGTCAAGCACCTGATGGGTCACCATATCCCCCTTACGTTCGACTTCTTTCACCCGTCTGTAATATGTCTCCCGTTCTTCCGGTTTGCCCTGTTCCACACTCTCCGTCAGCACATCGGCTGCCTCAGACAGAATATCAGCAAGCTGTTTCAGCAAACAGAAAAAATTAGGTTGCTTCGGTACGAAGCTGTTAAAAAAGGAATTTTTCATAAAATCAAGTGTTTAAATTCTATTTCGTCTTCTTCATTTTCTCTCGCAATACCTCCACTACGGCCGGCAAAATCGAAATTACAATAATAGCCACAATGAGAATTTTCAGATTGTCTTGTACGAAAGGCAAGTCTCCGAAAAAGTAACCCGCATAGCAAAACGATGCCACCCAAAGCCCTCCTCCAACGACATTATACATCATGAAATAATAATAATGCATACGCCCCATTCCGGCCACAAAAGGAGCAAACGTACGGACAATAGGAACGAAACGGGCTATGATGATTGTTTTCCCTCCGTATTTTTTATAAAATTCATGAGTCTTGTCCAAATAACTTTGCTTGAATATTCTGGAATCCGGATTATGAAACAGTCGTTTTCCCAAAAAGCGCCCTATCATATAATTGCAGGAATCTCCTAAGACCGCAGATGCAAACAATATCAGGAACAATAAATTGACATCGAGCGGAACGGAGGGAACAGCGGCAATGGCGCCCCCCACAAAAAGCAAGGAATCGCCCGGCAAAAAGGGCGTGACCACCAGTCCCGTCTCACAAAAAATAACAGCAAACAATATGGCATAAGTCCACGTATGATACTGCTGCACCATCTCCACCATATAATGGTCGATGTGCAGGATAAAATCTATTATAAAATCCATTACTTTATATCCTTATTACTAATAAAATGAAAACCAGCAGCCGAAAAGCTACCATAAAAAAAGACTTTCTCTGCAATCTCTTACAGGAAAGTCTTAAATAAGGATACGCCTTAACGTATATACAAAATATAATTTGGCATTGCTGGAAAACGATGTATCCGGGAGTTTCTCTCCTCTCTCCGGCAGCCACAAGGCTGCAACCTGCCACACACCATTTTTCCATCCAGCACAAGCTGTATGCCCTTTGAAAGAACGCATAGCCTGAATCGAGTGCCCGATTGGACACGAAAGAAGTGCATAACCGATATCACCCCATCCAAACCCTGCACGTATCTCCTTATCCTGTCCGCAGTATTTCGTATCTGTCTCTCCACCGTCTCCCGCCTCCATTATGGTAGTAGAAGGCATGCAAGCCATATCTCCCTCCGCTGTGGAAAAAGAAAAGTCCCACAGAAAGAGACACAAAGCAAATACCAAATAGGATAAACATTTTGCCATAACCGCTGCAAAGATAGGGATTATTTTTTCATCCGGCAAACGATATGAAGAAAAGGCACACTCAAAATCCGCAGACTGAAAAATCATTCTTCTGCCCCCCCGACGATACTTCCTTTTCATGCCAAGAACTTTCGAATCAAACCTTCCGAAACCGATTCACCAAAGAACGGATTGCAAAATAAACATCCAGCAGACCAAACAAACGATAGGTAATCAATATGGCCTGAAACTTCTTACTGAATGAAGAGTACTTGACCCGAAGCAGTTCCCTTCCATACAAAGAAGACAAGGCTTTAGCCAACAATCGCCCCCTCACCCTATGCCTTCTGACGATATATTCTTTCTTAATACAAGAAATGAAACGCAAAATAGGACTCGCAATACGGTCGTTGTAAAAGACCGAACGGTCCACATTTCCTTTCACCTCTACATACAAATGGTACAGTTCATCGTCACTCCCTTGCCTTAAAATCCGTTCCAACGGATAATGCTCAATAAAATCAAAGATAAATGCAGGACGCCAACAATGGAATTTATGAGCCAACCGCTCCAACCTGTCATCGACAAGCGCATAAATCTTCCTAATTTCGTCCGGCAAAAGCGCATATTTCTCCTGAATCATCTTTCCGGGAGGATCCATATAAAGATACAAGCACGAAGGCACCAACTTGATGCTGTTGCACTGTAGAATATAATCCAAATTGAACAACAAGTCCTCATACACGACCAAATCGGTACGGAACATAATGCGGTGCTCCCTTAGAATCGAGGTTTTGTAGAATTTTCCCCAAACATACCCATTCCATAAATGCCGAGCGATGAAATCACCCATTGTATCGTCCTTAAAATCCCCCTCGAAATTATAATATATCTCCCCCTTCGGAAGAGTCTTGTATCCTCCTATCACCAAATCGTAACCGAGCCCCTCTTTCAAGACGTCGAAAAAGCCCTCGTCCACGGAGTCGTCCGCGTCGACAAAAGCAATCCACTCTCCGCACGCCACTTCAAGTCCCAAATTACGTGCCGTACTCACTCCACCATTTTCTTTATGCCACACCCGGACACGGGCATCCTTTGCGGCATAAGTGTCGCAAATTTCCCTGCAACTATCCGGGCTGCCGTCATCTATGAGCAACAACTCAAAATCACGGTTTGTCTGCTTCAAGATACTATCCACACAGTTTCTCAAAGTATCCTCGGCCTTATATACAGGAACAATTACAGATATTAATGGCGCCATTGATACTAATAGTTATTTTACACTGACAAAAGAATGAAATCTAAGTGCATAATCCAACACCACAGCCTTTTCTGTAACCCACCATAACTTTAAATACCATTTTTTAAATAATTTATGGCGTACACGATAGGTTTTTATATGTTTTATCAGCTTCTCGAACTCCGAGTAATCCGAAGAAGAGATTCTCGACTGCATTTTCAGACTGAGGAGGCAGAAATTTACGGCTCCATCAACAAAATAAGCCTGATTCTTTCTCACATGCTTCCCCACGTTTTCCTCGTCCATCTTTTCAAACATAGCCTCTACCATGTGAACGATCTGCATCAGGTTCTTTTTCTGGCTCTCCGTATCTACCGACTGCCCCTCCCTTCCCATACGGTAATGGTAAAGATACAAGTCATACACAATAAAGTCTTTCACACGGGAATAGGGCAGAAAACAATACAACGTATCCGTATAATTTATCCCTTCCAGCAAACGGAAATTCATTTCTTTAAGAAGGGATGTCTTATAAGCCATGCCATTCATGCCAAATTCAGCCTCATAGGCATGCGTACGAATATAAAATTCATCCGTCCGATAGACGTGATCCTTAAACACGGAGCAGAAAGAATGCTTGATCTCATCCACCTTCTTGTCTTTGTCAAAGATCTCATCCACCCTTAACGTTATCACCAAATCGGTATCACAAGTCTCCAACTTCTGCAAAAACTCCACTAACGCCGAAGTATCGAACCAATCGTCAGCATCCAATATTTTGAAATACTTTCCGGTTGCAATTCCTAATCCGGCATTCACACAAGAACCATAATGTCCGTTGGCCTTGTCTATGACTTTAATCAAATCAGGCCGTTTCTGTTCATATCGACGAATAATGTCCAAAGACCCGTCCGTACTGCCGTCATTCACCACTATGACTTCAAGCCTATCGCTGACAAGCTCATCGGTCACAGAATCCAGACAGACAGGCAGATATTTTTCCATATTATAGGTTGGTATTACTATGGAAAGTATTTTCCCGCTCCCAGCCTCTTGAACCACCTTATCATTCACCATCTTTTTCACAATAAATTAAAATACAACCTCTTTTTATCCCGACCGCCGCCGCTCTCACGAGTTGGGCCGGATGTGTCAGAGACTTTGCATATCGTTTAGTTTCTTGTAATAGCCGTTCAAGGCTATGAGTTCTTCATGCGTCCCGCGCTCTACAATCTCTCCCTCGTAAAGCACACATATTTCATCCGCATTCTTAATCGTACTAAGCCGGTGCGCAATCGCAATGGTCGTACGCGATTTCATCAAGCGTTCCAACGCCTCTTGTACCAGTCGCTCCGACTCCGTATCCAATGCGGAAGTCGCCTCATCCAGTATCAATATCGGCGGATTCTTCAGGATGGCACGGGCTATGCTGACACGCTGCCGCTGCCCGCCCGACAAACGGCCTCCACGGTCGCCGATCATCGTATCATACCCTTTCTCGGATTCCATGATGAAATCGTGCGCGTTGGCTATTTTGGCAGCCTCGATAACCTGCTCCATCGTCGCATTCTCCACGCCGAACGTAATATTATTATAGAACGTATCGTTGAACAGAATGGCTTCTTGGTTCACATTACCGATCAGAGAACGCAAAGCCGGAATAGATACATCCTTCACGTTCTTCCCGTCTATAAGCAAGGCTCCTTCACCCACATCATGATAACGAGGCACTAAATCAACTAAAGTAGACTTTCCGGAACCGGACTGTCCCACCAAGGCCACCGTCTTTCCTTTCTGCACCTTCAGGTTTACATGCTTCAAGACCTGCCGGCCTTCAATATAACTAAAGGAAACGTCACGGAACTCCAGCTCATGCTCAAAGTCTGTCAAAGGCAAGGGCCTTTCCGGCTCCTTGATATGGTTCTCCGCCTTCAAGATCATATCAATACGCTCCATGCTAGCCAAACCCAAAGGAATATTATAAAAAGCCTTGGAGAATTCTTTCAGAGGATTGATGATGCTGTAAAGAATCACCAGATAGAAAATAAACATAGCGGCATCTATCGGGGAATACTGATTCAAAATCAATGCGCCGCCAAACCATAATACGATCACAATCACGCAAGTACCCAAAAACTCGCTCATCGGATGAGCAGAACTCTGACGGATAACCATCGCATTCATGGCATCCCGGAATCCATTGTTGATTTTAGCAAACCGTTCCGACATCTTACGCTCTGCAATGAAGGCCTTGATAATCCGAAGGCCCCCCAAGGTTTCATCCAACTGAGACATGATGTCTCCCCATTGTCCCTGAGCCACCACCGACTGACTTTTCAATTTACGGCTTACCGATCCCATAACCCAACCGGCCAAAGGAAGAATGACAAGCACGAACAATGTCAGTTGCCAACTTACGGTAAACAGCGTAATAAAACAAACAACCAAAGCTATCGGGTTGCGAATCAACATATCAAGCGAACTCGTCAGCGAATTCTCCACCACAGACACATCCGCACTCATTCTGGCGATGATATCCCCCTTGCGTTCCTCCGAGAAAAAGCTCAACGGTAACCTCAACACCTTATTATACACTTCAATACGGATATCACGTACAATTCCTGTACGAAGAGGCACCATCACAGCCGCGGAAGCAAAATACCCGGTAGTTTTCAGTAATGTCATCACAATCAGAATAAGCCCCATGAATATCAACGTAACGAAAGCCCCATTCTGTTCAATAATATAATTAATGAAATAATACCCGTTATTGATTAAGACATCCTTATTCAGATGATGGATATCCATCGGCATATATTCATACTTTGTCGTATCGATCTTAAACAAGATATTCAAAATCGGCACCAAGGCTGCAAACGAAAAAACGTTAAGCCATTGCGATAAAAAATTCAATATGACAGCCCAAGTCAGATATTTACGATAAGGTTTCATATACCGCTTGAGCAAGGAGAAAAATTCTTTAATCATATATATTTCAAATGAATGGATTGGTGCAAAGGTAGGCATTTCTCTCCAAGTGACCAACCACGACGTTGTTTTTTATCATATTTTACTCACATTCATCCGGTCTGCATGGCCTATGCGCCACCACCGCCCCACAGCCGGACAACCTAATCCGTGCATCGAGTTTGCAAAATGTCAAAATGACAATCTCACTATCATGAGAATCGCTCATTTCCGTCCGTCGGTCGCCCTGACGGCAAATAACGCAGTCTCACGCGTCCGGCTTTTGACTTTTTGATGCCTTTCGGAAGGAAAACACCGCTTTGCGACATTGCCTCCAACCATTTGCCCGCACGCCTCCCGACTACGTGTCAGAAAATATGCAGCATAAGGTTACATCGTGCTTCCCGTTTTTGGAGCACTACCGCCTGTCAACCAGCATAAAAATCAGCTCCAGACCGTACGTGAACTCCCGTTTTACGCCCGAACATTTCACCATCAACAGACGTCTTCGCCCCGATATGAGGAGAAAAAAAGTGTTTTCTGCGCCAAGTGATTTTTTTCTTTCATGAGATTAATCTTCTGTTATACCCTTTCTTGCATGAAAAAGTATAAAGAAAAATTAAAATATGTCATTACAAGGGACTCAAAAACATACAGATCACATCTTTTCATTCCGGCCTTGCTACTTTTCTTTGTCATTTTGCTACATTTCGGAATCTTATAAGTATTATCCGGAGCTTTAGAACTTACATTTCGCGCAATAAATACCATCACCTCATCGAGCAGAACCAATACACGACAAAAGCTATTGTTTCGATGACAAAAACAGCCAAAAGGCGGTTGAATCTCCGGATATATTTATGTGAGGTCTTGGAACTTCCTCCGTACAAAGGTGTACATTCTTCCCTCACTTTCTTATAACAGGCTACCGTCCATTTCGTCTTAGCCAAACACTCCAAATAATATGCCGTGAAAGGATGATTGCAATCCTTTTTCCACGGTTTGCCCCCACCTGCAAAATGCACCACAACCGGATGCTCTTTCCATCGCTCCACTTCCTTGAATTTAGAGGCGTGCAACCTGATCCATTGATAATCTCGCGTATACCACAAATCTTGAAAATTATATCCGTATGGGAGGTATTTCACCGTTCCGTGCAGCACCACGTTCAAAGCATCCTGATCCGGAAAAAGGCACTTCTCCGGATGTTGCCGGATGAACTCCACCAACCGACATGCCACATTATGCTTCCGCCAATAGTCCATATTGACCAACAGTACCCCCGAGTTAAAATAAGGCGTACCATACACTCCAATCCTGTTTTGCAAAGTAATGTCATCAGCCTCCTGATCCTCCACCACCGCGCACGCATAGCCTTCAATGTCCGTCCTCCAAAGTTCCTGCAACGAATCGTTTACCAGAATATCGCAATCCATATAAAGCATCTTCTCCTCGTCCGGAAACAAATCCGGCAAAAGGAAACGGTAGTATATGGACTCTCTGAACCTATCGCTCACTTTCAGGCCTTGCAGAATCTCCGGATGAATAGTCTTGACCGTCAGACGTCCGCCATACCTGGCGGCAATCTGTTCCAAACCCTCTACATCTACTTGCGGCAACGATTTCGTTATCACGTAAATATGACAAGGCTGCTCACGGTGGTGCTCAAAAATCGAAACCACACAAGGGCCACAGGCCATCATATAATAAGTATCCGTACACAAAGCTATCTTTATCATTCCACTATCTTTTTTGCTTTTATCTATTCCTTCATAATCCTTTCTGAAATACCTCCATCGTCTGCAATGAATACTTGTGGCACACTTTCTCCATCTTACGTTTCCGAAACGTAGCTACAAACTTTCGGTTCAATTCCAAATACCTCCACAAACGTTTATAAACACAACGCCTTGCAATCAAATCCTTACCCCCCAGCTCCATATCTGAGACATAGTCGAATTCATGCAAACACTCCAGTACTCCCCGACAAGCTTCCGAAACGTCGGCTGTTTGCCCCAACAGCCCAAACTCCCGCAAAAGCTTCAGCCCTTTCCGGATATAATAGAGGGCTATTCCGGTTTCCAATCTTTCCGTTCCCCTGATAGCCTTGTCTTTTAATATTTCCAGCTTATATCGGGCAAAAGCTTTATAAGGCGTATAATCGGTATGCATGAGCGACCCGTCGCGTTGGTAGTAATAATAAAGTGGGACACAACACAAAGCCACACTCTCCGCTTCCGGAATGTATTTGTATAACACGAAGGCGTCCTCGAACGGAAAAGTCTCCATCCTATGCCTTACGACGATTTCACGCCTACACAACTTGTTCCACAGTCCTTCATCCATTTGATCATAACTCTTCATCTTACGCATGGCCTCACAAGGCGATAGGCACACAATTTTATCGTCATAAGCCCATGGCGTAGTCAAACGCTGGTGCGCCTCATCATAAAAGTAATGCTGGCAACACGCTACATCCGCCCCCGTCTTTATTATGAGTCCATAAAGCAGTGCTACAAAATCCACATCTACATAATCGTCTGCATCTACGAAACCGACGAATTCACCGGAGGACTTTTCTATAGCCGCCTGCCGCGCATCGCCAGCTCCAGAGTTCCGGGGCATACTGAAAACCTTAAAACGCATGTCTGACGCAGCCATCTTACTGGCTATATCCAGACTCCCGTCTGTGGAACAGTCATCCATAATTATAACCTCTATGTTCCGATAAGTCTGCCTTTCCAATGAACGCAAACAACGCTCCAAATAGGGGGCTACGTTGTACATGGGTACAACCAATGTCACCAACGGCCCTTCCGTGACCGCAAACGAAGGTGTATTTTCCATCCTGATTCCAATAACAATAAATGATTATTTCTTTTTAAACTTCGCGAAAAATAAGGTGGCACCCTTATATAAATCAAAATGATGCAAGCAAAGGAAGCGGCGAAAAGCCAAATAAGGAGACTTCGTCAACAACGGAACGCCGCTTACATTCTTTCTCAAATACTCCATCAAAACCTTTCGCTTCTTGTCGCTCCCGTCTTCGCTTAAAGAACGATCCAGAATGCGTAAATACATGTTGGCCAGAAAGCGGTCGGAATCCTTCCAAAGCCCTAAAGCCTTGGCACGGCTGTGTTTGACATCCAACGCATATAAATAATCATCCCATTGGTTTTGTCGGAAAGCTTTGGTGACAATACTTTTGTGGCGCTCTACATAATGATAGGTTATATCTCCGGCCACATAAACCGTCTTCGCACGTCCGAACACCTCAGGCAACGTCAAAATATCCTCAAACGTCCTGCCCACAGGAAACGAAACTCCGTCGAAAAGCTTCCTCTTATAAAGTTTGTTCCATAAATAATTCTTGATGAGCCGGTCTTGGAATAAAAGTTCCAAAGCCTCCCGCGTACCCCAACATTCATTCTTTCCCACAGCACACTTCTGAATATTTCCACTCTGTAAATGCAAATAATAGCCGCACTGCACAATATCCGCCCCTGAAACAACATAAGCATCGTACAAAAGCGCATACATATCCTGCTCTATCCAATCGTCCGGATCCACAAAACCCAAGAGTTCTCCCGTTGCCACAGATAGACCCAGATTACGCGCCCCGGCAACTCCCTGATTGACAGGATGACGAATCAGCTTGAAACGCGAATCCCCTCCTATTGCAGCTTTACACATGTCATAAGAACCGTCCGTAGAAGCATCGTCCACGAGAATAACTTCTATGTGGCCGTATGTCTGTCCTTGCAAAGAACGGATACATTTCTCTACATATCGTTCCACATTGTAAACCGGTACGACAATACTGATTAACGGAGCGGACCGAGTCTCACTTGTTTTTTCGCCCGAACTACAGTAACGTATATCTATATATTTCTCGCTTTTTATCCCCAAGGTATAAGGCAGGAAGTGGACAAAACGATGCAAACGCACCGCCCACCCGTCATTTTTCTTCTCCACACCGGAAAGCAGGCTCTCGTATTCGAAATACAACTGTCGCAAAGGATGCATGCAGTGGTATTGCCAAGGCTTGCGCCCGGAATAATGCAAAATGGCCGGACGGGTAATCGTTTCGACATAGGGAGGAACCCAACCGGCCGGCTTACCCTTTGGCCTACGGTAGGCGCCCTCTTGGACATTCCATTTCATATCCAACAGCCTTTTACGTTCGTGAAGCAAACTGTTCAGCAAGTCTTGGTCATTATAGACAATCCTGTCCGAATACATGCGATAATGTTCCGCACACAGACGTTCCACCTCATGTACTCTCCAATACTCCAGATTCAGCAACAAGACCCCTCCGTTGAAATAGTTATAAGACGGTGCATAATGCAAACGACGACAATGCACCGGATTGACGGTAAAGCTATCCGGAACTCCGGCCAAAGCAACTCCCGTAAGGTCTGTCTCCCATAAACCATACAATGAAGATAAAACCAACACATCACAATCCAAATACAAGACCTTGGATACGGACATCGGCAATATGGAAGATAACAGACAACGGAAAAACACGACTTTCGACAAGCGCTGCTTCTCCCATGTCACTTCATAAGCCTTCATCTTTTCTTCCGCCACTTCATAAAAGAACACTTTCGCACCATAAGAGTCGCACAACGCAGAGAAAAAAGCCACATCCTCTTGATGTAGATTCAATCCTATGACATGAAATACTATTTCATACGGGACATTGTTCCGTAAAACCGATACCATCGTTACCGCACAAGGACGAACGAACCGGTTGTCTATGGTAAATGCTATATGCATCATATTAAAAATCAGTTTATCGAATTGAAAACATCACGAATCGTCTCGTCCGCATAAATATATCCACATTTGCACAATTCCTCAAAATGCGGCTTCCCTATCACCCGGTCGTACTCTTCTTCCAGCAAACCTTCTTTATAAAGTCGGTAAAAATACCTCCAATGACGACCGCCATGTCTGCCCTTATGTTCTTCCAATTGTACACCGCCATTCACCATTTTATCCATAAACTGACGACGGCCGCGCACATTATAATGATAAACACGAATCGCCGAGGACTTTGCATATTGAGGCAACATCCTCACCTTATGGTTTCCCATGGATATTTGCAGGTAGCCGTTGGTTCGGTGAATTACCTTACGGTTCTGGCGTTCGAACAAGGAATACAACGACAAATCATACGCTTCCAGATCGGTTACAGGCCGCACGGCCTTAGACCATTGCCAAAAAGGTTTGTCTTCTTCGGGATACATGCTTCTCACCTCGCAAGTCAGCACATTGGCACGAGACTTGCTTAACTCTTTTTTCAACGACCCGGAGGGAGCATACCAGAATTCATCCGCGTCTGCATTAATCACCCAATCCGCCCCGAAAGACATCTTGGCCCTCCATATCATCCGGTCTACCCACTCTTTTTGTTCATAGCCCGTAGCAGTTTCCCTTATCACGTCCACCACCCATCCTTTCCGACGATACTTTTCGATAATTCCGTAGGTTCCGTCTGCCGAATTGTTATCTGTTACAATAAAAGCATCCACTCCCATAGCCTTATGGAACAACAGATTCTTTTCCAATAACTCTTCTTCATTTTTCACCAAAAGCGTCATTATCAACCGGGGAGTGGGAAGTCTCCGGAATGTCCTCGGCAAATCCCGGACGGCACAGACTATTTTATGAAAAATATATCGGTTCACTTTACTCGTCATTTCATTCACTTAACCAATCGAGACCTTCAACCAGCTTTCCGGCACCACGTCCGCACTATCTGTCGTCTGCGTCCAGCGTTCCGGGGCAATCACTATTTTGTCCGGCGACGGATTCAACCACGCTCCCCACCAACTGAAAGTACTATTGCATATAATATGGTGGCGGCAATGGCTCATCAGCATCATGTCCTGCCAACTGTCCTCCCCTTTGTTCCAATCAATGAATTCGGCTTTTGTCAATGGCAAATTCTGACGTACCCAATTCAGATCTTCCGAAAAAACATAATAGTGAGGATGTTTCACTCTCTTCTCCAATTCTGCCAACGCATTGAGATAATAAGAACTTTGACAAATACACCCTAACGCCTTCCAGTGTTTTTCCAAAAGATAATCTCCTCTCCTGACATGTATGGACACGGCATGCGGGTCGGCTTTAATCTCCTGCATCGCTCGAAGGCTCCTTCTGCTTGCCCTGCGAATATCGAATACAAAGGCTTCGCGTACTTCCTTTTCTATACCGGCAAAATATTTCTCAGACTGATAAAAGCCTTTAAAATAAATCCATGGCCAATGATACTTACGGGTGTAAGGCACAAGCGAACCACCCTGTTTCCGTTCCAATATAGTCTTAAACAACAAAAACTCTATGATTTTCTTTAAACTCCGGTTGATACAAAATTCCGTTCGGGGAAGATGAAATACTTTATTCATTTCATAACCATAATGAACTTGATAATGAACCATATCCGAAAGGTCTATCCTAACATCCGGAAAAATTGTCTTCATCTTCAAGTACATGGCATAAATGAACATTTGGTTTCCCAAACCACCTGTCATTTTTATCAACCTCATAACCACCTTTATTAAAACTTCATATACTAATAATCGCTCTCTTTTGAAGAGATAAACTGAATATCGTTATCCATTGTTAATCAAAAGATTGGTGTCATTCCGTAACATGTTTATCCTCAACAAAAGGCAAAAAAAGCTACCCTCGTATACTTTTTATCCTTTTACTTCTTTGTAATTATCAATTAATTATGTAATTTTGCCGATATTCGGTTTATCTCTTCAAAAGAGATAAAACCGTAATTATACCATATTCAAGCAAATGCCTACTTAATGTATGGGAGACAGCATCATTTATAAACTAAAAAGCGGGAAGCCCAACAAATTCCTTAATTTCCTTTCCGGTTTTGCCGGATTAGCCATTCCGGACGCCTTTTTCCGGCAGCGGTTACGCGGACTTCTTGCCCAAGCGCCCAAACATCCCGATTACGACTATATTCGCAAACGCGTGGACTATTACATCAAAACGAACCAACCATTCCACGTCTCAGACACAAACAGGCTCACTCGTGAACGTAGTTGGATTTATTATACCGGACGAATTGGGGACTATACCCGTAAAATGTTCCATACAGCTTACTTTTTCGACCAACACGACGTAACCCGATGGTTTCCCAAATGTTTCCGTTGGAATTTCTGTCCGGGAGATGTATATTTCACTCCGGACACACCCACGGTTGTCAAAAGTCGGTTATTGACCGGCGACAATAGTAACTCCGTGATACTAAAGTTGGATAAACTACGCCATTTCATGTTCGTGCATGACACCATACCCTTCCGGCAGAAGAAAGACATGGCAATCTTTCGGGGGAAAATCCGCCAAAGCCGGGTACGTACAAAATTCTTGGAGATGTTCTTCCACCATCCGATGTTCGACTGCGGTGTGGTAGGGCGGAATGAAGGCTGTCCGGATGAATGGATGAGGGAAAAGAAAACCATCCGTGAACATTTGGATTATAAATTCATTATGGCCCTGGAAGGAAACGACGTGGCTTCAAACCTGAAATGGGTCATGTCGTCCAACTCACTGGCCGTCATGACACGTCCGACTTGCGAGACTTGGTTCATGGAAGGGACGCTCGTTGCCGGATACCATTATGTAGAAGTGAAGGAGGATTTCTCGGATTTACCGGAGAAACTGCAATATTATATCGAACATCCGGAACAAGCGGAAGACATTATCCGCCACGCCCATGAATACGTCAGGCAGTTCCAAGACAAAGAACGGGAAAACCTGATTTCGCTGATGGTACTGGACAAATACTTCCGGCTTTCAGGGACAACAATAAAATATGAGGAGAGGATATGATGATTCACATAGCTTGCAATATAGACCACAATTATGTGCGACATTGTGCCGTTACTTTGGTCTCTTTATTTGAAAACAACCCGAAAGAGACTTTCACCGTACATATTATTGCACGGGAATTATCGGAAACAGACCGGAACATTTTAACAGCTTTGGCCGGAAAATATAATAATAAAGCCTGTTATTATACACCGGACGCACAAATGCTGGAGGGATTCACCATCCGGGCTACCCACAACCGCTTGTCGCTGGCTGCCTATTACAGATGTTTCCTGTCCGCCCTATTGCCTGAAAACATAGACCGCGTACTGTATTTGGACTGTGATATTGTAATATTAGGAGACATCACCCCACTATGGCGTACGCCTTTAGACGCTCATACGGGAGTAGCCGTAGTGGAAGACACCGGGTGCAAGGAACTGCAGCGTTATGAAATCCTGCAATATCCGGCCGAGGACTCGTATTTCAATTCCGGTGTTCTTCTTATCAACCTCGTATATTGGCGAGAACACCATATCGCCCAAGCTTGCGTCGATTATTACCGCACATATCCGGAACGTATCATATTCAACGACCAAGACCTGTTGAACTGTGTGTTGCATCGACATAAAACATTAGTGGGTCTGCAATGGAACGTGCAAGACGGATTTTATCGCAACCACCCGGCCATAAGCCCGGAATGGCACAGAACTCATGCCGAAATATTAAGGCATCCGGTCATCCTGCATTACACCAACCGGAAGCCGTGGAACTACGACAGCCAACACCCTTTACGGAATGTTTATTTCCAATATCTGGATCTGACCCCGTGGAAAGGAGAACGCCCGTGGCATAGCGTGAAGAACAGATTCAAACGCTTTTTCCGTTTATTACCTTTTTATATTGGAATGAGAAAAGCCAAATATATCAGATTAGCATCCTTGTAAACCTGAAACCGTCATCCAAAAGACCACCATCATGGGGAAAATAAAAAGATTTTTCAAACATATCGAAAAGTTCTTCGTCAGGCGTAAGCAACAACTCATCATGCACCATCTGCTCTACCACGCAGGAGGTAAGGAATTGATTGCCCGATACACCCGGAATTACCAGCCCGTATACGAACCCATCACAGAAACTTCACCGATATGGACATGCTGGTGGCAGGGCGAAAACGCAATGCCGGATATCGTAAAAGCCTGCTACAACGCCATGCACCGGTTTTCCGACGGGCACCCGGTCATTCTCATTACGGAAAAGAATTATAAGGACTACGTGAACATGCCCGACTATATTATCCGAAAACAACAATCGGGCGAAATTGACCTTACCCACTTCTCGGATATCCTGCGCATGATGCTGTTGGCTCAACACGGAGGAATCTGGATGGACAGTACGCTATTGATACCATCCAAACACCTCGGCACATTTATCCGTCCAGAAGATAAATTCTGGAGCTGCCACCATCATACCCGTTACTACAACATCTCGCAAGGCGGATGGGTCAGCTTTTTCTTGGCTTGCGGAAAAGGTAATATTTTACCCTCATTTATTGCAGATATGCATCTTTGTTATTGGAAGAAACATAAAAAGTTGATTGATTATCTACTCTTAGATTATACATTCGCCATGGCTCGTAAATACATTCCGGCCGTACACGACATGATCGAAAAAGTGCCCATCACAGAAATGGGGCCGCTGGGCAAGTGCCTGAACGAAGAATTCTCGGAAGAAAAATGGAACGAATTCTGTACCCGATATGATTTCCATAAGGTAACTTATAAAATACCTCTTCGCAAAACCACGGCCGAAGGTAAGAAGACCTATTACGGACATATTCTCGAAACTTATCTCTCCCAACCTTAAAAACAATAAACATGAAAGTCAACTGCGTAATAGTCACATATAACCGCCTGGCCTTACTTAAAGAATGCCTGGCTGCCATAGAGAAGCAAACCTATCCGATACACAAGGTAATTGTGATAGACAATTGTTCTACAGACGGTACGGAAGAATACCTGAAAGCATATGCTGTACGCCCTCAATTCCAAATCATCCGTACGGAACAGAATATCGGAGGAGCCGGTGGTTTCTCTTTAGGCGTAAAAACATCTGTTTTAGGTGGAGGAGATTACACATGGATGATGGATGATGACACTATCCCCTCTCCGAAGGCTTTGGAAGCTCTTATGCAAACTGCCACACAGTCCAATGACATCGGATTCGTTTGCAGCAAAGTACTTTGGACCGACAATACCCTTCATCCCCGCAATATACCCGGAGGACTAAAAAAGGACACCATCGAAAACAACGGTATCACGGCCTACCGCTGCGAAGTCTGTACTTTCGTATCTGTTTTGGTCAGCAGTCGTGCGGTCTACAAGGTTGGCTTGCCCATCAAAGAGTTCTTTATCTGGTTCGATGATATCGAATACACGCTCAGAATCACAAGAGCCGGATTCAAAAATTACTATACAGAACAAAGCATTGTCGTACACAAGACTCCGGACGTGTACGACCCGAATATCGAACAGGCACCGGTCAATATGGCCAAACGTTTTTACTATCAAACACGCAACACCTGCTACTTTAAGCACCGAGAACAACCGAACAAACTCCTGTTCAGACTGTCGATATGGAATAAGCTCCGTATCCTGAAACGAAGAATCAACCGCCGTAAAGACGGACACAAACAAGAATTCTTAGATGCCATAAAGAAAGGATGCCATGACGGACTGACTTTCTACCCCAAAATAGAATATTTACCTCTATAAGTATACAAAATACAACATAAATGTCACAAGAGCCATATAAACTCCTCACATTGGTGATTCCGACCTACAACATGGAAAAGTATCTCACCAAATGTTTAGAATCCGTAACCGCCCCTTGTATACCTCCGACATTGGAGGTCATTGTTGTAAATGACGGTAGCAAAGACCGTTCCCTGGACATTATGAAAGCCTTTCAGCAAAAAAGGCCGGATATAATCCGCATCATCGACAAAGAAAACGGTCACTACGGTTCGTGCATTAATGCAGGGTTACAAATGGCAAAAGGGAAATATTTCAGACCCTTGGACGCAGACGACTGGATGGATACGGAGGTTTTATCCAAACTTTTAAATGTATTAAAGAATTGCGATACGGACTTGTTTATTACACTCCGTACGGAATATAAGATCGATAAAAATAATCGTCATATCGTGACACATTTCCCCTTCCGCAATGTAGAATACAATAAGATTTATGATATTTCGTCTTTCAACATAAGCGAACATACCTATGGCGATGAATTCAACATGCATAGTATGACCTACAAAACAGAAATCCTAAGACAGGTAAATCTACGCCATATAGAAGGTATATGTTATACCGACTTCCAGTACTGTTTTCTGCCGATAGACCACATCAAGGACTTCATTATATTCGATTTATATCTCTATTATTATTTCATAGGAAGAGAAGAACAATCTACCAGTGTGCAGTCTATAAAGGGGAACTTATCGCACATTTGTAAAGTAATCAATTCCATGATTCATCACTTGGACAGTCAAATTCATCAAAACCCGACCATATTGGCCAACCAAATACATTTTATCGACAAGGCTCTGAATATCTATGTCATCAGTCTCAGATGGCAAAGAAAAATCACAGAACAGAATTATCCGGAAATTTTCAACGTTATCGATGCCGTAGACCGATACCATATCCAAAACCGAATCTTGAACAAACCATATTTCCGCCTTTGGCGGAAGCTGAAAACCCGCAAGGTACTCAACCTAACCCTTACTTTGTACCGCTGGGCGCATATCAGGAAATTCAGAAAGATGGGAATGTAAAAACAAACATCCCTACAAACGCCCCAACCTTTCCCTTATGCCGTCAGTATACGCTTTCCAAAACATCGGAATATCAGTCCACCGATAAGCACCCGAGAAAGGTGCCGAGAAAAAAGCTATTAAAATATAACCGATGACTCCGTTAAAACCTCGAAGATATTTCACAGCCCAATTCTTCCCATAATGATGATTCAAATAAGAAGAATTACGTATCTGATAAAACCGTTTCCATTTTTTCTTCTTATTACGTTCTCCCCACGAGTCGTCCGAGAAAAACTTTTCTTTATCCATCAGAGCCGTAGGAACATACAATATCTTATAACCGGCTGCCACCGTACGCAGACAATAATCCGTATCATCACAGAAAATAAACAAATCTTTGTTGGGAAGCCCGACTAGCCTCACAACCTCACCGCGGACAAACAAACCTTCGAAAGCCGTACCACTGATTTCGACCGGACTATTCACTTCCATCTTGGACAATCGTCCTGAATACATGGATGAAAACGGACGAGTCAAGTTGAAAGATAGAAAATCATTCGTATAAATTCGGCCCTCCAACAGGCGGCGAGGTGCCAAAATCCCTACACCTTCATATCCGGCGTACGCCAATAGCTGCTCCAGACAATCCGGCCGCGGAAAAACATCGTCATCCATGCACCAGATCCAATCGGCATCGGCACGGCGAGCATACTCCATTCCGGTATAAAAACCTCCGGCTCCCCCGACATTGGTCTGATGAATCGTTTTCACATCTTCCTGTTCGTCCAACCACGCTCCCGTCCCGTCCGTACTACCGTTGTCCACCACTACAAGGGTTGTAAGCGGTACGGTCTGCCGACGCAAACAAGAGAGATTCCGTTTGAGAAGCTCCAGACGATTATAAGTTACGACAACAGCAATCACATTCATGATACATACTAATATAAGTCGTTTATTTTTCCAGGCTGGGTACTCCGGAAAGCCTGCATCAACTTAAAGCATTCCTCCGCATCGAATCCACGTACAGCAGCATATTCTTCAGCCAACAAACGATGCATGTGCGGCGTAGCGGGAAGACGCTCGAAATTCTTGCATCCTTTTCTCATATCAATCGGACCGATATACATCCGATTCAAGTCCACTATCTCAATCCGAACCCCTTTGTCTGTCTTTTGGAACAGAATGTTCCCACGTCCGTAATCCTTATGCGCATACCCATGTTCATGCAAAACGGCCGTCACTCTCCCTACCGTACGAACGACCTCGTCTGCATAATCAAAATGCTGATAGAATAAATCATTATAGACGTATGGACAAGTCGATGCCAACGTTACATAATAACTACGGTCGAAAAGCAGTCCTTTGCGTACATTAAGATAACCGACCGGAGCGGGGGTCCCTACCCCGATTTCTTGATACATCCTCGCATGATCGTAAGAACGTTTGGCTTTTGAGGGCCGGAAAACGCCATAAACGAAACGATTGACCAGATTGGGACGGTGAAAAGACTTCACCACCAGGTCAAGTCCTCCATATGTCATTTTCCTCAATTCATTGCGCCCCTTATAAACCACCGTACCTTCACCGGCTGCAAAACGTTCGGGAATGGAGTACATAAAATCCTCCATATTCTGATAATCCGGACGGAGCTCCAACGTCCGATGAGCCAATAAATGACAAAGACCATGCTTAACCCATTTCATCCTATTCAAATTTTATCCAGCCCTTTAGTAAATTTCAACCAATAATATTTCAACGGATTCTTATACTTTAACTGTTTCCACGGACGACTGCCGTGAGGACGATGCCACACCGGAAGGGTCGTAAAAAGGTAATTGCGAAAACCGGCTTTTAATGCCTCATGTGAGATGGTCACGTCATACCAATTCTTTGTCGGATTAAGCTGCTCAAAATCAAATTGTCCCAAAAACTTCGGTGTCAGCAAAGAACAACAAAAACTACAATGTTTCTTCTCCGGATAAACCTGATTCTCCCGTCCCCGTGCATGAAGATAAGGATAATTGATCAAACCGTCCTCATCCGTAGTCACCGCTGCGGCAATGGCACAATCCGGGCGTTGCACAGCCCCGTCAAACAACCCCTGCAAAGTATTACTCTTCACAACGACATCCGACTCTACAATCAACAGACCGGCATCTGCAGCTAAAGCCTCGCATCGGGCTGTCTGCAACACCAATAAATAATTAGGAGACGGATGATTTGTCAAATCAGACAAGTTAACCAAATTAAAGCCAAGTTCCTTGGACGACTGTTCCAAACGTAGCGTATTCTCTACAGTACTGAAATCATTATAGACGGTATACGTAAAAGGAACGCTGGTCTCCGAAGACAATACGGCTCTTATCGTTTCAAGCGTGAAATCAATGGAATCCTTTACCGGCGTAATAACTTGCAAACTTTTCATATCATGGTCTCCCGTAATTAACAAAACTGCTGCTTAGCTAATGCCAAAGCTGCAGCTACTGTATCATCCATATCCGCATAAGTGTACTGAGCCAAACGTCCGCCAAATAAAACATTCTCACGCGATACCGCCAGTTCACGATAGGATTTGAATATTTCAGAGTTACGGGCATCATTCACCGGATAATAAGGCTCTTTACCAGGCGCAAAAGTATCAGGATATTCGTATGTAATCACCGTAGTAGGCTGAGTTCCGTATTCAAAATGTTTATGCTCAATCACACGTGTATAAGGTACATTCCCGGCCGTATAGTTCACCACAGCATTACCTTGATAGTCCTCTATGTCCAAATGACGATGGTCAAAACGCAGGCTACGGTATTCCAAACGTCCGCATTGATAATTGAAAAATTCATCAATGCAACCGGTGAAAAGAATTTTATCGGCCATAGCGTCCCAAGTCTCACGGTTCTCAAAATAGTTCGTGTCCAACCTAACTTCTATACCTTCCAACAAGGCATCTATCAATATGTTATATCCACCTTTCGGTATCCCCTGATAAGCATCGTTAAAATAGTTATTATCGAAAATAAAACGAAAAGGTACGCGCTTGATGATAAAGGCCGGAAGTTCTGTAGCCGGACGTCCCCACTGCTTCTCGGTATACCCTTTGATTAGACGGGTATATATATCTTTTCCACACAATTTCAGAGCTTGTTCTTCCAGATTCGCCGGTTCAGAGATAAATTCATACGCTTTACGCTGTTCAGCTATCTTAGCCTTAGCTTCAGCCGGTGTTTTCACTCCCCACAACTGATAAAAGGTATTCATATTGAAAGGCAAGTTATACAATTTGCCTTCATAATATGCCAATGGAGAATTGGTATAACGATTAAATTCCACCAAACGGTTCACATAATCCCAAACATCTTTATTGTCCGTATGAAAGATATGAGCCCCATACTTATGTACACGAATACCTTCTACATCCTCACAATATATATTCCCGCCACGATGGGCACGCTTGTCTATCACCAAACAACGTTTCCCTGCCAATTTGGCTTCATGGGCAAATACAGCACCGAATAATCCCGCGCCTACTATCAAATAATCATATCTTTCCATGTATGGTCATATTTAATCATTTTATTGTCGAATCTTGCTGGCGTCTCAGCCATTCTTCCTTGGTACGCTTCCATCTTTTATGCGTCCACAGCCAATATTGCGGAGCTTTCCTGATCATTTGCTCCAATTGTTCCATGAACATAGCTGTCATATCATATTCCGTACAATTTACCTCCGGCATCTCCATCCGTCTGAACGTACACTCATAATAACCTCTGCGGGGGCGAATGATATCGGCAAAAAAATAGACCGCTTTTACCTGCCGCCCTATCTGCTCCGCTCCGGTAAAAACAGCGGTTTCACGGTGCAGGAACGGAACAAAGAAATGCATGCTATTCCACTTGGGAAGTTGATCGGATATAAAGCCGATCATGGTAGGACGCTTTTCCCGTTTCAGTTCAATCACACGCCTCAATGTATTTTTCATCGGAATACATTCCCCACCAAACTGGTTTCTCAACTTCAAAAAGAATCTATCCACGGCCTTATTATACAAAGGATGGTAAATTTGCGCACAATGAATAGAAGGAGATATGGTATAGGGTAACGATGCTATCCACTCCCAATTACAATAATGCCCAAGATAAAGGAATATGAAATTATGTCCCTCTTCGTGCACGGCCTGTTCCACCTGCTCCACTCCACGAAATACCATCCGCTTCCTCATTTCCTTTTTCGAAATGGAAGTCAGCTTCAAAGTTTCTACAAAATAATCGCAAAAAAAGTGATAAAATTTCTTTTCTATCCGGATGAGCTCATCCAATGACTTTTCCGGAAAAGATTTCAATAAGTTATCTCTTACTACATCACGCCGATATTTGATACAATAATACATTAACAAATACAGACCATCTGACAGAAAATATAAAATGCGAAAAGGAAGCAAGGATAGCAAATGGCTCAAGCCAAACACTACATAATACATCAAGTTGGTCCATTTGTCTTGTTTCTCCATACAAATTCCGTATCGACTTTAATGACACAATAAAAAAGTGCCTCTATTTAAAGAATATTGCAAAGCTAAACAAACTTTTTTGAATCGGCAATAATTCTATAATAAAAACTCATTAACTTTGCATCATGAAAATAGTTGTTGACGACAAAATCCCATTTATCCGAGAGGCTATCGCCCAAATCTCCACCGATGTGATTTACAAACCCGGAATAGCCATCAGCCCCGACGACATACATGATGCCGATGCCCTGATTATCAGAACCCGCACTCGTTGCGACGAAACCCTCCTGAAAGGGAGTAAAGTTTCTTTTATCGCTACCGCTACTATCGGATATGATCACCTTGACATTGAATATCTGAAACGCGCTCATATCACATGGACCAACTGTCCCGGTTGCAATGCCAATTCCGTAGGGCAATATATCCATTCATGCCTTTTGCTTTTGGAAAAAGAAAAAGGATACGACCTATCGAAGACTACGGTCGGATTAGTAGGAGTAGGACATGTGGGCCATGCCGTTATCGAAGCTATACGTCCTTTGGGAGTACAAATCCTTCTCAATGACCCACCACAAAAAGAAGCCTTGCGTAAAGCAGGAAAGCCTCATGAGTTTTTTCTGAAAATGGAAGAGCTACAGGAGAAGTGCGACATCATCTCGTTTCATACTCCATTAATCACAAAAGGTCCCTATCCGACTTTCCATTTAGCGAACAAAACATTCTTCAACGCATTGAAAAAGCAACCCATCATTATCAATACAAGCCGGGGGGCTGTCGTGGATAATACGGATGTACTTCAAGCCTTAAAAGATGGTATTATCCGAGATGCTATTATCGATACTTGGGAAAATGAACCGAATATCAATCAAGAACTTCTCAACCTTATATATATAGGAACCCCGCATATCGCAGGTTACTCCGCCGACGGAAAAGCCAATGCCACCCGTATGGCACTCACAGCATTGTGTAACCATTTCCACCTTCCGGTCACTTTCCAAATTCGTGTTCCTCAACTTCCTGAGGAAGAGCTACCGGAACCCAATCTCACGGAAACAGAACGGGCATTAGTTTTATATAATCCACACACGGATAGTTTGAAACTCAAGTCCCATCCCACCATGTTTGAAGAATTGAGAGGTAACTACCCATTAAGAAGAGAATTCATAGAATAGGTCTCGTAAAAGAGTATAAATACTGCACATTACATATACTTTTGTGCAAAAAAGAGCAATTTATTTACTTAATTGCTTGCATAAGTGGGAAAAAAAAAGTTCCTTTGCACTTGGATTTACAGAATTACATTAATAATAATCAAAAAATTACAATTATGTCTGAAATTGAATCAAAAGTAAAAGCTATCATCGTTGATAAGTTGGGTGTTGACGAAGCAGAAGTAGTAGCCACAGCAAGTTTCACAAACGATTTAGGTGCTGATTCATTGGATACAGTAGAATTGATCATGGAATTTGAAAAGGAATTCGGTATCAATATTCCCGATGATCAAGCTGAGAAGATCACGACTGTAGGTGACGCTATTAGCTATATCGAAGCTAACGCAAAATAATATTTTCTCTAAACGAAGATAATGGAATTAAAAAGAGTTGTGGTAACAGGTATGGGTGCCGTTACTCCATTGGGAAATACGACCGAGGAAACTTGGAAGAATTTGATTGAGGGAGTAAGTGGTGCCGGACCTATTACACATTTCGATGCTTCCTTGTTCAAGACTCAATTTGCTTGCGAGGTGAAAGATTTCAATGTAGGCAACTACATTGACCGCAAAGAAGCACGCAGAATGGACTTGTACACCCAATATGCCTTGGCTGCAGCCAAAATGGCCGTAGACGATTCCGGCATGGATTTGGAAGCTGTGAACAAAGACCGTATAGGTGTAGTCTTCGGAGTGGGAATCGGTGGAATCCACACTTTTGAAGAAGAAGCCGGGGCGTATGCACTCACAGGAAAAGAATTGGGACCAAAATACAATCCTTTCTTCATCCCGAAAATGATTGCAGACATTGCAAGCGGTCATATTTCTATTATGTATGGTTTCCATGGGCCGAACTACACGACCACTTCGGCATGCGCATCTTCTACCAACGCTTTGGCTGACGCATTCAACCTTATCCGTTTGGGCAAGGCTGACATGATCCTCAGCGGCGGCGCGGAAGCAGCTATATGGCCGGCTGGTGTAGGTGGTTTTAATGCCATGAAAGCCCTTTCTACCCGGAATGACGACCCTGAACATGCTTCTCGCCCATTCAGCGCAAGTCGCGACGGTTTCGTTATGGGCGAGGGTGCCGGATGTCTGATTTTGGAAGAATTGGAACACGCCAAAGCACGTGGAGCTAAAATTTACGCTGAAATGGCCGGTGCAGGCATGTCTGCCGATGCCCACCACATTACGGCTTCCCATCCGGAAGGTTTAGGTGCCAAACTGGTTATGGAAAGAGCTCTCGAAGACGCAGAAATGAAACCGGAAGATATTGATTATATCAATGTACACGGTACTTCAACTCATGTCGGAGACATTTCGGAAGCCAAAGCCATCAAAGATGTTTTCGGCTCACACGCTTACGAATTGAATATCAGTTCCACTAAGTCTATGACGGGACATCTGCTCGGTGCTGCCGGTGCTGTAGAAGCAATGGCTAGTGTGATGGCAGTAAAAGAAGATATCATACCTCCCACTATCAACCATGAGGAAGATGACAAAGATGAAGAAATCGACTATAATCTGAACTTCACCTTTAACACTGCTCAGAAACGTACCGTACGTGCCGCTCTAAGCAACACTTTCGGTTTTGGTGGGCACAATGCATGTGTAATCTTTAAGAAATACGCTGAATAAGTTGTGTATCCCAAAGATATCATAGAAAGAATAAAGCTCCCTTTCAGAAAAGATAAGGAGCTTTATTCTTCTTTTTATAAGATATTAGGATTCTACCCGCACCATATCCAATATTACGAACAGGCTTTGCATCATAAGTCCTCATCCATAAAAAAGCAAGGAAGTTGGATTAATAACGAACGGCTGGAATTTTTGGGCGACGCCATTTTGGACGCCGTCGTGGGGGACATTGTCTTCCGCCACTTCAAAGGTAAACGTGAAGGTTTTCTCACTAACACCCGCAGCAAAATCGTACAACGTGAAACATTGAACAGATTGGCTGTGGAGATCGGTTTGGATAAACTTATCATTTCATCCACACATTCTTCCACTCACAACAGTTATATGTGCGGCAATGCTTTTGAGGCCATGGTCGGTGCGATTTACTTGGACCGGGGATATTCCTATTGCATGCGTTTTATTGGCAAACGCATCATGACCCAGTTAATCAATATCGACAAACTGGCCTATAAAGAAGTCAATTTCAAAAGCAAATTGATCGAATGGGGACAAAAGAGGCGAGTTGAAATCACCTTCGACCTGATAGACCAGGCACGGGAAGGAAGCAGTACGCCCGTCTTTACCACCCAAATCACAATCGAAGGAGTAACATGCTGCAAAGGAAGAGGCTATTCTAAAAAAGAGAGCCAGCAATTGGCTGCAAAAGACACGCTGGCACTATTGAGGAAATCCCCCAAACTGGTCGAAAGAATCCTGTCCAACAAAAGACAAAAAGAGGCTTTATCCGAAATGAGCATACAAGACAACGAACAGCAGACCATAACGGTAGTTGCTTCCCCGAAGCTTCAGGTCTCTGTCACGGAATCCCCCGAGTTCAGTATGGTTGGCCGAAGATAATGCAGGCTGAACATAAGGACATAGATAGCGACACACAGTCCATTAAAATCTGTATAAAGTTCGTTATTCTGATAACTTTAAATTATTTTTGCAGAAGAATAAAATGATTCCTGCGGAAATACGACATGAATAAGACGAAGTTAGTCAACTGCTTTCTTTCAGGCAGACGAAAAAGCATATCCAAATATGAAAACCAAACGGAAGAACTGCAATCAAAAGTTCTTCAAAAACTTATCCATCAAGCTATTCATACGGAATGGGGACAGACACATGGATTTGCACAAGTCAATGACTACAACTCATTTACGAAAACCTCTCCGATAAGCACTTACGAAGAACTCAAAGGCTATATCGACCGTATGCGACGGGGAGAAAAAGATGTGTTATGGAGCGGAAAGGTTCGGTGGTATGCCAAATCATCCGGAACGACCAATGACAAAAGTAAATTTATTCCGGTCAGTAAAGAATGCCTGCAAGACACACATTACCGTGGCGGAACGGATGCCGTAGCCTTATATCTGGGCCAGAATCCCCGGAGCAGGATGTTCGACGGCAAGGCATTAATACTTGGAGGCAGCCATTCGCCCAATTACAATCTCCCCCATAGCTTGGTGGGAGACCTAAGTGCCATATTAATCGAAAACGTCAGTCCGTTTGTCAACCATTTCCGTATTCCCTCCAAAGAAATCGCATTATTAGGAGACTTCGAAGAGAAACGTGAAAAGATAGCCCGGGCTGCCATCAGAGAAAACGTAACGAACCTGAGTGGTGTTCCGTCGTGGATGTTGTCCGTATTGACTCGCGTCATGGACATTTCCGGCAAGACCCATCTGGAGGACGTATGGCCGGGCATTGAAGTATTCTTTCATGGAGGTGTATCTTTCACGCCTTACCGTGAACAATACCGGCAACTCATCACGCAGCCCGGCATGCACTACATGGAAACCTACAATGCCAGCGAGGGATTTTTCGGACTGCAAACGGATTTACAGGACCGTGCCATGCTCTTGATGATTGATTACGGTATCTTCTATGAGTTCATCCCGATGGACGAAATCGACCGCGAAACTCCGAACGTTGTACCGTTATGGGGAGTTGAAACCGGCAAGAACTATGCCGTGGTCATCAGCACTTCGGCCGGTCTATGGAGGTACATGATTGGCGATACCGTGAAATTCACGCAGAAGAACCCTTATAAGTTCATCATCACCGGACGTACAAAATTCTTTATCAACGCTTTCGGTGAAGAGCTGATCGTAGACAATGCCGAAAATGGATTGAAAGCTGCTTGCGAAGCCACCAGTGCGCAAATACGGGAATATACGGCAGCCCCCGTTTATATGGATGCCCACGGTAAATGCCGACACCAATGGCTGATAGAATTTGCGAAAGAACCGGAATCACTCACTGACTTTGCACACATTCTGGATTTGAAATTACAAGAAATCAACTCCGACTATGAGGCCAAACGTTACAAAGACATCACGCTACAGCATCTGGAAATTATCCCGGCGCGTAAGCACCTCTTCGATGACTGGCTGAAATCCAAAGGCAAATTGGGAGGACAGCATAAGATTCCGCGCCTGAGCAATACACGCACATACATCGACGAAATGTTATCCATGAATGATTCCGCAAAACCGGAAGATTTTTAAAAACTCAAAAGAAGCGTAATATGCAAAAAAGACTCACACCATACCCCCTCATCGCTCTCCTCTGCATCCTCATTCTGGCCGCTTGCGCCAGCATCGGAAGCCCGGACGGAGGCCCACGTGACTTCACCCCTCCCAAGGTTGTCAAGTGCCAACCGGCCAATATGTCGGTAAACAACCAGGATAAGAAACTGACGCTCACATTCGACGAGTTTATCGTGCTTGAGAATGCTTCGGAGAAGGTTGTGGTCTCTCCTCCCCAAAAAGAAATGCCGGAAATCAGGACTTCGGGAAAGAGGATACACATAACCCTGAACGACAGTCTGAAAAAGAACACGACTTATACGGTAGACTTCTCCGATGCCATCGTAGACAACAATGAGGGGAATCCCATGGGTAACTTTACATACGCTTTCTCCACCGGTACGGAAATCGATACGATGGAAGTCTCCGGTACATTGTTGGAAGCCGAAAACCTTGAGCCTATCAAAGGCATGTTGGTGGGATTGTATGCCGATTTATCCGACAGTGCTTTTACGACACAATCCTTCACTCGCGTGTCCCGCACCAACAGCCGCGGGCAATTCACCATCAAAGGCGTCGCACCGGGAAAATATCGTATCTACGGCCTGCAGGATATGGACGGAGATTTCCGTTTCAGCCAAAAGGCCGAAAAGATTGCTTTCGATTCCGTCATCATCGAACCGACATGTGCTCCCGATACGCGTCAGGACACGGTCTGGATAGATAGCACGCACATCGACACCATCAAGACCATACCTTACACCCACTTCTATCCGGACAATGTCATTCTCCGGGGATTCACGGAAGACTATCAGGATTTACATCTTTTAAAGACAGAACGTCCCATTCCGGATATGTTCACCATCTATTTTACCAGCCCTTCAGACATCCTGCCGACTTTGAAAGGATTGAATTTCGAAGGCACGGAAGATATGATACTGGAACGTTCCTCAAACAATGACACATTGACCTATTGGATTACGGATACTTTGGTTTCCAATAAAGATACACTCACTTTTAGCCTGACCTATCTGGATACCGATACTTTGGGACAATTAACTTACCGCACGGATACGCTTGATTTGATACCCAAGGTTACCCGTACGCAACAGGTCAAAGAACGACAAAAGAAAATCGAGGAATGGGAAGACCAGCAAAAGAAGGCCAAACGTCGTCAGAAGGAGAAGTATGTTGCCAAACCCAATCCGTTCTTACGTGAAGACCTCACTTACAAAATGCAGCCGACGGGCGGTATTGCCCCTACACAAAACATCAAGTTCACATTTGCCGAGCCGATAGCCGGGATAGACACCACCGCACTGCATTTCTATAAACAAAAAGACAGTTTATGGCTTGAAGAGCCTTACCTCTTTCTTCCGGTGGAAGGAGACATGCGCAGCTATATGCTGTACGCAGAGTGGCACCCCGGAGACAAATACAAGTTCGAGGCGGACAGCAACGCAGTAACGAGTGTTTTGGGAAAAGTCAGTACAGCCATAAAAAAAGAAATCCCCGTTACTCCGGAAGAAGAATTCAGCTCGCTGTTCATCCGTCTTATCCTGCCAGACACTGCCGCTATCGTACAACTCATGGACAACAGCGACAAGGTAGTACGAAGCGCCAAAGCCGTAAACAACCGGGCAGACTTCTTCTATCTGAAACCGGGCGAATATTACCTGCGCCTTTTCATAGACCGAAACAACGACGGAAAATGGACCACCGGAGACTATACCGCAAACCGTCAGCCGGAAGAAGTTTTCTACTTCCCCAAGCCTTTGACGCTAAGAGCCCGTTGGGAAGTAGAACAAGACTGGGACGTGAGAGGCATTCCATTGAACAAACAGAAGCCGGAAGCCATCACCAAACAAAAACCGGATGCAGACAAAACGGCCAAACTACGTGAAGCTGAAAGAGAACGAAACAGATAAAAATAGGAAACAATGAAAAAAACAACCATACTATGGCTACTATTCTCTTTGATGGGAATCATAGCACTTCCGGCTAGCGCACAATGCACCGCAGAGAATAACGCATTCTCTGCGGGAGAGGACCTTTCATACAAATTATATTTCAACTGGAAATTCATTTGGGTGACTGTCGGAACAGCCAATATGAGCATTAAAAACACAAGCTACCAAGGCCAAGAAGCTTATCGCTGCCATCTCATCACAAAAGGTAATAAAATGGCAGACAAACTCTTTGTACTACGCGACACCTTGGTCAGTATTGTCAATGACGAGTTGGTTCCTTTTTACTACCGTAAAGGAGCATTGGAAGGCGACCGCTACACAGTAGACGAAGCATGGTACAGTTACCCCGACGGCAAGAATCACATCAAGCAACGCTTCAAAACCCACAAAGATGAAATCCGTCTGAACGACCAGAAAAGCAACGTATGCGTCTACGACATGCTCAGCATGATGCTCCGGGCTCGCTCATTCGATGCCTCCGACTACAAAGTAGGACAGAAAATCAAATTCCCTATGGCCGACGGTGGTAAGGTGGAAGAACAAACACTCATCTACCGTGGGAAAAAGAATTTCAAAATGGAAGAAAGTAAAACCAAATACCGCTGCCTCGTATTCTCATTTGTGGAGTATAAAGACGGAAAAGAAAAAGAAGTGGTCACATTCTACATCACCGACGACAAAAACCACTTGCCCGTACGCCTGGACATGTACTTACGTTTCGGAAGCGCCAAAGCTTTCCTCACGGAAGCCAAAGGAGTACGTAATCCGCAAACGGCTATTATTAAATAAACAGCAAAGAGATATTATTAGTTTTCTGTAAATTACTAAATTCTATAATTTATATTTTAAACGACATGCCATAAAATCCAGAAATTTAACTGTTACATCAAAACAAAAACATGTAACAACGGAAAAAATATTATTTCAATATATCCATTAACTTTGCCCACACAATGACCTAATAAAATTATAAATACGATGGATATATTAAAACATGGTATTTTAGGCTTATTATTATCTTGCTTGCTTTTGGCTTGCCGCCAATCGAAAACAAGACAGTTCAACGTAACCCATAATGAAACTTTTAGTATCATCAAACAAACAAACGGCAATAAACCGTTCTGCATAACCTTGGTAGACTCTACACAAGCCCTGTCCCAAAAATTTATAGAAAGGCTAAAATGTGGAGGATGGATTTGTCCGACAGCATCATACAATATTGTAGACATCAATCTACCCCAAAACAAATGGTATACAAAATGGCTCGTACCAGTTTCCCTGCCACTAACCTGTGTATTCACATCCGATGGACATCTTGTGGACCTTATTCCAGGTGCAGCAAAAGAAAGTTTTCTCTATGTTCAAAAAGCCCTCACTGATTTACAGATGACAGAATATCATTATCCTAATAGATTCAGCATGCCTAAAAAGAAACTTATCCCTTTATTTGATAGGATTCTAGACTGTAATACAGGATTGAAAGAAGGCATATATTTAAAAGAAGAATTAGGGCATATTTATGACTCTCTACCTTATCCATATCCATATTATATAGGTCTTGTAGGGGCATTGGCCGAAAATGATACGATAGCCGCCTTAGCCTTGGCACGTTCTATGACAGATTTGGAAAATCCTTATTATATGGAAATATTTCGGGATGAATTCATTATGGCCAAGAAAACGATTAATCCGCACTTCAACGTAAAAGACGAGGCAACTGTCCGAATCCATCCTACACGTATTTTGCTATCCAACTGTTTACCGGGAATAGAAAAGCCGTTCACAATTTCTATTTTTAATGATGGAAAACGTCCTTTGAATGTTTCTAAAATATTCAAAAGTTGTTCTTGTTTAGAATTAAAAAGCCATCAGGGAGAGTTTACCATAGCTCCAGAAGATTCAGTGCAAATAGACTTTGTTTTCAATTCAGCAGAAAAAGGAGAATTCATACGAGATATTTTTATCACATCTAATGCAATCAACAACCCTATACTTTATTTGGAAGTATTAGCAGAAGTACAATAAACATTCACAATTCTAAAAACAAAAGTATCATGAAAAAATGGTTAATTTATGTATTCTCAACAGGGGTCTGTCTTTGGGGATGCACGCTAAATGAAGAATGGACTGAGTTCACCTCACCGAAGGACGAAGTACAAGACATGAAAATCGAACTGCCCAAATCCTCTGATGATTTTGGACAGGCCGTAGCCGATGAAATTGAAGTGACCGTGAAGAAACTGGTGGAAATGAATGTGGACTATTCGGATGCCAACGGCTCAAAAGAATTCCACGACAGGTTTTACAATGATTTCTGCCAAGCCAATCCCAATTTGGCCAAGAAACGTTTACGGGGAGAAACCACATTGCCGACAATATCTCCTGAACAATTTGCAGAAGGATATGCTTCGTTGACTGAAACACAAATCAAATTCGTCCATAAAATCATAGAAGAGTGCGATAGGAGTACATCCGACCATGACTTATTGGTTCGTTTGATAAGTTTACGTGATGAAATCTACGCTGAAGTCCCACAAATCGAACAAGAGCGTTTACTGAACGTCATATCTGTACTTTTTTACAGCATACAAGAACTCAACCACCTCGCTGCACAAGGAATGACATTGAAAACGACTAACAACACAAGCTCATTCCCAAGACTCAGAAACTCAAGTGAAGGAAGTGGAAGTCATAATACAGATGAAGAAAATGGATGGTTCGATGAATGGTTAGACAATAATAATGAAAATAAAGAAGACAATGATCCCGATACAGGGAATGTTATGGCTGGATGCTCTTCCTTTTTAGTCCCTATATGGAGTATTGCAGTTGGAGAACCTACACCTGGTGGAGAAATTGTTGCTTCCGTAACAACTGTTGTGACTTTAACGGGTGCACTTTTATATCATGTAGTTACATGTGTAAGAGATTACAACGATAGTCATGAAGAAGTTAACGGTTCTTCTGAGTTGGATTTTTGTTATAAGAAATATATAGAATGTATGAATGGAAAAAATGATTGGAACGATAAGCATTCTGGAGGATGGGGATTCTCTGAGTGTTACAATTGTTGGGAACAATGTAAAGCTAACGGATATTGGAAGTGCCCTGTAACAAAATAAGACATGAAAGGTCTGAAAATTCAAATCAACGATGAAGTACCGGTCACGGTCGCGGCAGAAAATTTTTCTTTTGTTCTGCTTGATACGGCAATGAGGCCGGACGACACGGGTTATATCTATGCACATGGACTTGATTACTCCAACAGTTACCATTGGCTCAGTACCGTTCCGCACCAAGGAGACAAAGTGAAAATCCAAATCGTGGAAACCTTAACCCCATCTCCCACTATAAAAACCGAGAAACAGGACCGTAAAGAGATGTTGGCACGCTACGAACAACTTAAAAAGGAACTGGAAGAAAAAGGTTTAATCGCAAAAGAAGACTGAAACAATGAAAGGATTGATTGTAAAAAGCACTACTTGGAACGGTGAAACCTGTAAAATAGGTATGTCAGAGGGGGGAGTCGGTATCGCGGTTAATGCCATGGAACGAGACAAATATTGCTATTGGAGCATTGGAGGTTACAATCCCAAAGAAGAAATGCATTGGATTTGGAAAGGTGGAGAACTCCATGTAGGGGACAAAATAGAAATAGAGTTTGCGGAATTTGATGAGGCGACACCACCTGTACTCAAAAAGCCCCATTCCTGTCCGAACTCCCAAGAAAAGGATGATTCTCCTGAGAATTGGCAATTCAAGTTAAAGACTTACCAAAAACTTAAAAAAGTTTTGGAAGACGAAGGGTTGATATAAAGACTATTACTATGATAGGAGCAGAAATCATTTTTAACGAAAAAGAATCCGTCACTATCGGCACTTACAATTTCGCTTATATCTTCGTATCATGCGGAAGCAAAACTGGTGACTGGATGGTAGCAGCCGGTAGTAGCTTCAAAGAGAGGTATACTTGGATGGACCGCCCTTTGCAAATAGGAGATAAAATCAAAATACGCATCGTAGAAACGAAGCAAACATCACAACCACTTATCACTCAACAAAGTGATAGGAAAAAGATGAAAGCACGCTACGAGCAGCTTAAAGATGAGTTAAAAGAGAAAGGACTTATAAAATAAAGGAGGAATGAAAGGTTTTATCATAAAAAGCAGTACATGGGGCTATCAAACCCACAAAGTCGGTTTGCCTGAAGGATGTACCATTTCCTTTGAGTTTTCCCGTTGGTGGGGAGCGATATGGTGTCCGTCCGGATATACCAACGAAAGTGAGCATTGGAGTTGGCACGGAGGAGACATCCATGTAGGAGATGAAGTGGAAATCGAAGTCATAGAAATCACACCTGAAGAAGTCGATGCCCCATCGCACGTCATACGGGAAAAGGAGTGTACTATCTCCCCTACGAATGAAAATGAAGATGACTCGGAGATTTGGAAACAGAAATTATATGATTATTACCAATATAAGAAGATTTTGGAGGACGAAGGATTAATAGAGAAAGAATAACAGTCCGTACACACAAGAATGAAATACAGAAACCATATCTGGCCATTAATGTGCATGGCGGCCTTATGTATTTTGGCCGCATGCACAAAAACTCCGTTGGAACAAGCCTTGATACAAGCCGGAAAGAACCGTAAGGAACTTGAAAAAGTACTGGAATATTATCAAAACGACAGCTTAAAACTACGGGCAGCCCAGTTCCTGATAGAAAATATGCCCTATCATTATTCCTATCAAGGAGAAGAATTGAAAAAATATTTCCAATACTTTGAACGTTTCTCCGTAAGCGCATGGAGGGGTCCTACTTTCGTACGTGACTCCATCATCCAAAAAGATGGAAAATTCAATTTCAAAGCCTTGGATGCTGTTTACGACATAACTTCCGTGAAAGCAGATTATCTGATACACAATATAGACTTTTCTTTCAAAGTATGGCGCGAACAGCCTTGGGGCAAATATGTAACGTTCGAAAACTTTCTGGAATATATTCTGCCATACCGAATCGGCAATGAAGAACTGATGGAATGGCGTGAGGAAATATACAAACGATACAACCCGATGTTGGATAGTATTCGAAACACACCGTACGGAAGCGATATCCGAGCCGTAACCCAGATTCTAATGGATTCCCTATCGAATGCTCCCATTTTCTTCACTGGCATATTTCCAGATGGTCCCAACGTCGGCCCCAATTTGGTGAGATGGCGTGCCGGAAATTGCCGAGAACTAACAGATTTGGTTATATATGTATTTCGAGCATTGGGACTACCAGGTGGTTGCGATAAAATGTTGGTACGGGGAGATAAGAATGTACCCCACTATTGGAATTTCATTTTAGATGAGAACGACAGTACCTACTTCACATCCATCGGACAAAATTCCAAAAATTTAGAAAAGGCTGAGACTTATTGGGATCCAAAAGGCAAAGTTTATAGGGAAACGTTCAGCCTGAACCGGAACATTCAACAAGATTTGAAGTTCGATATGCTGAATGTACCTAAAAATTTCCGCAAGCCATTAATGCGTGATGTGACAGCTATTTACGCAAATAAAATTAACCACCTGTTACGAATCAGTGCTGATAGCCTTACTGTCAAGCCTCAGGATGGAGAAACGGTCTATTTATGTATGAGTTCACAAATGCACTGGTTGCCCGTTGCGTATGGACGTTTTGAACACGACACCATACGCATTAACAATGTCGAAGGATCTGTCATTTTCAAATTGGCTGTATGTAGGAATCAAAAGCCCCTTTTTATTTCCTTGCCATTTCTACTCGAAAAGTATAGCGGTAACATACGTTTTTTTCGACCTTCTGGTAAAAAACACTCCATCACATTATTACAAAAATTTAAAGAGGACTTCCAAGCCCATATGGTAGGAGGAATATTCGAGGCAAGCAATCACCCGAATTTCAGAGGGAAGGACACAATCCACATCATTACTGAACGCCCTCCACGTTTAATCAATACCGCCCGACTTCCCAAAAGCAAACCATACCGTTATGTCCGATATTACGGTCCTCCAACACGCCATTGCAATATTTCAGAACTGGCGTTCTATCAATCAGCGTCAGACACCTCCGCATTACAAGGCATACTGATAAGCCCCCCGGGGGCAGTAGCCGGAAATATCGTTAACCAATTCCAAAATGTATTTGATGGCGACCCGTATACATCCATGGATTACCGTGAGCCGTCAGGCGGTTGGGTCGGATTGGATTCCGGCCACCCTGTACAGATTCAGAAAATAACCTTTTCTCCACGCAACCGAGACAATTTTATCCGTAAAGGAGACCTATATGAATTATTCTACGCCCAAACAAACGGTTGGGAATCTTTAGGAAAACAAACCGCAACATCGGACTCCTTATCTTATAATGCTCCCGAAGGAGCATTACTCTATCTTCGTAACCATTCACGTGGAAATGATGAACGAATCTTTGAAATGGTAGATGGAAAACAACGATTATGGTAAATTACAGACCGCTGTAGAAGGCCTCCTCAGCGGAAAACCTTCATGCGCTTGTCCACGTCTCCAAAATCCTTGTCTCCCGGTTCACCGGTCGGGACCCCGAAAGGCATTTCCGCTATCAGCATCCAATCTTCAGGCAACTCCCATGTACGGCGGACTTCCTCGTCTATCAAAGGATTATAATGTTGAAGGGAAGCTCCCAATCCCCGTTCTTCCAACATCGCCCAAATGGCAAACTGGTGCATTGCAGAAGTATGTTGGGCCCACGTCGGAAAATTATCCTTGTAAGAAGGAAAAGCATCCTGCAACCCTCTTACCACAGACATGTCTTCAAAATATAACACCGTACCGTGGCCACTGGCAAAACAACCGTCAATCTTAGCCTCCGTCTTGACAAAAGCCTCGGCCAGAATACGCGCTTTCAAGGTATCTTTCACGATATCCCAAAGTTTTTTGTGCTCGTCGCCCAACAACAACACGATTCTCGTCGATTGTGAGTTGAATGCCGACGGAACGTGTTTCACTGCCTGACGGACCACACGTATGAGCTCTTCGTCCGACACGGGCGAACTGCTTCCTATGGAGTAATAACTACGGCGATGCTCCAACGCCTCTTCAAATGTTCTTTTCATTCTTCTTCTATTTTTTGAATATAACCCGATTTTTTCCCTGCCACATTCGACACCGCCGAACGTACCCGGCTCAATGACTCGGGAGTCATCAGCAGGTAAGACGCCATGTCGTTGACCGAGGCCCTGCCTGCCACCGTAGGGAATTCTCTCAAAAAGCGTTCGTAGCGTTCGCGGGCCGATTCGAAACGCCATGAATCGGCTTTCACCTGATGCAGAATCAGATTGTTTTCCAGAAAATGACGCAACCATTCGGCTATACCTTTATATAATAAGGAAAGCTCCACCAGACCGGCGTACGGTATGAGGCACAACTCGCTGTTTTCCAATGCTTCCATCATCAAGTGCGACGGTTTGTTCTTGAAAATGCTTTCTATACAATAGGCAATGTTGCCCTCGCAAGTGAAATGCTCCGTGATTTCACGCCCGTTTTTGAAATAGAACTGGCGCAACAATCCTTTGCACACATAAAACATGTAATGACATACCTGCCCGTCTTTCACTACCATCTGTTTCTTCCGGACTTTCTGCACGACCAGAATATCCGACAACGCCCGGCGTTCCTCGTCGGACAATGTGGCAAAAGACGGTATCTTGTCTGCGGTCAAACCCTTTTCCATATCCAGCTCTGCATCTTTACAATCCGTATGACGAAGATACGGTTTTTTCATTCAAGTACAAAACGCCCGAAGCCTATAAATCTGATATAAATCAGAAAAACCGCTTTTCCCGTCCCGACACAAGATTTTTTTAACCTCCGGACGAACCGCCGACGGGAAAACTCACTTATATTTGCACCTATCAACAATACCGTTAAACAAAAACACATCTGTTGTTATGTATTTGATAGGATATGACATAGGCAGCTCTTCGGTCAAGGCTTGTGTGGTGGACGCGCAAACCGGAAAGACGTTGAGCACAGCCTTTTACCCCAAGCAGGAAGCTCCCATCCTGAGCCTGAAGGCCGGGTGGGCGGAACAAGAACCCGAATCGTGGTGGAACTACCTGAAAAGTGCCACGGCCGAAGCCATGGCCGCTACCGCCGAAAAGGCCGGCCGGCCGGTATCCGCCCTGAAAGAAGGGCTGGCCGCCATCGGTATCAGTTACCAGATGCACGGCTTGGTATGTGTAGACCGCACACAAAAAGCCCTGCGCCCGGCCATCATCTGGTGCGACTCCCGGGCTGTCCCCTACGGGCAAAAAGCCATGGAAACGTTGGGCGCAGACTTTTGCCTGAGCCACCTGCTGAACTCACCGGGCAACTTCACCGCCAGCAAACTGGCATGGGTGAAGGAACACGAACCGGAGGTATATGAGAAAATAGACAAGGTCATGCTGCCCGGCGACTACATTGCCATGAGGCTGACGGGTACGGCGTGCACCACCGTCTCCGGGCTCTCGGAAGGCATGTTCTGGGACTTCAAGCACAACTGCGTCTGCAAGGAGCTGATGGAATACTACGGCTTCAGCATGGACCTGATTCCCGAAATACGCCCCACCTTCAGCGAACAGGGACGGGTGACGGAGACCGTAGCCGAAGAGTTAGGCATCAAGGCCGGCATACCCGTGACTTACCGTGCGGGCGACCAACCAAACAATGCCCTTTCGCTCAACGTGTTCAATCCCGGTGAAATCGCTTCTACGGCCGGCACTTCGGGCGTAGTGTATGGCGTGAACGGAACGGTGAATTACGACCCGCTCTCGCGTGTCAACACTTTCGCCCACGTCAACCACGCCGCAGGGACTTACAACCGCGCGGCATTCCCCGCCACGGAACAGACGCGCCTCGGCGTATTGCTTTGCATCAACGGCACCGGTATCCTGAATTCATGGGTGCGCCGTAATGTCGTACCCGAAGGATGCAGCTACGAAGAGATGAACCGCATGGCCGAGAACGTGCCCGTGGGCAGCGAAGGCCTCAGCATCATTCCTTTCGGCAACGGAGCCGAACGTGTCATGCAAAACAAGGAAACGGGCTGCGCCGTGCATGGTATCAATTTCAATATCCATGGCCGCAACCACATCGTGCGCGCCGCCCAGGAAGGCATTGTCTTCTCTTTCCGCTACGGCATCGACGTGATGAAAGGCATGGGCATGGATGTGAACAAAATCCACGCCGGACAAGCCAATATGTTCCTCAGCCCCCTCTTCCGCAACACATTGGCAGGAGTGACGGGTGCCATCATCGAGCTGTATGAGACAGACGGCTCCGTAGGTGCGGCCAAAGGAGCGGGCATAGGCGCAGGTATCTATAAAGACAACCGCGAAGCGTTCTCCTCGCTCGAACGGCTGAAGGTCATCGATCCGGATACCGCCTTGCAACCGGCCTACGAAGAGGCTTACCAACGTTGGTTAAACGTACTCCGAAGCATCGAACAAATCCATTAAATTCAAAATTATTTTCATAAACCTTATTTTAAACGAAGAAAATTATGGCACAGAAAGAGTATTTTCCGAGTATCGGAAAGATTAAATTCGAAGGAAAAGAGAGCAAAAACCCATTGGCATACCGCTATTATGATGCCGAAAAGGTCATCATGGGTAAGAAGATGAAAGACTGGTTGAAATTTGCCATGGCTTGGTGGCACACCCTTTGCGCAGAAGGCGGCGACCAGTTCGGTGGCGGCACGAAGACGTTCCCCTGGAACCAGGGCGCCGATGCCCTGACCGTTGCCAAACAGAAGGCTGACGCCGGTTTTGAAATCATGGAGAAACTGGGTATCGAATATTTCTGCTTCCACGACGTGGACCTCATCTCCGAAGGCAATTCCATCGAGGAATATGAAGCCAACATGAAGGCCATCGTGGCTTATATCAAGGAAAAGATGCAGGCTACGGGCATCAAGAACCTTTGGGGTACGGCCAACGTATTCGGACACGAACGCTATATGAACGGTGCAGCCACCAACCCGGATTTCAACGTGGTGGCACGCGCAGCCGTACAAATCAAGAACGCCATCGACGCCACCATCGAACTGGGCGGAAGCAACTACGTGTTCTGGGGCGGACGCGAAGGCTACATGAGCTTGCTGAACACCGACATGAAGCGTGAAAAGGAACATCTGGCACAGATGCTGAAGGCCGCCCGCGACTACGCCCGCGCCAAAGGCTTCAAAGGCACGTTCCTCATCGAGCCGAAACCGATGGAACCGACCAAGCACCAGTACGATGTGGACACGGAAACGGTTATCGGTTTCTTGCGTGCACACGGCTTGGAGAAGGACTTCAAGGTGAACATCGAGGTGAACCATGCCACATTGGCCGGGCACACGTTCGAACACGAACTGGCTTGCGCCGTAGACGCAGGCATGTTGGGTTCCATTGACGCCAACCGTGGTGACTACCAGAACGGATGGGATACCGACCAGTTCCCCATCGACAACTACGAACTCATCCAAGCCATGATGCAAATCATCCGCAACGGCGGCTTTGGTAACGGCGGTACGAACTTCGACGCCAAGACCCGTCGTAACTCTACCGACTTGGAAGACATCTTCATCGCCCACATCGCCGGTATGGATGCCATGGCACGTGCCTTGGAGAACGCCGCCGAACTGTTGGAGAAATCACCCATCAAACAAATGGTAACCGACCGTTATGCCAGCTTCGATGCCGGCAAGGGCAAGGAGTTCGAAGAAGGTAAGCTTTCGCTCGAAGACGTAGTGGCATACGCCAAAACCCAAGGCGAACCGGCCCAGACCAGCGGTAAGCAGGAACTCTACGAGGCCATCGTGAATATGTATTGCTAACCCCCGTCCGGGATTTTCCCGCAAACGGACGTTCCACGCGGATGGTTGCCCTGCACCATAGGGCAGTCATCCGCACCTTTTTGCCATTCCACCTCATTATTATCTTTCGTTATTTTTTCCAACCTAATCACGTAGAAAACACAAAAAACACCTATCTTTGTCACGATACTAACCATATTCAAACAAGAAAGCTATGGAGATGAAACCACGCACTCCGGAATTCGACAAGCTGGCTTTCACGGTACTGGCCATCGAAGTCTCCGCAGAAAAATTAGGTGTCACCGCTACGGAAATGCGACGGAGACTGGAGCGTACCGGATTGATGAAAGACCTCATCCGGGATTGCTACGACACTTTGCATACCGAAAGCCGGAAAGCCGTGGCCGAAGATGTCGTAGAGGCATTGTTAAACCGTGAAAAGGACCGGAGGGAATAATGATGGATAGGACACTTTATCACGGTTCTTCCGTTATCGTAGAACAACCTTTGGCAAGCATAGGCCGTCGGGATTTGGATTTTGGTCCGGGATTTTACCTGACCCCTTTACGTGAACAGGCCGAACGATGGGCATTGCGCATCCGAACCATCAAAAACACGTCCCATGCGTATCTCAATACTTATCTCTTCCACGAACCAGACAAATGTATAAAAAAAGTCTTTTCCGCTTATGACAAAGAATGGTTAGACTTCATAGTGGCAAGCCGAAAAGGAGAAATGCCATGGAAAGGATTCGACATCGTAGAAGGGGGTATAGCCAATGACCGTGTGATTGATGCCGTTGAAGCATATATCAATGGTTATGCCGACGTGGCACATACGTTATCCAAACTGGCTTACCAAAAGCCGAACTTCCAAGTTTGTATTCTTTCACAAGACATTTTAAATGCCAACTTGCAGTATATCACTAACGAGAAACTAATTTGAACCGGACATGCTGGACTTCTTACTTTGGAACAAAATAGCAAGGGTCATCGACCAACTTGCTGAAACATTGGACGTAGATTATGACCGTGCTTTAGAATTGTTTTACGAATCTGACGTATGTCGTATGTTGCACGATGAGCATTACGGTTTGCATCTGATGAGCGATACTTATATTGTCAACGACTTAATAACCGAGCTACGTGAAAAACAAACCTAAACATTCATTTTGATTATACATTCCCGTAACACCGTGCAAAATGATAGTTTTCAGATGTTTTATCCTTACGGCAAAGACAGATGGAATGGACTATTTAGAACGGTATTCCTTAAAAAGGAATTGACGGAACTGCCATATGGAATCATTTCTACCCCATTTTCCCGATTTTTCTCAGCCGAATAATTTTTCGTTGGGCTGAAAGAGAAATTCTAATCTACGGCGAACGATTTTTCAGCCCCTGTTTTTTGCCCTGAAAACACCCTGAAAGTGTCTGTCCTGCCCGCCGAGAACGGCTTTTTCTTTCCCGTTGCTCCATTCCCGAAACGTTAAAACCGAAATCAAAAAGTAAGCGTTTTCCTCACTGCACTAACTTGAGAGTCAGTTTTGTAAACCGTGTACCGCATACTGCCCCGTACCTTGTAAGCCATTATGACCGAAACTGTTCCGAATGTCAATACCCCGCCCCCGAAATACTCGTGTTTTCCGCGCTCCCCTCCACCTTGTCCACAAATACGCGAATCTCGCACCTGCCTCTTTAACATTCTGTCAATTTGTAAATCCCGGACTTATCGCCTACTCTCTAAAACGGTATTCAATAGCCGAAAGAAGACATTTCATTTCGTGAACATGCCCCTACATGGCTAAATATTTTCAAGCGGAGATGAAAACGGTTTATCTCTTAGGGAGAGATAAACCGTCTGTGTTAGTATGTTTATATATAATGAATTATAAAGAAGAGAGTATTGTATCATCAAACATTGTGTACGCAAACGAAAACAAAATTATGAGGAGAAATACGAAAAAAATGTCCCGATTTATTGCTTATATCATTGTAAATCCATACATTTGCAGCGGTGACACTTAAATTCTTGCCAATATCGGTTTATCTCTCCCTAAGAGAGCGACTGAAAAACACGCCGGAAAAACAGCCTCATCACAACCTAAAACGAATACCTATAGAGAGTTTCATATAAAACATTAACTAATTTCTAAATCAAATGAAAAAACAAGTACTAAGTGCATTGGCTTTTTGCTCTGCATTGGGCATCGCACAAGCCCAAACTGATGTCACTAAGGAGTATCTCGTCAATCCGTCTTTTGAGACTTTAAAAGCTGCGGACGGAACAACCGACGTGACGGTAAAGACCACGCTTGAAAACGGCCTGCAAGGATGGGAAGTCGTGGCAATGAGTCATTATCAAGTGGAAAGCGAGGCAAGCGGTTCTTCCACGGGTTTCCCCGCCGACGGCTCAGGCAAAATCAAACCGACAGAAGGCACCTATTATTACTTCAACCGCCAAGGTTGGGGCAATAAGGACTCTGAATTGAAAACCACCACTTCGAAAGAATTGCCTGCCGGAACTTATTATGCCGTCATCGACTATAAAGCGGCAGACTATTCCAACAACAACAATGCGAACACTAACGGTACGACCATAGGTATCAAAGTCAATGATGCCGCCTCGAACCTTTTGGGTGAAAATCCTGCCGTCAGACGGGCTTATTCCATGGCAAATGGGGGTTCTAATCCGGAGAGCGATGCCTATATGGTCAACGCTGCATGGAATGAATTAGGCACGATGTTCACCGTGACGGAACCCACCACCGTAACCATTTCTCTTGTACAGAATATGAGAAACAACGGACGTTCGGACATCGCTTGGGACAACCTGCGCCTCTATCAAATAGAGAACGTAAGCGAAAACAAGCCCATGGATGTGAGCGGTCTGATTACCACTTCCAACTATTATGCCCTCGGTGGTTGGAATATCGAAGGAGGAAACACATTCCAAGTCAACACTTGGTCTACAGAAGGTGAAAAAGACGGAAGCGGCATGACGACTCCTTTCATCCAAGACCACGTAGGAAAAGAAAACAAGGCTGCAAACGCCACCATCAGCCATACAGTCAACCATCTGATACCGGGTATTTACGAAGTAAGCGGCTTGATTCGTGTACTGAACGAAGCCGGAGGAGATACCCCATCCGGAGCCACACTTTATGCCAACGAAGGTAGCACGAATGCTTGCAACGGAAATCCCTGTACTAACGGCGTTTACGGTACATATACAGTGAAAGGCACGGTAGGGACAGACGGCGTACTGACTTTCGGTATAAAAGTGGCCAACGCCAATTTCAACTGGGTGTCTTTCAAGAATTTCAAATTGCAGTACTTGGGAGCTGCCAGCATAGAACAACTGCAAGCCACACTGAAAGAAAAGATAGAGGAGGCTAAGGCATACGTGGAGAACTGCCCCAAAGGCATTGCAGCCATCGTAAATGCAGCCATCACCCAGGGGGATAATGCCCAACCCACGGAAGAAAGCCTGAACGCAGCCATTGCCGCACTGACCCAAGCCATTGCGTTGGCAGAAGAAACAGCACCGGCCACCGAAGCATTCAAAACCCTCATGGCAACCTGCCAAGGCTATGCCGGACACTCAAGCGCAGAAGAAAGTGTAAAACAGGCATTCCAAAAGGCCATGAGCGATGCCCAGGCAGCCTTAGATGCGGCCACCACGGCTGAAGCCATCCAAGAAGCCACCCAGGCCTTGCAGACAGCATGTGAAACCTACGTACTGAGTGCAGAACCTGAAACGGGTTATCCTTTCGACTACACCTTTCTCATGAACGAGGCCAACAACTCGGACAACGGATGGAGCAAAAACGTAACCGAAGGCAACATCCAGAATTTCACATACAAGAACTCGGCAGAAAAAAACAACGGCGACTTGCAGAAAACTGGATTCATGGAAGCTTGGGACGGCAAAAATTACACGGCCACTATCACCTATACACGCAACGAGCTCCCCAACGGACACTATAAGGTTTCAGCATACGCCTTCACTACGGTTAATGGAAACACTAGTTTCACGAGCAACGACAAGGAAGTGAAAATGGACAACAGCACTGCCTTGTTCACGAATCCTACGATAGAAGATGTCATCGTGGACGAAGGCAAACTGACTGTCGGCTTGAACACAACAGATGCGAATTGGACCGGAATCACCAACATCCAACTGCAATACCTCTCCAAACTGACTGACGCAGAAGCTTCTGCCAAAGCCAAAGAAGCACTCCATGCCAAATTAGAGGAAGCCGGCAGCATGGATACCGAAACCAACGTGGGCACGGAAGCTTTCCAAATCCCGGAAACGGCCATAGATGTATTCGACAAAGTCTTTGACGAAGCCAACGGCATCTACGAATCATCAGAAAAAGTCGATGAGATAGAAGCAGCCACCAAGGCCTTGGAAGAAGCGATACAAGCATTGAAGCACCCGACACTCAATGCCCCGAAGGAAGGCGAACTCTTCTGCATCGCCAACATCTCGGAAGGTTTCGGATATAAGAACAACGCTGTGTCTCCGGTTTACAACGAAGCCAAGGCTGAGGACGGAGAATATGACCTGAAATGGTACCACATCGTGAATGCTAACTACGCGCAGGCTCTCAAGTTTACTCCGGTGGAGGGACAAAAGAACCAATACACGATCAGCTTCATCGACGAAGAGGGCAACACCCGCTACTTTAGCACACAAGCCTTGGCCGGATATATGGACGGGGGCAACGTGAGCACACGGCATGATCGTATCCGCGCAACGAAAGAAGCCGAAAAAGCATTACCGTTCGAAATCAGCTTGGCTGGTGAAGGTGTGTACAAACTGAAAAATACCCTCCATGGCAGCAACATCGGAAGTACAAGCGATGACGGCTTCTTCACCACGAACAATCTTTCCGACCTGTCTCTCGTGAAAGCGGAAAAAGCCAACGTACCCTTGTCCATCACGGCTGCGGGTTGGTGCACGCTCATCCTGCCGTTCGACGCAGAAATCCCGGAAGGCTTCGAAGTGTACAGTTGCACGGGTACAGAAGTTCCGGTAGGAACATCCACGGCATTGGTCTTGGAGAAAGCTGAAAGCATCGAGGCACACACGCCGTACATCATAAAAGGCAAGGACGGGGACACTCACGACTTCTCCGACTACGGTATGGCCCTGCAAGACCAATATGCAGCCGGACTGATGACGGGTACCTTCACACAGCAAAAAGCCGTTACCAACACTTACGTGCTCCAGAACCAAGAGGGTAAAGTAGGATTCTACAAGGTGGCCGCGGGCAGCGAACCCACCATCAAGCCTTACCGCGCCTACATCAATGCCGACGTGGCCGAAGCCAACATCGTGGCTCTGCTTCTCCCGGGCATTGAAACCGGCATCAACGGAATCGTGGCAGAAGATGCCTTGGTGAACGTATACGACCTCAACGGCATACTCGTACGTGAGAATGTGAAGTTAGGTCAGGCTCTCGAAGGCCTTTCCAAAGGAATCTACATCGTGAACGGCACGAAGAAAGCCGTAAAATAAACCAAAGATTTGAAAACCAAAAACAATGAAAAAGATTATGGAAAAGAGCAAATATATCCAACCTGAGATTTCAATATGCCATGTGGAAACGACCAGATGATGATGGTAGGCAGCCCCATCCCTCCCCGTTTCGATGATCCTGCTGACGGGGACATTGAGGTGTTGACCAACATGGAGAAGTTCAAAGACATCTGGGGTAACGAGTTTTAAGGTTTCCCATTCGAAGAGGAACGGAACTACAAGACGTTTCCCGGTTTTGGGGCAGTCCATGAAGGGCTGCCCCTTTCCATATCCAGACCGTTCCGGAAAGGCGGAATACTCCGGCAACGAAACAATCCCCCAAGCTATCGGCCTGCAAAATAAACTACGCACGTAAAGGTATTCCCCTACGTGCGCAATTCATATCCATCCGGCTTAACCGGAAAAGTAGACCCGGATTTACTTATTCAGTTTCCAGGTAAAACCGTCTTTCGTATCTTTCACCTCAAAGCCCAAAGCGGCCAGGTTATCGCGGATTTTATCACTGGTAGCCCAATCCTTATTGGCTTTGGCTATCATACGCTGTTCCAAAAGCATATCCACCACTTTGCCGAAAGCTTCTTCACGTCCGCTTCCGCCTCCCGTCTCTTCTTTCAAACCGAGAATGTCGAAAGCAAAGGTATGGAACACTTCGGTCAAGGCGGCCAATACATCACCGGCCATCGTAGCTTTTTGGTCTACCACCGTGTTGATGACACGGCAGGCATCGAACAAGTGGCTGATGACGATGGGTGAATTCAGGTCGTCGTTCATCGCCTCGTAGCACTTCCGGCGAAGTTCGTCCACATACGCCATCTCTACACTGCCACCCGCTGTCGGGGTAATCCGCTTCAGATTGGCTATGCCCTCCATCAGGCGGGCCAATCCTTTCTCACTGGCCTGCAAAGCTTCATTACTGAAATCCACCGTACTGCGATAATGAGCCTGAAGAATGAAGAAACGGATGGTCATCGGACTGTAAGCCTGCGTCAGGCTTTCGTGCTCACCGCTGAAGAACTGTGCCAAAGTAATGAAATTACCCAGACTCTTGCCCATCTTCTGCCCGTTGATGGTAATCATGTTGTTGTGCATCCAATAGTTCACCATGTCGCTGCCCTGGCTGGCCACGGCTTGTGCGATTTCACACTCATGGTGTGGGAAAATCAGGTCCATTCCTCCACCGTGGATGTCGAAATGGTCGCCCAAGTACTTGCGACCCATGGCCGTACACTCGCAATGCCAACCGGGGAAACCGTTGCTCCACGGACTGGGCCAACGCATGATATGTTGCGGCTGGGCACACTTCCATAAAGCGAAATCCACTTGGTTATGCTTCTCTCCCACGCCGTCCAAAGCCCGGGAGTTGTTGATGACATCCTCCAGATTGCGTCCGGAAAGCTTGCCGTAATGATGCGCCTTGTTGTATTTCTCCACATCGAAGTACACGCTGCCCTCACTGACGTAGGCATAACCGTTATCCAGGATTTTCTTCACCAGTTCTATCTGCTCGATGATATGCCCGGTAGCATGCGGTTCGATGCTGGGCGGCAACACATTCAGAGCCTCCATGGCCGCATGGAAACGGTTCGTGTAGTATTGTGCCACCTCCATCGGCTCCAATTCCTCCAAACGAGCCTTCTTGGCAATCTTGTCTTCTCCTTCGTCGGCATCGTGCTCCAAATGCCCCACATCCGTAATATTACGCACATAGCGTACTTTATAACCGATATGCTGCAAGTAACGGAACAGCAGGTCGAACGTAATGGCCGGACGGGCATGTCCCAGATGGGCATCCCCATATACTGTCGGCCCGCAGACATACATCCCGACACGCCCCGGCGTGATGGGTTTGAACTCTTCCTTTTTACGGGAAAGCGTATTATAGATAAACAATTTTTGTTCCATAATCAATGTATTTGATGGTCTATGATGCATATTCCGGGTCGTCTCCGTTCTCCCGGATCAGACGGAGCAGTTTCTCCACAGCTTCTTCCGCCGGAATGTTCCGCTCCACACATTCTTTTTTCTTATACAAGCTGACTTTACCACGCGCAGCCCCCACATAACCGTAATCGGCATCCGCCATCTCGCCGGGACCGTTCACGATACAGCCCATGATGCCAATCTTCAGGCCTTTCAGATGCCCGGTGGCCGCCTTGATACGCGCTATCGTGTCTTGCAGGTCATAGAGCGTACGCCCGCAACCGGGACAAGAGATATATTCCGTCTTGGTCGTCCGCAAACGGGCAGCCTGGAGGATGCCGAATGCGGTGGCGTCTATATCGCGATGCTCCAACGTACCATTATTATATAGGTACAGGCCGTCGCAAAGACCGTCGAAGAGCAAGGCTCCCATGTCGGCTGCGCTCTCTATCTGGAAATCCTCCTTTTCCTCCTGCCCGTGGGCGTACTGCTGGAAAATGACCACGGGGTTCTGCAAACCTTCACGCGTCAGTTCGTGCACCAGAGCACGATGCTCGCCCAAACGGTTCTGATGGTTGCTTTGAGAAATCACCACCACCTCCGGATGATATTTCAGGCAGGCACGCACTTCTTCATTCAAAGCTCCGTATGAAAGGAAAAGAAACTTCAAATCGGCTGTACACTGGCTCATGAAAGGCAGCATATTATAAGGAAAAGCCGGATACGTACCGGGTTCACCGGTCCAGACATCCGCATCCACGATATAATCCCCCTCACGCTCTTCCACGGGAGGCAGATTACGGCCGCAATAAATGTAGTCGGGACGAAAATCGGGATGAGCTTTGAAACCTTTCAATCTGCCGGAAGCAGCCAAGTCCATACGGTCGGCTATGACAACAGGCACATGGTCTCCTCCGATATTACGCACGGCCCGCGTTTTCCGCCGTACGGGGTTCAAGTAATCGAAATCCTCCGCTTCGGCTGCCGGTATCATCATGGCACCGTCCCGACGGAGCACATAATCCACCAACTTACGTGCCACCGGAATTTCAGCCTCCGGAGCTTCGCTCAATGACACACGGACCGTATCACCGATACCGTCTGCCAACAAAGCCCCGATGCCTACGGCACTCTTGATACGTCCGTCCTCACCGTCGCCGGCTTCGGTCACACCCAAATGCAAAGGAAAACGCATTCCTTCACGCTCCATGGCATCGACCAACAAACGCACACTACGTACCATCACCACCGTGTTGCTGGCTTTGATGGACACCACCACGTCCTTGAAATCTTCCTTCACACAAATGCGCAGGAACTCCATGCAACTCTCCACAATACCTTCCGGCGTATCTCCATAGCGGCTCATGATGCGGTCGCTCAACGAACCGTGGTTCACACCGATGCGGATGGCCGTATGGTTCTCACGGCAAATGCGTAAGAAAGGAACGAAACGCTCCTCTATCTTTTTCAACTCCTGCGCATACTCCTCGTCCGTATATTCAAGATGCTTGAACGTACGGGCTGCGTCCACATAGTTTCCGGGATTGATACGTACCTTCTCAGCATACAAAGCTGCCACATCGGCCACTTTCGGATTGAAATGCACGTCGGCCACCAAAGGTACCGCACAGCCTGCCGCACGTACACCGGCGTTGATGTTCCGCAAGTTCTCGGCCTCACGCACCCCTTGGGTCGTCAGACGTACATAATCTCCTCCGGCTTCGGCAATGCGTAACGTCTGAGCCACACAGGCCTCGGTATCCATCGTAGAAGTGTTCGTCATGCTCTGCACCCGAATCGGATGGTTCCCACCCAACGGCTTACCGCCGATCTGCACTTCACCGGTTTCCCTGCGTCGGTAATCAAACAAGTTCATCCGTCTGTCTTTAATTGCACTTAAACTTATACTTCACATCGGCCAGTTCCGTATTGGCCTTTACAATCTTCTGCTTCAGGTTTTCTTTATAACCCGCCAAACGCAAAGCCAGTCCTTCATCAGCCAGCGACAGCATCTGTGCGGCCAGAATGGCGGCATTCTGCGCTCCGTTTACACCCACCGTAGCCACCGGTATGCCGGGAGGCATCTGGATAATGGAAAGCATGGCATCCAAACCGTCCAGCATCCCCTTGATAGGAACCCCGATGACGGGCAACGTCGTATTGGCTGCTATCACACCCGGCAAAGCCGCTGCCATCCCCGCTCCCGCAATAATTACTTTCAGGCCGCGTCCGGCAGCCTCTTTGGCAAAAGCCTCCACCTCGGCCGGTGTCCGATGGGCCGACAAAGCGTTCATCTCGAAAGGGATTTCCATCTCATCGAAGAACTTGGCAGCCTTTTCCATCACCGGAAGGTCGGACGTACTGCCCATGATAATACTTACAACTGGTTTCATGACTTATCTGATTTTTTAATTGAACTCGTTTTCTATAATAAAATTATACCGGCAAAACCGCAAACCACTCCCACGAGGGTACCGGCCACCACTTGCGCCAGACTGTGCTGACGGAGCAACATACGTGCTGTCCCCACAGCTCCAGATATCAGTACCGTAACACACAGCCACCAAACAGGATTGAACATGAACAGTACCGAATAAGCCACTAACGCACCGATCACACCACCTGCCCCGGCCGAATGCATGCTGATTTTCCACCACACATTCACAATGACGCATACCATCTGTATCAGCAAAGCCGACACTAAAATACCGCACATATAACGCGGCATGTGCATACGGAACATCAAATGAAGACAGGCCACGTAAGACAGGATGAACAATATATAAGGTATGGCACGGTTCTCCCGCAAACGCAGTTGCACCGGCGCCCATCCGTTCAGTTTACGATATACGTAAATACACAAGCGAGGCAATAATATAGTGAAAACATATACCATCGCCACCACCGTCAATTTGTAAAGCAACGGCAACAGGCTCAGATACGTGAAAGTGAACAAGGCCACAAACCCCACAATCGGTATGTAATATGGTCTGAACACTGCCGACAACAGACGAGCCGCTACAATAAGTCCCTTGTGTTTCATTTTCTTAACCGTGCTACGGGGATTCCCAGTTGTTCCCGGTATTTGGCCACTGTGCGCCGCGCAATGGGAAAGCCTTTTTCATTCAACATCGCCGTCAATGCCTCATCGCTCAGCGGCTTCTTCTTGTCTTCCGCCTCGACCAAATCCTTCAAAGCGGCCTGAATCTTACGGGTAGCAATCTCCTGCCCATCGTCTGTCACATAACCGTCGCTAAAAAACCATTTGAGCGGATAAGTCCCGTAATGGGTCTCCACGTATTTACTGTTGGCAGCACGGGATACGGTAGAGATATCCAATCCCGTACGCTCGGCTACATCCTTCAATATCATCGGGCGCAACAAAGTCTCATCTCCTTCCAGAAAGAAAGGACGCTGCAAATCAATAATAGCCTGCATGACAGCGGTCAACGTACGCCGACGCTGTTTCACAGCCTCGATAAAGCCCTGTGCTTTTTCTATCTTTTGGCGGGTATATTGCAAAGCTTCCCGTTCCGGCCGACTCATCTTGGCACGCCCGGTATCCACCTGGTGAAGGATTTCCATGAACGAAGGGCTGATACGCAACTCCGGTACGTCGCCTTTATTGAACGAAAGGGTAATCCCCCATCGTCATCGGTCTCTACGGCAAAGTCCGGCACAATCTGTTGGTAATTATGTCCTACCACCTCGCCCATGGCACTTCCCGGACGCGGATTGAGCTTCTTCAAATCTCTCTGTAAACGTTCGCATTCCGCCTCTGTCAAATGCAGACGGGCGGCAATCCTGTCCCAGCGTTTATGGGTAAATTCATCAAACAGTTTGTCGATAATTTCATACTCCAACTGTTTTTGCCGGCTCCCGCGATGTTCGTCCCGACGGAGTTGTAACAAAAGACACTCTCTCAAATCGCGTGCTCCGATACCGGGAGGATCGAAAGTCTGCAAACGGGCCAACACTGTTTCCAGTTCCGCCTCCGTAGTTTGTATTCCTGCATATATCTCCAATTCGTCCGCCAATGTGGAAAGTTTCTTTTTCAACAAGCCATCATTTTCCAACGAACCGATAAGATAAGTCATCAGTTCCTGTTCACGCGGCGTCAGGTCACATTCGTTCATCTGCTCCGTCATCTGCTCGTAGAAAGATGTCGTGTCGCCATAGTCCATCGTTTCCGGACGGTCTTTCCCTCCCCGTTCCTGCAACAGATAATCCGGCACATCGTCCGGAGTCCGATAATCATCCATCGCCTGCCGCACCTCTGCCGGACGATATTCATCGGAAGGCAGACCACCGTCCAACCCAGAAGTCTCGATCCCGGCCGACTCTGCATCTGTTCCGTCATAGACATCTTCCGAAGACGTATCGGCATCCTCGGGACTTCCCAGACTTTCTTCCAACGCTCCGTTGTCTATCAATTCGTTTTTCACGCGTTGTTCCAGCTCTGAAACGGGCATTTCCAGCAACCGCACCTGCAACACCTGCTGCGGGGACAGTGTCTGAACCTGCTGCATAGATTGAGACTGAACTAATTTCTGTGACATATATACACGTTTAATGAGACGTTTTCCGTTGCAAAGTTAGCGTATGACCCGAAAAATGCCAAATATATTCAGCCAAATGATTGGATTCCGCCCTCTCATTCTCTGACCAAAGCATAATCCAACTGCTTCTTTTCCAGATTGGCTTTCGCCACTTTTACTTGTACCGTATCCCCCAGAGAATAACGATGATGATACTTACGTCCCCACAAGCAGTAGTTACGCTCGTCGAATTCATAATAATCGTCATCCAAATCACGCAAAGGCACCATACCTTCACATTTATTCTCATTGATTTCCACATACAGGCCGAACTCCGTCACACCGCTTACGGTTCCTTCAAACACTTGCCCCAGTTTATCGCTCATGAATTCCACCTGCTTATACTTGATACTGGCACGTTCGGCACTGGCAGCCAACTGCTCCATCGCACTGCAATGTTCACACAATTCTTCATACTTGTCCTGACTGGCACTGCGTCCTCCGTCGGCATACCGTGTCAGCAACCGATGCACCATTACGTCTGGATAACGGCGGATAGGGGAGGTGAAATGCGTATAGTAATCGAATGCCAACCCGTAATGTCCGATATTATGCGTACTGTAACGCGCCTTCATCATGGCCCGCAACGAAACGGTTTCTATCAGATTTTGTTCTTTCTTCCCCTGAATGTCGGTCAATAGCTTATTCAATCCTTTGGCCACCTCTTCCTTAGACCCTGTCGGTTTCAGTTTATAGCCGAATTTCACAATAAACTCACTCAGATTAATCAGCTTGTCTTGATCCGGCAAATCATGCACACGATAGGGCAGCGTCTTGGGCTTTTTATTTTTAGGCTGCTTCCCCACACTCTCAGCTACCGTACGATTGGCCAGCAACATAAACTCTTCCACCAATTTGTTCGCATCTTTCGCCACCTTGAAATACACTCCTATCGGTTTACCCTTATTGTCTATATCAAAACGAACCTCACTACGGTCGAAATTGATGGAACCATGTTCGAAACGCCGGGCACGAAGTTGTTTGGCCAAGCGGTTCAACGTAATCAATTCCGTGGCAAAATGTTCGGCCGGCAATACGTCCGGCCCGTTAAAGTTCGGATCTGCCGCATGGTCGCCCGGCATCTTATAGTCTTCAGGCGAAGCTTCCTTATGGTCTTCCAACACTTTCTGTACTTCTTCATACGTAAAACGACGGTCGCTCTTAATGACCGTATGGGCCAGATGCCAGTCTTTGACTACAGCCTTGTCGTCCAACTTGAAAACGACACTATAAGTCAACTTCTCTTCGTTCGGACGTAAAGAACAGATGAAATTGCACAAACGTTCAGGCAGCATCGGAATCGTCCGGTCTACCAGATACACACTGGTGGCACGCTTCACAGCTTCTTTGTCTATGATGCTCCCCTCTTTTACATAATGCGAGACATCTGCAATATGCACTCCTACTTCCCACAATCCGTCATCCGTTTTACGAATGGAAATCGCATCGTCAAAATCCTTGGCATCCCTCGGGTCGATGGTAAATGTCGTCACCTCACGCAGGTCCTCACGCTGCCCGATTTCCTCGGCCGTAATACCCGGGTCGATCTTCTCTGCCTCATCTTCTACGGACTTGGGATAAGCATAAGGCAAACCGTATTCGGCCAAAATGGCGTGCATTTCCGTGGTATTGTCTCCGCTCTGCCCCAATATATCCACGACCTTACCAATCGGATTCTTGGCATGTTCGGGCCATTCGGTAATCTTCACCACAGCCTTATCTCCGCTTTTACCACCTTTCAACGCTTTTTTAGGAATAAATATGTCGTTGGCCAGCGTACGGTCCTCGGTGAGCAGGAAAGCAAAATCCTTACGCACCTCCAACCTTCCGACAAACGACCTGTCGCTCCTTTCGAGAATCTCGACCACTTGCGCCTCGCGTACATGATGCTTCCTGCGGGCCAACAAAGTTACTTTCACCTTGTCTCCTCCCATGGCATGCAAAGAGTTCCGTTCGGCCACAAGAACAGGCTCTCCTCCATCCAACGGGGTCACGGTATTTTTACCGTTCGCTTTACGATTGAATATGGCTTCAAACACTTGCCCTGTGGTATTCAAACGAAAATGCAGTTTCTCCGTTTCTTTTATATAATCATCCATCGCCAAATCTTCCAACAAGTCCATACAAAGCAACTTGGCAGGATGAGTGTCCAGTTTCAAGTCTCTGAATATACGTTTAATGTCGTAAACCTCGGCGGGATTATTTTGAAAAAGTTCCATTAACATTTTCGCCAGTTCTTTTTTCTTCAGGCGCTTGCCGCCTTTCTTTCCTGTTTTTCCCATAAATCTGATATTTTAGAGGTTTGTTATCTATAATCTTTCTGCAAGTTAAGCATATTTATTCATTCCGCTCCTCTTTTATCTCTTATTTTTTCTGAAAATGCTTATCTTTGTTCTTTCTTTTTCATAAGCCAACAGACCAATGAAACTAACCGAACGGGAAAAAGCCATCTATCAAGTCACATGGGCAGGAAGTTTTGTCAACTTTCTGTTAGTCATATTCAAATTCATAGCCGGAATTCTGGGGCATAGCGCAGCCATGATAGCGGATGCCGTACATTCATTATCTGATTTTGCAACAGACATCGTCGTACTCATCTTCACACGTATTTCCAATAAACCGCAAGACAAAAATCACGATTACGGCCATGGCAAATACGAAACGCTGGCCACAGCAATAATAGGTATCGTACTTTTTGCCGTAGGCGCAAGCATCTGTTGGAACGGACTACAAGCTATCCAAACCGTATGGCAAGGAGGTCGTCTTCCCGCCCCGGGCATGCTTGCTTTCGCCGGAGCCATCATTTCCATCGTTTCCAAAGAACTGATATATCGTTACACCATCCACGTGGGACGCAAAATCAATTCCAGTGCAGTCATTGCCAATGCCTGGCATCACCGTAGCGATGCCTTCTCCTCCATCGGAACAGCCATAGGTATCGGAGGGGCTATAGTTTTAGGTGAATCATGGAGTGTGCTCGACCCTATGGCTGCAGTGGTCGTGAGTTTCTTCATCATGAAGGTAGCCGTCCAACTCTTGAAGCCGTGTGTGGACGAGCTGACTGAGAAATCATTGCCGGACGAAATAGAAAAGGAAATCTGCCTCATTGCGGAGAACACACCGGGAGTATCGGCCATACACAATTTGCGCACACGCCGCATCGGCAACCACTATGCCATAGAGATGCACGTCCGGATGGACGGGCATTTGACTTTGTATGAAGCACACGCCAAGGCATCGGTCATAGAAAACAAATTGAAAGAGAAATACGGAAATGAAACCCATGTGGGCATCCATGTGGAGCCTGTGAAGGATGCCGACGGAACTTACAGGAAATAAAACAAATAGAACAAACGCGTATGAAAATATTAGTAACAGGAGCAAGCGGCTTCATCGGTAGTTTTATCGTTGAAAAGGGACTGACGGAAGGACACGTGATATGGGCAGGCATGCGCGCCACCAGTAGCCGGAACTATCTTCAGGACTCCCGAATCCGTTTCGTCGAATTAGACATGGAACATCCTGAAATCCTACGCCCCCAACTGGCGGCATGCAAAGCCGAATTCGGAGGTTGGGATGTCATCGTACATGCAGCCGGAGCCACCAAATGTATCCGACGTGAAGACTTTTTCCGCACCAATACGGAGGGAACACGTCATTTTGTCGATGCGCTCCGCGAACTGGACATGGCGCCCGGGCGTTTTATTTTCATCAGTTCCCTCAGCGTGTTCGGTGCCATACGCGAACAGGCAGTACGTCACGCCACTTCGGACAATCCCTGGATATATGCCCCGATACGGGAAAATGATACGCCACGCCCCAACACGGCATACGGGGAAAGCAAGCTGGAAGCCGAACGTTATCTCAAGTCTTTGAAAGATTTTCCCTACGTCATTCTCCGCCCCACCGGTGTGTACGGGCCACGTGAAAAAGACTACTTCGTCATGGCGCAAAGTATCAAACAGCACGTAGACTTCAGCGTAGGATACCGTCCGCAGGAAATCACATTCGTTTACGTGAAAGACCTTGTACAAGCCGTTTTCTCTGCCATGGTAAAAGATGTCATCGGGCGCGAATTTTTCATCAGCGACGGAAACGTATACCACAGTACTGAATTCAGCGACTTGATACGCACGGAGCTTGGACATCCGTTCATGCTCCGCATCAAGGCTCCGGTATGGTTCCTTCGTTTCATATGTGCCATAAATGGCAGCTTCAGCACATGGCGGGGCCGCACCACCACCCTTAACCGCGACAAATTCCACATTCTGTGCCAACGCAACTGGCAATGCGACATCCAACCGGCCGTGGAAGAGTTGGATTTCCGTCCCGAATACCCTTTGGCACGAGGAGTCAAAGAAACGATGGACTGGTATAAAAAGGAGGGATGGCTATGAGAATTTCCGTCCAATGGCTTACCGGAAACGACAATAAGCCCAAAGGCTTATGGCCGATTGAATGGTTGGCCATAACTTACAGCATCCTCACGACCTTGGCCATGTTCGTGCTTTGGCCGGACATGGACCACCCTCGGGACATGTTGGCCGACCGTCTGTACATCTTTCTCGGTACAATCTTATTGTGGAGAATCTATCTCTTTTGGCCGCGCAGACTTATGACTTTCATCCGCATCACAGCACAGATGGCTTTGCTCAGCTACTGGTATCCGGACACTTACGAGTTCAACCGGACGTTTCCCAATTTGGACCACATATTCGCCCGATGGGATGCAGTGCTTTTCAGTTGCCAACCCTCATTGGAGTTCAGCCGCCTTTGCCCATGGCCTTGGTTTTCCGAAGCCGTAAATATGGGTTATTTCTCTTATTATCCCATGATTGTGGCCGTCATGGTTTTCTTCTTTCTCTGTCGCAATAACCATTACGAGAAAGCCTCATTCACTGTCATGTGCTCCTTTTTCATCTTTTACCTCATCTATATATTCCTCCCCGTTGCCGGACCCCAGTTCTATTTTCAGGCCGTAAGTCCGGAAAGTGTCGAGAACGGGATATTTCCATCTTTAGGCACCTACTTCAACCATCGTACCGATATGCTACCCTCGCCAGGCTATGCCGACGGTTTCTTCTGTCATTTAGTAGAATGGGCTCAGGACTCCGGCGAACGCCCGACAGCCGCTTTTCCTTCCTCGCATATCGGTATTACTTTTATCCTGCTTTATCTGGTCCATCCGCAAAGCAAACGTTTCTTCTTCATATTATTGCCTTTCGCCATCCTTTTGACACTGGCCACAGTCTATATCCAGGCACATTACTTAGTGGATGCCATTGCCGGGATATTAGCCTCCTATCCGGTTTTCCGCCTGAGCGAATGGGCATATCAAAAGACAAGCCTTATTCTTAGGCATGAAACCTGAACACGAGTCAGCGGCTCGCCAATGGAGTATATCGAATCCCTTACATGCCGGACATATCTCCCTACACAAGAATTTTGCAGAAACGTCTTTCATCCTTCAGGTGATGCGATAAACATCTCATAATATTGATATTACAGACTGAAGGATGTTTCAGGTATCCTTCAGCCAAGTTTCATTTCGCTTGATACAGGATGAAAAATCGTTTGGCGCAGAACGCAAAATCATTCGGCTGAGATTGACAAATCGTTCGGCTGAGAACTTTTTATCGCTTTCCGCCATGAAAAAATACTGAAAGATGCCTGAAACATCCTTCATTCCATAATCCATTATATGACAATCAGTTGACATGCGACCTGAAAGATGAAAGACCTTTTTACAAAACTCTTGGAGGGGGAGAATGCCGACACGCAGGAGGAGCAAATGTAATAAAAGCCCCCACAAAAGGCTTGCAAACGCAGCTTCTTGCGGAGGCTAATCTTTGTCCCGTCACAAGGGACACCTTATCAAAACTTCACCGAAACTTTCTTTCCATTATAAGATACGGACTTTTGCCGTCCGTCGGGAAGCACCACCGTAAACCCGCGGGATTGCAACATACCCTTGTATTCGCCCTTGCGCGTCCCCAGGGTCAGACGGCGCGAAGAATCGTCCCACGACATAGGAATCTCCGTATAAGCGCCTTTCTCGTAATTGTAATTGTCGAACTCGTCTTCGTAAAGCACGAAACTGCCGTCGGCACCCGGATAAACACGGAGAACCAAGTTGTCCCACGGCTTTTCCGTGGCATATTGCACGTCGGGACCAAAAGGCACGATGCTACCAGCTTTTATATATAGAGGTATAAGGTCGAGCGTGGTCTCACGGGTAATCTCCCGGCCTCCCTCCATCTTCTCGTTCGTCCAGAAGTCGTACCAAGCAGTACCGGAAGGTAGATAAACCTCCGTAGATTTCGGCTGTTGGAAGTTGGCTTGTGCCCCACCAGCGGCTTTTCCATCATTGTCACGACTCCATCCGCTCAGTTCATTCACATTTACAACAGCTTCTTGTGTATACTGCGCATGCAACACGGGAGCCACAAGGAAAGCCTTTCCAAACATGTATTCGTCATTCATGTCCCACACCTTCTTGTCTTTCGGGAAATCCATGACGAGCGCACGCATGAACGTGGACTGGCGATGGCTCACGTCCCACGACGTAGAATAAATGTAGGGCAAAAGGGAATAACGCAGACGTATCATCTTCTCAATGGCATCATACACCGGTTCACCTTTCCGTCCGAACTGGTAAATCTCACGTGGGGTATTGGTACCATGGGAACGCATCATCGGTGTAAAAGTTCCGAACTGCAACCAACGTACATAAAGTTCCTGATAAAGCGGGTTCTTCGGGGCGGAACCATCTCCATTCTGGTTGTACTGTCCGGCAAAAAAACCGCCAATGTCGTGGTTCCAATGAGGCATGCCACAAAGCGAGAAGTTCAGGCCGGCCGGTACCTGATTGCGCAAGGTCTCCCATGAAGACCCCACATCACCCGTCCATACATTAGCCCCGTAACGCTGCTGTCCCACAAACCCCGAACGGGTGAGGATGAACACGCGTTTATCCGACGACACGGCACGCTGGTGGTCATACACTCCACCGACGGACATGAGCGGATAAGCGTTGCGAACCTTCCGGAAGGACCCCATACTGGTCTTGGTATCCAAATCCTCGGGCGTGGGATCCACATGGTCCGGTTCAGTAGAATCCATCCACCAAGCATCCATGCCGAGTTTGAAAATACCCTCATTCAAATATTTCCAATAAATGTCACGGGCTTCGGGAGAATAGGCGTCATACACTTTCACTCCGGAAGGATATTCCATGATGGGCGGCCATGCGTCAATCCCAGAGGGCGGCCAAGTACGGAAGTCAAACAACAATCCTTTGGCAGCCAGTTCCCGGTAAGGTTTCGTAGCCGGACCGAATCCCGACCAAATGGAAATAGCCATGTGGGCATTCATCGCATGCACATCGTCCAACATCTTCTTGGGATTAGGATAATCTGGATTCAGAAAAGCCATGGCGTTCCACAAATAGTTGTGCCCCCAATATTGCCAATCTTGAATAATGCCGTCGAGAGGTACACCCAAATCACGATATTTACGCACTACGTCCACCACCTCTTTCTGGCTTTTGTAACGTTCCTTGCTCTGCCAATAACCATAAGTCCAAAGAGGAAACATCGGTACCTCTCCCGTAAGATAACGCATCTGCGCTATAACGCCATCGGCATCACCGCCATACATGAAATAATAATCCATGCAATCGCCCACCTCCGAACGGAAAGAAGTCTCTTTCTCATTGTCGGTAAAGACTGTGGGGGAATAATTGTCCCAGAAGAGGCCATACCCCTTGGTAGATTGGATGAATGGACTCACGTCTTCCACGTTACCTTGTACAAGATTCTTCACTTGCCCACGTTGGGACATCTTCCCGTTTTGCAATTGTCCTAAGCCATAGAGCGCCTCATCATCATCAAGCGTAAAAGCCTGATAAACGTTATACGTAGAATTACCTGCGTCATTAAAAGGAGTAAATTGTTCTTTTACGGCTTTCTCGACGAGCAGTTGATTTCCCTTGGCTGTTTTATAGGAAAGAACACCGGTCGATGTGTCAAGAGACATCTGCAAAGCCTCCGTGCCGAGCACGATGTTCCCGTTCTTTGTGTTTACCTTAAACCCCACTTCTTTGGGTGAAGCCACAACCGACAAGCTCTTCTTCTCATAATCCTCTCCATGAGGCGACTTGACTATCCGCACAACCGAAGGGGTAAAGAACTGCACTTCCACATCCACATCATTCACAGTGGTCTTGATGCCGTAGGCGGTCTTTTGGTAATCCTGTGCCCAAGCTACAGCCACACAAATCAACCCACCCAAAAATAACATTGTTTTCCTCATACTATTTATATTTCTAATGGTTTCACTGCATAAAACAACATTCCATTTCAGTTAAAACACCAATAATCCCAATTCATCAAATCCTTGCCGACACTGCCCTTAAAAAGGAATACCAAATCGTGTACGCCTTTGGCACCCTTCACGCGGCATTCCATTTCTTTATACGTCTGCATCCCTCCGGTGGCTTTCACCTCCAGCGTGCCCACCAAGGGACCGCCGGCACTATCCAAATGTATCTCGACGGCACAACCTTGTTCCGAAGCGATGCAAGCACGGAAACGTTTGGCACCACGCTTGCCGAAGTCCACACCGCGAACAACCAACGAATCACCATCATCTACAGCCGTCACATAAATGCCGCCGTCATCCAACCTTGCCGTCTTCAGGCCATGCCCCCATGCCATCGTTTCAGCTTCCACCCTACGGTAAGGATTGAAATGTTCAATCTGTTCCACCTTGACATCTTTAAAATAAGGCACTTCCTGAATCGTACCATCCGGATTGTAATGCATCTCAGCCACAGAAACAGAACGACGCTCACGGTGTTCCTTCATATCCAAGAACAGCAAATCATTATTCTGTCCGAACACGTAAGTTTTTCCCTTGTAATCGATGATACCCGGATGATTACCTCGCGTACGTTCAGTAGGCCGCATGATATATCCTTTCACGTCCCACGGCCCAGTGGGGGAACCGCTCATGGCATAACCTATACCTTCCGGACAGCAGGTAGAGGCAAAAGCCAAGTAATAATGGCCGTTACGCTTATAAAACCACGGCCCTTCCTGATAGGTTTTCAATTTGCCGATTTTCACAATGCCCCCAGAATAGGAAATCATGTCTTCATTGAGTTTCACGTAATAAAGGTTGGGGTTGCCCCAATACATGTAAGCCTGCCCGTCGTCATCGATGAATACCGTAGGGTCGATATCATCGCCAATTCCTTTTTGCCATACCAACGGTTGGCCGATAGGGTCCTTAAACGGACCATAAGGCGAATCGGATACCAATACCCCTATGCCATTACCCTGAACAGTACAATACATATAGAATTTGCCGTTCCGCTCCACCACCTGCATGGCCCAAGCCCCATTTTGCTCTTCCCGCCAAGGAAAAGTCTTGGTTGTGGCTACCGTTCCATGGTCAGTCCAATTCACCATGTCGGTAGAAGTATAAAGCTGCCAGTCGAACATCTTAAAACTGTATGCGTCATCCTCATCATGTCCCGTATAAAGGAATACAGTGTCATTGTAAACCATGGGAGCCGGATCGGCCGTATATTTGGTTTGGATAATAGGATCCTGCGCACGGAGAGTGGCTCCTCCGCACAACCACATTGAAAAGAGGACGAAAGGAATGAAAGAATGTCTTGTTTTCATTATTGTCGTATTATTACTATTCAACTACAAAAGTACAGCCTCCTTGTACTGTATTCCTAACACTTATGTTGAAAATCATGGTAACGTCGTTGAAATCTCATGGAAAGAAGCCCCTAACAAACGGCCAGCCCTTTCTATTGCAAAGGATTCGCACCTTAAATGCACACTTCCCCCAACCGCATTAAAAGCTCTCCTACAAAAGGGCTGCAAATACTGCCTTTTGCAGGAGAGCACATCTTTTCCCGAAAGGGAGATACCTTATCAAAACTTCACCGAAACTTTCTTTCCATTATAAGATACGGACTTTTGCCGTCCGTCGGGAAGCACCACCGTAAACCCGCGGGATTGCAACATGCCCTTGTATTCGCCCTTGCGCGTCCCCAGGGTCAGACGGCGCGAAGAATCGTCCCACGACATAGGAATCTCCGTATAAGCGCCTTTCTCGTAATTGTAATTGTCGAACTCGTCTTCGTAAAGCACGAAACTGCCGTCGGCACCCGGATAAACACGGAGAACCAAGTTGTCCCACGGCTTTTCCGTGGCATATTGCACGTCGGGACCAAAAGGCACGATGCTACCAGCTTTTATATATAGAGGTATAAGGTCGAGCGTGGTCTCACGGGTAATCTCCCGGCCTCCCTTTATCTTCTCGTTCGTCCAGAAGTCGTACCAAACCGTACTTGCCGGAAGGTATAGCTCCGTGGATTTCTTTCCGGTGAAGTCGGCAACCACAGCCTCATTGCCTGTCTTGCCCGCATTCTCGCGGTTCCATCCGCTCTCTTCGTCGACCTTCACCACTTTCTCGGGCGTATACTGCGCCTCAAGCACAGGAGCCACGAGGAATGCTTTTCCAAACATGTATTCGTCATTCATGTCCCACACCTTCTTGTCCTTTGGGAAATCCATGACGAGCGCACGCATGAACGTGGACTGGCGATGGCTCACATCCCACGATGTAGAATAGATATAAGGCAACAAAGCATAGCGTAGGCGTATCATCTTTTCGATAGCATCATACACCGGTTCGCCTTTTTGGCCGAATTGATAAATCTCGCGTGGGGTGTCAGCACCGTGGGAACGCATCATCGGTGTAAAAGTTCCGAACTGCAACCAACGTACATAAAGTTCCTGATAAAGCGGATTCTTAGGAGCCGTTCCGTCATTCCAACTCTTATTATATTGCCCGGCAAAGAAACCACCAATGTCGTTGTTCCAGTGGGGCATGCCACAAAGTGAGAAGTTCAAGCCGGCCGGTACCTGATTGCGCAAGGTCTCCCATGATGAACCCACGTCACCACTCCACACATTAGCCCCATAACGCTGCTGTCCCAAAAAGCCCGAACGGGTCAGGATAAACACACGTTTATCTGACGACACGGCACGCTGATGGTCGTACACTCCGCCAACGGACATGAGCGGATAGGCATTACGTACTTTGCGGAAAGACCCCATGTAGGTCTTCGTGTCCATATCTTCGGGCTTAAAATCCAAATGATCCGGTTCAGTAGAATCCATCCACCAAGCATCCATACCAAGCTTAAAGATTCCCTCGTTCAGGTATTTCCAGTAGATGTCACGAGCTTCAGGAGAATAAGCGTCATAGACGCGCACTCCGGAAGGGTACTCCGGATCTGGCGGCCAACTTTCCGTCCCAGCAGCCGGCCATGTCTTAAAATCATACAGCAACCCCTTGGATGCCAATTCACGATAAGGCTTTGTAGCCGGACCAAACGACGACCAGATGGAAATAGCCATGTGTGCATTCATCGCATGTACGTCATCTATCATTTTTTGGGGATTATTGAATAGAGGATTCTGAAAGTCCATAGCATTCCACAAATAGTTGTGTCCCCAATATTGCCAATCTTGAATAATACCGTCAAGAGGTACACCTAATTCACGATACTTACGTACAACACCTACCGTCTCTTCTTGGCTCTTATAACGTTCCTTACTTTGCCAATAACCATAAGTCCAAAGAGGAAACATCGGTACCTCTCCCGTAAGGTAGCGTACCTGTGCTACCACACCGTCTGCATCGCCGCCGTACATGAAGTAATAATCCATGCAATCGCCCACATCCGACCGGAAAGAGGTCTCTTCCTCGTTATCCGTGAAAAGCGTGGGGGAATAATTGTCCCAATACAAGCCATAGCCTTTGGTCGACTGGAAGAAGGGACTGACATCCTCCACGTTCCCCTGAATCATGTTCTTCCGCACGCCCCTTTGCGACATTTTCCCGTTTTGCAACTGTCCCAACCCGTAAATGGCCTCGTCCGCATCGAGCTTGAAAGCCTGATACACGTTGTAGGTGGCATCGCCTGCGTCGTCAAAGGGAACGAACGGCTTCTCCACCGGCTTCTCGGCAAGCAAAAACTTGCCATCAGCCGTCCGGTAGGAAAATGCACCGGTAGACGTGTCAAGGTTCACTTGCAAGACTTTGGTGTCCATCACGATGGCACCATCCTTGATACCGACCTTGACCCCGACCTCGCCCGGCGAGGCCACGACCGCCAGGCTCTTCTTCTCAAAGTGTTCGCCCTGGGGAGACTTGACCACCCTCACCACCGAAGGCGTGAAGAACTGCACCTCCACGTCAACCCCGCCTGCGGCGGCTTTAATGCCGTAAGCCGTTTTTTGGTAATCCTGGGCAGACAGCCATGTGGCACAAACCAGTCCGCCCAACACAAACATTGTCTTTCTCATACTTGTCTTTTACATTAATAGATCCATACATTTGTTTTTATTGTTGCAACGCTGCAAAGTTAAAGCCCCCGCTCCCAAACAGGGCATACTCATGTTGAAAAACAACAATAACCATGTTGATTTCGCGCCGACGTGTTACGCTACACAAACAACAGGGTTACATTTAACATGTCTCCGTTTGACATGCGGGAAAACATGTACAGAACCTCATACAGTGGTTTCAGGACAGTCCGGGCAAAGAGACCCAAAGCAGGCGCGGCCTTTGCAATATAGCTACCATGAGGAAACCCAACCACCGACATCCGTATTCCCACAGCCGGCAAGACCTGCCCCATTGCCTTCAACCGCCTGCTTCAGGATGCCTCTCCGCCCAGCCCTGAATTAACTAAAACGCCAGTAATCCCAGTTCATCAGGTTCTTGCCGGCACCGCCCTTGAAAAGGAACACCAGGTCATGTACGCCTTTAGCCCCTTTCACGCGGCATTCCATTTCTTTATACGCCTGCATGCCTCCGGTGGCTTTCACCTCCAGCGTGCCCACCAACGGTCCGTCGACACAGTCCAAATGTATCTCGACGGTACAGCCTTGCTCCGCAGCGATGCAGGCACGGAAACGTTTGGCGCCCCGCTTCCCGAAGTCCACGCCTCGAACAATCAACGAGTCGCCATCATCCACAGCCGTCACATAGATGCCACCGTCCGGCATTTTCTCCGTCTTCAATCCATATCCCCAAGCCATCGTCTCGGCCTCCACTCTGCGGTACGGGTCGAAATGCTCAATCTGTTCCACCTTCACATCCTTAAAATAAGGCACTTCTTGTATCGTGCCGTCTGCATTATAGTGCATCTCGGCCACAGAGATGGAACGACGTTCGTGGTGTTCTTCCATTTCCAGACGCAACAAGTCGTAATTCTGTCCGAACACGTACGTCTTTCCCTTGTAGTCGATAATACCGGGATGGTTACCACGCGTACGGTCGGTCGGACGCATGATGTATCCCTTCACGTCCCACGGACCGGTAGGCGAACCGCTCATGGCATAACCAATGCCTTCGGGGCAGCAAGTGGAAGCAAAGGCCAAGTAATAATGGTTGTTGCGCTTGTAAAACCATGGCCCTTCCTGATAAGTCTTCAGCTTGCCGATTTTTACGATGTCGCCCGAGGTAGAAATCATGTCTTCGTTGAGCTTCACATAATAAAGATTGGGGTTGCCCCAATACATATAAGCCTGTTCGTCGTCATCGATATATACCGTGGGGTCGATGTCGTCCCAATGCTCCTTTTGCCATACCAAAGGCTTGCCGATAGGGTCTTTAAAAGGACCGTAAGGCGAGTCGGATACCAACACGCCGATTCCATTGCCATGAAGCGGACAGTACATATAGAACTTGCCATTACGTTCGACGACCTGCAAAGCCCATGCCCCGTTGTCACGCTTACGCCAAGTGAAATCTTTCAACGAGGCTACGGCACCATGATCAGTCCAGTTCACCATGTCGGTGGAAGTATAAAGCTGCCAATCCAACATTTTGAATCCATATCCCTGTGCATCGTCCTCGTCATGGGACGTATAAAGGAACACGGTGTCGTTGTACACCATCGGCGCGGGGTCGGCCGTGTACTTGGTCTGGATAATGGGCTCTTGTGCGTAAAGCACGGTTTGCCCTGCACATGCCAACAATGTGGCGAGAGCGGATGTCATAAGTGAATGTCTCATTTTACCAATCTATTATTTAAAGGTTATCTTTTATAGCCAAAATACCATCCTTAGGATTCGGACGACCGGAAAAAAAGCCTCAACGTTTCTGCCAGATAGGCACGGGCGTTCATCCATGTATGTCCCCCGTCCGTGATACGCGTCCGGCAGGAAATGCCTTTCTCCCGAAAATAATCGAGGTGTCTCATCACATCGGCGTAGAGGAAATCTCCGCGCCCTACACCGAACCACTTCACCCTGTAGAGGGAGTCCATACGTGCGGGATTCCCCATAAGCTGCCCGAAATGGCGCTCCATCACCTGCGGAGTAAGATAGGCACTATAAGAAGCCACGTGGGCGAACAATTCAGGATGGGAAAATGCTGCAAACAGAGCCTGCCCACCGCCACGCGAGAACCCGCCCACCGCACGGGACTCGCGCGAAAGCTCCGTACGGAAACTTGACTCCACATAAGGAATCACGGCTTCCGTCAGTTCGCGGGCAAAGGTGGCATACATCTCGGCAGCCTCAGGCGATGAGGGCATGGGCGTACCATGAGACGGCATATAACCGTACGGCATGACTACGAGCATCGGCTCGGCCTCGCCTCTGGCGATGAGATTGTCCAAAATGGCATCCACACGCCCTACCTTATACCAGGTTTCCTCCGTATCGGTCGTACCGCTCACGAGATAAAGCACGGGATAACGTCGTTCGGTCTCCCGGTCATAGCCCGGAGGCGTATAAACCAACATCGTACGATCGGCGTGCAAAACCTCGGAATAATAACTGCAATAGCGTACCTGTCCCCTCGGAACATCTTTATGGCGCGCATAGAGGGCAGCCGTATCCGGTATCTCCAGCAAACTGGCTTTGAAACGTTCGTTGGGAAAAATCAGGGGATTACTCGGATCGGAGGTCTCTACCCCATCGATACGGAATGAATAAGGATAAATGTCGGGACGGTCTATCCTTACCGTCACGCTCCACACTCCATCAGTTCCTTTCCGCATCGGGCATGTGCCTTCCATAAACTGTCCCGAAAGCTCCACTCGTGAAGCCGAGGGAGCACTGACTGAGAAGGTCACCTCCCCACCGGTATCCACACGGGGCGACACGACCGGGTTATTCCACGGATTTCCTTGTGCCACAACCTCCGCCCTGCACACTACCATAGCCACAAAAGCTAAGGCTATTCCCTTTCCTATTCTCCGTTTCATTTATTTGAATCCATTTTGTGTAATAATTACCGTTCGTAACTCCTACTTAATCAGCCCCATAGAAATAAAGTCCTCCGTAACTCCAGTTTGCCCCGATAATGCCTGGGAAATTAGGCCTGTCCATCGTCAGCAACACATACCTGTAAGGATAGCCTTCCGGCAAGGGCACAAGGCTCGCCCATACACGTCCCGCCGCTTTAGGCCAATGGGGTTGTAAATCCAAATCCAGTTCACCCAATAACTCAAGGCTGGGGTAGGCATGCACCCTCAGGTTTCCATGTCCTCCCATGAAAGCATAATATTTTCCCCCTATTTTTTGTATGGATGTTCCTGTTGAATTCAATGATATGGGCGGAGCAACCCGCGTGAACCTTCCATCCCATTCCTCAGACTCAAAAATACCGGAAGTTATAGATTTACTGGTCAGCACACTGGTAAGCAACCTCCACTTCTTATTTTGGGAATCATAAAATATACAAGGGTCTTCATTATGCCCCAAAACATGATCTGTTTCAACCCGCCGGGCTTTCATTACTGAAAACCCTCGCCGGGGATCTTTAGACGATACGGCAGTCACCAATCCGGTACCGGACCGGAGTTCCGTATAGGCAGTCCCCCCGAAATCGCAAGCATACGCTTTCCATAATTTCTCGCGACGGTCATAGAAAAGATGAGAAGCATAATCATTCCTCAGCAAACCGTCGCCATGGTCAAACACGATTACCCCTTCAAAGCGGATATCAAAGACAGAAGGGTCGAGGCTCAACACTCCTTGCACGGACTGGTTGATGTCTATCCCCCGGCAACTGAACGTGAACCACAAACGGCTTTGGTCCATATACGGACTTAAGTCTTCGTATGAAACCAACCGAATATCTGCCTGACCGATTCCCGTAGACAGATAAGAACGGGCACCGGCGACCTCCACACGTCCGCATGAATTGGAAATAACATTGAAAGTAGCCTCCGCAGCCTCTTCTACGGAACGGAAATCTATCACTTCACTAAAATTTTTCTTTATCGGCACATAACCTAAGAAAGAAGTATGCCCATATTCTTCAATAAATGCCCCGAGAGAATTTCCGTAAAGTTGCGCCCGTAATGTAAAACTACCGTCAGGCAATAAAGAAGAAAAACGTTCTTCACGTTCCACAAGGCCGTCCTTATATATCCTTAAATATATTCCTTCTTTCAGGGAGTCCAGACAAGCGAAAAGCTGTACGCGGTCTTGCAACCCCATCCGCGCCAATTCAAATCCGACCTCAGATTCCCCATCGTTTCCGTATTCCCATGAATGAATATCTATTTCATAAGTAGCATAAGGATTGACCGCACCCACATAAAAACTCACGGAGCTTTTTTTCTCATCCTCCCCTAAAACAAGACACCCCTTGTATATATGGGCATGGAATGAAGTATCGCACTTTGGCCGTCCGGCCCGTGAAGGAAGAAAAGCCGGATGCATGGATTCAAAGGAAACGATTTCCGAGGGGACAAATTCTGAAAGTGGAATGTTATTCGAAAAAATAAACCTCCTGACAGCCAAACGATGGAAATGAAGTTCCAAAGGATTGGCAACCACCGTATCTGTCCCCTTGAGGTATGCTTTCCCGGTAAAACCACCCCCAAGCAGGAATAAAACGAATATAATAAGCTTGTATTTCATGTCTTGATTCTTATATTTCCTTCTGATGGCAAAATTACATTCAACCATTCATCTTATTTCCCCTCATAAACAAATGAAACTGCGTTCTTCTCACCGGAATGGGGTACCACAGAGACCTCGTATTTACCGGCCAAAGCCGTCCACTCTTTAACGTTCACGTTCCAACGTAACAAATCTTCCCGACAAACGGTGAAGGACACTTTACGGCTTTCTCCCTTGGCTATGAAAACCCGTTTATGCCCTATCAACTTTTGCTTCAGCCCGCCAACAGCCCACTGGGGAGCAGACAAATAACACTGAACGATTTCCTCACCGTCATACCCTCCTTTATTGGACACCGTCACTTCCACGGACAAAGTATCGCTTCCCGACATACGGCTTTTATCTACCACCGGACGCGAATATTCGAAGCGGGTATAACTCAACCCATAACCGAAAGGGAACATCACATCACCCTTAAAATATTGGTAGCTTCTACCCTTTGTCACATCATAACTGTCCATTGGAGGGAGTTGGCGTTCGTCCGCAAAAAAAGTCACCGGTGTTTTGCCCGAAGGATTCACTTTGCCCAGCAAGATATGGGTAATGGCACGCGCTTCCCCCTGTCCCCCTATCCACACATTCAGGATGGCTTTCGGCAGACGGACAAACGGAGCAAGCATCAAAGGACTCCCGCTGCCCAAAATCAATATGGTGTTGGGGTTGGCTTCCGTAACTTTACGGATCAATTCTATTTGAGCCTCCCCCCAATGCAAGTCTTTCCGGTCCCTGCCTTCTGAAGAATTGTCGTCCCTCAAGAATAAAATAGCCACATCCGATTCTTTTGCCAACTTTTCGGGGGTGATTCCCTTATCGTCAAAAGGAGGCCTCCACGACAGGCGAACGGTCTGTTGCGCCTTCATTCCACAAGCTTCCACTTCAACTTGATATTCCTGCCCCTTTACCAAAGGTAATTCAAAGCTGCCACGCACTTTCTGATTGCTTCCTTTGCGGAAAACAACCTTCCCGTCTATCCGGATAGAGACCCGACCGGAGCCTTCGAACATGAAAGAGTACCTTCCCGTAAGCGGGGCTTGCAAGACAGAAGTCCAACGTGCCGACAAATCCTTGGCACTTTTCAACTTGTCATCCATAGCCGGTACAAAATCCAGTACTAAATCCTGACGGACCAACAACGGTGTCCCCACGGCTTCTTTGTCCGCATAATATTCGCCCGTAAAACCCAATATCCCATCGTGAGCTTCTCCTACGCGCCGTGACAAATATCGGGAAGGAACGGTCTCCTCTTTCGTACGCTCGCCCACCCAACTTAACTCAGCACGGCTTCCTACGGCATCGCGTAAACAATCCCACAGAACTTCATTGATTTCCGGACTTGCACTATAATCTCCATAATAAACCGTGTTAAAGGCATCGCCTATCAAAGCGATTTTACGGACATCGCCGCTGCCCAGCTCCAACGGAAGGAGCCCATCATTCTTCAACAGCACCATGGACTTTTCGGCAGCTTCAAGAGCCAACTCCCTATGTGCAGGACATTCGACTACGGAATATGGGATGTCGGCATAAGGATTTCCACCGGTATCACCGTCCAGTCCCAATCTCACACGCAACTCCAACACACGATCCACCGCACGGTCAAGGTCTTCGTCATCAATTAACTTTTCAGTATATGCCTTACGCAGCCCGTCCCGATATTCATCCCGCAGCGACATATCGCAACCGGACTTCAATGCCATTGCGGCAGCCTCTGCCGGCGTACTTGCATACTTATGGTGGGTGTATATTTTTTCTACGGCAGACCCGTCTGAGATGACAACACCTCGGAATCCCCACTCCTTGCGCAACACGTCATTCAAAAGATAAGCGTTCGCACAACACGGCACTCCGTTCAACGCATTATAGGCTCCCATGACAGAAGCAGCCCCGCCTTTTACCACAGCTTCGCGGAAGGCCGGAAAATAATACTCCCGCAAGGACAGTTCATCCACGTCCGCCGATCCTCCGGCACGCCTGTTTTCCTCGTTGTTAGCCACAAAATGCTTTATGGTGGCAACCGCTTTCAACCAACGCGCATCATCCCCCTGCAAACCTTGTACATAAGCAACGCCCATTTCACCAGTCAGAAGTGGGTCCTCGCTGAAGCATTCCGACGTACGCCCCCACCTCGGATCGCGCGCAATATTCAATGTGGGCGAGAAAAACGTAAGGCCGAATTGCCTCGGTGAATACCCCTTCTCTTCCATCACTTTACGGTGCTTGGCACGGGCTTCGTCGGATATGGCCGTACTTATCCGTTTAACCAATTCCACATCCCACGTAGCCCCCAAGCCTATCGGTTTCGGGAAGGCCGTAGCCTTACCCGCCCTCGCCACACCGTTGAGACACTCGCTCCACCAATCGTAACGGATAATACCTAAACGATCCACAGCCGGAGCATCCGCACAGAGCAAATCTATCTTCTCTTCGACCGTCAGCCCCTTCCGGATGTCCGACACCTTACCGCCGATGTCTTTTTCCCCTACAAGGCATTGCAAGGAAAGCCAACCGACTAATATAGCAAATATCTCTCTCATACTTCATGAAATAAAACTATTCTCAACCTACGATAAGCAGACCGCCGTTGCAAGGAATCGTTACTTTCATGGTCTGCTTCTTCCCAAGCTTCACAGACTTCACTTCTCCCTGCAATTCTTTATCATCGGCATATACCTGCAATTCCGTACCGGAAGCCCACATCGGCAAAGTGATTTCCGTCTTCAGCGTTTCCTGCTGCGCGTTCACTCCCGCCACATACCATTTGTCACCGTGACGACGCGCCAGAATGACGTATTTTCCGGGATAACCGTCGATGAAACGGACATCATCCCACGTCGCGGGCACTTGCTTCATGAAATCTATCGCCCAGGCCGGGGCATCCGTCAGGTTGTTGGGAGTGAGGGCAAAGTGCTGCACAGGAGACTGAAACAAGACGGCCGTGGCCAACGCGTAGACATCGGATGTCACCCGGCGGCTGCCGCGCGGTTCGTTCTTCGCATTATAATACTTGTTCAGCGCACTGCCACCGAAGTCCATACTGGCCACCGTGTTCCGTATAAAAGGATGCAGGCAGGCGTTGAACGCCTCGGCATCACAACTCTTCTGCGAAAAGTGCAGGTTTTCACTGGCCAATACCGCCTCACTGGCCACGAAGTTGGGATACATCCGCTCCCAACCGCGCGGAAGGGTACAACCGTGGTAAATCACCATCAAACCGTAATCGTTGGCATCCGCCAGGATGTCTTCGTAAAGCTGCATGGTCTGCTGCTTGTCGCTCCCGAGAAAGTCTACCTTGATGCCCCGGATACCGGTTTCCTTCATCCATTTCATTTCACGGTGGCGGGCTATCGTGTTGTGCATGCGACCGCGCGGCCCCTGAGGCGCGTCGTTCCAATAACCGTTGGAATTGTACCACAAATACAGGCCTACGCCCTTACCTGCGGCGTAACGGGCCAGTTCCGCTATCCGTTCGTATCCCACGCGCGAATCCCACCAGGCATCCACGAGCACGCTCTCGTAACCCATGTCCGCAGCGAAATCCACGTAACGCTTCTGTTCGTCATAGTTCATGCTGTTGTCGCCGCCGATAATCCAGCTCCACGTGCCGCGACCGTAAACATACCGGCGCGAAGGCTCATAGAGAGGTTCCACCACATCGTATGGTATGGTGGTCTCCACAATCGGTGCCAACGTCTGCCCCACGGTAATCGTACGCCAAGGCGTTTCGCCGGGCAGGGAGATGCCGGGGCTGGTTGTCCCATTGCCGTTATATTCCCCCTCCTGCGGGAAGCCGATGGTGTAAAGCCCGCCATCCTTTCCCATCAGGCGGCTTGCACAATAGCGGCTGTCCACTCCCGTCTCGGAAATCAGCACCCAGCCCTTGTCTCCCGTACGGAACAAGCAAGGAAAGGTATAGCCATGCCCCCATCCGTTCTTTCCCATCTCATTGTCCACGGTGTAACCGGTCTCATAACTGGGACTGGTTCGCGCGAAGCCTCCCATCGGTCCCGATTGCGGGCAAAGGAACGTCGTGGTGCCCTGAGGAAGCACGAAGCCCGTAGTCTCGTCCTTCACCACGCAGCACAGGGTGTTCCCCTGCGGGTACACTTTATATTTAAAGGCCACGTCATGGTCGGACACATGGAACACGACATCGAAAATATGTTTGCCGTCCTTGTAAAAAGGGCAGACGGCCTTCGTGGCCTGCACGTCCACCTTGCTCCGTTTGATAGTAGGCAATTCGTAATGCCCCGACACGGGCGAAACGGCAAAAGAGGATTCCTGCAAGGCCATTCCCTGCGAGAAATCACCGATGTTCGTAAGCAATCCCAAAGGGGAAGGTGCCAAGAACGTGGTTTCACCATAGTCCACACGGTAAACCGGGCGGCCGCCGTCGTCGGCTACCGTCACCACTAATTTCTTATCCGGACTTGAAAACTGTACGGTGGCCGCATCTGCCACCCCAAACGCACCCAGTGCGCACGCAAGTAAGAAGTATTTCTTCATTGGGTAAAATGATTGATTAATAGTTTTTGATTATTCCCGTCACAAAAGTACGAATAAAAACAAGACTTTCACTTCGCTCATGTTACATATATTTTGTTTCTTGTATCATTTTCAAAGCATACCACCTGAATCCGGCACAAATGCCGAAGACCTTGACATTGTGGCAAACCGCACCGGCCGATAGCTGCGAACAAAACGTCAGAAAAAGGAATAAGACGCCGACAAAAAGACAGTGCCCACCTCATTCTTCACCGCTGCAAAAAACGGATGTTTCCCGCAAAGGGGAGCCAAACGTTAACAAAAAACCATGTAAAAAGGACGTTTTTTGCTTCCATGCGGCATTTTCCGAAATCGCTTTCAGCCGAACGAGAAATCATTCGGCTGAAAGCGATTTTCCAATGTCCGCAGAACTTGCGGGCAACCCGTACCAAAAAACGGAAAAACGACTTCTTACCGTGGAGAAGAGATGCCGAAAGCCCTGTTTTTCCACGTAAATGAAAGCCCGACGGCCTCAAAAAAGAAAAACAAAACGACAGCGGAAACGCCCCACGGAAATACACATAAAAAAAGCCATGCGGAAAGACATGGCACATCCTCTATCGAAAAGAAAGCTCCAAAAACAAAAGGCAGCATTCTGTCAGATTCCCGATACACGAGAATCCATTATTTGCGACCGCTCCCGTCCCGGCTTGCAAATACGCCATTCTCGTCAGCCCGGAAATGACTATTTGTCATTTTGAAAGCTATGCCACAAATTACCCTCCGGCACGGGGGCCGTCACGTCTATCTCTTGCTTGGATACCGGGTGGACGAAACGCACACGGCGGGCATGCAGGCAAATGCTCCCGTCGGGATTGCTGCGCGGCGAGCCGTACTTCAGGTCTCCCTTAATCGGGCAACCCATCTTGGCCAACTGGCAACGGATTTGATGGTGACGGCCGGTTTTGAGGTCTACTTCCAAAAGGAAATAACGTTCCGAACGGCCGATAAGCTTATAGTCGAGAATGGCTTTCTTTGCCCCGGGCTTTTCCTTGTCGTAAGCATACGACTTGTTCTGCTTTTCGTTACGCACCAGCCAATGCACCAATTCCCCCTCTTCCGCGGACGGGCAATTCCCCGTGATGGCCCAATACGTCTTGTGCACTTCTTTCGTACGGAACATTTCGTTGAGCCGGGCCAAAGCCTTGCCGGTACGGGCAAAGACCACCAGTCCGCTCACGGGGCGGTCCAAACGATGCACCACGCCGAGGAACACGTTCCCCGGCTTGTGGTACTTCTGTTTGATGTATTCCTTCACCATCTCCGACAAAGGCTTGTCGCCGGTCTTGTCGCCCTGTACAATCTCCGAACTGCTTTTGTTGACGATGATGAGGTGGTTGTCTTCGTAGACTACGTCCATACGGATTACATGTTCATGCCACCGTCAATCTGGATAACCTGTCCCGACACGTAAGAAGACAGGTCGGAAGCCAAGAAAAGCGCCACGTTGGCCACGTCTTCCGGCGTACCGCCACGACGCAAAGGTATCTTCTTGCACCATTCCGCACGCACGTCGTCCGACAATGCTGCCGTCATGGCCGTTTCGATAAAGCCCGGTGCTATGGCGTTGGCACGGATACCTTTGGCTCCCATCTCCTGGGCTATGGACTTGGCCAAAGCTATCATACCGGCCTTGGAAGCCGAATAGTTACACTGTCCGGCATTGCCGTGTACACCCACCACGGAAGCCATGTTGATGATGGAACCGCCCTTTTGGCGCATCATAATAGGTGTACAAGCGTGGATGAAGTTGAAAGCCGACTTCAGATTGACGGCAATCACTGCGTCCCACTGCGCCTCCGTCATACGCAACATCAAGCCGTCTTTAGTGATACCGGCATTGTTTACCAGAATATCTATCGAGCCGAAATCCTCTTTCACCTGCTTCACCACTTCTTCCGTCTGTGCAAAATCAGCCGCATTGGAAGCGTAGCCTTTGGCCTTCACGCCGAAAGCGGCGATTTCTGCCTCGGTAGCCTGCCCGTTTTCATCAATTACCAAATCCGTAAAAGCCACGTTCGCGCCTTCGGCGGCAAACTTCAGGGCAATGGCCTTACCGATGCCGCGGGCGGCACCCGTCACCAAAGCCGTCTTTCCTGTCAATAATCCCATAATCTATTATTATTTAATGGTTAAATATATTATCTGTCAACGTTCTCCCCGCAATGCGCGGTGTATCAATGTCTTCACCATACGGCGCGTTTCCGCCTTGTTCAGTCCCTCTCCCAAGCGGCCGTAGATGTAAGGCACCTCCAACCCCTTCACACAATAGTGCATCACGTCGGCCACCAATGCCACGTTCTCTATGGAGAACTCACCCGAAGCGACTCCTTCCTTCAACACCCCGATGAAAAACTCTGTTTCTTTTTGGTCGAAATGTTTCCTCACCTTCTCCACCATCCAGATGTTGCGGAAGAATTCGGCACGCAAATTACCGTTGCGCAACACGACCTCTTTAATGGAATGCAAATGGACATAAATGATTTCCACCAGTTTTTCCTCCAAGTCCATCCTTTTATTGGCCACTTCCGACAACTGGGCCGAAAGATGCTCCAACTCCGTTTCTATCACGGCAAAATAAATGTCTTCCTTATTCTTGAAATAAGTGTAAAGCGTACGACGTCCTTTGCCCGAGGCTACGGCAATATCGTTCATCGTCGTATTCTCCAGCCCTTGCTTGGCAAACAGCCCGCGCGCCACATCCACCAATCGTGTCCTTGTCTTCGAAACAGTCATAACTGTTACAAATGTAAGCGAAATCCGGCAAGCAGGCAATATTTCCCCCTTAATTTTCGTTTCTGTCCTGCAAAAAAGCCTGCCCTTTTTACCCGAAACGGGTAAGCCCGGCTCAAATTAACATGGAAATTATTGCTGCCATACCGGCTTTTTCCGTAATTTTGCATACGGCAGATTGGGCTTTCCCACCGACTGCAGAAACAATAAAAACAGGACAGGATGAAGAAAGTGAAAATTACGGTCCTCCGCAAAATGTTCAACGAGGACTTGGTCAAGGAATACGGTGCGGCTGGAATACGGCCCTGCCCGATGCTCCGCGAAGGACAGGTGTTTTATGCAGACTATGCCAAACCCGACGGATTTTGCGACGAGGCTTGGAAAGCGATTTACCAATATGTATTTGCGCTGGCCCACGGCGCAACGAAAGAACCGTTCTACTACAGCGATTGGATAAGCAAACCGGGCATGGCCATCTGTAGTTGTAACGACGGTCTACGGCCGGTCATTTTCAAACTGGAGGCCACCGACAAAGAAAGCCAAATAGACTATATCCCTGTACAGGACCAATGACGGCCTGCCACCGCTGCAAGATAAAGAACACGGAACGCTCCACCGGCAACGAGACAGTCTCATTCGCATTTTCACGAAAATAATCCGCAATTTGTTTGGCTGTTCGGGGGAAATGCGCTATCTTTGCACTCGAAATCAAGAAACACATCGCGGAGTGGAGCAGTTGGTAGCTCGCCAGGCTCATAACCTGGAGGTCGTTCGTTCGAGTCGGGCCTCCGCAACTCAATACAAACGCAATTAACTTCAGGAAAGTTAGTTGCGTTTTGTGCTTTAAAACCATTAACCTGATTAAAGTCATGAAAAAAGTATTCTATTCCCTATTGAAAAGCCTGGTGCTCACAGTTACGCTATCCCATTCCTTGCCTTCGCACGGACAAGAGGAAACCCTCCGGACTCCCATGACTACGGAGGATGCGAAAAACAAATATTCCACAATAAGCATGCAACGCACCAGTGTGCACGACCCTTCTATCGTTTATGATGAGGGGAGCAGGCTGTATTACGTCTTCGGTTCACACATGGCTACTGCCAAAACCCGTGATTTGCAAAACTGGACCGGGGTGTCCTTTCCTTGGGGCTCGGTGAATACGGACGGGACAATCACGTCCAACGTAGCTCCGGCGGACGCTTTCCACACTCACCAAACGCGGAAAATCACCATTCACGGCGAAACGGTGGATTTCGGTAATTTCGATGCCGCAGCTTGGAACTGCGCCCTTCCCGGTACCGGTACCAATGGAGAAGAAATACCATGGACCGTAAACGGCAACATGTGGGCTCCGGACATTATTTACAATCCCGTGTTAGGAAAGTGGTGCCAATACCTCAGCTTGAACGGTCCGCAATGGAACTCTTGTATCATCCTGCTCACGGCCGACCGCATAGAAGGGCCTTACGTCTATCAAGGTCCTGTAATATTCAGCGGATTCCGCAACGACACGGACGAGCGCATTTCTTTCCACAAAACCGACTTGGAATTAGTCGTCGGGAAGCAATCGAGCCTCCCCGCACGGTATAAACAAGAAAAATGGGGAGATTATTGGCCGCACGCCATAGACCCTTGCGTGTTCTACGATGAAGACGGGACGTTATGGATGTCGTACGGCTCCTGGTCGGGTGGCATCTATATCCTGCAATTAGATCCGAATACCGGTCTGCGGGACTACAACGTCACTTATACAGGGGACTTCGATACGAAAGGGGCCAACGTGACATCCGACCCGTATTTCGGAAAGAAAATCGCAGGCGGTCGTTATGTATCGGGCGAAGGTTCCTATATCGAACATATCGGCAACCACTATTACTTGTTCATGAGCTATGGCGGGCTTGAACCTAACGGCGGATACGAGATGCGCGTATTCCGTTCGTCTCGTCCGGACGGCCCGTACAAGGACATGAACGGGACCGATGCCATCTTCACAAGTTGGAAACTTAATTACGGTCCCAATGCAGACAATCGCGGTGAAAAGCTATTGGGAGCCTACAACCATTGGGGATTTATGAATGTCGGCGAACGTGCACAAGGACATAATTCCGTGCTTGCCGCAGAGGACGGACGCACTTACTTGGTTTACCATACCAAATTCAATGACGGAACGGCGGGACATCAGGTTCGTGTGCACCAACTGTTCCTGAACCGTTCCGGCTGGCCCGTAGCCGCTCCGTTCGAGTTCCACGGAGAAACGACAGGCGACCGTCAGATTGCCTCTTCCCAACGGTTCGATTCTAAAGAGGTAGCAGGCCGTTATCACGTCCTCATCCATCCCTACGGGCAAAACCATGCCGCCTACGAAGAGGCCGCCCCCACAGAAATCCTGCTCCGCGAAGACGGGAAGGTAGAAGGGGCATACAGCGGAACTTGGAAGATATATGACGGCAATTCATACATCACCTTGAACCTGAACGGTACGGTTTACGAAGGAGTCGTGACGGAGCAACAAATGGAACCGACCACCATCAAAGCCATCTGTTTCACTGCATGTGGCGACAATGGCACAAATGTATGGGGATACCGGATGAAGGACGAATATGCCTTGGCTTATACACTCAATACGACTGCCATTCCGGTCAAGGACAATCAATACATCTCGCGCAACATAGACTTGTATGGACTGGAGAAGGAAATCAATGTCAACGCCAAATGGGAGTCCGACACTCCGGACGTGGTTTCCCATAGCGGACGATACAATCCGGCCGGCCTGACGGAAGATGTTCCCGTGCAATTATCCTGCGAACTGTCCTGCGGTGCCTACTTTTGGACTGATACATTCCACGTCACGGCCCGCAAGGAATCCCTGCCCGACGGCGACTGGCTCGGCGGCATAAAAGCATATTATGATTTCGACCAGGAGCCTTTTGTCAATGCCTACGACTACACACAAACGGCCAGGCGCTTGTCGCAAGGCGGCAATGACATACCATCATTAGAAAAAGATAGTTTACGCAACGGCAGCATCCTGCACCAATATTTCGGTGCAAGCGGCTATTGCAGCTACACACAAATGCCCAATCCGCTAAGGAATGAGCATTTGGAAGGCATGACCGTATCTTTATGGGTGAAACGTACCGACGACATTCCGTGGGATGCAATATGGTCTTTCTATAATCCTGCGGCCAACACCCGGTTGTACCTTACAGGCAATTCGTACGTAGGCTTTAACAATGGCAAAGACTGGTTCGACATCAACCATCCTGGCAGTATTATCTCCGAGCGAATTCCTATCGGTAAATGGAGCCTGGTCACGCTCACTGTTTCACGTACAGAAGGCTGTTGCATATATGTCAACGGAAGCAGGATACGTGACGTTGAATATGTCGGGTACTGTAATGGCTCCGATATTACGGACGCAAAGGACTTCGATTATAATAAGGTCATGGATTTCATCCAGTCCTGCCCCAATTTCTATTTGGGCTATGGTTCTTTCTGGGGTTCCGTAGACGTGAGGATGGACGACCTTATCCTATACAATCGGACATTGGAAACAACGGATGTCAGAGCGTTGAACACGATGAGCAACAGAGTGACCGATTTCTCTATCGGAGAAGGCGGTTCGTCTGTTGAACCGGTCCGCCATCACGGGGATAGAACCATGAAGTCAGCATATGATTTGTCCGGACGCCCTGTAAAAGAGATGAAAAAAGGCATCTACATCATCGAAGGCCGGAAGGTCATGTGTCCATAGAACCAAGGATGGCATGCAACTATTTCACACACCGAGATAGCATTTGCCATAAAGCCTGTAAGCCCCGTAATCGTAATGGAGAAAAGCCTGTTCCAAAGGATGCAGGCGAATGTTCTCCGTACGATAATGGGGAAAATATTCCTGTAACAATGCCGCACTGACCATAAAAGCATCCTGATGGACCATATCATCCAAGGTCACAAAACGGGTCAGGTTCACGCTTAAATCCAACAACAACATGTCGTACAAAGCCTGTGTAGCAGGAATTCCCATCCGCTTGCTGTCGGCCAATAAACGGCGGGTCACCCATAGAGCGTCCAACGTCTTGATATTCCCCCGGGAAGTAAAAGTGATACCTTGTTCGTTCTGCCGATACAAATAGACAACGTCCTGTATGGTAGCTACAGCCTTGCAACGCGGATAGAGGAGATAAATACAAATTGTATCCTCAAACCAATAGCCCAATGGAAAAACCACGTCCTCAAACAACCAAGACTTATAGACTTTCCCCACCGGGAATCCATACAATATGCTCCAATCCCGGGTAAAACTCTCCGAATGCCGGAAAGTAAAAGTCGTACGTTCTCCCACAAAGCGGCTATACCCGCCTTCCACGATATCTGCATCCGTACGCAGTGCCGAACGCATCAAAGATTCAACGGCACCTTCTGGTAGTTTATCATCCGCATCCACGAACATAATATAAGATGCACGAATATGTTTCAAAGCTGCGTTCCTTGCTCCCGAGAATCCTTTATTCTCTTGCTGGATTATGCATATCTCCGGACAGTCTGCATAGCGTTGCAAGACGGAAAAGGTTTGATCGGTAGAGCCGTCATTCACTACTGTAACGAGAATACGGAAGGATGTGCGCTGCGCCAATATGGAATCTATACATTCTGCTATATATGATTCTACATTATAAGCCGGTACAATAATCTGTAAATCGTATTGAAACGGTCGTTCCAATTTATTTTGAGACAAAGCGGATTGGCCCACATCCGGATGAAGTGTATACAAACGGTCACATGCCCTTTCTATATATTCTCTCTCTGCCCTGGTGGAAGGAGAGTGATAAAAGGGGTAGAGCAACCGATAGTATAAGGACTGCATTCCCAGTTTCCTCATACAACGGAATAAAAATACATTTATCTCTTTAATCATATTTACAAGGATATTCAATATATTGTTTATCTGCAAGTAATCTTAAAATTATTTTTAGTAAAATGTTGCTTTTTTCCATTTCTGTCTCATTTCTCGCTGTTT